>OBWI01000095.1_pt1 | contig 82324 bp, 63 predicted proteins | sample 1495201 | NCBI WGS metagenome assembly OBWI01 (sample SAMEA2580050, study PRJEB22360) | human gut metagenome | biome: human gut; feature: human-associated habitat; material: faeces | place: Denmark | collected 2008/2010
GGCCCGTGGGTTATACCCTAAGAGCAAACCACCCTTTTTAAGGGTGGTTCTGATTGCACAAAAAGGTACAGGTTTTTGTATCTTTCGACAGACGACATTATACAAGCAATTAAATCAGCGTTTGCCCAGATTACGCAAAATGTACTGCTAGTAGGTGCATCTCCATACCCCTCTACAAAAACCTGTACTTTTGCGACTGCGCCTAGCTGCGAGCGAGAAGCCTGTTCTAAACGGCCCTACATTTGTGTGCATCGCAAAGCCAAAAGAGGGGGCGAGAACATGGAACAGACTGCACGGCGCCAAGAGCGGCTGCCGGGCGCATTTAACGGCGCCACAACCAACAGCCAGCATGGCCGCGCCCGCTGGTATCTGGTCCACACCCCCCATGGAAAAGAGCGCGAGACCTGCGAAAAGGTCCGCCGCATTATCCCGCACAACCTGATGCAGGACGCTTTTGTGATGCAAAAGGAGTTCTGGTTTAAGCGGGACGGCGCATGGTCGCTCCAAACCAAACCTATGTACAAGGAATATTTCTTCGTCGCCACGCACGATGCCGCCGCGCTCGATAGGGCCCTGGCTCAGTTGAGCTTTGGCTGTCGCATCGCCGGCAGTAGGGAGCGGGCGTACATGCCCATGCCGGACGATGCGCAGGACTGGTACTGCAGCGTGCTCGACAACGACGGCGTGGTGCGCAACAGCGTTGCTCGCATAGAAGACGGCGTGTTGCACATAGAACAGGGGCCCTTGGTGGGGCAAGAGGCTCGCGTGCACAAGATCGACCGTCGTAAGCGCTGGTGTTTGGTAGACGTGGGCGAGGGCGATTCCCGCTTTAGGGAAGTACTTCCGCTCGACGTGCCGATCAAAACGTAGGGGGCGTTGTTCCAGTAATTCATTCGTATTTTGAATTCATTGATTGGGGGATCCCTGGGAACAGGGATGTTGATTTGAAATTGACTACTAAAGAAGTGACAGGGCAAAACGCACCGATGGGGGCCGCGCTTGTTGCCCAAGCCATGAGCAGCGGCGGTGTGGGCATGCGCCACAAGGCCATGCAGGCTGTGAAGGACTGGGACCGCACGCGCCTGGGTTACAGAGCCGTAAAGCGCGCGTTCGACATCGTGTTCAGCGGCTGCGTGCTGGCAGTCATCGCCGTACCGAGCCTGGTACTCGCTGCGGTTATTCGCCTTGAGAGTGAGGGCAACCCGTTCTACAGCCAGATCCGCGTGGGCCAGACTCACCGCGACGGCAGCCTGTCCACCTTCCGAATGTGGAAGTTCCGAAGCATGTACAAGGACGCCGACGAGCGCCTCGCCGAGCTCAAGGAGCTAAACGAGATCGCCGGGGCCATGTTCAAAATGAAGGACGACCCGCGCGTCACTAGGATCGGCAGGTTCATCCGAAAGCACTCCATCGACGAGTTCCCGCAGTTTCTCAATGTGTTCCTGGGGCAGATGTCCGTCGTGGGCCCGCGTCCGCCACTTCCGAATGAGGTGGCCGAGTACACCGAATACGACCTGCAGCGCCTGGCCGTGAAGCCGGGGATCACCGGCTGGTGGCAGGTTACGGACCGCAACGACACCGACTTCGACGGCATGGTCCGACGTGATCTCGAGTACATCGCTAAGCGAGGCGTCATTACCGATCTCAAGATCGTTCTCCTCACTGTTGTTGAGGTGTTTACCGGTGGCGGAGCGAGCTAGTCATTCTGCTGCCAATTGAATGTTCGGCTAATTTGAAAGTAGATTGTTTTGTTGAATACGGAAATCTTCGATAAATATCAGCGATGGATGAAATACTGCAATCATTGTGAAGACTTGCAGGGTTTATCTGAAAACGACATTAAGGATTCTTTCTTTCGCGAGTTGTCTTTTGGCACCGGCGGGCTACGCGGAAAGCTCGGGCTCGGTCCCAACCGGCTTAATGTCTATACCGTCGGTAAGGCCACGCAAGGTCTTGCCGATTACTTGAATAACTCTTTTGATAGGCCGTCCGTTGCGCTTTGCCGGGATACGCGTCACGGTTCCGAGGAGTTTGTGCGTCGAGTCGCTGAGGTTCTCGCTGAAAACGGAATCAAGTCGTATTTGTTCGAGCGCGTTGAACCCACGCCCGCACTCAGCTTCGCGGTCCGCGAGCTGGGCTGCTCGGCCGGCGTCAACATCACCGCGTCGCACAACCCTGCCGCGTACAACGGCTACAAGGTCTACGGCCCCGACGGCTGCCAGATCACCGTCGAGGCGGCGGAGGCCATCCAGGCGGCCATCGACCCTGTCGACTGCTTCGATGGCGTAAAAGCGATGGCGTTCGATGGGGCCCTGAAAGAGGGACTGGTGCAGTGGGTTCCCGAGAGAGTTCTTGACCGTTACATAGAGGAGACGCTCGAGGTCTCCACGGGTGAGGACTGCTCGGCGCTCCGCATCGTCTACACCCCGCTCCACGGCGTCGGCCTGGAGTGCGTGTCTCGTGTCCTCGAGGGAATCGGCGTGGCCGATGTCGCGAAAGTTGAAGAGCAGTGCGTGCACGACGGCGACTTCCCGACCTGCCCGTACCCCAACCCCGAGGTGCGCGAGGCGCTGAAGCTCGGGCTCGAGTACTGCGGCAGGGTGAAGCCTGACCTGCTCCTGGCGACCGATCCGGACACCGACCGCGTCGGCATCGCCGTTCCGCATGCCGGGGAATACAGGCTGCTCACAGGCAACGAGGTGGGCCTGCTCCTGCTCGACTTCCTGGCTTCCAAGGCGAGTGAGTCCGGCGTCGATATGGGCCGCGAGGTCGCCTGCACCACTATCGTCTCCGCGCCCATGGCAGACGACATCGCACGCGCGTGCGGTCTCGAGCTGCGCCGTACGCTCACCGGCTTTAAGTTCATCGGCGAGCAAGTCGGCGTGCTGGAGTCTGAGGGGCGCGAGGGCGATTTCCTCATGGGCTTCGAGGAGTCCTACGGCTACCTCGCCGGAACCTCCGTCCGCGACAAGGACGCTGTGGTCGCCTCCATGCTCATCTGCGAGCTCGCTGCACATTGGAAGAAGCTGGGGCTGGACCTCTACGAGGCCATGGAGCGCCTCTATGAGACATATGGCTTCTGGTCGAGTGCTCTTCTCGGTCAGGCATACGAGGGACCCGAGGGCGCGTCCGACATGTCCGCGATGATGTCCGGCCTCCGAGATCACGCTCCGGCGCAGATCGGCGGCACCGCCGTCGCGCAGTGCATCGACTACGCCCAGGGCGCGCCGATGCCCGTCGTTAACCCGACCGATGAGCCCCAGCGCCTTCCCGAGGCGGACGTCCTCGAGTTCAGGCTCGCCGACGGCTCCCGGGTCCTGTTCCGGCCCAGCGGAACCGAGCCCAAGGCGAAGGCCTACGTGTTCGCGAAGGGCTCCGACCGTGCCGAGTCCGAGTCAAAGCTCGCCGCGCTGGTCGCTGACGCCAAGTCGATCCTGGGAGGGGCCCTCTAATGATCCACCTCGTTCTACTCTCCGGCGGCTCGGGCACGCGCCTGTGGCCGCTCTCCAACAGCACCCGCTCCAAGCAGTTCCTCAAGGTCCTGCGCGATGCGGACGGCAACCATGTCTCCATGGTCCAGCGCGTCTTCGGCCAGATCGGATCTGTCGACGCAGACATCGACATCACTATCGCCACCTGCGCGAGCCAGGAGGAGTCCATCCGCCGCCAGGTTGAGGGCGGCTACGCGCTGGTGCTCGAGCCCGAGCGCCGCGACACCGCCCCGGCCATCATGCTCGCGTGCGCGAACCTCGCGCTCGAGCAGGGCGCCGGCGAGGGCGACACCGTCATCGTCATGCCCATCGACAGCTACGCGGACCAGGCGTACTACGACAGCGTCGTGAGGCTCGACGATGCCGTCCAGTCGGATTTCGCCGAGCTGGTCCTCATGGGCGTGGAGCCCACCTACCCCAGCGGCAAGTACGGCTACATAGTGCCCGCGGCGGGTGAGGGCTGGCCCCGCCGGGTCGAGCGTTTCACCGAGAAGCCCGACGAGGGGACTGCGCGGGAGCTCATCTCCCAAGGGGCCCTCTGGAACTGCGGCGTGTTCGCGTTCAGGCTCGGCTGGCTCACCGGCCTTACCGCCAGGTACCTGTCCTGCGACACTTTCGAGGAGTTCCGCTCCCGCTACGCCGAGCTACCGAAGAACTCCTTTGACTACGAGGTCGTGGAGAGGGCGTCGTCCATCGGCGCGGTCTCCTACGCGGGCGAGTGGAAGGACCTGGGTACCTGGAACACGCTGACCGACGAGATGGCGGAGTACACCTCCGGCCGCGTCGTGGTCGATTCTAAGACGTGCAAGAACGTCCACGTTATCAATGAGACCGGTTTTCCGATGGTCGTCGCAGGCATCTCTGATTCGGTTGTTGTAGCGACGCCCGACGGCATCCTCGTCTCCGGCAAGGAGGCGTCGGCCAACATCAAGTCTGAGGTCAACGCCGTCGCGGAGAGCCGTCCCATGTACGAGCAGCGCTCCTGGGGCGAGTACCGCGTCATTGACAGCAGCGTCTTCCCTGATGGGGCCAAGGCGCTGACCAAGGAGCTGATCATTCGTGAGGGTGGCCAGCTCGACTACCAGCGCCATATGAACCGCGGAGAGGTCTGGACAGTCATCTCCGGCACCGGCGAGGTTGTGTTGGACGGCCTGGTGCAGCAGGTGCGCGCGGGCTCCGTCGTTCAGATTCCCGCGGCTACGCCGCATTCTGCGCGGGCACTTTGCGGGGACCTGCATGTAATCGAGGTCCAGCACGGCGAGACGCTTGTTAAAGAGGACATTGAGCGTTTAGGCGCTTTTTGGAATTAGTTCACAGTTGAAAGGGATTTTGAGATGAAGAAGGCACTTATCACTGGCATTACTGGTCAAGATGGCAGCTATCTTGCCGAGTTGCTTTTGGACAAGGGCTATGAGGTGCACGGAATTGTCCGTCGCTCCTCGGTTCACACCACGAACAGGATTGATCATCTGCTATCAGAAGGCGCCATCATCCTTCATGATGGTGACTTAACGGACTCTAGCTCCATTATTCGAATTGTGGGCGAAGTTCGTCCTGACGAGATTTATAACCTCGCCGCCCAGTCCCATGTTGGTGTTTCATTTGACGCGGCAGAGTATACCGGTGACTGCGACGCATTGGGCGTTTTGCGCATCCTCGAAGCTGTTCATATGCTGGGCATGGATCAGTCCTGCAGGATTTACCAAGCTTCGACAAGCGAGCTATATGGCAAGGTTGAAGAGGTTCCCCAGAACGAGAACACCCCGTTTCATCCGTACAGCCCGTATGCGGTCGCCAAACAGTACGGCTTTTGGATGATGAAGGAGTACCGCGAGGCCTACGGCATGTTTGCGGTCAACGGAATCCTCTTCAATCACGAGTCCGAGCGCCGTGGCGAGAACTTCGTAACGCGCAAAATTACTCTTGCGGCCGCTCGTATCGCCAAGGGACTCCAGGACCATCTTGAGCTCGGCAATCTCGACTCCCTCCGCGATTGGGGATATGCGAAGGACTACGTGGAGTGCATGTGGCTCATCATGCAGCAGGATGAGCCCGATGACTACGTGATTGCCACGGGTGTGCAGCATTCCGTGCGCGAGTTCACGGAGTGGTCCTTTAAGCACGCCGGCATCGACCTCCGCTGGGAGGGCGAGGGCTTGGAGGAGAAGGGCTATGACAGGGCGAGCGGCAAGATGCTTGTCTGCGTCAACCCCGACTTCTATCGCCCGACCGATGTCGTCAACCTGTGGGGTGACCCGACTAAGGCTAAGACGGCACTTGGTTGGGACCCTCAAAAGACCAGCTGCGAGGAGCTTTGTCGCATCATGGTAGAGCACGATCTTGAGATCGCCGAGCGAGAAGCGAAGCTGGCCTAATGGGGAAGCGCGTTCTCATCTTCGGCGTTAACGGGTTTGTGGGCACTTTTCTTGTGCACGAACTTGTTGCTGCGGGCTATAAGGTCATAGGCTCTGATTTGCATGAAAAATGTATAATTTCGGAAGTTTCTGCATATTATCCCTGTGACCTTTCGGATGCGAGGGGCGTTTTGTCCCTCGTATCCGAGTCTAACGTCGACTACATCGTAAACCTCGCTGCTATAAGTTCTGTAGGGCAGAGCTGGAGAGCCCCTGCGCTTACAATGCGTATAAACGTTGAAGGTGCTCTGAATATCATGGAGGCGGCGCGCGCTCAGGAAACTGGTGTGCGTGTGCTGCTTGTCGGATCATCGGAGGAGTACGCGCCCAAAGACGGACCACTTTGTGAGAGCGATTCTACGATTGCCAATAATCCTTACGGAATATCCAAAGCTACCCAGGAATGTTTTGCTGCACTCTATGCAAAAGAATTTGGTCTCGGGGTTTGTCTCACGCGTTCATTTAACCATACTGGCCCTGGGCAAAACCCGGCGTTTGTTCTCCCAAGCTGGTGTAGACAGGCTGCCGAAATCGAGAAATCAGCTAAACCCGGCAGGGTGACTGTGGGAAATATTAGCGTGGCGCGAGATTTTAGTGATGTCCGTGATGTTGTGCGCGCATATCGTCTGATTATGGAAAGCGGACGTGCTGGTGAGGTATATAACGTCGGAAGTGGGCGTGCGCTACCTCTGTGCGACTTGTTGGAAACCATCAAAAGCTTTTGTCGTCAACCTATTGAGGTTGAAATCGATACCGCTCTTATTCGACCGAATGACACAGCGAGCATTTGCTGTGATTATTCAAAAATCAATGAGGAGTTGGGCTGGAAACCAAAAAGGAAGATCGAGGATACGTTGCGAGAAATGTACGACGGTTTCGTTGTTGCCTAATGAGATAATTGGAAATAGGAAGATGACAAAAAGGAAAAAAGTCCTTTTCTTTACGGATCGCATTTTTTGGCCCGCCAACGATGGGCATAAGGTAGTACTGACAAATTATTGTAAGGGTCTCGTTTCGGAGTACGATTGCGATGTCCATGTCCTCTCATTCCTTGAAGCGGGGCAGGACGAACAATCGGTTTTGTCGTGCCCCGATTTTATTTCAAGCGTTGCGCTTGCCAATAAACCTGACAAGAAAACGATTGTGAAAAATCTTACAACGGCTCTTGTTATGGGTGTTTGTGGAGGGCCTGTACAGTGTGCCCTATTTAAATCCAAAGCAGTAGCTAAACAACTTAGGGACCTTACGGTTAAGCTGAAGCCCTCTCACGTTTTCATTGATCTGCCTCGACTTTCTCCATATATTGATGTCATTTCGGACCTACCTTGTAAAAAAGTGCTGTACATGGAGGATTCGTTTTCCGTACGTTACCAACGACAGCTTAATAGTCTGAACACACTAAATAAAACCGGTGGTGTCGCAGGCAAGTACTCTGCCAACTTTAAGGGCGGGGTGGCGAAACTTGCGTCTAATTCCACGCTTCAGAAGTTTGTTCTTGGAACTGAATCTGCTCGCATGCGCAGGCTGGAACTAGATGCTCCTAAAAAATATGATTTCGTTGTTCTTGTCTCTCCTGTTGAGGCGGAGCGTTTGACCGTTGAAACAGGTAATAACAATGTTATTGCCGTTCCTTTGGGCGTAGATTGCCCGTTCTACACGTCCGGTCCAGAGCCATCTCCACGACCTGGGGTTATTTCGTTTCTCGGTGATATGCGCTCGGCTGCGAATGCGGATTCCCTTCGATATATTGCAGATGAGGTGCTTCCGCTTATAGGGCCTGATGTGATGCTTGAGGTTGTCGGAACTGCCAGCGAAGACCTTATTGACGAGTTTAAGAGTAACAATCAGATCAAGTTTTTAGGTAGGGTTGAAGATACTCGTGCTGCCCTTCGATCTACAAGCGTCTTCTTGGCACCCATTGCGTACGGAACCGGAATCAAGACAAAGATTCTTGAAGCAATGGCAATTGGCGTGCCCATAGTAACGAACGCGATTGGTAATGAAGGTATTGGCCTTATTGATTGCGTTGATGCTTTTGTTGCCGATGGCGCTACGGGACAAGCCGCTGCGGTACGAAGGCTTCTTGATGATAAGGACCTTTCTATACGTTTGGCCTCATCTGCTCGTCGGAAGGCGATTGAAATATTCGACTGGCAAAAGTCTCTTGCAAACTTCAGCTACTTGGGGTTTGAGAGCTCTGAAGATGCGAAGGGGGATGCAAATGTCGCTTAAACTATTGATTGATGATGGGATGCAGATTTCCCTTGGGACTGGAATCGGGAAATACAGCCAGTATCTCTATGAGGCGCTTTCGAGGCGTGATGATATCGACGTCGATCTAATCTCGTGGAAGCCTGCGAGTTCCAGTCGCAAGTCAAACAGATTTGAGTATCTCAAATACATCAATTCTGGTGAGTTTTATCAGCTTGTCAGTAATTATGATGCCACCTTATTTACAAATTATGCCATACCGTATAGGACACTTCCCTGCAGGGTTGCCTGTTGCATACCAGACATGGTCTCATTTCTTCATCCTAAAACTCTTCCCGCCGCATATCGTTATTACAATCGAGCGATGATACGCAATAGTGTGAAGAAATCCGATCTTGTTCTTACGATTTCCGAATCGGTAAAGAAGGAGATAGCTGATTGCTTTCCGGGCTACTCATCAAAGATTGCCTACACTTGGCTTGGTCTCTATGAAGGCATCCATAAAGATCTTTGTCCTGACCCCTATGAAGATGCAACTCTATCTTTGCTTGCACCTCAGAAGTTCTTTCTGTTCGTAAGTACGATTGAAAAGCGGAAGAACGTCGGGCTTGTTCTCGATGCGTTCCTTAAGCTCAAAGAACATGAGCTTGCGAAAGACTACAAAATGGTTTTTGCTGGACGTCTCGGTTACGGCGGAGAAGAATTCGTCGCCAAGGCGCGTGAGTCAAAATATGGCAACGATATCCTCTTCACCGGATACGTAAGTGATTCAGATTTGAATAGGCTTTACAACGAAGCTTCGGCTTTTGTGTTCCCGACTGTCTATGAGGGATTTGGATTTGCCCAGATTGAGTGCATGAGTGTTGGGCTTCCCATTATCTTGAGCGACATTCCGACCAACCGAGAGATCTCCAGAGATTATGGGCTGTTCTTTGATTTAAAAGATGAGGATTCGTTAATCAGGCGCATGATCGATGTCGTCAACGGCGACGTTGATCGAAATAGGCTCTCTGAGATTTCAGAAAGATATTTGCCTGACTTTAACTGGGATGCGATTGCCGAACAGTATATGAATCTTATTAACATTGATTCAGTTAGGTAGGTACTTTATGCCTGTTTACTGCGGGGCATTTGCTCTATCTATTTTTTTGGCTATGCTTTTTTGTCGTAATAGAAGATCTAGTAGCAACAATCTTCTTTTATGGCTGCCCGTACTTCCTATATTACTTGTATCTGTGTTTCGCTATGGTATTGGTACGGACTACCTTTGGGTCTATGACTATGGCTATCAGTCCGTGCTTCTTGGGCGCTCATGGAATTATTCTAGATTCGAACCCGGTTATCTTGCAATCAATTTTCTCGTTGGCTTCTTTCATGGAAGCTCTTTTTGGGTTTTTGCAATCATGGCTTTGATTTTTCATTATTTTATGTATAAGTTTATTCTTGACTGGACTAATAACGTAGCATTTTCGTTACTATTGCTTTTTTTAAGCCAGGTATGGCTCTTTTCGTTGAGTGGCATCCGACAAGCCGCTGCTCTTGCGATTGTTGCTTTTGCGATTCGTTTTGCTGCAAGTAGAGAACCAGCACGTTACTTTGTATTAATTTCACTCGCGGCCAGCTTGCATTTCACTGCGCTTGTTTATTTTCCACTATATTTCTTATTTAGAAGAAAGTATTCGCAAGTAACCGTTCTCTTTCTTTCCGTAATTTTATTTGCGCTTGGGTTTGTGGCACCCTCTTTTCTTAAAACCGTTGCGAATGTATTCGGTCGCGGTGAATATTTCGCTAGCAGCTACTATAAGAATCGTCTTTATTACGTTGAATTTTTTGTTACGCTTCTCGTTGCATCGATTGCTCTCTTTCTTCAGCGTAAGAGTTCTGATTTTGATTCAAGATATCGTGTTTTGATAAACTCGGCGATTTTTGCTCTTTTTTCAGCATCTTGTTCAGCTGCAATTCCCAATGCAGAGCGATTTGATTTGTATTTCACCGTTGCTTATATCGTTTTAATTCCAATCCTGTGTAAGTATTGCAAAACGCAGTTGCTATCGCTGGGTCTTGCAGTCTTTTTGTCACTTGTTCTTGGATCGCGCCTGGTTTATGACACTTATTTTAGAGGTGATAGTAATGGAGTCGCTGAGTATAAGTGTATTTTGATTGAAGATGGTGGTCGTCACTTATGAGGCTTCTTATTGCTAATGAGCTTTATGAATGTGGTGGCGCCGAGAATGTCTTTAGGGACGAAGTCCGGCTGTGCTTAGATGCCGGTCATGTTGTGAGATCCCTCTCTTTTGACCCTGATTTCATTCAATCTGAATTTCCAGATCACCATAACTTCCCTATTGACGGGGGAGACGCTTGGAAGCTGCGTATCCGCATGATTGGTGATAGGGCACTCACGAATGCTCTCCTTCGGCTTCTCGAGGATTTTCAGCCTGATATTATTCATGTTCACAATGCGGTAAATAGCATGCTTCCTCTTTGCAGCGCACTTGGTGCATATCGCGCTGAGCATCCATCAGTTATTGCTTTGCAGACTTTACATGACTATGGTGTGGTCTGTCCAAAGTCGTGGTGCATTCACGATGATGGCTCGGTGTGTTCAGGCTATGGTGTAGAGAATTGTTTCGGCAATAAATGCTGTCTTAAATTCCAAGATAAGCTCAAACTGCCGGTAATGGCTAGGATGAATTCGGCTCGTCGTCTTGCCTTCGATAGGCTGGTATCACCAAGTGAGTCTCTAGTCGCGACATGTGCAGCGAACAACATAGCTGCGGATTGCGTGCGTAATCCCTTTAAAGCGCCACAAGTGTCGTGCTCGTCGTTTAGCGAACGCGATGATGTCATTGTTTATGTTGGCGCCGTTTCAGAACGAAAAGGCTGTACGAATCTTGTCAAAGCATGGAAATCCTCTGACTTAGCTCGGGCAGGATGGCGCCTTCGGATTATTGGATCTGTTGAGAGGGATTACGAGGATACATTTACCTCTCTACTGGAGGATGCGAACGGAATCAACGTTCTTGGCAAACTATCTCGCGAGGAAACTTTGGAGGAAATTGTCAAGGCAAAGTATCTTATTGCCCCTTCCCTTTGGATCGAGAACTATCCGACCACTGTTCTTGAGGCTCTAGCCTGCGGTACTGTTTGTTTGGGTTCTAATCGAGGAGGCATACCAGAGCTGATTGGAAAGGACGGGATCTTATTCAACCCCTTGTCCGTGCCAGCCATCACGAAAGTGCTAAACGGGTGTCTCATTATTAATCGGGTGACATGGGAATCCTGGTCCAAGAGCGGAGCTAAACGCGTCAGACGAGAAAACGATCCTCAGGTTTACCTGGGCTCTTTATTTGGGACTGAATTCAAAGATGGAGAATAATGGTTAACGAGCATCGAAAAACCTTCTTGAAAAATTCCGCTGCGCAGTATGCCTTGCAACTTGCAAAGTACATCCTTCCTTTTGTAACTTTGCCCTATTTGACCAGAGTTCTCGGTGTTGAGGGATATGCTGTACGTGCCTATGTTTTGGCTGTGATGTCTTTTGCCCAGCTGCTTCTTGAGTTTGGCTTTAACCTTCACGGCGCTAAACTTGTTGCCGGATTTAAAGATGATGTGGAACGCGTTGAAAGGACAATTGGTAGCATTCTGGCTTCAAAGCTAGTGCTTCAGATCATCGGTCTCCCAATCATCTTCGGTATGTGTGTCGCAATTCCACTTATGGGCGAAAACATCCCGTTTACTTTTCTGTGCTATCTGAGCATCTGTTTTTCTGTTCTTATGCCGGATTTTATTTTTATGGCATATGAAAAACTTGGTATTTTGACTTCACGCTATGTCATTTCAAAGCTTCTTGCGACTGTACTCACGTTTGCTCTCGTTAAGGGCCCAAATGACCTTTGGCTTGTCGGTTTGCTTGATGTCATTTCCGCATTTGTTGCGCTTGTCCTATCTTTTGCCTCACTTTCACGAGATTTCGGACTGGTCATCGGAATGCCAAGCCTGCAGTCTATTTGGGCTTCCATTAAAGGATCTGCTCTTTATTTCTTGTCAAATGTTTCAGGGACCATTATGTCTTCTGCGACGACAATCGCTGTGGGGCTTTGGATTTCCGATTCTGCGGTAGTTTCTTATTGGAGCCTTGGTATGACTGTTGCAAATGCCGTAAACGCGCTCTATACGCCTCTGACCAACGCTCTTTACCCACATATGATTAATGAATATGACCAAAAGCTCGCGAGAAGGATGTTGATGCTGGCGACCCCAGTCGCACTGTTTATCGCTGCAGTGGTCTTCTTCCTTTCTGACCAGATCATGCTTCTTCTGGGAGGCATTGATTATGTGGCTGGCTCATACGTTATTGCTTGTCTTGCCCCTCTATTCTTCTTTGGTTTTCCTGTCATTCTTCTTGGTTGGCCTCTGCTTGGTGCAGCAGGCTATGTTGAAGAGATGACTCGAACTTCATTGACAGCAACCGTATTGCTTCTTCTTGGCCTCGGGGCTCTTTATATAATTGGAGCCTTCAGCATTGTCGCGGTTGCAACGCTTCGTTGTTTCTGTGAGTTTGTTTTACTTGCATTTAGGGCCATTTATGTCTGTAAATACAATCTGCTTGGAAGCGATCCCATTAAAAGGGGGTCTAAATGAATATTTTAATTAGACTTAGAAATCTAAAGAATTCACTCCAGACAAAGATTCGAATTGCTATTTGGAGTCTTGAGTATCCTGGGCGAGTTGAGTTTGGGGACTGTGTTTCCTCACGTGACGTTATGAGGCTGAGGCTGGGCCCCGAAGGTTCGTTGGTTGTTGGTGACGGCACTTTTTTTAATAACGGTTGTTCTCTCAACTGTATGAAGAGGATAGAGATTGGCAGAAACTGTTTATTTGGCGAAAACGTGACTGTCTACGATCATAATCACCGTTTTTCTGGTTTTTCTCGGCTGGCAGAACAGGGATACAAAAGTGCTTCTATCAAAATTGGGGATAACTGCTGGCTGGGCACCAACGTTGTTGTGCTCAAGGGAGTGACGATTGGAGATGGCTGCGTTGTGGGGGCAAATGTTGTCGTTGCAAGAGATATTCCCCCTGACAGTATCGTGACGCAGAGTCGTGATCTGAACATCGCTCCGATAATCCGTACAAATTGAAGGGACGCGTATTGTGCCTAAAATTGATGTTATTACATTGCATGCTGTAAAAAACTACGGTTCAGTACTTCAGACATTTGCAACTCAGGAAAAGCTGAGGCAGCTTGGGTGTGAGGTCGAAGTCATCGATTTTTGGCGAGCCGACAATCTTGATGAGAATCTATTGTCGCTACATGCTAACAATCATTCTTTCCCACTGAATATTATTGCGAGACCGATACTGTATCCGACGGTCAAAAGATGGGAAACAGTGTTCAACGGCTTTCTTGACCGTCGTATTAGTCTGACACACAAGAGATATCTTTCTAATGATGAGCTACTTGAGGATCTTCCTGTTGCGGATGCTTATTGCACCGGTAGCGATCAAACTTGGAATTCTACGCTCAATGGGGGTATTCTGCCAGCTTACTATCTTGACTTCGTTCCGAACGATAAGCCTAAGTTTTCTTACGCGGCAAGCATCGGGAATACGAGCGTTGATGATAGTGAAGCGAGTTATTTAGCTGACAAGCTCAGTCGCTATGACATGATTTCCGTTCGCGAGCAGAGCGCCGTTGACTTGCTCGCGAGCCTTGGGATTAAAGCGCAGCGCGTTCTCGATCCAACACTTGCAATGGGGAAAGAATTCTGGTCCGATTTCGCCGATGAAAAACTTGTCGGTGAAGAAGGCTATGTACTTCTTTATCGCTTGCATCCTGACCGTGTGATCGACGGCTTTGCTTCTGAATTTGCGAGGAGCCGTGGACTTAAGCTGAGACGCGTTTGCCTTCGCTACGATCAGGTACGCGAGGGCGGTTCCCCTGTTTTTATTCCAGAAGTCGAGGAGCTTGTCGGTCTTATTAAGGGTGCCAGCATGGTCATTACTGACTCTTTTCATGTGACTGCATTCTCTACGATGTTGGAGCGCAATTTTGCGGTTTATTGCAGAGGCAATTTTAATACTCGGATTGACAATCTTTTGGGCATATGCGGCCTTCGAGATAGGTGGCTTTCTGAGGAATCGAGAGACCGTCTGCTTTTAGAAGACGTTGTTTATGATGGCGTAGCGGAAAAGCTGGCTGCCGCGAGATGCGATACTGACAAGTTTCTTAAGAAGGCTGTTTCATTGACGGGGGTTGGTGACCGATGAATGCCCGTTCCGAATCCTCTTCGTTCGCTTCTTTGCTCAATGCGCCATTACGAGTTATCGCGCTTCGTAATTCTGATGACGTGAGTATTGCCTCTTCCGCCTCTGGCGGCGCTTTTGTCGTCCTGGCACATGCAATGCTTAACAGGGGGGGAGTTGTGTTTGGTGCGGCTCTTCTTGAATCTGGTAGGGTTGAGCACGTCTGTGCAAAGAACGTTTCAGAATTGCGCGCTCTGCAAGGTTCGAAATACGTTCGCAGCGATGTAGCGGATACCTATGGAGAATGCTATGACTACCTGAGCAGAGGCGTGGATGTCCTGTATTCCGGTACGCCCTGTCAGATTGCGGCACTGAGGTCCTATTTGAAAAAAAGAAATGTAGCCAATCTGCCGGGCTCGCTTGTCTGTGTCGACTTAATCTGTCACGGCACCCCTGGACAAGAGATTTTCAAAGCGTATATCAGCTGGCTTTCAGCAATTGAGCGGACGGATGACGGCATCCACGGCTATGAGTTTAGAAATAAGCTAATGGGGTGGGGGCTCTACTACTACTACTACTACCGATCCGGTAAACGACATGAGAAGCTTGGGCAGGCAAGCGATGACCCTTACTACTCTGCGTTTGCAAAGGGCATTATATATCGTAAATGTTGCTATAGTTGCCCCTTTGCTCGAATAGAGCGTGCCGGAGACTTTACAGTCGGTGACTTTTGGGGAATAGAGGATTGCCACCCGGATTTCTACGATGAACGCGGAGTCTCGGCAGTGCTCATTAATTCGATAGAGGCGAATGAGTTTTTCAATGATTATTGCATTGATAAATGTGAATGGATTGATTCAACTGTTGAGAATGTGATTGCACGGAATGGCAATCTGGCTGGACCGACCAAGCGAACTGAAGAGCAAGAACAGCTTGCCAAAGAAGTAGAGAAAGCAGTTGCCGATGGAGATTATGATAAGGCATTTGGGGTGCTTCTTAAGCCGCGGTTGAGTGTTACGGCGAGGATTCGTCGTCTTCTCCCGTGGAAGGCTGTACGCTTTCTATACACGCTAAGGCGATAATATGAATACGGTCACTTTGAGATGGCTGGATATCCTGTGAGTATTTCATCGTTTGCGCGCTGCTGAATAACACGAAACAATACCGTTAATTTGACGCTTAGGCACTGAGACCGCCATGGACTCGGTGCCTTTTGCTGACGGCAGGTATTGTGGTGCTGCCGTATGATTGCCTCGCCCATGTCGACCTCGCCTGCCTTGACTGCAATCCTGTCTATGGTCGAATCCGCACAATCTTCGCCACCAAGCCTCGGGTGGTAGTCATCCTTTGTGGGGTGCGCGCTGAAGACGGTCAAGGTTGTGTCGTGTCTGCGCCCATTGTCTCAGCTGGCTTTGGCCTGAACTTTGTGTCTGGCCTTCCGATCAACGAAATATCTGCCTCTCTGGCTTCCTATGCGGTTGTTGGTGACTTCAGCACATGGTCGTCCTTCACCTCCTTGAAATTCTACATAGGCATCCTCCAGAAAAAGTACTTAGGCTTGACGCCTAAGTTCAACTCTGTGTGATCATGCTCGGTAACGCATAATTTCTTTCGCGAATTGACGGTAGTGTCGAGAAAGTTGGTGTAGAGCCCGATCCGATGCGAGTCGGCCCGGCGTCCTGGAACCTGGAACACGGTTGATATCCTATGCCGCCTCGATCCTGTCCGCAAGCTCGAGACCCGTTTCGATCATCTTCCTGGCTTCCGCCTCCAGCCGCGCCCAGTCGACCGTCCCGTCGATCCCACGCGTGCGGTTCTCGTCGTAGAGCTCGCCCATCTTTGCCTCCGAGAAGTACCTCGACTCCTGCCACATCTCGTCCTGCTCGCACATGACCACGCGGCCAGACGCACCAGCGATGCCGTTGAGGGGAATGTCTGCACCACCCTCGACCTGCGCTTTATCTCGCGGTTCGTCCGCTCCTGAACGCTGTTGGTGGCCCGTGACCGCGTTGCGATCGAAGGAGTGGGCCCCGGGGCGGGCTGACAGCGGGCAGCCGGACGCGGAGTCCGACACGCCCATGCCGTGGTCGATCGTGGAGGCGAGGCAGTGCGCGCTGTTGTCTAAGACCTTTTCTTATGCTGCTATTTTGTATTCAGCTTTCAGGTCATACTTAGCGCACCATTTGCTGTTCGATTCTTTTGTGACGTTGGATGCCACCAAAAGCTCAACCTCTTAGTCACTCGCCCTCCACTTCCTCAGATTCATCGCATGCGCAACAACTTCGTTCTGAATCTCCGAAATACTTAGCGGGAAGGACTGGTTATTAGCATCAATTGACAAGCTCTCTTCCTTGGCATCCAAGTGCTGCTGAATGCGGTCGACATATTTCTCTGCCCATTCGTCTGACTTACCATTTCGCACAAAGTAATTGTTGGACAGGTCGGTTGAGCGGTAGGCGTAGCCGTTCTTCTGGTAGTTAGCCGTGTGGTCGGAGTGGGCGATTGCCATGAGCTCGTCGGTCAGGCCAAAGTACAGATGGCGCTGGTCCAGGTCTCCGTACCAGTTGTCGCTGATGTCGTCCCAGGTTAGGTCCATCTGGCACCATTTGCCGTCGATCTTCACGGCGTTCCAGGTGTGGCCGTTGCCGGTGATGCGGCCGTTGGCGATGCCCGCGGCGTCAAGGAGCTTGGAGTAGATGCGCTGGTAGCTCTCGCAGGTTCCCTGGTGGCGGGTGAGGCCGCTTTCGGCCGAGCACCAGTTGAGGCTGTGGTCGTACTCCAGCTGGTCGAGCGTCCAGTCGTGGAGCCACAGTGCCATGTCGTATTCCGAGCCGTTTGTCTCCTGCCTGCACTGGGCCACGGCGTCGTTGACGATCTGCGTGACGCTTGGGCGGGCGGCGTCGTTTACGGTCACCTCCGCCGTGGTGCGCATGTAGTAGATCCCCTTGTCGTTTTGGGGGTCGTTTCTGTCGTTGTCCATAAAGTAGAAGTAGATGCGGTACGTGCCCGATGCCGTGAAGTCAAAGGTAAAGTCGTGGCCGGCGGTGCCCAGGCTGTAGTAGCTGGACCATGCCGGGCGAGACGGGTCGCAGACGCTTTCGTGGCTGCCGCCGTCCCAATAGGTGGGCACGTCCATGCGCGCCTTGGCCTGGGACGAGCCGTTGGCTTGGGTTACGTGGAAGGTCGTCGCGGTGCCCGCGGGGGCGTCGTTCCACGAGACGGTGAAGGTGACGCTGTTTTGGCTTGCGGTGGCGGAGTGGGCGTAGGTGGTTTGTGACGTGGCGGAGATCGCTGCGGGCGTGGGGGTGGCTTGGGCGCGGAGGGATGGGGCGGGGGTGCTGGTGTCGGTGGGGGTGCCGGGCGTGGAGGTGTCTGTGGCGTTGGCGTCCGCGGGGTCGGTCTGGCTGGTGCCGGTAGATGTTGCGGTGCTGTCCTCTGCGGAATCTGCTGTCGCATTTGTGTTGGTGCCGTCTTCAGCCTTGCCTGTGCCGCTGCTCGTGGCGTCGGCTTGCGCCTGCTGCGTGGCTGTTGCCTGAGGCTGGATGGCTTCCGCAATGGCTGCCATGGGCATCGTCGCGCTGACCATGGACGTGCACGCGATCGCGCAGAGCAGGTAGTAAAGGGATCGTTTCATAGCGGAGCCTCTCGGTGAGAAGCCAATAGGGTCCGAAGGCAGCTCCAGGCCAGCACTCCGCACATATTTTGTTGGGGATTATTTTACGGGAACACCAGTCAACATCAGCGAACTTTCTGGGTAATGTGGGGAGGGGGAGCGGGATGGTTGGTTGCTCGGTGACGTGGTGGATCGCGTTGGGTTGACTATGCAAATCTTGGCAGGGCTGATTCATGAGGGATATTCTGCTCTCATATATTGAATTGACCCTTTGAGGACCAGGGGATACGGTGAACAGCGGTATTGACGTAGTCAACCTACGGGCCTACGACCTGCGGAGTAGCGGCTGTTCTTCTGAATGGCCGTCTCTCTTCAATGCACCCATGATGAGAGACTATATTGTGCCAAGGTTGGCGGGCGCAAAAACGTCAACTTTATTCGAATGGTTTGGATGCTTGAGCGTTATTTGACTGAAAGTGAGTTTAAACGATTTATTAAGAATCTCACTTTTACTGGTCCCGGTCTCCATGTCAGTTGTCGCTTGTGTCGTCCATGGTTAGGTCCATCTGGCGCCATTTGCCGTCGATCTTTACGGCGTTCCAGGTATGGCTGTTGCTCTTGGGCATTTTGTCTTTAAAACTCCGATTGTCGTTCTGGTGGCTTTTTTCGTCCCTGCAGTGGCGGACAATTTTCTTAGATGCTTTACGGCATGTGAGTGCTTCTCACGGTTTATCCTCACATTAATTAATTGTGATGGCGCTAAGTGGTAAGAGGTGTATATGGACGAAGCGGTTTCAAGGGTTTTAGCCAATCTGGGGCTCGACGCTAAGCCGTTCAGGCAGGAGAAGGTAATTGAGCTGGTTAAGAACCCTCTTTCTGGAGCATGGACGACTGTCTATTCGCATCATACTGATGCTAATAGAAGGCCTTCGGTTTTCGCCTGTTTTGCCGACCTTACACGAAAGCAGGAGATCCTTGCAGGCGATGATTGGTTGAAGAACGCCTCCAGTTTCTCACCAGGTTTCTGTATATATGGAGATGACGTCACTTATCATAACGGTCGCGACGAAGGCTATGACTTTATTGTTGCCGAGCAGTATTTCTATCCGCTTGACCAAGCGCAAATTCTGGTCAACCAAGAATTTATCATGCTGTTCGAACTCTTCCGCGACGAAGACGGTTGCTATTACGGCATCGACAAGTGTGCCGAGAGAGAAAAAGTCGTCGACTTTACTGGAGACGAGGTACGCGTCAGGACCAAGTATTTATTGCGCTTCATTGCGGCTAAGCAATGCCTTTTCGTCCACTTTGTGGACGCGCGACTGGCGTCTGCGCCCAGCTTTCCCCTGGGGAGCACTGAGTGCATTGCGGAACGTGATGAAGTCGGGGAGAACTACCATATCAGGCATTGGTACACGAGCGATACTGATGAAAACTATCTGCTGTCAATGATCTACGCTCGAAGTTTTATCGAACCCGGCCACGTCGAGACTTGCGGCGTATGGCCGTACGATGAGAATAAAGAACATTACCCTGAGTTCATTATCGACGAACGGCCTGACGGCTCGTTCGTTCGATTCACATCCGATCCGGATAAGCTTGGCACCTACTTTGATAAGGAGCCTCGCGCTCCGCATTATTTAACCCCCGTTTTCTTCAAGCCCGCCGTGCTTGATAAGTACAGGAGCGACCCTCGCTTCGATGTAAGCGAACGTCACATTTCTTGCGGGAGCCAATGGCGGTGCGAGATTGACAATGTCGACTCGGACAGAGTCATGGTGTATCTCGGCGATCTGGGGCGCGACCTACCCGAGAGCGAGCGCACCCATTTCCTCTCTTTTGAGATGTCACCCGTTGACCAGCATATTTCTGATGAGGTGTTCAAGACAGATTTGCTCAATATGTGGGTTAAGGATCCGTCGGGCCCTGTTTCCATGCTTATGCGGGCGCGCATGGAACTTGATAAGGCATGGAGGAAGCGGTTTGGCTTGGCGCTGTTCAGGCCTTTCCACCGTGCAGACGAAGGCATTCTTGAACAAATCCACATTCCATCTGGTAATGGCGAGCCTGAATTTGAGGCCGTGATCATGGCCCTCACGAAAGCCTTTGTCGACTATATCGATGAGAGTTCTCTTAAGGGCATTGATGCGAAGGGAAGTATTAACAAGCTGGAGACCTTTCTCAGCGGGAATGGTATCGTGGCTGACATAAAGCCTCTCCGTGACCTTCAGAACCTTCGATCTGCGGGAGCGGCGCACGGCAAGGGTTCAAAATACGATAAGCTTCACGGTGATGTGGTCACCGAAGACCATAGGGAAGACACGAAAAGGCTTACTGCTCGCCTTACAACTATGCTGAACGAGTTGGCTGAAACTTTAAAATCCGTCGACTGTCGCGACGAATAATTTTTAGGGTGTTGGGCTGTCATACGATGAGGAAATGCGGCTGTCGTTGTTGGCGGATCCAGGTGCTCACGCATCAAGACCTTTCGATTGTTTTGCTGCCAACGCTATAGGTCCGCGCCGCTTGATATTCTATGGGTCTATTCGATTGGGAGGTTCTATGGGTGCTAACAAGATGGACGTTGAGGTTATTGATCGTGACCGTATTGAGGTGTTTGTTAGCTCTTCGATGCGCGATGAAGGCGATTTTAGCTGGCAGCAGCTGAGGGACGAGCTTAATTGCGCTTTGCTGAAATCGGATATCTTTAAGCCCTTTGCCATCGAGTTTCATGCGAGCATTGAGCCATCATCCTCTTATTATCTTAATCGCTTGGCGCAAAGCGATATAGTAATTGGAATTATACGATCAGAGTTGAGGCCAGGGACTAGCAGAGAGCTTTATCATGCTATCAGGCTTAGAAAGCCACTCTTGCTTGTTAAGCTTGAGTCTGGGACGTCGCCGGAAATCGAGTCTCTGCTTCGTTATGCCAGAGAAATGGATGCGTGCACGTATGTAGGGCGGCCGAATGATTCAGGCCTTGTTCCTTATCTGATGGACCAACTTAACAACGTGATGGTCGATTTGTTTCACAATCGACGATTTGAAATTGGAGATGGTGGATCGGCGGTTTTTACTGATATTGCTCCTGTCTCTATTCCCGAAGATGTTCTCGATGCTTTCGGTTCTTCGGTTGCCTTGATTTCAAAAAAATTTAACTACCATGCTGATTGGCTTGAGAGAAAGTCTGACAATCCTTATCTCTTCTTTCTTGGCGAGAAAGCGGTCAATTGGCTTCTTTATGGCACCCCTTTTTCGGTTGATGCATTCAAGGCTGTCATTCTGGAAACTATGAAGGACAGCGGTATTCCCAGAGACACCCTTTCACTAAGGCTTGACGCTCTTGACGCTTCTATTGAAGGCCGCTATTCCAGGTGCTATGAATTACTCCAACTTGCTTGTGATTCAATAGAATCGAAAGATTGTTGGGCTTATGGTAATTGTTTAATTGACAAGCGGACTGTCGCTGGCATGCTTTCCGAATATGGATTTGGCACCCAGTGGTCAATTCAGAAACAAATTGATGCGCTTTCCGCTCCATGCTACATTCCCCTTGCGCTTAAGTTTGAAGAGGAGGTTGGAACCGCTGTTCTAAACGCATCGAGAGAGGCGAGGTCTGTTAATCCTTACACAACGATTCGACATGATGCCAGCCTTGCTTCCGTCCTGTCGAATATATCATGTTTGTTATTTAGTTCATTATTGTGCGGAAGCATATCGAGTGCCCTCTATGCTCGCGGCCTGCTTGCCAATTCGCTTATCGACTACTCCTCTATCTACAATTGGCCAAAACTTGAGCTTGAGGGAATTAAGCTTCTTGTTCTTCAGGGGGATGCTAAGGGCTTTGAGAAAAGGTTTGCTTACAAGAGCGATCGTTTAAGGTCCTACCTTCCGTCGTGTGCCGAGGAACTGTGGCGTCTGACTTCTTTGACGGCACAGGTATATCGTCCGAGCACGAGAGCCGTCGTCATTAAGGAATGCGCGCCTTATTTTTCGGATGACACCATTTGCGTTGCTTGGAGCACGTTAAACGCTGCAGATGATTATCGGCAGTCTGCATCAGAATGGATCAAAGCCATCGGCATGATCAAGATGCGGGTTGATGAGAAGTCACTTGTAAACCTACTTTGTCGGATTGTCGATCAACATTTATATACCGTCGCTTCTGATGTTTCGAACGTTATTGGCGGAATGGATTTAGACAAAATTGATAATGAACTCGTTAATCAATTGGGTCGTAGTCTTAAATCGAATTCTGACGAACTGCTCAAATATAATTTCTCCGCTGGCGTATTCGGAGGTGTTGAGAAGCGTTGCGGCTATTCTATTCTGAGTGAGGAGCAAGTAGAGCACCTTTCTGCTGTCGAGCAGGGTTGTTATTCTGACAACAAATCTCCTGCATGCAATACGGAGACGGCTTGTATCGATGAATTGCGTACGCAATTCGATTCGAATAATCGTTCTGATTTTCGCTCTGGGTTTTCCGTTCGTCCTTCTTCTCTGCTATGTCGGTCCCTCGATGATGATTCCTTTGAGTCATTTAGCGCATCCTTGGCTCGCGTGCTGGAACATTGTCTTAAAGAGCTTCCGTCATATCAAGGATCCCCTTGCTCCGTAGGAGAGGCTATGGTCGTATTAAATAAGTTTGCATGTTGTTGTGTGCGCGATGGAAAAGCGCTGCCCGACGGTTGGACGGATTTGATTTCTGAGCTTCCGGATGAGTGGCCAGAAGATCCAGTATTTAGAGATCCTGCTTCAATGGATTCATGTGCATGGTCTGTAAGGTGTTTGGCTTTGAAAGTGGTTGCTGGCCTTGCAAAGGACATAGAGTTCCTAACGCTTGGTATAAGATTTGAAACACTTACTGCTTCCGGCCAGCGTGCGTTTTTGGATGTGCTTGAGCAGCTGATTGTTTGTAATGCTATCTGCGATCGGTACTGTGACGTCGTTTCTGCAATCTGTTCGAGCATTTTGCTTAGTGAGGACTCTGCTGTGCGTGCAATATTGCTTGCAAGCATTGCTGCAGGTTATCGTAGATGGGAAGCGAGCTCTTTTAGCGATTTAGCGTTTCAATCGTTGCACGATGTTTCCCCTAATGTTGCATTTAAGCTTGTGCGCTTATGCAAGGAGGGGAAATTTGATGATGCTTCTCTCGAGCAAAAGTTGCTTGGTGGGCTCTCGAGTGATTCCAACTGGTTTATTCGATGGCATGTTGCGAATGACTAGACGGAGGCTGCTCGCCTGAGTAGCTGCTTGTTCGAGTATTGTTGAATATCGCGATACGGTACCGCCAATGACGCGTTTGAGCATCGGAGCCAACATGAGCTTCGGTGCTCTGTTGTTGCGGCTCCTGATTGACCTGCACCGATCTCGGTGCCTATTTGTTGCTATCGGCAGACCTCGCAGCGCTGACGTATGTCGGTATCGCCCAGATTGGTGATATCGGATTGACGGACCCCGAGTTCTCCCTTAAAGTAAGCCTTGTGATGAGGCCTTGCGACGGTACGTCCGGCTTGGTCCGTGGGAACCGCCGAAAGGCGGTTTTCGCGTTTAAGGGGCCCATATGGATAAGCCATTTAAATCTATTGCCGAGCAGATTGCTATTCTTGAAAGCCGTGGGCTCGAATGCGATTACGATACTCGTTTAGTTCTGGAGCGCGAGGGATACTACCCGGTTGTTAACGGCTACAAGGATTTGTTTCTTGACCAACGGGATGGTTCTGGCCAAGAGGTTTTCGTAAAAGGGACCAAGTTTTCTGATATCTATCGTCTATTCGAATTCGATCGAACTTTGCGCCTGCTGATGTTTGAGTATTTTAACAAGGCGGAAGCAGTTCTTAAGACCGTCTGCTCTTATCGGTTTGCTATGGCTCATAAAGATAACCCAGAAGCATACCTTGATAGAGATTCCTATCGGGCTGAGGCCGGCTATCGAAAAAAGATCGACACGCTTATCGGTGATTTCGAGAAGGTGCTATGTAGGTCTAAAAAATGGAACAGTGATTATAAAAGGGACCACATTCGTCATTATGAAAATAATCACGACAATACGCCGGTATGGATTCTTATGAATTACTTAATGCTTGGCCAGGCATTCAAGTTTTTCGAGTTTCAGCCAGAAAGCATGAGAAATTCCATTGCCAAGTCGTTTTCTGACCTTTATTCCGAGACACATGAAGTCCATAAGCGTATCAGCCCACGAAGGCTAAGACTTGCGTACGATCATATTAAAGATTTCAGAAATATCTGCGCGCATGACGAGCGCCTGTTCTGCGCGAGGGTGTCTCCGTCTCGCGATGTCAATCTAGTAGGGGTTTTAAGCGATCTTGAGCTAGTGCTGACTGAGGGTGACTATAAGATGTTACGCCGAAATATACTGCTTGATGCACTTAAGTTGAGTGACGAGCTCAGCAACGATGCCAGCGCAAAGGTGCTTTTCGCTATGGGTGTTAACGATTTATCGAGTGTGTTTCCTAAGGAAATACTGGGGTCGTAATCGACGCGAGCGATGAATTTACTCTACAAGTTGGACGTGGATGCGATCGCGCGGGGAGCGGGAGGATGGTCACTGGCGGCGTCCCGCCCGCGCTTCGTTGGCTATACGCGATGCGTGAGCTTCAACATGAGACCGTCTTGCGACTCTTCGAGGTTCGGCACCGAGGCCTTCGAGGAAAAGCCCGCGAGGTTGCTGCCTAGGTCAAGCTCTGCATGGCCGTATTCTTCAATTTTGCAGCCCGGGTGATTCTTGTCTGGTGAAAGGCGACATTCGACCGGTCGCGACCCGATGATTCGATACTCCTTCTGATATGCGTACTTGGGCGTTTTGATAACGAGATTGTGCGGGATGCCCTCAAAGATCTCGCGTATCAGTTTTGGCCCGGGGACGCCGTAGGAGATGGGGCCGTGGGCGTAGATGCTTCCGTCGTCGGTGGTGTGTCTGTCGGCGAGGCGCGCGAAGCTGTCGTACTGCACAATGCCGATCCACCCGTCCGCGCACCCGAACTCCCGGATCATGCGCGTCGGGATTTTCACGGCGTTGTCGACGATGTCGTTCTCGCGGACTGTATACATGCAGTAGATGGGCAGACAGTAATTTCCGTAGAGGCGTGCCCCGGGAGCCATGGACGCCTCGAGCGGATCGCCCTGTTCGCCAAGCAGTCTATGATAGTAGCCGGCTGCGTTCATGTAGAGACGCCCGTTCAGCAGGTCGTCGATGTACGCCTCCCTGGGTGCGAACTTGAGTAGGTAGGCGATGGTGTTGCTGGGCATGGCGTGTCCTTTCTTTGGTTGTGATGTCCCGGACCGCCATGTGCGTCCGGGGTGCGTGCTACCAAGGTAAGGGCGCCACGTGGGACCCTCGTGCCGGAATGGCTCGCGTCTGGCGCTTGCCGGGATTGTGGCTGCCTTTGGCACTGGGGTACACGCAGGCGGAGCGTTCCGGAAGTTGTTGTTGGACGGGGAAGTGTCGGCCGCCGTCAACTTTCAACGATATCGGGCGCCTTCCGTGATTGACGATGTGACCAACTGCGGCCGCGGCTGCGTCTTATGGGCATCGGCGAGGACACGAAAGAGCAGCCTTGCCTCGTCTTCGTTGGAAAATAGGGAGCTTTATCCGCCAATGAAGAGCGGGCGATTCTTGCCGTTTGGCGTGGCTTCTCGGTCGGTTACGAGGGCGTCCATAAACCTTCCCTCGTTTCTCTCGAGCGCGGGACTGGCGCTCCTTTGGCGCAGCGGCGCGGCGAGTGAAATGTTTGACATGTCGTCGTACTCAGCCACGGCGATCCGGCTCACGTGGAACGTACGGGTGATTTCGGACCTCGAGCGCCCGGCTGCATCAACCAGCCGAATATCATTCGCTGGGGCCAGGGGCACGGTCCTATTAATCAAATTACTCGATTCTTAATGACTAAAGTGCTCGATTCTCGGCGATCTTACGGACCACTTATAAATGAATATCAGTAAACTTGACCCCGTCCTGGACAAGACGGGGTCGCAGCCGTCGACCAACAGCACAATCGAGGGAGGGGCGAACTCCCAACTGAGGGCCGTCCTGTGCAAAACCGTGGGTTGACTTCGGTCAAGCGCGTGAAGGCGGTGCTCTGGTGTTGCCGCGCGCGCTTGGGGGACGCGAGGCGGCGCGCGAGGAGCTCGCCACGATGCCGATTGACACGGACATCGACTTCCTATCCGGTGCCTGCTCCGCATCGCTGACGCGTGAGGATGGAGGCCCAGAACGTGGCAACAGGGCCGTGTGGGAGGGCCTCCGCCGCAGGGCCCGTACCCGTTCTGGGTGGATTAATGGATGGAAGTTGATGTTCTACCGGGGCACATTTTTTGTCCTATGAGCCCAAAGCCGGCGTTAAGACACTTGGGTAAGCGTCAAGTTACTATTAGCAGCATGAGCCTATTTCTCATAGCCTGTTTAATAAAAGCAAGAATGGGGAATAAAGCTATCTGCCCATCGCGAACTGGCGATGGGGTACGCTACTGCCGTCAATATAGCAAACGACGAAATTCCGACGTTCGCCACATTGACACCAGCGTTGCCTGCGGCTAGCTGGATAAGGGCTTCGATGGTCATAAGTACCAATTCCTCGCTTTCGTCTAGTATGACATAGGCAATCATTGTTCTAGGTGGCCGCGAAAGCGTTGGTTGCACTTGCTGCACCTTTGATTAGCCTGTCCGGGGAGGGTTAGCCGCCGCTCGTTGATCCGGATAGGTTGATTTATTTGGGGGTATTTTGACCGAGTTCGACATCGCTCGTATTCCTCGATATAGTTCCAAAAGCTCATACGCCCATTTCGATCATAGGGTGTCTTTTGCCGATGTCCAGGACAAGATCTTAGATCCAGGGTACGTTTCCCATCACGCGTTCTACCCTCTAATTTCCAACGAGATCATCGCCGTTCGGTATCGTGGGGGTAAGCGAAGCTGCAAAGTTCGCAATATCGCTTATGCCTCGCATTTCGATCACCGCGTCTTCCAGTACTACTCTTATCTGTGGTCGGACTTATATAACAAGAGGGTCATTGCCGAAGAGTTTAATGAGGTTGCCGTAGCGTACCGCTCTTCGCTTTCATCAGACAGCGCCGTAACTGCTGGCAGCAATATTTCATCAGCTAAAAAGGCCTTCGATTATATACGCGAGCAAGATTCGGCTTTTGTGCTTACGGGTGATTTCGAGAGCTTCTTCGACAACTTAAATCATGTTCATCTAATGACGTCGTTGCGTTCGTTGTTTCCCAGTGGACGCTTACCGGACGATCATTATCAAGTCATTAAAAATATCCTCCGATATTCGTGCTGGCCTATTGCTGATTTGGCTGCTCGACATCAATTGCCATGGCCAGCAATCGATCCTACTCGGGAGAAAATGATCAGCGATGCGGCTATCGAGCTTCGGTTCAAGTCTATTCGCGAACTTAATAAGCTGGATGTTATCTTGCCAAAGTCTGAATTTCTTGCAAACAAGAGCAATATTATTACCAGACCTTGGGTACGGGATGGCTCTGCACTGGGCATTCCTCAGGGTCTTGCCGCAAGCGGAGTGCTCGCTAACATTTATATGGCCGATATCGATATGAAAGTCAGACTTGCCCTTGAACGGGTTGGCGGCTTGTATCTTCGTTATTGCGATGACTTTATTATTGCCGTTCCAGAGTCTGGCTTCGATGCACTTGTAGAGGCCATTAATCTAATGGCCGATGTCGATTCCGTTAAATTGCAACCTGAGAAAACCAAGGTGTTCCGGGTTGATGGCGGCGGAGTTGCTCAGCTTGATTTTGAAAGCGTTTGTGCGGGTGAGGTCTTTTCGTACTCCGGTGCACATCCGGCGCAGAAAGTCAGTTTCCTGGGGTTTGACTTTGACGGGCGCATTGTAAGACTTCGACAGCCTACGGTTGGAAGGTACAACAAACGTCTCCGTGAGGCGGCCACTGCGATTGCGCGCTCTAATCAGGGAGAGGGAAGGCGCGCATCAAAAAAGCGCGTCTCCGCTCTGTATCAACATTATTCACCGCTCGGTATTAAAGGAAGAAGGCTGTGCCCATCGGGTGATGCTGACCCTTCTGCATTTTCTCGCTATGGGAACTTTCTTTCCTACGTAGCGAGAGCCCAAAAGGCGTTTCCAAATGATCCGATTGCTCCCGATGAGGCTAAGATTTACAGGAAGATTAAACGCTTGAGTGCTCGGTAGGCGATGGTTTTAGCATTGAATTATTCATAGCCATAAATACTTAATCGATATCGGCCAATTCCGATCACCGGGTAATAATTGATGTGCCTTCTCGTCGTCGTGGCACGATGTCTCTGAAACTCGCGCCGAACATCAGAATGATCTGACAAGAACGGTAGTGTCGCGAAAGTTGATGTAATGGACTCTTTGGCCCCTGTGTCCAGGATTCGGAATCTATCGATATCCTAGGCTGACTCCACTCTGTCGGCAAGCTCAAGGCTGGATTCGACTATCTTCCTGGTGGTCTTTTCCAGCTAGGCCCAGTCATGACAGCCCGATGCGCCCCTCCGGAGCGTCGTGTCGTGCAACTCGGCTTCTTCCTCTCCGAGAAGTAACGCGAGGTTGCCGTGGAGACGGCCGGGATGGTCCCGAAAGCGGCCTGTTCGCGCCATGGTGGGCGTATTCTAGGCGAAGGCACGGACCCTTCCGAGCCAGGACGGGCCGCTCGCTCGGGCCAACTTTGGCGTTGCCCTGTTGGAGCGGCTTGCGTCAACATTCGCAAAGCTACCGCAAGGAGGAGGCCACAGTGATAGATAAGAGGCTTGTTGAAGCCGTTCCCGGAGCCGAGAGACTGAAATCCGCAATGATTACCCCAGACTTGTTTGTTAAGGACCTCATGCAAGACTATTCTGGGCGTCCGTTATATACATATGAGGAATGGATGCGCGAGCTCATCAATTACTCTAACGCTTTTAAGGAATTGACCAGAGGTGCGGAGTTTCATGCGCCCGCATCCGAGGCCAATGGGGAGTGTGATGCGGTATCAGACGCGTATCAGTTAGATTTCAAGCTCATCTTCGGAAAATCCATGACGCGCGCCGTAAGCCTCACTTCGTCAAGGCGAGTCTCAGACCGCGGAATGACTCTAGAACTACTTGGCAAAAGTTATGAAAAAGAACAGAGAGGCTTACGCCTGCATGCAATTCTCAGGGATTACAGCCTCGCCAAGCTTGACGACCTTCTAAAAACTGAGAGTAATAAACAATTGAGCGAAGAAGACCGTGAGGCCCGAGGACTTCTTCGCTCAATCAATCATTCGAAAAACTTGCTGCTAATTTATCCTTGCCAATTTGAAGGTGTCGACAGACTGACTGAACTTGAGGAAACCGTAAACGCCGCACTTTACTATGACTTTCGGAACGTGCTCGACGTTCGACGGATACACCATCCCGACAAGGACACCTTCCTTTCATATTTTTGCGATGACCGCATGGTTGTCACAAGAGCAAACGGGCACGGCTTAGCCAAGTTCGACGATGTCATGGTCACAAAAAGCAGAATATACATGGATATTATGCGTATGCGTGATCCCGGAGAGTATCAAAGGCTGCTGAAACTTGTTTAACCGACCGCAAGGGCTAGTATTTGTGGACATCAACCCAAGATGGGACCTGCCAAGAGGACCGGATGCGGTTGCGTTCGGGTTCGCTTTTCTGCATTCAAAACAAACGCTGTGCTCGACATCCCCGGCCCCGGTGATGAGCTTTCTGGCTAAGTGGCCGCTACGGTAGGCCTCCCGGCCCGCCGTCCTCTCGTGGCGCTCGGCCGCGACAGGCTCGGACGCCTCCTCGTCGAGCAGCGCGTTGAGCGTCTCCTCGACAGTCTTCCTCACCAGATTCTTTATGTCCTTGTGCAGCGACTCCTCGTCGACTGATACGATGTTCGCAGGCATGGCCCGTGCCCCCTTCGTCAACGATTTGTTATTTAGCTGCTAGAAATCATGTGACGGGGCGCGGGCCGTGTTCCGCTATGCGGTTGTCAATTTGCGAAAGAAATTATGCGTCACCATTGATGTGCAAGGAGTTTGATATGGATCTCGATAAGGTTAATGAAATTGCCACTATACCGGTGCTTGAAAAGGCATATGACGACCTTGTTCATCCCTCTGCGGAGTCGATAGGAAAAACGGTTAGCCTGGTTCCACGGACTGTTGCCATTTGGCTTTCCTCGTGGAATCGCTGGGTTGTTAATAGAGAGGAAAGCATCAAGCTGGCCATCGATGCTATAGAGTCTCGTGTTGATAAGATTCCCGAGGAGCATCTTACCGAACCTCCGGCGCATATCGCAGTTCCAGCAATTCAACAACTCGCATATTGCTATGACAGCGAGGAATTACGAGGGATGTATGCGAATCTGTTACTTTCCTCGATGGATGATCGGACGGCAGAGTACGTCCACCCCAGTTTTGTTCAGCTACTTAAGGAGATTAGTCCCGACGAGGCTAAGTTACTGAGTACGTTGGCTGGCTCTGATGACGCTGAACACGCGTCTATTCCGCTCGTTGACTTAAGAATTGTCAGCGCAGACGAGCTAGTTCCAATTAAATGGACGCTAATCGTAGAAGGCTATAACGAGTGCTGTAAGGGTGTTTGCGAGTACCCTGATCAATCGCTGGTGTATCTGGGAAACCTGGATCGACTTGGCATCCTCAAGCGTTGTGATTACTATGCTGATGATGTTAAAGCTACGCTTGAAAGGTTCGAATCAAGCGAGGCTATCCAAAATGCGAAGGCGAAGGTTGAGCTTGAAGATGACAAGAAATTCGTTTTCCATCGCTGGAGCTACCAGGTAACCGATTTTGGGGCCAACTTTATTAAAACGTGTTTCGTGAAATGAGTTTGGTTGGAATGTGTTCGGGCAAGAGGAAGCCTTCGGTATTCGATTTAATTAAGGCGTTTATTGCTTGCGTTGTGGTGCTCTCTGTATTTTTACTAATAGTCATTCAGATCGCGTTTTCAATTGATACACCAGTTCCATGGCTGCATCCCGTATGGGACGCTAACGGCCTGCTTGGGTATCTTGGCGCGTTAGTGGGCTCAATTTCGGCGGTCGCGGTGCTGTATTTCTCGCTGCTAGCTGGTAGAGAAGACCGGAATCATTCTGATGTGATGAACGTTCTCCCTTGTATTGCCTTAACCCGTTTGTCGGAAAAGCAACTATGTATGTCGAAGAACGGTTTCGCTCACGGTGTGTTTACCGAGGCTGATCCCAGGGACGATGAATACAAATCGGGTGCTTTGGACTGCGTTGATCGTCTGCTGATTGATGGCGGAGCCCCAGCTATTCCTTGCGACGAGAGTCCTGTGGACGAGCATGCCGCTAATCGTTATGCAATATCCAGTATGGGAGCTGGGCCTGCGGTTAATGTGAGGGTTGGGATTGCGAATAGAAATGAGTGGGCCCATTTTGGAACTCCGCGGGTCGCCTGGTGCCAGACTCGACAGCTTCCAGTGGGAGGGGAGAGTGAGCTGGTTATCTATTTTGGGGGCGAAGCGAAGCCGGTGATGGAGGCCGGCTATCGCATCCTCGTCACGTACTCTGACATACTCGGAAACCGTTACCTGCAGTTTTTCCCAATGGCTTTTGATGGGCAGGATGATGTTCTCAAATGCACGGTAAATAATTCCATTAATCGGATTGACATTCCTTAGTTTTAGTGTATTCAGGTTATTGCTCTAGGGGGTATTTTGCATAACGGTCATATCCTAACGGCTCTCCCGGCTGAACGCGCTAACATTGAATCTCAAGCCAATCATTGAGAACGGAGATCTGATGACCGACGCCAATAGAAAGCCGTGGCTTACGGCGTCCGAGCAGATTGATCATCTCAAATCGAGAGGCGTCCACTTCTCGCTGATGAGCGAAGACGATGCCAGAGCCTATCTGGAGAAGAACAGCAACTATTTTCGTCTGCGCGCCTATCGGCTTGGGTTTCCTAAAGTTGAAGAAGGAGCCCGCAAGGGAGAGTATGCAAATCTAGACTTTAAGATGCTGGTCGATTTGTCTATTGTCGACATGCTCCTTCGTTATGAAATGCTGCCGCTTACGCTTGATGTGGAGCATTTCGCAAAGGTAAAACTATTAAAGCGCATCGAGACAGAGCGGGAGGACGGCTATGCAGTCGTCTCGGACTTCATTTCCTCCTACGATGGCACGAAGCCAGATGGAGCGCCGTGCAATTCGCTCAAAGACGAGATTCTCAGATGCAAGAACAGTCCCTACACTGGTGGGTTGATTGCCAGGTATGCTGATTTCGACTTTCCCGCGTGGGCGTTTGTCGAAGTAATTTCTTTTGGCTCGTTTCTCTATTTTTACAAGTTTTGCGCCAATAGGTTTGACGACCGCGAGATGCTTAAAGAGTTCTATATTCTTCAAGCAGTCAAGTCATTAAGAAATGCATGCGCTCATAATAGCTGTATTTTGAATAACCTGCGTGCTGATAGACCGCAATTTAAGCCAAGCTACGTTGTAACGCGGGAGTTGTCGACCATAGCCGGTATCGGTCTCGACCAGCGTAAGTCAAAGATGAGCAATGACCGTATACAGCAGATTGTCACTACGCTATACGCGCACAGGAAACTTGCTTCGCAAGGCGTTTCCGAACATCGAGCAAAGAGCCTGAGAGTGTTTGTTCAAAGAATGAATAAGCACGTCGATTATTATCAGGGCAATCTTCAGGTCTCTACTGGATTTGAATTTCTCACGAAGGTGATTAGTGCGTGGTTTCCGGTGGACGCTGATTAACGATGAATCTGTGACGAGCGTTGCCGCAACGCCTTGGATGCCAAAAAAGAGCTATGCTTTCTTCACAACAAAAAACAGAAGCCTTTCTTTGGCCGAAGTTTTGCAAGGGGGTTCCTTCCCTAGGGAGGGCATCCCCTATTTTTATGGATGGCGCAGTTTTTATGTGTGGTGTGCGTCGACGAATGTAGTGGCGACGCTTTGATGTGGGTAAGGTGACCAAAGCCACGGTCGCCAACACTTCCATATCCAAGGCCAAAACCGCGACTTACTCGGCACTCCCCAAGACCGCCGATAGCAACTGGACCGCCGCATCTACGGTGCTTCTTCTGCTAAGAATAGCGATTCTGATCGCGTCGGAAATGTTGGTGTAACCGCACGGCTGCTTCATCCATCCTTTCCGAGTGGTCTCGCCAAATTGCCCGTCCGGGAGAACAATAGATCGAGCGCTGCGCCCTGCTCCCGGGGGTGAGGCCCTCTTGATTAAACTGCTCACTTTTAAATAACCCTGTGCTCAATTCTCTGTGGCCATTTGAGGAAGATGAGCTCGATTTAAGTGAGTTGCTCGAGTATCTGAGGGCGTTCATCACGGACGATCGCAAGATAATCCACGGTAATAGCGAGCTGAGACGGCTTATTAGAGAATATGATTTCCTTAAATACAAGAAGGCCTTCGACATATCGGCTACTAGTGAGTAATCCCACCTAGCGTCTGTGAAGAAGGCCATCATTGTAGACTATGGCATCTGAGCGTATAGTGCGAACACCACGTGCAAATGCAAACTTAATATAACGCTTTCTATAACGCTTTCTGCTTGAAATCACAATGGTGTCTGTTTCGATCTGCCAATCAAGGGAAGATGGTGTAAAGTATCTTCCTGTAATACAAAAGCTCTTCGGGAGTTTTAAGGGCGACGCTTTCAGACTGAGAGTGTTGCCCTTTTTTCATGTTTGCAATGTGTGACGTACTAGTCAAGCACCATCCCGGCAATGGAATGATCGAGCATGGGCGGCTTCTACTGGTTGACGTGATCGTGGTCAAACAAGTGATATCGATTAGAATTAAATCAATTGCGCTGGAAGCCTTCGGGCGACACCTGAAGAGGGCTGATGCGTCGGCCCTCTTTTTTGTTTGGATGTAAGATTCGGCCTGGCAAAACAAGGATCTCATTTGGGGAGAAACAAATATCCGATGGTTTTCGCTTAGGGACGCGCGGTTTAAGCGTGCTTTCCGGAAGTGCGGGGAGAAATCGGAAACCTCCGAGCGTAAACCGAATTTCGACAACAAAACCGCAGGTCGCGGAAGGCTAAAACAGGGGTCTGGTCTGTCGATCTCGGTTTTTCACCGCACTTCCGGAATCGTCCGACGGAAGTATGCGGTAAATTCCGGAACCCTCGAGCACGCCGTCCTTTTCATGTAAAGAAACCGCAGGTAGAAACGTTGCCACTATCCAGTGTGGTCGGCATGTCAAGAATTTGCCGCATACTTCCGGATTGGGCGCGCATTTAGCACTCTCGATGTCCCCACATCCCCTAAAAAAGTTCTTAAAACAGCCTTAAAGGCGCCTTGGCTCGCGTTGACAGCGTACAATACGCATGTTTGACTATGACAAATGTGGAATTAAGGGGAGGGGTGCGCCATGGAGGTGCTGGTTGTTGGCAACACCGCATATGTTGACGATGACTTTTGTGCCAAGGCGTTCCCCGGGGACCATGTGCAGGTCGTAGCCGCGCAGGACGCGTACCGCGACGAGTCGTCGCCCCATGCCTCGTGGAAAGAGCTGCTCCAGCACTTGGAGCAGGCCTACGAGTTCGACCGCATGGTCTACCTATCCAATTACCTTACCCCGCATACCGATACCGTGGGCGATATCGAGCTGCTGCGCACGGTCTTTCGTGCGTGCGCGGGTCGCCGGGTCCAACTGCTGTATATAGCAGGGCCCGCGGGTGCCGAGGGTGCCGCCGATGCCGCGGGGCGAACGGGCAAGGGCATTATCGCGCGCGCAGCCAACGACCTGTGCCGCTACTACGCTGCTCGCGAGGGCGTTCAAACCAAGATCCTGCGCGTACCGTTCCTGTATACCGCGTCCGCCGCGCTGGAGGACCCGTTTTTGGTGTCGTTGTTCGATGCGTGCTCAACCGGATCGGTCGCTCTACAGGGCGCGCAGGATGCGGCGTTTCCCCTGCTGTGTGCCGAGGAACTTGCGGTGCTGGTACGCCGTATCTTCGACAGCTGGGATGGCAACTTTGAGACACTCGACGTAGCCGATACCTTCCATCACACGCCAGGTGAGGTGGGCGAGGCCCTCAAGGCGTTGTTCCCCGGCCTTGCCGTTGCCTATGGCGATTCTGCTGGCTACGCCCTGCCCGCCAGTGACGTCGCTCGCGTGCGCTATGGCTGGTTTCAGCGTTACGACTTGCTGCGCGATCTTTCGACCATTCAAGCGCGTTGGGATGCTGGCCGCGCAAAGAAGGTCAACCCGCTGCGTGCCGCCATCGACCGCATCCAGATGCGCGCGCTGCCTATTAAATGCCTGGAGACGGGCGTTGCCTGGGTTCTGTTCGAGGTGCTGGAGCATCTGTTCTCACAATCGGCCCAGCTCAACGTGCTCGATTATCGCCTGCTCTACGTGGTGTTGATCGGCACGCTGTATGGTTTGGACTTTGGCCTGGTTGCGGCGCTGCTGGCGTCGGTGGGTTTGGCCGCGAGCTACTTTACTCAGTACGGCTATACCTTCCAGGGCCTGTTCTACGAGCCGTCCAACTGGCTGCCGTTTATTGCGTACTTTGTGGTGGGTGCCGTGTGCGGCTATGTGCAGCTGCGCAACAGCGAGGCCATTAGGGCGGAGCGCGATCAAAACGAGCTCGTGCGCAACCGCAATACGTTCCTCACACAGCTCTACCACGACGCGATCGAGGACAAGCGCGCGTACAGGCGCCAGATCGTGGGTCGCCACGACAGCTTTGGCAAGATCTTTGCCGTGACGCAGGAGCTCGACGTGCTCAACCCACGCGACATCTATCGCAAGTGCTGCGAGCTTCTGGGCGAGATCCTCGAGAACGATTCGGTGGCGATCTACCATGTTTCGGGCGGGGCATTTGCACGTTTGGTGGCAGCAAGTCCCGCGATTGCCGAAGATGCCGCACGCTCGCTCACGCTTGAGCAGCTTGCACCTCTTTTGGGCGACGGGGGTCGTTCGAACCTGTGGGTGAACCGCGAACTGACGCCGGGGCTTCCCATGTTTGGATACACGATCGAACGCGACGGGGCACCCGCCGTGTTGATCTTTGTGCGTTGTGCGGCCGAAAACCAAATGACCCTCTATTATCAAAACCTGTTCCGTATCTTGTGCGGGTTGGTCGAAAGCGCGCTGGGCCGTGCCTTTGACTATGAGGCGGTGGCGCAGGATAAACGCTGCGTTGACGGCACTTGCGTGCTCAAGCAGGCTGCCTTTGGCCAAGAGCTTGCGGCGGAGCAGGCGCTGGCAGATAGCAAGATGGGGAGTTTTTTGCTCCTGCGCGTGGTACCGGGCGTGGAGCCTGTCGGCGAGCTGGTGGGCGCAATTGGGTCGGCAATCCGCGAGAGCGATGCGGCGGGCTTGGTCGACGGCGACGGGCTCTATCTGCTTATGCGCCAGGCAAAGGCGTGCGATCTGCCCATTATCCGCGAGCGCCTGAGCGCCAAGCAGATTGCGGTGGAGCCCGTTGACGGCGAGGACATCGTGGCGCTGCTGCAGCACATCTCTTACACCGGTGACGGTGAGGGGGGTGCCGCTTGATCTCGCTTGTCGTTGCTGCCGTCTTGCTGCTGATTCATGCGCTGGTTTGCCTGATGCTGTGGACGCTTATGAAGTTGGGCCTGCTGCCGGTGCGCGGGCACATGCTGGCTGTGATAGTGCTGGTGCCGCTGTGGGGCCCGTTGCTGGTGGTTTTGCTATCGGTCCGCAGCGCGGTGTTTGGCGAGGGACTGAAAGAGTCTGCGCTGGAGTCGCTGCGCTTCAACGACGACCTGCATCGCAGCATCCTGATGCACGACCGTGACGCCGATGCAGGCGTAGTGCCGCTCGAGGAGGCGCTCATTGTCAACGACCCGGCATACCGGCGCCGCCTAATGCTCTCCATGCTCACCGAGGAACCCGACGCGTACCTGGCGCAGCTGCAGGCGGCTAAGCTTAACGACGACGTTGAGGTGGCGCACTATGCCGCGACGGCGGTGGCGCAGATTTCCAAGGAGTCTGACCTTAAACTGCAGCAGCTGGAGCGTGCCTTCAAGACGGACCCGAGCGCGCAAAACCTCAACGAATACTGTGATTTTCTTGGTGAATACTTGGGCTCGGGTTTGGCTGAGGGGCGCGTTGCTCAGATTCAGCGCCAACAGTACGCGCGCCTGCTTGCGCGTCGCTGCGAGCGCGAGGATACCCTTGAGCTGCGCATTCGATACGCGACGGCGCTGGCCGATGTCGGACAGATCGACGAGTCGCAGGCCGTGACTAACCAGCTGGTGCTCGACGTGCCCGAGGAGCAGGAGGTTTGGATGCTTTGCCTGCGCCTGGCCGTGATGCGCCGTGACGGTGACGAGGTCCACCGTGTGATCGATGCGATTGACAAGCAACATGTATATTTGAGCGCCGACAACCGCGAAAAGTTGGCGTTTTGGCGCGACGGGGAGGAGGCCAGATGAGCGTGGCGCAACATATCCGCGACCGTGCAGGCCGCTTTCGTTGGATGGGACTCCTTGTGGTGTGGGCGGTCTTTATTGCTATGGCCGCCGTGTTGCTGGTGGAGCGTGCCGGCGTGCAGTACAGTGCGGGCCAGCATAAGCTGGGGATGCTGGCCGCCAACGATGCGGTGCCGGCCTCCTCGGCAATCTTTGGCCAAAAGCCCACGTGCCTGGTCATTACCGATTCCGATCAAGCTGGCGTCGAGGACGTAAAGGAACAGTTCGACCAGATTTTGCTGGACATGAAGATCGCCCATCGCGATGTTGATATTGCCACCGACGGTGCGGACGCGATTCCATCGCTCACGTCGTTTGATCGCGTGATTGTGCTTATGCCCTCGCTTGACGGACTGGGTACGCATCTGACCGATCTGATGAGTTGGGTGGGTGCGGGCGGCTCACTCATGCTGGGCATGACGCCAGATAACTCGAACTACCTGCAGGCTATTGCTTCCAAGCTTGGGATCGAATCGGCCGGATATGACTATGCGAAAGTCGAAAGTATCGTTCCGAGCGAGGACTTTATGTTGGGCGGAGGAGAGCGCTACGAGTTCTCGGATCCCTTCGATTCTTCGCTCTCGGTTTCATTGCGCGATACGGCGCACGTATGGGCAAAGACCGGTGACGCGGGCACGCCGCTCATTTGGTCTAACGATTGCGGCAGTGGTCACACCGTGGTGTGCAACATTGGCATCTACGACAAGGTCATGCGTGGGTTCTATGCTTCGGCCATAAGCTTGCTGGGTGATGCCACGGCCTATCCGGTCATCAACAGCGCCGTGTTCTATTTGGACGACTTTCCTAGCCCTGTGCCCTCGGGCGACGGCACCTACATCAAGCGCGACTACGGGCTTTCCGTCGCCGATTTTTATGCCAAGGTCTGGTGGCCCGATCTGCAAAAGCTCGCGCAAAAATACGGCATTCGCTATACCGGCGTGATGATCGAAAACTACGAGGACGCGGTCAACCAGACCGAGCCCGCGCGCCAGGCCGATACCACGCAGTTCCGCTACTTTGGCGGCATGCTGCTGCAGATGGGCGGAGAGCTGGGCTTTCACGGCTACAACCATCAGCCGCTTGCGCTCTGGGACACCGACTATGGTACGTTGTACGTCTACAAGACGTGGAAAAACAAGGAAACGCTCGTCGCTTCGCTCAACGAGCTTATAGCCTTCCAGGACGAGGTGCTGCCCAACGCGCACGGCTCGGTCTACGTGCCACCGTCGAATATCCTTTCGGCCCGCGCGCGTAAGCTTATCGGCACCGACGTTCCGCGCATTAAGACTATTGCTAGTACGTACTTTGAGGACGGTACCGACCTGCCGTACGTGCAGGAGTTTGGCGTGGCGAGCGATGGTATTGTGGAGCAGCCGCGTATTGTCTCGGGCGGCATGGTCGACGATTCCTATATGCGCCTGGCTGCCGTGTCCGAGCTCAACATGCACTACGTGAGTACGCACTTTATGCACCCGGACGACCTGCTCGATCCCGATCGCGGCGCCAAGGAGGGCTGGGAAGTCTACAAGGGCGGCCTGACCGACTACCTGGACTGGCTTACCAAGTCTGCGCCCGACCTGCGCCGCCAGACCGGCTCGGAATGCTCGGGCGCCATTCAGCGCTTTTCGTCGGTTACGGTGAGCGTGGATACCAGTGCGGATGCCTGGACGCTCAGCCTTGGCAATTTCCACGACGAGGCGTGGCTCATGTTCCGCGCCAATAATGGCGAGCCGGGTGCGGTGACGGGTGGCGAACTGACGCACCTTACGGGCAATCTGTATCTGCTCAAGGCAAATGATAATACCCTGACGATCGAGCGCAAGGAGGGTGGCGACAGATGAGAATCTGCTTGGTACTCGAGGGTTGCTACCCCTATGTGCACGGCGGCGTATCTACCTGGATGCATGGCTTTATCCAGGCCATGCCCGAGCACGAGTTCGTGCTGTGGGTGATTGGCGCGCATGCTGCCGACCGCGGCAAATTTGTCTACGAGCTGCCCAGCAACGTGGTCGAGGTGCACGAGGTGTTCCTGGACGATGCCCTGCGGCTTTCGGGCGAGCAACACGAAGCCAGTTTTAACGACCGCGAGCGCGAGGCGCTACGCCGCCTGGTGTCGCTCTCCAATCCGGACTGGGACGTGCTGTTCGATATCTTCCAGCGCCGTCGCGTACATCCGCTCTCGTTTTTGCAGAGCCGCACGTTTATGGATATCTTCCGCGACGTGTGCCTTGCCGAGTACCCCTACACGCCTTTTGCCGACGCATTCCACACCATGCGCTCCATGTTGCTTCCCGTGCTCTACCTGTTGGGCAGCGAGGTGCCGGTGGCCGATGTGTACCACGCCATCTCGACCGGCTACGGTGGCCTGCTCGCCTGCCTGGGCTCAAGCGTTCGCCATGCGCCGGTGCTGCTGACCGAACATGGGATCTATACCCGCGAGCGCGAGGAAGAGATCATTCGCGCCGATTGGGTGGTGCCGTCGTTTAAGGACCGCTGGATCCGCTTTTTCTACCTGCTTTCGGAGGAGATCTACCGCCGCGCCTTCCGCGTGACGAGTTTGTTCCATAACGCCCGCAAGACGCAGATCGATATGGGCTGCGATGCGGACAAATGCCTGGTCATCCCCAACGGCATCCAGTTCAACCGCTTTAAGGACATTCCCTTAAAGCCCGATGACGGCTGGGTGGACATTGGCGCTGTGGTGCGCCTGGCGCCCATCAAGGACGTCAAGACCATGATCTATGCCTTCTTTGAGTTGCACGAGCGCCTGCCCAAGGTGCGCCTGCACATCATGGGCGGCGTGGACGACGAAGAGTACGGCGCCGAGTGCCACGCGCTGGTCGATACCCTGGGCGTGCGCGACCTGATCTTTACCGGTCGCGTCAACGTGGTCGAGTACATGGAAAAGCTCGACTTTACCATTTTGACGAGCATCTCCGAGGGCCAGCCGCTTAGCGTGCTGGAGTCGCTTGCAGCGCGTCGTCCCTGCGTGACGACCGAGGTGGGCTGCTGCCGTGAGCTGCTCGAAGGCGCCCCGGGCGACGACTTTGGCGTCGCGGGTTTTGTGACGCCGCCCATGTATCGCAAGGGCTTGGCCGATGCCATGGAGCGCATGTGTGTGAGCCGCGCCCGTCGCATTGAGATGGGGGAGCGCGGGCAGCGTCGCGTTGCCACGTACTTTTTGCACGAGCAGATGCTCGCCAACTATCGCGCGCTGTACGACGAGACGGCGTGTTCGTTTAACCTGCCCAGAGAGGGGGAGTAGCCGATGGCCGGAATTGGTTTTGAGCTCAAGCGCCTGTTTAGGCGCAAGGGCCTGTTTGCCACGATGCGTGCTTACGGCTACGCCGGCATTGTGTGCACGGGTCCCATGCTGTTGGGCGTGCTGCTCCAGGTGGGTATCTTGGTGCTGTGCGGTCTGTGGGGTGTGGGCCGTGCCAACCAGGATCTGCTGGTGTGCATGGTGACCTACACACTGCTGGCCTCGCTTACGCTCACGAGCTTTTTCTCTATGCCGGTCACGCGCTTTTTGGCCGATATGTTGTTTGCCGAGCGCGAGGATGAGATCCTGCCTTCGTTTTGGGGATCTAATACCATCATGCTCGTTGCGGGCACGGTGCTCTACGGCGTCTTTTTGCTGTTCTCGGGTGCCACGCTGCTGCAGGGGCTGCTGTGCCTGTGGCTGTTCAACATTATGATCGTCAACTGGAACGGCATGAGTTACCTCACGGCCATCAAGGACTACCGCGGCATTCTGTGCAGCTTTGCGGCTGCCATTGGCGTGGCGTGCCTGTGCGCCCTGGCCGCGCTGGCGCTGGGACTGCCGCCGGTCGAGGGTCTGTTGGCGTCAATTGCTCTGGGCTACGGCGTCATGCTCGCCTGGGACGTGGTGCTGCTGTACCGGTATTTTCCTCAGAGCGACCGCAGCCCCTGGCCCTTTTTGCGGTGGCTCGATCAGTTTATGCCGCTGGCGCTCACGGGTCTGTTAACCAATCTGGGACTCTTTGCGCACCTGGTGATTATTTGGGCCGGTCCCATTGGCGTGCAGGTCAAGGGCTTGTTTTATGGTGCGCCCTACTACGATGTGCCGGCGCTCATTGCGTTTTTGACGATCCTGGTCACGACCGTCAACTTTGTGGTCTCGGTCGAGGTCAACTTCTATCCGCGCTACCGCGACTACTACAGCCTGTTCAATGACGGCGGCGTGGTAGGCGATATTGTGGTGGCAGAGGAGGAGATGCTCTCCACGCTCAACAGCGAACTGCGCTTTTGTGCGCTCAAGCAGCTGTTTGTGACCGCGGCGGTCATTTCGCTCGAGACCACGGTGCTGTCGGCCCTACCGTTGGGCTTTAACAACCTTATGCACGGGTATTTTCGCACGCTGTGCGTGGGCTATGGCCTGTATGCCGTGGGCAATACGGTGATGCTTATCTTGCTGTACTTTACCGACTATAAGGGGGCCGTGCTGGCTTCGGGCCTGTTTGCCGGTGTGGCCGGGCTGGCGACTGCCGTTTCGTTGCTATTGCCGCAGCAGTTTTACGGCTTTGGCTTTTTGTTGGGTGCGGCGGTGTTTTTTATCGTGGCGCTGCTGCGGCTCGATTCCTATACCGCCAACTTGCCGTATCGTATCCTGAGCCAGCAGCCCATTGTGGCGACCGACAAGACGGGTCGCTTTACACAGCTGGGCCGCTTGCTCGACCGTGCCGAACAGCGCTATGAGGAAGGCCGACATATGGGCGTGCCGCACGGCGCGTTTGAGCGCGCGGTAGTTCGCGTGTATCGCAAGCATTGGGGAGGTTCTGATGACCGATAGGATGATGTCTCGCCGTCGCCTGTTTGAGGCGGCTGCCGGTGCGCTGTTGCTTTCGGGCTGCTCGGTGCAGGAAGACTCCTCGACCAAAAAGGTCAAAAAGCAGGACAAGATTAAAAAGGCTGAGGCCTCGAATGAGGCCAAGCACCTGCGCGACAAGGACGAGCTCTACGAGGTCTACGATGACTCGGGCATTGTGACCATGTACCTGACCGTCTCGCGCGGTAACAGGTCCGAGAACACCGACCACAGCTGGGCCGAGATCAATACGTACTCGGTGTATGACTATGCCGACATGGGTGTGACGCGCTATCAGGTTATGGGCCTGCTGCAGCCGGGCGACGAAGACGGCCCGGTGGCCGGCGAGGTTGGCTATGGCGAGGAAGCGCCCAATGCCACCGTGCAGGTGCGCGGTCAGACATCGAGCAATAACTCGCAAAAGAATTACAAGGTGGAGCTCAAAAAGGGCAAGGGTACCTGGCGCCAACAGCGCGCGATTGCGCTCAACAAGCACATGGGCGAGGGTATGCGTTTTCGCAACAAGATGGCCTACGACCTTATCCGCGGGATTCCCCAGATGATGGGCCTGCGCACGCAGTTTGTGCATCTGTGGGTGTGCGACCAGACCGAAAAGTCCAACGATACCTTTGAGGACTACGGCCTGTTTACGCAGGTGGAGCAGCTCAACAAGACGGCGCTTAAGGCACATGGCCTGGATAAGAGCGGACACCTGTACAAGGTGAACAGCTTTGATTTCCATCGCTACGAGGACACTATTAAGCTTGCCGATGATCCCGACTACAACCAGGCAAACTTTGAGGGCATGCTCGAGATTAAGGGCGATTCGGACCACACCAAGCTCATCGAGATGCTCGATGCGCTCAACGATGAATCGCACAAGATCGATGATGTGCTCGATACCTACTTTGATACCGAGAATCTGGTCTATTGGCTGGCGTTTCAGATCTTGACGGGCAACTGCGATACGCAGAACCGTAACTGCTATCTGTACAGTCCTCTCAACTCAAATTCCTGGTACTTTTTAGATTGGGATAACGACGGCATGCTGCGCAAGCTGGAGCTTTCTCTTACCGGGTTTTCGGACTACGCGAGCTGGGAGCGCGGCGTGAGCAACTACTGGGGCAACGTGCTGTTTAACCGTGCGTTGCGCAGCAAGTCGTTCCGCAGCGAACTCGACCGTGCCGTCAAGGACCTGCGCTCGTATATGACCGAGGCACGCCTGAGCAAGATGGTCAAGCACTACCGCGAGGTTACTGAATCGCTGGTCTTTGCTTCGCCCGATATCGATAATCTGCCTGTCACCAAGGACCAATACGAGCAGATTGCCGCGGCGATTCCTTCCGAGATCGAGGAGAACTATAAGAGCTTTCGCGATAGTTTTAAAAAGCCCATGCCGTTCTACATCGGCGTGCCGCAGATCGATAACGGTAAGCTGCGCATTAACTGGGATGCGTCCTACGACTTTGAGGCGCGCGACATTCGCTACACCGTGGAGCTTGCGCGTGACTATGCCATAAGCGACGTGGTCTTTAAGGCCGAGGACGTGCTGCTTCCCGAGGTGACCTGCGATGCGCCCGATGCCGGACAGTATTTTGTGCGCGTGCGTGCCAACAACTCCGACGGCTATACGCAAGATGCGTTTGACTACTATGTGACCGACGACGGCAAGCACTACGGCATGAGGTGTTTTTACGTGCAAGACGGCGGTAAGGTCGTGGAGGACACGTATGAGGAGGGCTAGCGCGCTGCTTGAGCACTTGGCGGCCCCGCCTGTGCGTACCACGCAGGAGCGTTACCGCCACGAGCTCAAATATCTCATTAACGAGGGCGAGCACGCTGCGCTTGCCTGTCGCATGGCGTCGGTGTTTAAGCTGGACAAGCATGCGCGGGCGGGCGGTTACACTATTCGCAGCCTGTATTTTGACGACTACTGCAACTCGGCCTACGAGGAAAAAGACGCCGGCATTCTCATGCGCAAAAAGTATCGCGTGCGCATCTATAACGGCAGCGACAAGGTGATTAAGCTCGAGCGCAAAAAGAAGTACGGCAGCTGGATCTACAAGGAGGACGCGCCGCTCACGCGCGGCGAGTTTGAGCAGATTCTGGCCGGCGACTACGGCTTTTTGCTGAGGAGCCCCTATCCGCTCTGTCGCGAGTTCTACATCGAGTGCATCTGCAACATGATGCGCCCGCGGACCATCGTGGACTACGAGCGCGAGCCGTGGGTGATGGATGAGGGCACCGTGCGCATTACGTTTGACATGAACGTGCGTGCCGCGGTGGGAAGCTTCGATATCTTTGACGCGACCCTGCCCGCGTTGCCGGTCCTGGAGCCCGGCAAGCTGGTGATGGAGGTCAAATTTACGGAGTTTTGCCCGCAGCTGGTGCGCGATATGGTGCCGCCGGGCGCGGCCGAGCTCACGGCGGTCTCCAAGTACTGCCTGTGTTACGAAAAGACCGCCTACTTGCGCGGCTTTAACTACTGGGAATCGGATTTTGAGAACCGAGGGGATATTTAGACCATGAGCACCAGGGACTTTTTTAAGAACTCCGTCTTGGAGGCGTTTGGCCAGGTCGACCCTGCCAAGATTGGCCTGTCGCTGCTTGTGGCGCTCGCCATGGGCATCCTGATCTATTACGTGTACAAGCGCTTTTTTACCGGCGTGGTGTATTCGCGCAGCTTTGCCGTGACGCTCGTGGGCATGTGCGTGCTCACCTGCATGGTCACGCTCGCGATCTCGACCAACGTGGTCATCTCGCTCGGTATGGTCGGTGCTCTGTCTATTGTCCGCTATCGTACGGCGGTCAAGGACCCGCTCGACCTGCTGTATCTGTTTTGGGCCATTACCACGGGCATTACGGCGGGCGCCGGCATGTATGCGCTCGTGGGGCTTACGGCAGTAGTGATTGTGGTGATGATTGCCGGCTTTGCGAGCCATCAGGACAAGGCGCGCGTGTACATGATGGTCATCCACTACACGGGTCAGACCACCGGCGACGATATCGTGCGCGCGTTTGGGCGCACCAAGTTCACCGTCAAGTCCAAGACGATGCGCGGCGACAAGGTGGAAATGGCCGTCGAGGTGTTCTCGGACGGTGTTGACATGCCCTATGCCGACGCCATTCGCGCGCTCGATGGCGTTGAAGACCTCACGCTCATCCAGTACAACGGCGAGTACCACGGCTAACTATGTTCCGGCGTTTTAACAAACGCCGGACCGCTCGACGCTGCGCGGGCATCTGCCGGGCGATCTGCCATTCAAACCGTCGCTCGCGTACATAAAGTACGCTTCGCTCCTCTTTCGCGGCACCTCGCCACGGCAGCTGCCCGCTCGCTGACGTTTGCTCGACCTGAGTGGGCCGATTTGGTTCGCATGCCGTCTTCACGGGTATCATGGTGAAAGCGATTTCAATGACAGGGGTGGCGCGCGTGGTAAAGATGAAGGATGTCGCCGAGTTGGCGGGCGTTTCGAGCGCCGCGGTCTCGCGGTATCTTAACGGTGGATATATCTCGGCCGATAAGGCCAATCGCATTAAGCAGGCGATTGAGTTGACCGGATACGTGCGGTCCAGTCAGGCTCGCGCGCTGCGCACCGGCTCCACCAAGCTCATCGGCGTCATCGTGCCTAAGATCAACTCGGAATCCGTGAGCCGCATTACCGCTGGCATTGGCCAGGTGCTCGGTCGCCGTGGCTACCAGATGCTGCTTGCCAATACCGACAACGCGGCCGATCGCGAGCTCGAATACCTCGATTTATTCCAAAACCACCCGGTCGATGGCATTGTGCTGGTGGCAACCATGATCACCGACGAGCACCGTCGGGCGATTGAGTCGTGCCGCGTGCCCATCGTACTGATCGGCCAGAATGTTGAGGGCACGGCGTGCGTCTATCACGACGATTACGAGGCTGCCTTTGAGCTGGGCCATGCGCTTGCGGGTCGCGTGGACGGCAAAATCGCCTATATTGGAGTTACCGATGAGGACCGCGCGGCCGGTTATGACCGCCGTCGCGGTTTTGAGGCCGGCCTGCGCGCCGCGGGTAACCCGCTCGATGCCGCCTTGATTCGCCTGGGCTCGTTTACGCTCGACTCGGGCTATGGTGCGGCGCGTGAACTGCTTTCCGTCGCTCCCGATGTTTCGTTTATCGCCTGCGCGACCGACACCATGGCGGCGGGCGCGCTGCGTGCCATCGATGAGGTTCGCGGCATGGGCGAGGGCATGCACCGCGTGAGCGGCTTCGGCGACAACGCATTTTTGCGCGCGCTGACGGGCGGCATTCCCACCGTGCATTACGGCTACCTGACCAGCGGCGTCGAGGCGACCAATATGTTGCTCAACGCGCTCGACGGCGAGGAGGGGGAGAGCGGTCTCAAGACGCTCAAGCTCGGCCATCAGCTTATGAATGTCTAGGCCTTGGGCACGTCTGCCTGCCTCTGAGACCCTTGTTTTTGCTTCAAAACTACCTTTCGCCGGCTTTTTCCTACCGTTCACCCTACTATGAAAACGATTACAGTCATATCAAACTGAAAACGATTACAGTGTATGTGTCAAAGATGGCCGGGTGCACATGCGCCCGTTGGAGGAAAGGGAAGTCATGGACTACCGCAAATCAGCCCAAGAGGTGCTCGACAATATCGGTGGCGCCGACAACGTCGTCTCTGCCGCGCATTGCGCCACGCGTCTGCGCTTGGTGATTGCCGATAATTCCAAGGTCAACAAGGAGGCCATCGAGAACGTCGACGGCGCCAAGGGCGTCTTTGAGGCCCAGGGCCAGCTCCAGATTATTTTTGGTACCGGCACCGTCAACAAGGTCTACGAAGAGTTCATCGCGCTTAGCGGCGTCGTGGCTGCCACCAAGGCCGAGGTCAAGGAGGCCGCGGCGCAGCAGCAGAACATCTTTATGCGTGCCATTAAGGTGCTCGGTGACGTCTTTGTCCCCATCATCCCCGCCATCGTGGCTTCGGGCCTGCTGCTGGGCATTATGAGCGCCCTCAACTTTATGGCCTCCAACGGCTTTATCGCGCTCGACACCAATAACTTTATTTATAAGATCGCCGACCTGGTCTCGGGCACGTCTTTTGGCATTCTGCAGATCCTAATCGGTTACTCCGCGGCTAAGGCCTTTGGCGCCAACCCGTACCTGGGTGCCGTCGTTGGCGGTGCATTCATCAACTCCTCGCTGCAGAGCGCCTACACGGTTGCCTCCGAGGGCGTTCAGACCATGGTTACTGTTATTCCCGGTGTGTACAGCTTTGAGTGGGTCGGCTATCAGGGCCATGTGATCCCCATCGTCATCGCCTGCGCAATTCTGGCCTTCCTCGAGAAGCGTCTGCACAAGATCGTTCCCGAGATGTTCGACCTCTTTGTGACCCCGCTCGTCTCGGTGTTCGTGACCGTGCTCGTGACGCTTGTTGCCGTTGGCCCCATCTTCGTGTGGGCCGAGAATGCCATCCTCGGTCTGATCCAGGCCCTGCTGACCCTGCCCTTCGGAATCGGTTCCTTTATCGTCGGCCTGTTCTATGCCCCCACGGTCGTTACCGGTATCCACCAGATGTACACCGCCATCGACCTGGGCCAGCTCGCCCAGTACGGCGTGACCTACTGGCTGCCCATCGCCAGCGCTGCTAACATCGCTCAGGGTGGCGCCGCGCTCGCCGTTGCCTTTAAGACCCGCGATGCCAAGATCAAGGGCCTGGCACTTCCTTCGGCTCTCTCCGCCTTCATGGGCATTACCGAGCCTGCCATCTTTGGTGTGAACCTGCGCTTCTTTAAGCCCTTCATCGCCGGCTGCATCGGCGGCGGTTGCGGTGCCCTGGTCTGCGCACTCACCTCGCTTGCTGCTTCCGGCACCGGCGTTACCGGCATCTTCGGTATCCTGCTGTGCCTGGCCCAGCCCGTGCAGTACGCGATCATGTTTGCGGTCGCCGCGCTGGTTTCCTTTGCCGTCTCGTTTGTCCTGTACAAGGACGAGCCCAAGGCTTCCGAGCAGGCCTAAGAGCTTTTGATTGAGGGGCGCCCGCGGGTTGTATGCTCGCGGGCGTTTCCCGTATCTGGTGTCGATCTCTGGCGCCTTGTAACTTTCGATCCGTTAGGACTTTGATATGTCTAATGCACTTGGCCGCGACCTTGCAAAGCTGGTTGCCGCTGTTGACACCGCCGCCTCTGAGTGCGGTCATGGCGCATATGGCCAGCGCTTCCATATTATGCCGCCGGCGGGCTGGCTCAACGACCCCAATGGTCTTTGCCAAGCGGGCGGCGTGTTCCATGCCTATTTTCAGTATGCGCCGTTTGATGTCGAGGGTGGCGTCAAGATGTGGGGCCATGCCACAAGCCGCGATCTTATGACGTGGGACTACGTTGGCGCCCCGCTGCTGCCCGACGAGCCTTTCGATTGCCATGGCGTGTATTCGGGCTCCGCGCTTGCCGAGGACGGCCGCATTCGCGTACTGTACACAGGCAACGTTAAACTCTCCGATGCAGACGGCACGTACGACTACGTCAATACCGGCCGCCGCGCCGATACTGTTTATGTCGAGAGCGTTGATGGCCTTGCCGGTCGGGAGTTCAGCCAAAAGCGTGTGGTGCTGGCGTCCGAGGATTATCCCGAGGATTTGACCTGCCATGTGCGCGATCCCAAGGTGTGGCGCGATGATAATGGGCGTTACCACATGGTGCTGGGCGCGCGTCGTCGCGTGGATGGGCCGCATGTCGATAGTCGATTTTGCGCCATGCACGGCGAGGGTGCCGGGCGCGATGTGGGCGAGATCCTGGTGTATGGCTCGGCCGATATGCTGAGTTGGGAGCTCGAGAGCCGCGTGTCTACGCCCGAGCGTTTTGGCTTTATGTGGGAGTGCCCGGGATACCTTGAGCTTGAGGCGGATGGCGGTGTACCGGCGAAGTTCCTGTCCTTCTCTCCCCAGGGGCTCGAGGGCGGTCGTTGGGACCGCGGTAACGTGTATGCAGCGGGCTACATGCCTGTAACGGGCGACATTACGGGTGGCAATGACGCTTATGAGCTGGGCGAGTTTCGCCTGTGGGACGCCGGTTTTGACCTCTATGCTCCGCAGGAGTTCACGGCCGAGGACGGTCGCCACATTCTGATCGGCTGGATGGGCATGCCCGATGAGCCGACCTATGGCAACGCGCCCACCGTGGCGTGCGGCTGGCAGCACTGTATGACGGTGCCGCGTGAGCTTACAGCCGGTGCTGGCGGCGTGGTGCTGCAACAGCCGGCGCGCGAGATTGAGCACCATTATGCCTCGGTGCGTGTGGGGGCGGGCTCGTTGGAGGTTGCCGGCGATACCTGCTTTGATGTTGTTGTCGACGGTGTCGACGGCGCGTTTGCCGCGACCGTAGATGGCGAGCTGAAACTGGTGTTTGTGCCCGCCGAGGGCGAGCTTCCCGCGCGCTTTGAGATGCGATATACCGATGAAGGTCGCGCTTCTGCCGGCTGCGGTCGTACCGTGCGCTGGGAGCCCGTCGACGAGGTGCGCAACGTGCGCATTGTCGGTGATGTCTCGTCGGTCGAGGTGTTTGTGAACGATGGCGCGCTCGTGTTTTCGACGCGCATCTATCCCGAGGCCTATGGCGTGACCGTTGACGCTCCGGGTGCGAGCGTGAACTATCACACGCTCAACATCTAGGCGATTCGTCGCATATCGGCGCTATACTGCAGCCGTTGCCCACGATGCGGGGAACACCCGCATCGTGGGTTTTTGTTAATGAAAGGAGGTTGCCGTATGGGCGTACAACAGCTAGAAGAGGCCTGGGCTTTGAGGACCGGCGCACGTGAGGCGCGGTTGCTTGCGGCCCCGCATGTGCCGGCAGCGCTGTCGCGGCTGGGGATTGTGCGTCCCGGTGACCGCCTGGTGGCTTTTGCGGACGACTTTGCTGATGCGTTTGCGAGCGGCTTTGATTGCTGCGATGTCGCGCTGGTGGGCTCATCGTCTGCTGATGCGTTTGCTGCAGCGTCCAAGGGTTTTGATGCTTCGCTTGATGCTGAGGGGTCGCACCTGTGGTGGTTTGTCAACTCCATCGGTGGGTTTGGTCTGCGCGTACCCGATCTTCGTACGTTAGGCTGCGCGGCGCGTGAGGCTCATGCGCTGCTGGTTGTGGACAACACCGTGGCGTCGGCTTTTGGCTGCGATCCGCTGCGGCTGGGTGCTGCGCTGTCGCTTGAGGCACTCGACCGCGTGTGCGCCGGTAAGACTCCGCGCAAGTTGGTTGCCGCTTCGGTTGCGCGCTCGCAGCTCAAGCGCCATCGTGTGGATGCCGCGGCTGAGTGCGTACATGCGTTGTTAGTGGGTTGTGATGCGCCGGCACTCGATCTCTCTGTCGAGGAGGCTGACGTGCTTGAGCGCGGGCTGAACTCGCTCGATGCCCGTATGCAGGCACACTTCGACCGCGCCCGTGCGCTGGCCGAGTACTTGGCTGCGAATGAGATGGTGCGTGACGTGCGCTATCCCGGTCTGAGCTCGCATCCCGACCATGCGGTTGCAACGGGAATCCTCGAGCACGGCTTTGGCCCGGCAGTTGAATTTGACCTTATCGAGCGTAGCGCGGGCAAGCTGTTCGATGCTTTGCCGGGTGAGTTCCGCACATCGCCCGCCGGCGGCGCAACGACGCGCCTTTCGGCCCCACGCGGCAAGCAGGGGAGCACCATCCGCCTCTTCGCTGGTACCGACGACCCCCTGACGGTAGCCGCCACCCTAGATAATGCCCTCCGCAACTAGCTAAATCATCCTCGACTTCATAAGTTGCGGTGAAATAGGGATTGATTTACGGCTTTAACCGCATAAACAGTCCCTATTTCACCGCAACTTATGAGAAGGGGTTGTGTGGCTATAAGGCCCCGTCCTAAATTGGCTATTCTTTTATGCTGGCGATGAGGTCGTTGGCCTTTGCGGCAATTACTTGGTTGATGTCGGTCTGCAGCTCCTCGTAGACCGCTATGGCTCGCTCTCCAGCGGGGGTGAGCGTGGATCCGCGGGCACCGTCGCGCTCGATGAGTTTGCATCCCAGCTGCCCTTCGGCCTCGTTCACAATGCGCCAGGCCTTGGAATACGCCATGCCCATGCTTTTAGCGGCTCGGTTGAGCGAGTGTTCGCGGGCGATACCTTGCAGCAGCAAGACGCAGCCGTGGCCGAACACGCCCGGCAAATCCTTGTCGCACGCTTGAATGACCAACTTTGCCGTCGTCTTGTACTCCATGTGCTCCACGTCTCCCCGCTAAAGTGTTTGCTGGGCAAACGCAAAGCCTGCGTCAAACCCTCGTGTGCTCTTCTTAAATCATGCATTGTAGCAGTCAAAGTGCGTTAAGATACTTCCCCAGTATTGGGCGCCCAAGGTTGGGCTGGGTCCTACGAGGCCTGCAGCCGACCGGTCGCATGGAAAAAGGAGAAACATGGCTACGTTCTTTCCCGGTGAGTCCCACACGTTTTCGGAGTATCTGCTGGTCCCTGGTTACTCGTCCTCGCAGTGCATCCCCAACAACGTCTCTCTTAAGACGCCGCTGACCCGCTTTAAGCGCGGTGAGAAGCCGGCAATCACCCTGAACATCCCCATGGTTTCCGCCATCATGCAGTCCGTCTCGGGCGTCGACATGGGTGTCGCGCTCGCTACTGAGGGCGGCCTGTCCTTCATTTACGGTTCCCAGAGCGCCGAGTCCGAGGCCGCCATGGTCAAGGCCGTCAAGGATCACAAGGCTGGTTTCGTTCAGTCCGATTCCACGCTGACCCCCGACATGACCATGGAGCAGGTCATCGAGCTCAAGGAGAAGACCGGTCACTCCACCATGCCGGTCACCGACGACGGCACCCCCAAGGGTAAGCTCCTGGGCATCGTCACCAGCCGTGACTATCGTCCCAGTCGCGATGACCACCAGACGAAGGTCTCCGAGTTCATGACCCCGCGTGAGCAGCTCATCGTGGGCGACAAGAACATCAGCCTCAAGGTTGCCAACGACGTCATCTGGGATAACAAGCTCAACGCCCTGCCGATCGTCGACGACAACGATCACCTCATGGGCATTGTGTTTCGCAAGGACTACGACAGCCATAAGACCAACCCCAACGAGCTGCTCGATAACGACAAGCGCTACATGGTCGGCGCCGGTATCAACACCCGCGACTATGCCGAGCGCGTGCCGCTGCTCATCGAGGCCGGTGCCGACGTTCTGTGCATCGACTCCTCCGAGGGCTTCAGCGAGTGGCAGAAGCGCACTATCGAGTGGATCCGCGCCAACTATGGCGAGGACGTCAAGGTTGGTGCCGGTAACGTCGTCGACGCCGAGGGCTTCCGCTTCCTGGCCGACTGCGGTGCCGACTTCATCAAGGTCGGTATCGGCGGCGGTTCCATCTGCATCACCCGCGAGACCAAGGGTATCGGCCGTGGCCAGGCCACCGCGCTGATCGACGTCTGCCGCGCCCGTGACGAGTACTACGAGGAGACCGGTGTCTACGTGCCCGTTTGCTCCGATGGTGGCATTGTCTACGACTACCACATGACGCTTGCCCTTGCCATGGGTGCCGACTTTATGATGCTGGGTCGCTACTTCGCCCGCTTCGACGAGAGCCCGACCGAGCGCGTCAACGTCAACGGCCAGTACATGAAGGAGTACTGGGGCGAGGGTTCTGCGCGTGCTCGCAACTGGCAGCGCTACGACTTGGGCGGCGCCGCGAAGCTCAGCTTCGTCGAGGGCGTCGACTCCTACGTTCCCTACGCCGGTTCCCTCAAGGACGGCGTGGGCGGCACGCTCTACAAGGTCAAGTCCACGATGTGCAACTGCGGCGCCCTCTCAATCCCCGAGCTCCAGGAAAAGGCACGCCTGACCCTGGTGAGCTCGACCTCAATCGTCGAAGGCGGCGCCCACGACGTAGTCGTGAAGGATTCCCAGCAGAGCGTTTCCTATCGATAAGCGGCTTTCCCAAGCACCGCACCTTGCCGTTCAAACCGTCGCTCGCGTACCAAAGTACGCGTCGCTCCTCTTTCACGGCAATCTGCGGCACTTGGAAAACCCGACCATGTTTGGGCGGATAACAGATAGCGGTTGATTCACAACCACGTTATTTAGATAAAGCGAGATGCCCGCAAGTCGCAGGCATCTCGCTTGTCGTATTTGCTATCATCAGTCAAGTTAACCTTAGGGTCGGGCGGCTTGGCTTTGTTCGCTACAAGTTCCGCACGCAAAGAAGAGCACTTAATGTGCTCTTCGTCTTGCGCAGGACTGTCCGCAGTAGCGAATAAAGCCAAGCCGCCCGACCCCAGCTAAGATTAAAGGAGCTGATATGTGCGATTGCACAGATCATAAGGACGAGATCCCTGCCTACGACGCGCAGGCCATTGAGTCCAAGTGGATGAAGGCCTGGGAGGACTCCAACCTCTTTGCCGTCGACACCGACGACAGCAAGCCTAAAAAGTATGTGCTCGAGATGTTCCCGTATCCGTCGGGCGACCTGCACATGGGCCACGCGCGCAACTATACCATCGGCGATGCCATGGCCCGTCAGGCCCGCATGCGCGGCTTTGACGTGCTGCATCCCATCGGCTTTGACGCCTTTGGCCTGCCTGCCGAGAACGCCGCCATCAAGCACAATACGCAGGCTGCCGCCTGGACGTATAAGAATATGGACCAGGCGCTCGCCACGATGAAGCGCATGGGCTTCTCCTACGATCTGGATCGCATGGTCAAGACCTGCAGCCCCGACTACTACCGCTGGGGTCAGTGGATCTTTGAGAAGCTGTGGGAAAAGGGCCTGGTCTACCGCAAAAAGAACCCGGTCAACTGGTGTCCTAACTGCAAGACCGTTCTGGCCAACGAGCAGGTCACCGAGGGCAAGTGCTGGCGCTGCGGCACCGAGCCCGAGAAGCGCGACCTTGAGCAGTGGTACTTCAAGATCACCGAGTACTCCCAGGAGCTGCTCGACGACCTGGAGAAGCTCCCCGGCTGGCCCGAGCGCGTCAAGCAGATGCAGGCCAACTGGATCGGTCGCTCCGAGGGTGCCGAGGTCGACTTTACCCTGTGCGACCAGGATGGCGAGCCCATTGAGGGCGACGAGGGCAAGATCACCGTCTTCACCACGCGTGCCGATACCCTTTTTGGCGTCTCCTTCTTTGTCCTGGCTCCCGAGTACGCCGGCCTGCACGAGCTCGTCGAGGGTACGGAGTACGAGGAGGCCGTCACCAAGATCGTCGAGGACTCCAAGCATATCTCTGCCGTCGAGCGTGCCCAGGGCACCCTCGAGAAGCACGGTGCCTTTACCGGCCGCTACGTGGTAAACCCCGTCAACGGCGAGAAGGTCCCCGTGTGGGTTGCCGATTATGTCGTTGCCGACTATGGAACCGGCGCCGTCATGGCCGTTCCCTGTGGTGACCAGCGCGACTTTGAGTTTGCCCGCAAGTACGACCTGCCGATCGTGCCGATCATCCTGGACGATGACGATCGCGCTGCCGTCGAGGCCACCGGCGAGACCATCGATACCTTCCATGCCGAGACCGTCGACTGGGATTGCGCCCACGCTGCCGAGGGCACGCTTGTCCAGTCCGGCAAGTACACCGGCATGCGCGGCGGTAAGCACTCCGAGGGCGAGGCTGCCATCGTGGCCGACCTCGAGGCCATGGGCTGCGGCCGTCGCAAGGTCGAGTTCCGCCTGCGCGACTGGCTCATCAGCCGTCAACGCTATTGGGGCAACCCCATCCCGGCCATCCACTGCGAGCACTGCGGCATCGTGCCCGTGCCTGAGGATCAGCTGCCGGTGACGCTGCCCGAGAACCTGGACCTGGGCGCCGGCGAGACCCTCGCCGAGTGCAAGGATTTCTACGAGACCACCTGCCCGGTCTGCGGCCGCCCGGCTAAGCGCGAGACCGATACCATGGACACGTTCACCTGCTCCAGCTGGTATTACCTGCGCTATACCGACCCGCACAACACCGAGCTGCCCTTCTCCCGCGAGGCAGCCGACCGTTGGATGCCCGTCGATAACTACATTGGTGGCATCGAGCACGCCATTCTGCACCTGCTCTACAGCCGCTTCTTTACCAAGGCGCTGCGCGACCTGGGTCTGCTGAGTGTTGACGAGCCCTTCACCAACCTGCTGTGCCAGGGCATGGTCAAGGACGAGAACGGCGACACCATGTCCAAGTCCAAAGGCAACGTCGTGCCCCCGAGCTCGGTTATCGAGCCCTACGGCGCCGACACCATGCGTCTGGCGATCCTGTTTATCGCCCCGCCCGAGAAGGACTTCGACTGGGATCCCAAGGCCGTCGAGGGCGCCAACCGCTTTATCAAGCGCGCCTGGCGTATCGTGTGGCAGCTCGTCCAGTCGGGTGACGCCAACGTGGCCTTCGACAAGTCCGTGCTCGGCGAGACCGCGATGAAGCTCTACCGTGAGCGTCACCGCACCATCGCCAAGTGCACCGAGGACTTCGATCGCGGCCAGTTCAACACCGCGATCTCGGCCGTCATGGAGCTCGTCAACGCGGCGAGCGCCTACCTCAACGCCACCGAGGGTGCTGACCGCGACAAGGCCCTGTGCTACGGCGTGGCCAAGGACATCGTGAGCGTCCTGGCGCCCATCTGCCCGTTCTGGGCCGACGAGCTGTGGCACGAGGCGCTCGGCTGCGAGGGCAACGCTTACACCGCCGCCTGGCCCGAGTTCGACCTGGCCGAGTCCATCGAGGACACGGTGCAGATCGTCGTCCAGGTACTCGGCAAGGTCCGTGGCCGCATCGACGTGGCCCGCGATGCCTCCAACGAGGAAATGCAGGCTGCCGCCGAGACCGCCGTCGCCAAGTGGCTCGACGGCAAGACGGTCGTCAAGGCCATCTGCGTGCCCGGCAAGCTGGTCAACCTGGTGGTCAAGTAAGCATTGCGCGCTTAACTGACGCATAAAAGACGAGGGGCGATCCGATTGGGTCGTCCCTCGTTTTTCATGTACCTGCCCTGATGTCTGCGGTCAATTGTCCTATTCTTGTGGAGAAGCTGTGCGCACGCTGACCTGCAGATTCGTACTGTGCTTGCACGTTTCCGCAGCTATTGGTATAGTTTGCTTGCAAATGAAGTTGTAATTGAAAGAAGTGGGGTTTCGGCCCCGCTTCTTTTTTGTATGGATGGAGGTGCCGCAATGGTCAAGACCAAGACCGAGCAGGCGATTATCGACGCGCTCGAGGCCGTCGCTCCCCAGCACGATATCGACATCGTCGACGTCGAGCTCGTGGGTGCCACCAAGGCCCCCTGCGTGCGCGTGCGTATCGAGGGTGCCGAGGGTCAGAGTCTTTCGCTCAACGACGTCACGGCCAACACCAAGTGGGTCGGCGATGTGATTGAGGAGCTCGACCCCATCTCTTCGAGCTATACGCTCGAGGTGTCGAGCCCGGGTATGGCGCGCCCGCTGCGCCGCCCGTGCGACTTTGCCCGCTTTGTGGGCGAGAACTGCGAGCTCACCTCCACCGCCACCGAGGGCCGTCGCAAGTACGCCGGCAAGATTGCCGCCGCCACCGAGGCGAACGTGACCCTCGAGCTCGAGGACGGCGAGTCCGTTACCCTCGATTTCTCTGATGTTAAAAAGTGCAAGTTGAAGCCCACCTACGACTTCAAGCCCGCGAAGGAAGGAAAGTAAGATGGCAGCATCCGACATGATGTCCGCCCTGATGGAGCTTTGCCAGGAGAAGCACATCGACCAGCTCTACCTGATCGACCGCCTGGAGCAGTCGCTCGCCAAGAGCTATGCCGAGATCCTGCATCTTGAGTGGGGCGCCAAGGTGACCATTGACCGCACCACCGGCAAGATCTACGTCTACCGCCTGGAGCCGATCGACGATTCCATGGACGAGGAGGGCAACTTCACCGAGTTTGAGGAGATCGACGTCACCCCCAAGAACACGAGCCGCATCGCCGCCCAGCACGCCAAGGCCGAGATCAACGCCATCGTGCGCAACTCCGCCCGCGAGCAGATCTACGAGGAGTTCTCCGGCCGCATCGGTGACCTCATCAGCGGTACCGTGCTGCAGTCCACGCCCGACTTCACGATCGTCAAGATCCGCGAGGGCGTCGAGGCCGAGCTTCCGCACTTCGACCAGCGCCGTTACGAGAACGAGCGCAACGAGCGTCCGATGGGCGAGCGCTACCTGCACAACCAGCACATCAAGGCCGTGATCATCGACGTTCGCGACCCCAACTCCAACCTGCAGCCGGTTCGTGGCGAGCACAGCCGTCCGCCGATTGTCATCTCCCGTACCCACCCCGAGCTCATGCGTCGTCTGTTTGAGCAGGAGGTGCCCGAGATCTATGAGGGCACCGTCCAGATCAAGTCGATCGCCCGCGAGCCCGGCCAGCGCTCCAAGGTCGCCGTCCACTCGCTCGACGACCGTCTGGATCCCGTGGGCGCCTGCGTCGGCCCCAAGGGCAGCCGTGTTCGCGCTGTCGTGGGCGAGCTCCGTGGCGAGCGCGTCGACGTCATCCTGTGGGATGCCGATCCTGCCGTCTACGTCGCCAACGCCCTGTCGCCCGCTAAGGTCACCCGCGTCCTCATCGACGAGGAGAAGGCCTACGCCGGCGTCATCGTGCCCGACGACCAGTTGTCCCTCGCCATCGGCAAGGAGGGCCAGAACGCCCGCCTCGCCGCGCGCCTGACCGGCTGGCACATCGACATCAAGTCCGAGACGCTTGCCGCCGACATCCTCAAGAACGTTCCCGTTCACGAGGAGCCCGCCGCCGACCTGATCGGTGACGAGGAGGACGAGGACGTCCGCCGCTGCGAGTACGTGTCCGAGGACGGCATCCAGTGCCGCAACCAGGCTCGTCCCGGCTCCCGTTTCTGCGGTGTCCACGACACCGACGCCTTCGATGATGCGGAGGACCTGATCTAGCGCGCGGTTGCGCCGGGCGGGTCCCGGCGCGTCTCCCACGCTCGTTCAGTCTCTAGGCACCCAAGGTGCCAGAAAGGGTAGGTGAAGTCATATGGCAAAAGTCCGTGTGTCCACCCTGGCCAAAGAGTTCGGCATGACCTCCAAGGAACTGATGGGTCATCTCGCCGATATGAAGATTCCCGCTAAGTCCGCTTCCTCCACCTTGGAGGACGCTTATGTCGCTATGGTCCGCAAGCAGCTCGCCTCGGTGATCGAGGCCCGCGCCCAGGAAGTCGAGGCCGCCAAGCAGGCCGAGGAGCAGGCAGCTGCCGCCGAGGAGGCCGCTCGCGCCGCTGAGGCCGAGCGCGAGCGCATCGCCGCCGAGAAGGCCCGCGAGGAGGAGCGTCGCCAGTTCGCCGCAGCCCAGGCTGCCGAGGAGGCTGCCCGCGCCGAGGCCGAGGCCAAGAAGAAGGCCGAGCAGGAGCGCCTTGCCCGCGAGAAGGAGGAGGCTGCCCGCGAGGCCCAGCGCCGCGCCGTTCCCGCTTCCGACTCCGGTTCGCGCTTCCGTTCGCTTCTCGACCAGATTGCCGCACAGGAGACCGTGCTCAAGGAGAAGAAGGACGCCGAGGACAAGGCCAAGGCCGAGCGCGCCGCCGAGCGCGGTAACCGTCGTGGCGGCAACAACGACCGCCGCGGTGGCCGTCGTAACGATCGCAACGCTTCCGACAACAACTCCGAGCGCAACGCCTCCGAGAGCCGTCCGCACAGCCATCGCACCAACGCCAGCAACAACGTCGCCGCCGGCATGGACTTCCCCAACCCCGACAAGCAGGGCAAGGGCAAGAAGCGCAAGGGCGGTCACAACAACGAAGAGGACCACTACAGCCGCATGGCTCGCGAGGCCGAGGAGTACAGCCGCGAGAAGGTGCTCGAGGAGGCTCGTGCCGCCGTCGAGGAGGCCTCTCGCGAGTCCACCGGTCGCCGCAAGAAGCGCAAGGAGAAGCGCGAGCGCGAGGCTGCCAAGGCTCAGGAGGAGCGCAAGATAGAGGAGGCGCTGGCCCAGGGCGTGAACCCCGAGGACCTCGACGCCATCAAGGTCTCCCAGGGCGTTACCGTCCAGGAGCTTGCCGAGGCGCTCGACGTTCCGGCCAACGACATCATCAAGCGCCTGTTCCTGCTGGGTACTCCGCTCACGATGACGCAGTCCATGTCCGACGACCTTGTCGAGCTCGTTGCCGACGACCTGGGCCGTCAGATTAAGATCATCACCCCCGAGGAGGAGAACACCTTCTCGTTCTACGACGATCCCGCCGACCTTAAGCCGCGCGCCCCGGTCGTCACCGTCATGGGCCACGTCGACCACGGCAAGACGTCGCTGCTCGACGCCATCCGTCACACCGGCGTTGCTGCCGGCGAGGCGGGCGGCATTACGCAGGCCATCGGCGCTTCGCAGGTCATGATCAACGACCGCAAGATCACCTTTATCGATACCCCGGGTCACGCCACCTTTACGGCTATGCGTGCCCGTGGCGCCAAGGTGACCGACATCGTCATCCTGATCGTCGCCGCCGACGACGGCGTCATGCCCCAGACGGTCGAGTCGATTAACCACGCCAAGGCTGCCGGCGTACCCATCGTCGTTGCCGTCAACAAGATCGATAAGCCGGGCGCCAACCCCGACCGTGTGCGTCAGGAGCTCACCGAGTACGGAGTCATCCCCGAGGAGTGGGGCGGACAGAACATGTTCGTCAACATCTCGGCCAAGCAGAAGATCGGTATCGACGAACTTCTGGAGACCGTGCTGCTCCAGGCCGACGTACTCGAGCTCAAGGCCAACCCGGACACCTTTGCCTCGGGCAACGTCCTCGAGGCCAAGCTCGACAAGGGCCGCGGATCGGTCGCTACCGTGCTCGTGACCCGCGGTACCCTGCACGTGGGCGATACGCTGGTCGCCGGCCTTACCTACGGCCGCGTCCGCGCCATGCTCGACCCCAAGGGCCGCGCCGTCACCGAGGCCGGTCCCTCCGACGCTGTCGAGATTTTGGGCCTGCAGTCCGTGCCCAACGCCGGTGACGAGTTCCGCGTGTTCGAGGACGAGCGCGAGGCACGCGCCCTGGCCGATGAACGTTCGCTCAAGGCCCGTATCGAGGAGCAGAGCCGCGTCAAGCACGTCACGCTCGAGAACCTCTTCGAGACCATCGCCGACGCCGAGGTCAAGGAGCTCAACCTGATCATCAAGGCCGACGTCCAGGGTTCCATCGAGGCTCTTCAGGACTCGCTCGACAAGATGGATCAGTCCGAGGTCCGCATCAACACGATCCACTCCGCTGTCGGTGCCATCAACGAGACCGACGTCGTCCTGGCCGACGCCTCCAACGCCATCATCATCGGCTTTGGCGTCCGTCCCGACGGTAAGGCCCGCTCCGCCGCCGAGCGCGAGGGCGTCGAGATCCGTTGCTACGACGTCATCTACAAGTGCCTCGAGGAGCTCGACGCCGCCCGTATCGGCATGCTCAAGCCCACCGAGGTCGAGGTCGCCACGGGTACCGCGACTGTCCTGGACACCTTCAAGGTGCCCAAAGTCGGTATCGCCGCCGGTGTCCGCGTCGAAGAGGGCGAGATCGCCGCGACCGATTCCGTGCGTCTGGTGCGCGACGGCATCGTGGTCTTCAACGGCAAGATCGCCTCGATGCGCCACTACAAGGACGAGGCCAAGAGCCTCAAGAGCGGTTCCGAAGGCGGCATTGGTCTGGAGAACTTCCAGGACATCAAGCCCGGCGACCAGATCGAGGGTTACCGCATCGACCAGGTTGCCCGTACCGAGTAGGGGGTAGCGCTATGAAGCAAACGCAGGCAACCCGCCGTCTGGGCGAGCAGCTTCGCGAGAAGCTCGGTTATATCCTGCTCTTTGAGGTTTCCGATCCGCGTCTCGACCTGGTTACTTTGACTGCGGTCGAGGTCGCGGTGGACCGTTCGTTCGCGCGTGTGTACGTGTCGTGCGATGCGAGCCGCTACGACGAGGTCATGGAGGCGCTCGCTAGCGCCAAGGGCCGTATTCGCAGCCTGTTGGCTCGCTCGCTCGATTGGCGTGTCACGCCCGAGCTCGATTTTCGCATCGATCGCTCGACCGATGAGGCCGAGCGCATCACGCGTGCGCTGGAAAACGTTCCCGCTACGCTTGCGATCGAAAAGGACGAGGACGGCTATCCGATAGCGGATGCCGCCCAGGAGGCAGCTTTAGATGACTAATTCCGCCGACCTCGCCTCGTGCGAGTCTGCAGATATTCAGCGACGCATCCTCGAGCTCATCGAGGGTGCGTCCTCCATTGCGATTTCGGGACATACTTCTCCCGATGGCGATGCCTTGGGCTCCGTATTGGGTCTGGGCCTTTCGCTCATGAAGTTTTTCCCCAACAAGGACATTGCGCTGCTGCTGGCAGACGATGACCCGGTTCCTCGCATTTACCGCTTTATGGAAGGCTCCGATCGCCTGGTGCCGGCATCTGCGTACGCCGGCAATCCTGACCTGTTCATCTCGGTGGACGTACCGGTCGTCGAGCGCCTCAATAATTCCGCCGAGGTGCTTCGTCGCTCCAAGCATGTGGTGTGCTTCGATCATCATCCGGCGCGCGAGGAGTTTGCCGAGCTGAGCCTGAGGCGCGTCGATGCCGCGGCCTGCGCCATGATCATCGACCGCTTCTTGGACAATTGCGGCATTGTCGCACGTGATGGCGTTGCGACCTGCCTGCTGTGTGGCTTGGTTACCGATACCGGCCGTTTTCAGTACCAAAACGCCGATGCCGCCGCGTTCCATGCAGCCTCGCGCCTGGTTGCCCACGGTGCCGATCCGGCGCGCGTTGCGCTCGAGGTTTACCAGAGCATGCGCGTTGAGTTTTTGCACCTCAAGTCCATTGTCATGGGTCGCATTAAGACGGTCGCGCATGGGCGCGTGGCGTATAGCTATGCCTACCAGAGCGACCTTGAGGCCTGCGGCGTCACCTCGGACGAGTGCGACGGCCTGGTCGATGTGGTGCGTTCGGTGATGGGCGTCGAGGTCTGCATGTTCTTAAAGGGCATTGAGGGCGATACCAAGGTGCGTGGCAACCTGCGCTCCAAGGGCGACCTCGATGTGTCCGAGATTGCTGCCAACTTTGGCGGTGGCGGGCATCATGCCGCCGCCGGCTTTTCCAACAACGGAACAATTCGCGAGACGCTCGCCGTGGCACTTCCCATGCTGGCCGAGCTGGTAGGGGAGGATCCCGCTTCGGTGACCGTCGAGCTTTAACTTTTTGGATGGTACATGGCTCGTCGTACGCCTTCTCAACTGAATATGCTGCTCGCCGTCGATAAGCCGGTGGGCTGCACGTCCCACGATGTGGTCTCGCAATGCCGACGCGCCCTCCATGAGCGGCGCGTCGGCCATGCCGGCACGCTCGACCCCATGGCATCCGGCGTCATGGTGGTGGGCGTGGGCCAGGCTACTCGTCTGCTGGGCATGCTAACCCTCGATACCAAAAGCTATGTCGCCGACATCTCGTTTGGTGCCGAGACCAATACCGATGATGCGGAGGGCGAGGCGGTCCGCACAGTGGCTGTTGCCAACGAGCTCCGCGATCCTGCCTATGCCCGTGAGCACTTGGCCGCTATGCTGGGCCCGCAGATGCAGGTGCCGCCGGCGTTTTCGGCTATCTCGGTCAATGGCGTTCGCGCCTACAAGTCTGCTCGCGCGGGTAATGCGGTGGACCTACCTCCGCGTCCCGTCGAGGTCTATGCCGCCGACCTGATTGCCGTGGGCGGCGAGGGTGATACATGCGTGTGGACCGTGGCGTTCTCGGTGAGCAAGGGCACCTATATCCGTGCGCTCGCTCGCGACCTGGGCCGTGCTTGCGATGGCGCCGCGCATATTTCTGCGCTTCGCCGCACCGCATCCGGTGTTGTTTCCATTGGCGCTTGTCATGCGGTCGAGGAACTTTCTCCCGAGTCTGCGGCTGGCTTTGCCCTGGATCCCATTGCGGCCCTGGGCGCCACGCGTGTTGACTTGCCGAGCGATCTTGCCGACGATCTGCTCTGCGGCCGACGCATTCCCGTTGAGCGTGCGCTTGCCGATTTCGATGCCTCAAAGGCGCCGTTTGCGTTGGTGCTTGATGGGGGACTCAAGGCGCTCGCTCGCATTGAGGGCGGCCGCTTTGTCATGGAGCACGTGTTTCCGCAGGCAATCGGCGGTGTTCGATGATGCTGTCCGCTCGCGAGCTCGCGCGTGTCTTTTTCGCGGGCGAGTTGGACGAGGCTCGCATCGTTACTGCCGATGCGTTTGATGAGTGCGAGCACTTGGGTGCCGCATCGATTGCCATCGGCGTGTTCGACGGCGTTCACCGTGGACACCAGGAACTCATCCAAGCGCTTGTCCGTAATGCCCGTGCCCATGGCTGTAAGGCGGTCGTGGTTACCTTCGATCCCGACCCGGACGTTGTGGTGAGCCCTTCGCCCGCTCAAAAATTGATGACGACGGCCGACCGTCTGCATGCCTTGGCTCAAACCGGGGTCGATGCGGTGGTGGCCGTTCCCTTTACGCCTGAGGTTGCGGCACTCGACCATGTCGGTTTTCTCGCACTGCTGTCACGCGTAGTCGACATTCGCTCGATTCGCGTTGGCAGTGACTTTAGGTTGGGTCGTGGCGGTGCTTCTGGTGTTGCCGAGATGCGCTCCTGGGGTTCCGAGCACGGCGTTGACGTGTATGGTCACGACCTGCTTTGCGAGGGCGGTGAGGCCATTTGCGCCACCCGCATTCGTCATGAGCTGGGACAGGGCCATGTGGAGCTTGCTGCTGAGTTACTCGGCCGTCCGTATATGGTGCGTGGCGGTGTTATTCGCGGCCGTCACGAGGGTTCTGGCATGGGCTTTCCCACGGCAAACTTGCAGGTTCCCGACGGCATTCAGGTGCCAGCCGATGGCGTGTATGAGGGTCTGGTGCTGGTCGATGACACCGCGTGGCCCGCTGCCGTGAACGTCGGCCTGCCGCCAACGTATGCTGACGATGCGGCATCTGCGCATCTCGAGGCTAATTTAATTGGTTATACGGGCGACCTGTACGGCGCTTCCGTTTCGCTGGCGTTTACGCGCTGGCTGCGTCCCTCGCGTGTGTTCGATTCGCTGGATGAGTTGATCGCGACCGTCGAGGGTAATATCGAAGATATTCGTCACAACTTGGGCGATCAGGGGGTGAGCATCCGTGATTAGCGATGAGGAAAAAGACCAGGTACGCGCTGCGTCTGACCTGGTTGCCATCGTGCAGGAAACGGTCGAGCTCAAGCCTCGCGGCCATGAGTTTTGGGGATGCTGCCCCTTCCATGGCGAGAAGACACCGTCCTTCCACATTATCCCCGCCACGCAGGTGTGGCATTGCTTTGGCTGCGGCGAGGGTGGCGACGTCTTCACGTATATCATGAAGCGCGAGAACCTGAGCTTTCCCGAGTCAATCCGTTACTTGGCCGATCGCGCGGGTATTGAGCTGCATGACACCGGAGATCGCCGCGAGCGCGGCACCAAGCGTGCCCGCATCTACGATCTGTGCGCCGAGACCGCCCAGTTCTACCACACCATGCTCATGCGCGGTAAGGACGGCCGTCCGCGCGAGTACTTTGCCAGCCGCGGCATGGGCGGCGACGTCTGCCGCCGCTACTGCCTGGGCTTTGCACCGGGCCGTAACGCGCTGGTGTCGCACCTGTCCCAGGCGGGTTTTACCCCGCAGGAGATGATCGACGCCAACGTTGCCGTGAGTCGCGGGCGCGGGCAGCTTGCCGACCGCTTTTACGACCGCGTGATGTTCCCCATCTTTGACGAGCAGGGTCACAACATTGCCTTTGGCGGTCGCATTATGGGCGACGGCCAGCCTAAGTATCTCAACACCGCCGAGACGAGCGTGTTTCATAAAAAGCGAAACCTCTACGGCTTTAATTGGGCCAAGGAGTTTATCGTCGCGCAGGATACCGCCATCGTGGTAGAGGGCTATACCGATTGCATCGCCTGCTGGGAGGCGGGGATTAAAAACGTTGTCGCCACGCTGGGCACCGCCCTCACGGAGCATCACGTCAAGACGCTCACTCGCTTTGCCAAGCGCATCGTGTATATGTTCGACGGCGATGCAGCGGGCCAGAAGGCCGCCCGTCGCGCGATTCAGTTTATCGAGCAGGATTCCATGGACCTGCGCTGCGTGGTGCTCCCCGACGGCAACGACCCCATGGAGTTCATCACCGCACATGGTGGCGAGGCACTGCAGACGCGCATCGACGCTGCCGAGCCGCTTATGGACTTTGTCTACCGTTCGCTGCAGGAGTCGAGTGACATCACCACGCCGGGCGGTCGCGCTAAGGCGCTGGAAGATGCGCTGACGCTTATCTATCCGTTGCGCAACAGCTATATGATCGACACGTACTTTATCCAGATTGCCGATCTGCTGGGTTTGGATCTGGAGACGGTGCGCGCGAGCTCGGGTCGTGTGTTTCGCGATGTCGCCAAGCGCGAGGATGCGGAACGACGTCGTGAGCAGAACTATGAGCGCCAGCGGGCACAGACTGAGCGGTCCGGTAGCGCGGGCGGTCGGGCGTCGGGTTCTCGCGATGCCGGTCGCGGTGCTTGGGCATCGGGCGCGACGCCGCCGGTGTCCGCGCCGGTCGAAGAAGAGCCGTACGACTACGTCCCGCTCGATGCCTACGGCGCCGCGCCCGTGGAGGTCGTCGACGATCTTCCGCCGATCGATGTGCCTGATGGTATGGGCGCTGCGCCCGCCGGTGCCCCGACAGACGCCTCGGCCCCTATGGTTCTTACCGATCTAGAGCGCAAGTCCTTGGCAGGGGAGCGCGAGCTGTTGACGATGCTCACGAGCTACCCCGACCTGTTCCGCACGTATGCCGACCGCATCTGCTCCATCGAGTGGGTTGACCCGCGTCACGAGTCCATTGCATGGGCCGTTCTGGCAACGCCGCCGGGAACCGATCCTGCAGCCTGCATGGATGCGGCGCGCTCAGTGTGTCCCGATGCGGCAACGCTTGTGAGTGCCGGGCGCATCTCCGCGACGAGCAAGCACCCCACCGAGACGAACATCGTGTTTATGCTCGATACGCTCGAGCTCTACACCATCAAGCGTCGCATGCGTGCCGCACAGGCCAAGCTGCGCCAGGACCGTTCACTCGATGATGAGGCCCGTCGCGCGCTGACCGTGCAGGCCGCGCAGGATTCGCAACGTCAACGCGAACTGCAAAAGTCGATCGGCGGCGTGGCGGACCCGTTCCGTTTGATCGGCCTGGAGGCCGCGGGCACCGAACAAGCCTAGATGTTGTGGTCAACCAGCGTATTCTCGCCTATATCCAGTCTTCTTTTTGGGTATAGACGTCAATGTGTGTGCTAAAGTATTGAGTCCTGTGGACTATGAAGGGAGAATCTGTGCCAAAAAAGACTGAGAGCACGGGTACTGGGCTGGAATCCTACGTTGCAAAGCTCATGGGCAACGGCTCAAACAGGACTTCGGTAACCGAGGACGAGATTCAGGTCGCCCTGAAGGATATCGATGTTTCTGACGAGCAGCTCACCGCGGTGTATTCCGCGCTGCGCAACAGCGGCATCCAGATTATCTCCGCGAGCGGTAACGACGACGCCCCCATGGGTGTCGACGATGACGATACCGATACCGATACCGACGATTTCGATGACGACGACGAGCACGATTCCGGCTCGCTCGACGATCACGAGCTCAAGATGGCCCGTCAGGCCGACGCTGAGATGGGTTCTTCCAAGAACAAGAAGAAGCGCACCGTGCGCACGTCCCGTTCACGCTCCCGCGTGCGTGGCATCGATGCCTCCACGGTGATGCTGACCGGCGACCCGGTCCGTATGTACCTCAAGGAGATCGGCAAGGTCGACCTGTTGACCGCCTCCGAAGAGGTCGATCTGGCTATGAAGATCGAGGCCGGTCTCGAGGCTACCGAGAAGCTCGAGGCTGCCGATGCTGGTGAGCTCGAACTCACGCGTGCCGAGATGCGTCGTCTTACGCGCATTGAGAACGTGGGCCTCGAAGCCAAGCAGGCGCTCATCAGCGCAAACCTTCGTCTGGTCGTCTCCATCGCCAAGCGCTATGTCGGTCGCGGCATGCTGTTCCTGGACCTGATTCAGGAGGGCAACCTCGGTCTGATCCGCGCCGTCGAGAAGTTCGACTACCAGAAGGGCTTTAAGTTCTCCACGTACGCCACGTGGTGGATCCGTCAGGCCATTACGCGCGCTATCGCCGACCAGGCCCGTACCATCCGTATTCCCGTGCACATGGTCGAGACTATCAACAAACTCGTCCGCGTGCAGCGTCAGCTCCTTCAGGACCTGGGCCGCGACCCGACCCCCGAAGAGATCGGTGCCGAGATGGACATGAGCGCCGACCGCGTCCGCGAGATCCAGAAGATCTCGCAGGAGCCCGTGTCGCTCGAGACCCCCATCGGCGAGGAAGAGGATTCCCAGCTGGGCGACTTCATCGAGGACTCCCAGGCTATCGTTCCGCCCGATGCGGCCAGCTTCTCTATGCTGCAGGAGCAGCTCACCCAGGTGCTCGATTCGCTTGCCGATCGTGAGCGCAAGGTTATCGAACTGCGCTTTGGCCTTGTCGACGGACATCCCCGCACGCTCGAGGAAGTCGGTCGTGAGTTTGGCGTCACGCGCGAGCGCATCCGCCAGATCGAGTCCAAGACTCTGGCCAAGCTTCGCCACCCGAGCCGTAGCAGTAAGCTGAAGGACTATATCGAGAGCTAGTCAAGCAAGAGGCGCCCTCAAGCACATCCGCTTGGGGGCGCTTTCATGTAGACATTGGGGACGTTCTTGAATGACTGGTCGTTTAAGAACGTCCCCAATGACTGGGTCGGAAAATTTCTTAAAAAAGTTCTTGCCCTGAGCTGATTCGTCCGTATAATAAACTTCGTTGCTTGAGAGCACGCACCTATTCCTCGGTAGCTCAATGGTAGAGCACGCGGCTGTTAACCGCGCTGTTGTAGGTTCGAGTCCTACCCGGGGAGCCAGAATTTTCCAGCCCTTTCCGTTGGGCTTTAAATTCCTCGGTAGCTCAATGGTAGAGCACGCGGCTGTTAACCGCGCTGTTGTAGGTTCGAGTCCTACCCGGGGAGCCAGGTTGTAAAACCCGTCGCTTATGCGGCGGGTTTTTTCATGCCGCGATCGCCGTTCGCGAACGTTACCATATCAACATTTCGTGTCGAGGATGTAATCCCGAGGCCCGCCACCTCAACATGCCGCGGTCGTTGTAGAATATTGCAATGATTGCTCCCACGACATGGTGCCGCGAACACCAAGAAAAGGAGATTCTTGTGTCTGAGACCATTAACGGCAGCCTGAGCGTCTCGAACGACGTTATTGCCGATATTGCCGGTTATGCCGCGATGACGTGCTATGGCGTTGTCGGTATGGCTGAGCAGCTCCAGGGCGCCGAGAGCGTGCGCCTGCTTGCCGGTCAGCGCCTCCGCAAGGGCGTGCTTGTCTCCGCCGACGAGAACGGCCTTACGGTCGATCTTCACGTCGTGCTCGAGAACGGCGTCAACATGAAGTCCGTCTGCCACAATCTTTCGAGCTCCGTTGCCTTCACTCTGCAGGAGATCGCCCAGATCGATCCCGCCAGCCTTAAGATCGGCATCCATATCGACGCGCTCAAGAGCCGTCTGAACTAGCATCCGAAAACGGAGATTCAAATACCCATGATTGCAAAGACCATTCGCACCTGTTTTCCGATCGCTGCGGCTGCCGTTTCCGACAAGGCCGAGGAGATCAACAAGCTCAACGTCTTCCCCGTACCCGATGGCGATACCGGCACCAACATGTCGCTCACGCTCGCCTCGGTGACCAAGGAGCTCTCTGCCCTTCCCGCCGATGCCGATATGGAGGCCATCGCCGGTGCCATCACCCACGGCTCTCTCATGGGCGCTCGCGGTAACTCCGGCGTTATTACCTCGCAGATTCTTCGCGGCGTGGCCGAGGGCCTTGTCTCTGCCGACGAGCCTATTACTTCCGCCAACATTGCCTTCGCCTTCCGTCGTGCCGTCAAGGTCGCCTTCCAGGCTGTCCGCAAGCCCATCGAGGGCACGATCCTCACGGTCCTGCGCGATGTCTCGACCAAGGCCGATGAGTGCGAGAAGAAGAAGTTCTCGGCCGAGGATGCGCTCGATGCTATCGTCGTCGAGGCGTACCAGTCCGTCGCCCGCACGCCCGACTTGCTGCCCGTCCTCAAAGAGAACGGCGTGGTCGACTCAGGCGCCTTCGGCTTTGCCATCTTCCTGGAGAACTTTGTTGCCGCCGCGCTTGGTCGCAGCACCGTTGTCGAGGATTTCTCCGCTACGTTTGACTCCGCCGGCTCTGCCCGCGATGCCGCTCTTGGCCGCGTTGAGATCGAGGCTAACGACGACTGGGAGGGCTCGGAGTTCCGCTACTGCAACGAGTTTCTCTTTAAGGCCGACGCCCCGTTTGACGAGGACGAATGCCTTAAGTTCCTAGGCTCCATGGGCGACTGTGAGCTGCTCGTGGGCGCCTATCCCGACTACAAGATCCATGTGCACTCCAATACCCCCAACCTGGTGCTCGAGCACATGCTGCAGCTCGGTCAGATCTATGAGGTCTTTATCCACAACATGGAGATGGAGGCCCACGACCGTACCGCTAAGATCCACGAGGATCAGGAAAAGGCCGCCGAGCCCGCCAAGGCGCTGGGCTTTGTCGCCGTTGCCGCCGGTTCCGGCGAGGCCGACATCCTCAAGTCCCTTGGCGTCGACGTGGTCGTCTCCGGTGGCCAGACTATGAATCCCTCGACCGCCGACCTGCTGGGCGCGGTGGACCAGGTCAACGCGACCTCGGTCATCATCTTGCCCAACAACGGCAACATCCGCATGGCCGCTGAGGCTGCTGCCTCAGCCTGCACCGACAAGAAGGTCGCCGTCGTTCCCACCAAGACCGTCCCGCAGGCCTTCTCCGCGCTGTTCGCAGTCCTGACCGATTCCGAGCTCGAGGATGCCGTCGCCGCCATGGTCGACGCCATCAGCGAGGTCCGCGATGGCGAGGTCACCCGCGCCGTGCGCGACTCCAGTGCCTCTGACGGTTCTCCGATTCACTCCGGTGACGTCATGGGTATCATCGCCGGCTCCATCGACGTGGTCGGCTCCGACGTGAAGCAGGTCACGCTCGACTGCATCAACCGCATGCAGGAGGAAGAGGAGGGCGACGCGCTGACGATTCTGGCCGGCGAGGAGCTGTCCGATGAGGCCTTCCAGGAGATCGTCGACGCCATCGAGGAAGCTCAGCCCGACTTGGAGATTGACGCCCATCGTGGCGAGCAGCCGCTCTATCCCGTGATCTTCTCGATCGAGTAGGCATCTGCCCATGTCCGAGCTCTGCTCCGTGCCGCGCGTCTCGGAGCGCTTTGCCCAGAGCAATGCGCTCGACGAGGATATCGCGCGACTCAAATATGTTTCGGGTAAACGTGAGGAGGCCCTTCGCCGTCTGGGAATTAGGACGGTGGGGGACCTCCTTCTCCATATCCCTCATCGATACCTCGACTTTACCCGTTCGTGGTCCATCGAGATGGCGCCCATCGGTACCGTGTGCACCATCATCGCCACGGTCGACCGCATCGTCCAAAAGCAGCCGCGTCCGCGCATGCAGGTGACCGAGGTATCGCTGGTGGACGAGACGGGCGTGTTGCAGGTCGCCTTTTTCCGCCAGCCCTGGATTGCCCAGCAGCTTAAACAGGGCGACCGCCTGGCCGTGATGGGCAAGGTCGAGTTTGCCTACGGTTTTAAGCAGATGGCCTCGCCGCACTTTGAAAAGCTCGATGACGGGCGTGCTGCGGGCACCATCCTGCCGGTCCATTACGTGAGCGATGGCGTGAGCCAGGCGTGGATGCGCCGCATCGTAAGCGGCGCGCTCGAGGTCGTCGGCAATCCGTTCGATCCGATTCCCGCGCCGCTGCGCGCAAAGCGGAAGCTCATGAGCAATGCCCGCGCGTTGCGTTCGATCCACTTTCCATCGAGTATGGCAGAGCGCGATATCGCGCGCGCACGGCTTGCCTACGAGGAGTGCCTCTACCTGCAGCTGGCGCTGCGCCTGCGCAACGTCGGCGGCCTGGTCGATGTGGTTCCCTATGCCCACACCGCGGGCGAGCATCTGGGCGCGCTTAAACAGGCCCTTCCGTTTTCGCTGAGCGACGAGCAGGAGGCCGCATTCCAAGACATCCTGCATGACATGTGCGATGGCGGGCGCGTGATGAACCGTCTGCTGCTGGGCGATGTCGGTACCGGTAAGACCGCCGTTGCCGCCTGCGCGCTGGCTGTGGCTGCCGATAGCGGCACGCAGGCCTGCGTTATGGCGCCCACGGGCGTGCTGGCGCGCCAATATGCCGATAAGACCGGCCCTCTGCTCTCGCAGGCCGGCATGTCCTGGGCACTTCTGACGGGTGCCACGCCGGCCACAGAGCGCGAGCGCATCCATGCGCAGCTGGAATCGGGCGAGCTTGACGTGCTCTTTGGCACCCACGCGGTTCTTTCGGATAACGTTGCGTTCAAGCATCTGTCGCTCGTGGTCATCGATGAACAGCACCGGTTTGGTGTGGGCCAACGCAACGCCCTGCGCGCGAAGGGGCCGGGTGCCGATCTGCTCGTTATGACGGCGACGCCCATCCCGCGTACGCTGGCGCTTTCGGTCTACGGCGATCTGGACACGAGCATCATTCGCCATCGGCCCGTCCCTGGTGCTGGCGTGACGACACGCGTGCTCACCGAGTCGAGCCGTGACCTCGCCTATGGCGCCATCCGCGAGGCGCATGAAAAGGGTCAGCAGGCCTACGTGATTTGTCCGCTCGTGGAGCCGAGTGACTCGGCCGATGAGCTGGAAGACGTGCCCGGTATTGCTCGCGACGACGAGGGCCGCGTAACCGTCCCCGTGCCGCTGCACGATACGGCAACCGAGCTCGACCGACTGCGTCTTGCGTTGCCGGGGCTTACCGTCGAGCGCCTTCACGGCCGCATGCCGGCGGGGGAGAAGGACCAGGTTATCGATGCCTTCAAGCGTGGCGAGATTGACGTGCTCGTCTCGACTACGGTGGTCGAGGTGGGCGTCGACGTGCCTAACGCCACCGTCATGGTCATCGAGAACGGCGAGCGCTTTGGATTGGCTGCCCTGCACCAGCTGCGCGGCCGCGTGGGCCGTGGCAGTGTGTCGGGCACGTGCCTGGTCATGACGCACTCCAAGGGCAACGGCGGCGCATCGGCGGCACAAGACCGTCTCCAGTCGCTCGAAAAGACCTCGGACGGCTTTACGCTCGCCCAGATGGACCTGCGCCTGCGCCATGAAGGCGAGATCCTGGGTTATCGCCAGCATGGTGGTGTGACCCTGCGCTTTGTCGACCTGGACGCCGACGAGGAGCTGATCGAGTGGGCCCATTTGGACGCGGTCGAGCTCTTGCGGTATGCTTGCAACCTTGACTCTGTGGCGACGCGTCCCTTGCGCGACGCGGTCGCCATGCGTTATCGACATATCTTTAAGGAGGTCAGCGGAGGATGAGAATCATCGGCGGCGAATGGCGCGGTCGTAAGATCGAGGAGCCCCGTGGTCGCGATGTCACCCGCCCCACGACTGATCGCGTGCGCGAGGCGTGCGCATCTATGGTCATGTCGGCATTCGATTTCGATCTGGACGAGGTCCGTGTGCTGGACGCCTTTGGCGGCTCCGGTGCCTTAGGGTTAGAGATGCTCTCTCGTGGGGCCCGCTCGCTCACGACGTTTGAGATCGATCGCAACGCTGCGCGGCTCATTACCAAGAATATCGAGTCGCTCTGTCGTGACCGTGCGCGTTGGCGCGTGGTCACGGGCGACATGCTGGCGAGTGCCTCGCGCGGCCGTGTACCGGGCGGCCCCTTTGATCTGGTCCTGCTCGACCCGCCCTATGCTTTTGGTGCCGAGCCGGTCGAGGAACTGCTGCAGAACCTGGCTCAGCAGGGTCTGCTTGCACCTGGCGCTTTTGCCCTGTTTGAGCATGCCGCCGCCGATGCGGGCGCGCATCCGGTAGGCTTTGAGACTGTACGTGAGAAGCGCTACGGCATTACCTCGGTCGACCTGCTCCGTTGGGTCGGCGATAGCAAGGACGGCGGCACTGATGCTAACGAAAATGACGAGGCAGTATCCCCGGAGGACGCCCATGAGTGACACTATTAATCGCGTGATCGTCCCGGGCACCTTCGATCCCATCACGTTTGGCCATATCGATGTGATCCGCCGCGCCCGCCGCATCTTTCCCAGCGTGATCGTCGCTGTTGCCGAGTCGCAGGGTAAAAACGGTGTGGGCACCACGTTTATGCTCGATGAGCGCGTGGCTCTGGCCCGCGAGGCGCTCGGTGATATCGACGGCGTCGAGGTCCTGCCCTTTACCGGCCTCTTGGTCGACTTCGCTCGTGAGCAGGGGGCGGGGGCCGTGGTCAAGGGTCTGCGCGCCATGACCGACTTTGAGTATGAGCTGCAGCAGGCCGACCTTAACTATCGCCTGGATAGCGAGCTGGAGTCCATCTTTGTCATGAGTGCGCCGCAGTACGGCTATATCTCGAGCTCGGTCGTTCGCCAGATCGCCTCGCTCGGCAGTGACGTATCGACGTTTGTCCCGTCCAACGTGGTCGAAGCGCTCAAACATCGCTTTTCGTGACGTTTCTTATTGCCTGGTGGCATGTGGTAAACTAGCACGATGATATGTTACCTATGAAAGGAGACCGGATGCCGGGCGAGAATTTTCCTGGCGATAGGATCGTCAGCTTGGTCGATGAGCTCGAAGGGCTGATCGAGGAAGCCAAGCCGCCTTTCGGCAAGAACGCTCAGTTCAAGGTCATCGACGCCGACGTGTTCTTCAACATCCTCGACGAGATCCGCATGAGCTATCCCGAGGAGTGGCAGAAGTCCCGCCGTATCCTTAAGGAGCGCGAGGAGCTTATGGCTTTCGCCGCCGCTCAGGCCGATTCCATCATCGCCGACGCTCAGCAGCAGGCCCTCACCATTGCCGGTGAGCAGGAGATCGTCCGCCTTGCGCAGCAGCAGGCCGACGACATCCGCGATCGTGCCCAGCAGTACGAGCGCGAGACGCGTTATGCTGCCGAGGACTACGCAGAGCAGGTCTTTACGCACTTGGAGGAGAACCTCAAGAGCCTGACCGGCACCGTTACCCGTTGCCGTCAGCAGCTCAACGAGGGTGCCGCCCAGCAGAATGGTCAGTGGTAATGGCTGAGTTCCCGAGCGTTACCGTCGATCTTTCCGAGCAGCTCGAGTTTCCTGGAGATTCGTATCCGCTGACCGGTAAGGTCGATGTCGCCACCTACACGGTGGGCGAGAAGGAGTACCAGCTTCAGGACGGCATCGACTACGACGTTGTCTTTACCAATGCCGGTACCGGTGTCTTGCTCACGGGCATGGTCCGCGCGCACGCCACCGGTGAGTGCGACCGTTGCCTGGAGCCCGCCTCGTTTGATATCGCCGGAGAGATCGAGGAGTTCTACCTCTTTGAGGAGCCCGAGGATCCCGAGGCCTACGAGGACGGCTACGAGCTCCTGGGTGAGGACCGCATCGTCGATCTGGGTGAGCCCATCAATGACGCGGTCGTTATGGACACGCCGTTTGTGGTGCTCTGCAAGCCCGATTGCCGTGGTCTGTGCCCCACCTGCGGTTGCAATCTCAACGTCGAGCAATGCGATTGCGCCGCCCAGGCAGAGGCAGAATGGGCCGCTGCCACGGAAAATCCATTTGCAGCATTGAAGAATCTCAAGCTCGATGAGTAAAACTGTGGTAGTATCGCTACTTGCGCGTAATCGCCACACTGGATAGTTCATAAGGAAGGTCACTATGCCCGTACCTAAACAAAAGCAGGGTCGTATCCGCACTCACACCCGTCGTTCCGCCAACATGAAGATCTCGGCTGCGGCTCAGTCCACGTGCCCCCGTTGCGGCGCTGTCAAGCTTCCGCACCACGTGTGCCCCAGCTGCGGTTTCTACAAGGACCGCGAGGTTATCGTTACCGAGTAACGGTATACTCTGGATGCGATGCCGTTCCAAATGGAACCACAATGGCCGGCTCAATGAGTCGGCCATTTTTGTATAAGGAGCTTGTATATGAGTAACGTTCGCGTTTGTGTAGACGTTGTGGGCGGAGACGAGAAACCTCAGGTTGTTCTTGATGGTATCGAGGCTGCGCTTGCCGCCGATCCCGATATCGAGGTCTTGGCAGCTGGCCCCGCCGAAATCGTCAATCCCTTTGCAGCTTCCCATGCACGTGTTGAGGCCCTTGAGGCACCTGACGTTATCGCCATGGATGACGATCCCATTCGCGCCGTGATGACCAAGCGTAAGTCGTCGATCGTGCTGTCGTGCCGCGCCATTAAGAAGGGCAACGCGGATGCGTTCTTCTCCGCCGGCTCCACCGGTGCCATGACCGCCGCTGCCACCGCCTACGTGACGCCGTTTAGGTATCAGGCCGAAGGCAAGAAGCAGCCGGTGCGCCCCTGTCTGACCAATGCGCTGCCCAATCGCGCCGGCGGTCTGACGGTGCTGTGCGATATGGGCGCCAACCCCGATGTCGAGGTCGATGACATGGTGCGTTTTGCTCAGATGGGTAGCGCCTATGCCCGCGTCGTCCTGGGCATCGAGCATCCCCGCGTGGGCCTGCTTGCCAACGGCACCGAGGACGAGAAGGGCTCCAACTTTACCAAGGCCTGCTTCCCGGCCATGAAAGCCGCCGTTCCCGGCTTTGTTGGTAACTGCGAGGGCACCGATCTTACGTCGGGCAATTTTGACGTCGTGGTTGCCGATGGCATGTCGGGTAATATCGCTCTCAAAGCTACCGAGGGCGCTGCCAAGTTTTTGCTGCAGGAGCTCAAGGGCGCCTTTATGGCCTCGCTCGGCACCAAGATCGCCGCGCTGCTCATTAAAAAGCAGATGCGCGAGATTAAGGCCAAGCTCTCTGGCGACGCCAAGGGCGGCGCGATTCTTCTGGGCCTGCGCGGCGTGGTCCTGATCGGCCATGGCGCCACCTCAGTCGAGGCTGTCAAAAACGGTACGCTCGCGGCGGCCGAAGCCGTGCGCGCCGGGCTGGTTGAGAATGTCGCCAACTCTATGGACGGTATCGTTTTATAAGAGCGAGTTAGAGCGCTGTTATGTGCTTCGCGGCGCACGTCGTGGGGTAGAATCAGAACCGTGTCTTGGTACCGCCCGGGCGGTACCATTCTTTTGGTATTCATGCACTATGAGAGGAAGCGCTATGGATCGCTCCGAAATCTTCGACAAGATCGCCGAGGTCGCTGCTGACGTTCTGGGCGTCGATGTTGCCGAAATTAGCGATGAGACCACTTTTGACGACCTCGATGCCAATTCGCTCGAGCGTCTGCAGCTGGTTACGGCCATCGAGGACGAGTTCAACCTCGAGATCGATGACGAGACCCTGCTCTCGCTCAACTCTGTCGCCGACGCCGTCGACGCTATCGAAGCTGCCAAGGAGGCCTAAGTCTTGGCTTTATCCGACCGACTTACGCGCGCCCAGGAAATCCTGGGCCACGAGTTCAACAATAAGGTGCTGCTGCGCGCGGCGCTTACGCATCCTTCGGCAGTCGAGGGCCAGCCGGTTTCTGCCAGCTATGAGCGCCTTGAGTTCTTGGGCGATTCCATTTTGGGCGCTGTGGTCGCACGCTCCCTGTTTGAGTCCTATCCGGAGTTTGACGAGGGCAAGCTCACGCGCTTGAAGGTGTCGCTTGTCTCGGGCGCTACGCTGTCCGAGGTTTCTCACGAGCTGGGCATCGACGACATCATCATCTTTGGTGCCTCCGAGACCGGTACCGGTGCGCGCGGCCTGCATTCGGCCCTCGAGAACGTCTATGAGTCGCTCGTGGGCGCGCTGTACCTGGATGCCGGCTGGGACGTTGCGGCGGAGTTTATCCATCGTACGCTTAAGCCGCATTTGGCTTCCGAGCGTGCCGAGCATCCTGCGAATCCCAAGTCGTTTTTGCAGGAGTGCGTGCAAGCCGACGGTCACGAGCCCCCGGCGTATAAGCTCGTTGGCTCCGAGGGCCCGGCGCATGCGCCCACCTTTACCGCCGTGGTGTTGGTCGATGGTATTCGCCAGGGTCGCGGCTCCGGCTCCTCAAAGAAGGAAGCCGAGGGAGCCGCCGCGCTCGAAGCACTCGACCGCATGGGTTACACCACCAACGGCGTGATTCTGAACAAGAAGCACGTGTAAGCGAGGAACCGTGTATCTCAAGTCCCTCACGCTCAAAGGGTTCAAGTCGTTTGCCGACCGCGCCCATATGACGTTTGAGCCAGGCCTGACCGTCATCGTCGGTCCTAACGGCTCGGGAAAATCGAACATCTCTGACTCGATTTTGTGGGTCCTGGGCGAGCAGAGCGCCAAGCAGCTGCGCGGCCAGGCCATGGAGGATGTCATCTTCTCTGGCTCGTCAGCGCGCAAGCCGGTGGGTGTCGCCGAAGTCACGCTGGTGCTCGATAACTCGGACCATATGCTGCCCGTCGATTTTGACGAGGTTGCCATCACCCGTCGTATGTATCGCTCGGGCGAAAGCGAGTACCTCATCAACTCGAGTCCGTGCCGCCTGATGGACATTCAGGACATCCTGCACGATTCGGGCCTGGGCAAGGATACGCATTCCATCATCAGCCAGGGCAAGCTCGACGCCATTTTGCAGAGCCGCCCCGAGGAGCGCCGCGCCCTCATCGAGGAGGCCGCCGGCATCTCCAAGCACAAGCGCCGCAAGGAGCGTGCGCTCAAAAAGATTAAGTCGATGGACGAGCATCTGACGCGTGCCCGCGACATCAATAAGGAAATCGCCCGTCAGCTGCGACCACTGGAGCGTCAGGTCGATCGCGCACGTAAGTACAAAGAGCTGTCCTCGCGCGCGAACGAGCTTACGCAGATGCTAGCCGTCGATGAGCTGCGTTCGCTGCAGTCGCAGTGGAACGACCTGGAGAGCCGCTCCAAGGAGGGCGCGGCCGAGCTGGAGCTTGCGCAGTACCGCATGGGCGAAAAGGAGCGTGAGCTCGAGAAGCTCCAGGTCATGCTCGAGGAAAAGGGCCTGTTTGTGGGCGATCTGGGCGAGCAACGCCGTCATATGCAAGATGTGGTCGGCCGCATTAACTCTGACATGCGCCTGCTCGAGGAAAAGGGCCACAACATGGTGTCGCGCCTGTCCGACATGCGCGGGCAGATCTCGAGCTCCGAGCATCAGCGACGTCGCGTGGTCGAGGAGCTCGAGGACGCGCGTGCGCAGCTTGAGGAAGTGACCGGTGCGCACATGCAGGCCCAGGAGGACGTTGACGCCGCTGGTCCTGCTGCCGCTGAGCTCCACGAGCGGCGCGTGGCGCTCGACAATCAGATTTCGCAGCTTACGCGTGAGCAACGCGATGTGCAGCGCGTGGCCGACAACGCCGCGCTCGAGCTCGCCAAGGTGAAGGACTCGCTGAGCAACGCTGAGGTCGAGGACAACATGTATGTCTCGCGCCTGGAGCAGATTGACGAGCAGCTCGAGGAGGTCACGGCCTCGCTCGAGAGCCGTCGCAACCGCGCAGAGGAGCTTGAGGGTGCTCTTGAGGAAGCGCGCCAGGCCCAGGTCGATGCGCGTGAGGCCACCGAGGTCGCCCGTGCGGCGCTGAAGGACTTGCGTGCCCGCGAGAGCGAGGCGCGCAACAAGCTGTCCGAGGTGCGCTCGGAGCTTGCCAGCCAAAAGAAGTTTGATGCCCGCATGGCCGACAGCTCGCCGCTCGTGAGCCGTCTGGTGGGTGCGTTGGGCGACGATGTCTCGGGTCGTCTGGGCGACGTGCTCGAGGCCCCGCGCGAGCTTGAGGGCCTGGTGGAGCAGCTACTTGCCGGCGATATCGATGCCCTGTTATTTGATGACGCCGCCGCGCTTGAGCGTGCCGGTCGTGCGGCTCTGGACCAAAAGAAGGCCTCGGGTGAGGCGCTGCTGGTGGCGCGCGGCGTGAGCGGCTCTGCTGCCGCCGAGGGCGCTGCCGGTTCGCGTCTGGTCGATCGCCTTTCCGTGCGTGCCGGTTATGGCCCGATTGTCGAGGCGCTGCTCGGTGGCTATTACGTGGTCGATGACTTGGCTGCCGCGCTGGCTGCGCCTGTCGTTGACGGTGTGACCTATGTGACCCCCGATGGCGCCCGCGTAAGCTGTGGCGGCCTTGTGCGCGTGGGCCTCGATGCCGGCGAGGCGTCGGGTGCCCTGGAGCGCAAGCGTCGCATTCGCGAGCTGGAGGGCTTGGAGCCCGATTTGGCTGCCGTGTTTGAGCATGTGTCGGATCAGGTCGTCGAGGCCAATGCGGCCGTTGAGGAAGCGCGTGCCGCTGAGGGCGATGCCGCCGGCGAGATCGCCCGTCTTGAGGGCGAGCGCCGCTCGTTGCTCTCCGAGATCGGCCGCTTGGAGCAAAGCGCCAACAATGCCGAGGTCGAGCGCGTGCGCATCTCCAAGCGCCGCGAGCAGGCCTCCGAAGCCGTTCGCGCTGCGCGTCCGCGCGTTGACGAGCTCACCCGTTCGCGTGACGAGGCCCGCGCGCAGGCAAGCGATCTGGGCTTGCAGATTTCCGAGGCCAACGACGAACTCGACCGCGTTCGCCGTGACGATTCCGAGGCTGCCGGCAAGCTCGCCGACGCCAAGGTTCGCCTAGCCCAGACGAGCGAACGCCTGCGTTCGCTGAAGGGCCGCGTGCCCGACCTTGAGCATCGTCTTGAGGGCATCGACCGTCGTATCCGCGGAACACGCCAGGCCTCGCGCTCGCTCGAGCTGCTGCGCCTGCGCGTCGATCCCATGCACGAACGCTATTCTGCCCTGTTGGAACGCGCGTCGGATTGGGCAGCGCGCCTGCGTGACCAGGCCTCTCTGGAGGAGGCGGACTCCGCTTCGCTCAAGAAGACCATCGAGGATGCCAAGGCAGAGGTTGCCCGCGCTAAGGAGCGAGTCGATACCGCCTCCGCCACGCAAAACGAGTTCAAGGTCGCGCGTGGCAAGCTCGAGGTGCAGGTCGAGGCTGCCATCAAGGCCATTACCGCCGATGGCACGACGGTGCTCGAGGAAGCGCTCATGCTTCCTGCGCCCACCGACCGTGACGCTGCTGAGCGCGAACTCAACCAGCTTGTGCGCCAGATCAACAACCTTGGTCCCGTTAACCAAGTTGCCATGGAGGAGTACGAGCAGCTCAAGCGCCGCGCCGACTACATCGAGGAGCAGCTGGCCGATCTGGAGAGCGCGCGCAAGGCGCTCACCAAGATCACGGTGGCCATTGATCGCAAGATGCGCAAGGCGTTCCTGGTGACGTTTGAGAAGGTCGACGCGAACTTCCGCGAGATCTTCGCTATGCTCTTCCCGGGCGGCCAGGCTCATCTGGAGATGACCGATCCCGAGCATCCTGCCGAGACGGGTATCGAGGTCGTGGCGCAGCCGCGCGGCAAGCGCATCACCAAGATGATGCTCATGTCGGGCGGCGAGAAGAGTCTGACGGCGCTCGCCTTGCTCTTTGCCGTGTATCGCACGCGCACGGTGCCGTTCTATGTGCTGGACGAGGTCGAGGCGGCGCTCGATGACGCCAACCTGTCCAAGCTCATCGGCGCGCTCGATGTGTTGCGTTCCGATACGCAGCTCTTGGTTATCTCGCATCAGCGCCGTACTATGGAGGACGCTGACGTCCTCTATGGCGTCTCGATGCAAGCCGACGGCGTCAGTCGCGTCGTCTCGCAAAAACTCGATCGCGAAACCGGAAAGGTCGTGAATGCATAATGGGATTCTTCGATGCTCTCTCGCGCGGACTTGAGCGAAGCCGCGAGGCCCTCAACGAGGTCTTCTACTTTGGCGGTGAGGTCGACGAGGATTTTTGGGAGGACCTGGAGGACACCCTCGTCATGGGTGACATGGGCGCCGAGATCGCCATTCAGGTCTCCGATGACCTGCGCGATGCCGCGGCCAAGAAGAACCTCAAGACCGCTCCACAGCTTCGCCGTGCCCTGGCCGAGCAGCTTGAGCAGCACTTTGTGCCCATCGAGCGCGATCCGTTCTCCGATACGCCGAGCTGCGTGCTGTTTGTGGGCATTAACGGTGCCGGCAAGACCACGACGGTCGGTAAGATCGCGAGCGTCATGGCCTCCCGCGGCAAGAACGTCGTGATCGGTTCGGCCGATACCTTCCGCGCTGCCGCTATCGAGCAGCTCGATGTGTGGGGTCAGCGCGCTGGCGTCCCCGTCATCAAGCGCGACCGCGGCTCCGACCCGGCAAGTGTTTGCTACGACGTGCTCGACGAGGCCGACAAGCGCGGCAGCGACCTGGTGCTCATCGATACCGCCGGTCGTCTGCACACGAGCCCCGAGCTCATGCGCGAGCTTGCCAAGGTGGTCAATGTGACCCGTAAGCGCGCCGCCAATATGGCCGCCGGCCCCATGCCCGTCTATGTCGTGCTCGTGATCGATGCCGCAACGGGCCAAAACGGCCTCAACCAGGCGCTCGAGTTTAACGAGGCGCTGGGTCTGGACGGTATTATCATGACAAAGCTCGACGGCACGGCAAAGGGCGGTATCGCCATGGCCGTGGCCGAGAAGCTCAAGCTTCCCATCCTGCGCATCGGCGTGGGCGAGCAGGTCGATGACCTGCAGGAGTTCAATGCCAAAGATTTCTGCCGCGCCCTGGTGGGCGAGTCCAACTAAGGAGTAACCAGTGTTTGATTCCCTGAGCGATCGCCTCAACGACACATTTGACCGCCTGCGTGGCAAGGGTAAGCTGACCGAGGCCGACATTACCTCGGCCATGCGCGACATTCGCATGGCGCTGCTCGAGGCCGACGTCAACTTCAAGGTCGTCAAGGAGTTCGTCGCCAAGACCAAGGAGCGCTGCATGACCGCCGAGGTCATGGAGTCACTGTCGCCGGCGCAAAACGTCGTCAAGATCGTGCTCGACGAGCTCACCGAGATGCTCGGCTCCACCGAGAGCAAGCTCGTCTTTAGCAACCGCATTCCCAATGTCATCATGCTCGTGGGCCTGCAGGGCTCCGGTAAGACCACGGCGGCCGTAAAGCTGGCCTACCAGCTCAAGAAGCAGGGCCGCTCGCCGCTGCTCGCCGCGTGCGACGTCTACCGTCCCCCCGATATCCTGGC
>OBWI01000124.1_pt1 | contig 67527 bp, 50 predicted proteins | sample 1495201 | NCBI WGS metagenome assembly OBWI01 (sample SAMEA2580050, study PRJEB22360) | human gut metagenome | biome: human gut; feature: human-associated habitat; material: faeces | place: Denmark | collected 2008/2010
CCTGCGACGTCGAGGGCGGCCACCTCGTCATCGAGGTGTCCGACGACGGACCGGGCTTCTCTCCCGCCGCCCTCGAACGCGGCTGCGAGCGCCTCTTCACAGACGACTCCTCCCGCTCCTCGCGCGACGGAGGCCGCCACTACGGGCTCGGCCTCCACGCCGCCTCCGAGGCCGCGAGCGCCCACGGGGGCTCCGTCTCGCTCGCCAACAGCCCCTCGGGCGGCGCGGTGGCCACCATCGCTGTCCCCCTGTGCGGGGCCTGACGACTCAGGCCCCGCACACCGGCGTGGCTCGCAATCAAACGCTTCCATCTTGAAATACGGGGAGTAAATAGCGAAATCGCAGGTGAAGGGGAGTAAAACGACAAAGAAAAAGCCTCCGTTCCAACGAGGGAACAGAGGCTAGAAAATCGTTTTTACTCACCGCCGTCGCTGGCGGCTTTGCCGTAACTCTCGTCCGAAACGAAACTCAGCGGCACAGTGCGGCACTCAAAAGTGCAGGTCAAAGCCCTGCTTACTCCCACTCGATGGTCGCGGGCGGCTTGGACGTGATGTCGTAGCACACGCGGTTGGCGCCGGGAACCTCGGCCACGATACGGCCGGAGATGCGGGCAAGCACGTCATAGGGCAGCTTGGCCCAGTCGGCAGTCATAGCGTCGCTGGACTCGACGGCACGCAGGATGATCGGGCGCTGGTAGGTGCGCTCGTCGCCCATGACGCCGACGGACTTGATGTCGGGCAGGACCGCGAAATACTGCCAGCAGCTGTGCTCGGAGTTGCGCTCGCCGGTCTGCTCAAACAGACGCTGATTGTAGGCATCCAGCTCCTCGCGCACGATGGCGTCAGCGTTCTTGAGAATCTCGAGCTTCTCCTTGTCGACCGCACCGATGATGCGGATGGCAAGACCCGGGCCCGGGAAAGGCTGGCGGAACACGATGTGACCCGGCAGGCCCAGCGCCAGACCAAGTGCACGGACCTCGTCCTTAAAGAAGTGGTCGAGCGGCTCGATGAGGTCGAAGTGCACGCCCTCGGGGAACGGGATCAGGTTGTGATGGCTCTTGATGGTGGCCGTCTTGCCGCCCGTCTTGCGAGCGCCGGACTCGATGATGTCGGGGTAGATGGTGCCCTGAGCCAGGTACTTGACCGGCTTGCCATCGGTCTCGAGCTGCCGAGCAACCGCGAAGAACTCTTTCCAGAACTGCATACCGATGATTCGGCGCTTCTCCTCGGGCTCGGTCACGCCGGCCAGAAGCTCGGCATAACGGTCCTCGGCGTGAACGTGGATAAAGTCGACGTCAAACTGCTTGGTGAAGACCTCCTCCACCTGCTCGGGCTCACCCTTGCGCAGCAGACCGTGGTTGATGAACACGCAGGTCATCTGCTTGCCCACGGCGCGAGCGCCCAGCGCAGCCACGACGGAGGAGTCGACGCCACCGGACAGGGCCAGAATCACGCGGTCGTCGCCGACCTTCTCGCGGAACTCGGCCGTCATGGTCTCGACCAGGTTGTCCATACTCCAGTTGGGCTCCAGGCCGCAGATCTCAAACAGGAAGTTGCTCAGCAGCTGCTGACCGTACTCGGAGTGCTTGACCTCGGGGTGGAACTGCGTGGTGAAGATCTTGCGCTCGGGACACTCCATGGCAGCAACCGGGCACACGTCGGTGCTGGCGGTAACGGTAAAGCCCTCGGGCACCTCGGAAACGGCGTCGCGGTGGCTCATCCACACGGTCTGCTCCATAGGCGTGGAGTTAAAGAGCTTGGCGCCGGCCGTGCGCGTGATGGTGGCGCGGCCGTACTCGCCCACCTCGGAGTGGCCGACCTTGCCGCCGAGCGTCACGGCCGTGATCTGATGGCCGTAGCAGAAGCCCAGGACGGGAAGGCCCAGGTCAAAGATGGCGGGATCGATAGACGGAGCGTCCTCGGCATACACGGAAGCCGGACCGCCGGAAAGGATGAGCGCAGAGGCGTTCATCTCGCGAATCTCGTCGGCCGAGATGTCGCAGGGGACGATCTCGGAATACACGTTGAGGTCGCGGACGCGACGGGCAATGAGCTGACCGTACTGCGCACCAAAGTCGAGTACGAGGACCTTTGCGGAAGCCTTTTGATGCATGGTTCCCCCTCTTGTTGGCGGGGAGCCGGTGCCCACCCGCATGAATGAACGAAAATAACTTCCATAGTGTACACGTTATATGGGGTTTCTCGTCCCTCGCAGCCATCAGCGCACGGCAAACGCACGACCTGGGCCCCTATTTGACGGCAATTGAAGTGTTACGCGACGTTACAGATGATGTAATACGTTTGAACATTGAACGCTCTGTGCCACAATACTGCCGAACGACTCCGCCTCTGCGGCGGCAAATACGATAGGAATACCAGCATGAAGCGCATCCTTCTCATCGCCACGGGCGGCACCATCGCATCGACCGAGGACGGCAACGGCCTCTCCCCCGCCCTGACCGGTGAGGAGCTCGCCCAGAGCGTCCCCGAGATCTCGGACCTCTGCGAGCTCGACGTGGTACAGCCCATGAACATCGACAGTACCAATATGCGCCCGAGCGACTGGATGCGTATCCGCGACGTCATCGTCGAGGGCTATGCCGACCACGACGGCTTTGTGGTCCTGCACGGCACCGACACCATGAGCTACACCGCGGCGGCGCTTTCCTATCTGATTCAGGACAGCCCCAAGCCCATCGTGCTCACCGGCTCGCAAAAGCCCATGGGCAACCCCTTTACCGACGCCAAGCTCAACCTGTATCAGAGCCTGCTCTATGCGCTCGACGAGCATTCGCACGATGTGTCAATTGTGTTTGGCGGCGTCGCCATTGCCGGCACGCGCGCCCGCAAACAGCGCACCATGAGCTTTAACGCGTTCATTAGCGTCAACTATCCGCCCATTGCCTACATCCGCAACGACCGCATCGTGCGCAACGGGCTCCACGGCACGCATCAGGGCGAAAACCCGGTGCGTTTCTACGACAGCATCGACCCGCGCGTATTTGTACTCAAGCTTACGCCCGGCGTGAACCCGGGCATCCTCGACGCCCTTGCCGACAGCTACGACGCCGTGATTCTGGAGACCTTTGGCATTGGCGGTATCCCCGAGTTTGGCGAGTCGGGCGAGTCGTTCCAAGAGGCAATTTTCCGCTGGGTCGATTCGGGTCGCACCGTCGTTATGACCACGCAGGTCCCCGAAGAGGGCCTCGATCTGGGCGTTTATGAGGTCGGCCGTGCTTACGCCGATCATCCGGGCATTCTGCGCGGCGACGACATGACCACCGAGACGCTCGTGGCCAAGACCATGTGGGCACTCGGCCAGTCACGCGATGCCGCCGAGATCCAGCGCCTGTTCTACAGCCAAGTCAACCACGACCGCATCCCGATGGCGTAATCCCTAAGGCAGTTCCACTTATCGCAGCCTCAAACGACAGGTGGTCCCCCTCGGGCCGTGCAAAAATCGGAGTATTCTGCAATTTCTCCGCCGGAGACATAGAATCGGCCGATTGTTAGACGAACTTTTAGGGCGAAGAGGCCGTCTAGTAAATATTTATTCCATATTTTTATTAAGCGTGTGGATTAACTACTGTCAAAAAGGCAAAGCCAGCCGCCCGAGCTAACATCTACGGCTGAACAGGTGCTGAATACTCGCGATTTTGCACATCGCAACCAGGGGGACCCGCCCAAAGAGCGTCAAATACAGCGGGGGAACGCCCTATTCGATACCCTCGAGAAGTTCTGACACCGTCATGCCGAGTGCGGGTGCAATCTTAAATAGAACCTTGAGCGTGAAATTTGCCGTCCCATCTTCGATTCGGTCGAGGTAGGGTCGGCTGATTCCTGTCGCCACACAAAAATCAACCTTGGAGATACCAAGGTCCCTGCGTGTCTCTTCGACCCGCCTGCCAAGAATCTGTTTCGCACGTTCGTCCATGCAGCCGAGTTTGAAATGGAGCCGAACATAAACGTAAACTATAGTTTACGTTTTGCCGAATACACAGGAGTTTTCTATGTCGGGTTCTTCGGTTCGCATGTACCGAGCCACGCTTCGCACAAACAGCGCGCCGCCCAAGCTCGTCGTCGTTGAAGCTGAATGCCTTTCGCCCGATGAGTGCACAGCATTTGCATTGCTATCAAGTCGCGTCGCCGCCGTTCTGATCCCTTGCCCGGCGCAAGGTGAACTTGCCATCCAATGCCAAACGCACAGCTGCCCGCTCAATCAGGCTGCCGTAATCGCAACCAGCCAACGCGGCCTGCCGCTCCTTCTAGAAGCCGGCATCGCACTCGCCCTTCGTGGCGCCGGATACGAAAACGAGACCGCCGCCGACATAGTCTTTAAACCACGATCGAGCGGCGGCCTCGCAGCAGCCATTGAATATATGTGCAGGCTCGTTGCCTAAAAGGACAAGCTAGAAACCAAGGCCAAAGCCCGTTCCGGTAATCGCCGAGTACATAAAGTAAACGTTGACCACGTTGAGGAACACGCCCGTGATGCAACCGTTGCGCAGGTAGCGCTCGCATACGATGCGCGCCATGGCGGCGGAATCATCATTGTTTTTAGCCTGGCGTCCTGCCGTAAAGTACGTCGCCACGCTCAGCAACAGGTTGAGCACCGGCAGTGCCAGCAGCTCGTAGCTCTTACCCCAGCGCGTCACCTCGCCGGCTGCGTTAAACTTCGTTGCCACCTCGGGGCCAATGTTGGGGATCACAAACGCTGCAACCACCAGCGGAATCACCGCAAGTACGAGCAGCGCAATACCCATGTAGCCAGCTTTTTTGCCATATTTAAACATATGCGTCGTCCTTACACGTTAAAGCGGAAGTGCACGACGTCGCCATCGGCCATGACATAGTCCTTGCCCTCAATACGCAGCTTGCCGGCGGCCTTGGCGCCCTGCTCGCCGCCGAGCTCGATGTAGTCGTCATAGCCAATAACCTCGGCCTTAATAAAGCCGCGCTCAAAGTCGGTGTGGATGACGCCGGCGGCCTGCGGGGCGGTCGCGCCCTGACGAACCGTCCAGGCCTTGACCTCCATCTCGCCAGCCGTAAAGAACGACTGCAGGCCGAGCAGCTTGTAGGCTGCTTGCGCGAGCACGTCCAGGCCGGGCTGCTCCAAGCCCAGGCTCTCCAGGTAGTCGGCGGCGTCCTCGGGATCGAGCTCGGAAAGCTCGGCCTCGATCTTGGCGCAGATGGGTAGCGGCTTGACACCGTCGATGGGCGCCAGGTCCTCGTTGAGCATGTCCTCGTCTACGTTGGCCACATACAGGATGGGCTTCATAGTAAGCAGGAACAAGCCCTTGGCAGCAGCGCGCTCCTCGTCGGTCATCTCCATGGATGCGGCGCGCTTGCCCTCGTTGAGCCAGGCGAGCAGGCGCTTGGCCACCTCGAACTTGGGCATGAGCTCCTTGTCGCGCTTGGCCTCCTTCTCGAGCTTGGGCAGTTGTTTCTCGAGCGTGCCCATGTCGGCCAGGATGAGCTCGGTCATGATGGTGTCGGCATCGCCGGCGGGATCGACGAACTCGCCCGTGCGGCCCACCTCGCGCATGACGTTGGGGTCCTTAAAGTAGCGCACGACCTCGCAGATGGCGTCGGTCTCGCGGATGTTTGCCAAGAACTGGTTGCCCAGGCCCTCGCCCTCGTTAGCGCCCTTCACCAGACCTGCGATGTCGACAAACTCGACCGTCGCCGGCACAATGCGGCCGGGGTTGACGATGTCGGCGAGCTTTTGCAGGCGGCTATCGGGCACATCGACGATACCCACGTTGGGGTCGATCGTGGCAAACGGGTAGTTGGCGGCAAGGCCGGTCTTTTTGGTAAGCGCGGTGAACAGCGTCGACTTGCCCACGTTGGGCAGGCCCACGATACCGATGGAAAGGGACACGACAGCTCCTTTTGGTACAGGTACTTCAAACTTCATAAGTATAGCGCCGCCGCAGCATCCGGGCGAATCCGGACACCGCGGCGGCGCAAATGAAGCAGAGATGCGTGAGAGTTCGGGACAGCAGTCCTTACTTAAGCTCGGGCCAGAAATCCTTGTTGGCCTCGATGAGCTCGTCCAGGATCTGCTTGGCAACGCTCGCCGAAGGAATGGTCTTGGAGAGCGTGAGTGCCTGCCAGAGCTTCTGGTAGCTGCCTTCGACCCAAGCCTGGACAACGAGCTTCTCGACGGAAACCTGCTGCTCCATCAGGCCCTTCTGGAACTGCGGGATCGGGCCCTGGCAGATCTTCTCAAAGCCGTTGGAGCCAACGATGCAAGGCACCTCGACCATGGCCGTCGGGTCGAAGTTGGGCACAGCGCCATCGTTGGGGACAATCAGCAGGAAGCGCTCGAGCGTGTTCTCGGCCAGCGCGCAGGCAAGGTCGACGATGTAGTTGGCGTGTACGTCGGGCTCAAAGCCGCCGTCCTTGGCAGTACCCTTGGCGATGATGTCGCGGCAAGCGCCAAAGACCTTCTTCTCGCGGCCGTCCATAACCTCATTGGCGCGAGTGTAGTTGGGGTCAGACGTCTCGACAACATAGTCCGGGTACAGGTAGTACTTGAGGTAGGTGTTGGGAATCGTCTCGGGATCGACAGCATAGACATCCTTGGCCTTGCCGAAGGTGTGAATCCAGCTCTCCTCGACGTGCTGCTCCTTACCGGCCTCGTGCTCAATGCCGTCCAAGTAGCCGTTCTTTGCCATGTGCTCCTTGATCTGCGGCATAAGGTCGTTACCCTCCTTGTCGTAGATCTTGCTCCACCAACCAAAGTGGTTGAGGCCGTAGTAGCTGTACTGCAGCTCGCGACGATCCTTGATGCCGCACATACGGCTCATCTTATCCATGAGGTCGATCGGCATGTCGCAGATGTTGATGATGCGGCTGTTGGGGCGCAGCACGCGGCAAGCCTCTGCGACAATAGCCGCGGGGTTGGAGTAGTTGAGCATCCAGGCGTTGGGGCTGTACTTCTCCATGTAGTCGAGGATCTCGATGACACCACCGATGGAGCGCATGCCGTAGGCGATACCGCCGGCGCCGCAGGTCTCTTGGCCAACGCAGCCGTACTTGAGAGGAATCTTCTCGTCGAGCTCACGCATGGCGTACAGGCCGACGCGGATGTGAGCAAGTACGAAGTCGGTCCCGGTGAATGCGGTCTCGGGATCGGTGGTGTAGCTAAACTCAACCTCGGGAGCGTTCTCGTGGAAGTAGATCTCGCAGGCCTTTGCCACGATCTCCTGGCGCTCGGCGTTGTTGTCGTAGAAGGTCACCTTGTTGACCGGGAAGCGGTCGCGCTCCTCAAGCAGCATCAGAGCGATGCCCGGAGTGAAGGTAGAGCCACCGCCGGCAATGGTCACGGCATAGTTTTTCTTGGACATGATGTCCTCCTCATTCTGGCCGCTTGCTCAATCCATCCCCGCACGCGGCCTGTACGGTTTGGAATTGTTACCTAGAAGTGGAGTTTTTTATCTCTAGAATCGGCCTTGCGGTGCATACCGGCTCTGCAAGGCCGATTGTTTCGATGGACGATGGTTTACAGAAGGCTCTCGAACTTCAGAAGACTCTCGAACTTCTCGCGAACCTGCGGGACGGTAAGGCCGATGATGACCTGGATTGACTGACCTTGAACCACCAAGCCATGCGTACCGATCGCCTTGAAGGAAGCCTCGGGTGCAACGACGCTCTTGTCCTTGACGTTAACGCGCAGACGGGTAGCGCAGTTAGTTACATCGATGATGTTATCCGTGCCACCGAGCAGATCGAGGATGTTTTCGGCAAGCACCAAGCGCTCATCATCTTTACTCTGGGCGACCGATTTGCCAGCAGCACCGCCCTGCTTTTGCTTGTAGTCGGCCTTGGACTTGAGCTCGACCTCAACATCGTCATCCTCGCGACCGGGGGTCTTAAAGTCGAACTTGACGATCAGGAAACGGAAGACCACGACCCAAAGGGCGGTAAAGCACAGACCGACAAGGATGGAGATGGCGTACTGCAGACCGTGTGCGGCCCAAAGGGGCAGCCAGTCCCACGAGAGCATCGAGATGATGCCGCCGTCGAAGATGCCCACGACGCCAAGGAGGTTTTGAGCCATGCAGCCGAGCGCTCCGAGCACGCAGTGGACGACGAACAGGCCGGGCGCAATGAACAGGAAGGTGAAGTCAAGCGGCTCGGTGATACCGCAAAGCATAGCGGTAAGGGTGACCGGGATCAGCAGAGCCTTGACGCGCTGCTTGCGCTCGGGTTTGGCGGTCATATAAAACGCAATGGCGACGCCAAGCGAGCCGAAGACCTTAGTCCAACCAGGGCAGGTATAGGCAGCCCAGGGTGCGGCATCCTTAAGAGCAATGCTCGGATCGGCAGCCAGTTGGGGCAGGATGTTGGCCCAAGCAGCAAAGATGCCGCCGTTGACCGCCGCGTTGTCGTAATAGAACGGCGTATAGATAAAGTGGTGCAGGCCTGTAGGGATCAGCACGCGCTCGAAGAAAGCAAAGACACCCACGCCAAACGTACCGGCGGAAAGGATGAATCCCTGGAAGGCAGAGATAGCAGCCTGAACATGCGGCCACACCAGGCAGGCGATAAGAGCGACCGGAACCATAACGAAGAAACCGATCATATAGATGAACACGGAGCCCGAGAACACGCCCAGCCACTCAGGAAGTTCGGTGTCGAAGTACTTGTTGTGAAGCATCGTGGCGATACCTGAAATGATAAGCGCGCCCATGATGCCCATATCAAGCGTTTTGATGCTTGCGATAGTGGCAAGACCAGTACCGCTGCCCGCCTCGACAGAGTAGTCGACCCCAAAGACAGGGCCCCACTGCCCCAAGATTGTGCTTACAAAGTAGTTGAAGGTAAGGTAGATGGCCAAAGCCTCCATGCAGCAGCGAGCGTTCTGCTTGTTCGCGAGCGAGATTGGCAACGCTACGCAAAACAGCAACGGCATCTGGTTAAAGAGCGTCCAACCACCCTGGAGCAGCACATTCCAGCAATCAAACCAAAGATGGCCCGCAGTGGCCATCTCGCCAAAGATCGCCTCGGTGGTAAACAACGTACCCAGGCCGACGACGATTCCGGAAAATGCGAAAAGAATTGCAGGCGTGTACATTGCACCGCCAAAACGTTGTATCTTTTGCATCATGACGGGGAATCCCCCTCTCTTCATTCGGAGCGCTGCGGTTTTGGCTTCACTCGAGACCGCAGACGCGCCGTTTGCGTGTACCTCGTGCAATAGGACGGGTGGGCCCGCTTCCCTGACTTCTTGCGCTTCTATTTTTATCATATCACTTATCTAGACAAGTTAATACGGTTTCCATGTTCGGTCAGCGGTCGATAATTGACGGTGAACGGTTTATTTCAAAGGTTTTGCCTGTTATTGCCTGTTTGTCTAAAACTTCTAAAACAAAATATTTATCAACTTGTCTAGATAGGCTTGTATAAGGATGTTTGCATACCTATACTTCATTACAACATTCACCGCCACGTTAAGGAGTCACCATGAAAAGCGCGGTCTTCTATGGAAAGCACGATCTCAGGGTCGAGGATTCGACAAAACCGACCGTGGGCAAGCGTGACGTTCTGATCAACGTCAAAGCTTGCGGCGTCTGCGGCACCGACGTGCATATCTATGAAGGCGACAAGGGTGCAGCCGACGTTACCCCGCCCACGATCCTTGGTCATGAGTTTGCGGGCGTTGTCGAGGCCGTGGGCAGCGATGTCACCGGCTTTAAACCGGGCGATCGCGTGTGCATCGACCCAAACCATCCCTGCGGCTGCTGCGAACCCTGCCGCGACGGAATCAACCACTACTGCGAGCATATGACCGGTTACGGCACCACCGTTAACGGCGGCTTTGCCGAGTACTGCTCCGTCGATATGCAGCAAGTCTACAAGTTGGGCGATCACACCAGCTTTGAGCAGGGCGCCATGACCGAGCCCGTCGCCTGCTGTCTGCACGGCATCGATATGTGCAACATCAAGCCCGGCAGCACAGTTGTCGTTATCGGCGGTGGCATGATCGGTCTGCTCATGATGCAGCTTGCTAAAAACGCCGGCGCCACCAAGGTTGTCTTGCTCGAGCCTGTCGAAGGCAAGCGCGAGGTTGCGCTCAAACTCGGCGCCGACCTGGCAATTGATTCCATCCACGAGGACGTCCCGGCCCGCCTGAAGCAGGAGGGCGTCGGCAACGTCGACGTTGTAATCGAATGTGTCGGTAAGCCCGTCACCATCGAGCAGGCCATCCAGATCGCCGGCCACAAGGCTACGGTCATGATGTTCGGCCTCACCAAGCCCGATGAGACAATCACCGTCAAGCCCTTCGAGGTCTTCCAGAAGGAGCTTGTGCTTACCTCGTCCTACATTAACCCTTATACGCAGCGTCGTGCGCTCGAGCTCATCGACTCTGGCAGGCTCGACGTATCCTCGATGGTCGCAAAGGTAGCTTCCCTCGATGAACTCGGCGCCATCCTGTCAGACCCGGCCCTGCGTGCCATGGGCAAATATATAATCGACCCCAGCAAGTAAATCGATTGACACCTGCGCGGGCGGCCCTCATCCGTCGTTCACGCGCCCAGCTCTAGGAGACCGTCATGGCGCGAGCCATCTTCCAAACTATTTATGACAACGTGAAGCAGTCGATTGACGACGGCACATACGCCTATCAGAGTTATCTGCCTTCGGAGACTGAGCTCACGCAGCTGTTTGACTGTTCGCGCATGACGGTCCGTCGCGCCATCTCGATGCTTGCGGCAGATGGTTACGTGCTCCCCCAGCAAGGCAAAGGCATGCGCGTCATTCGCAACATCAGTGACGAGAAGAGTCGTGGTGGCGGCGGACTCGAGACCTTTAAGGAAATCGCGACCAGCCGAGGCTTTGAGCTCAAGACTGTCACCACCGTCTTTGAGCTCCTCGTCTGTAGCAAGGCACTCTCCGGGATTACCGGGTTTCCCGAAGGCTGCGAGCTTACGCGCGCCAAACGCATTCGTTATGCAGACGGACATGCCGTGTGCTCCGACGACTCCTATTACCTAAGCTCACAGGTACCGGGACTGACACCCGAGATTGTCAACGATTCGATCTATCGTTACCTCGAAGAAGATCTTGGCATTAAGATTGCCACGGGCAAACGCGATGTGACGATCGAGCATCCCACGCCCGAGGATACGCGCGTGCTCGATCTCGACGACTTTAACGCACTCGCCGTTATACGCGGGCAGACCTACAACGCCGACGGCATCCTTATGGAATACACCGAGACAAAACAGGTCCCCGGGTTCTTTTTGCTCCATGAAACCGTGACGCGCAACGGTACCGGTCGAACCGGCCACCAAAGCAGCATGAACTAACCATCTATTAGTTGCGGTGGAATAGTTCCTAGAATGGCCAGCTTAAAGGCAAAACGGGAACTATTCCACCGCAACTTTTTTGGCCGGCGGGGCAGTACCTGTCCTACCGGCCATCATGTACGCTCTTTTAGCTAGTCCGCGAGCTTTTCCACCTGGTCGAGCATCTTGTCAAGCTTGGCCTTTGCCTCAGCCTTGACCTTCTCAGCTTCTTCGTGAGCCTTCGCCTTCTGGGCGGCCTTTTCCTCGGCCTCGGGGTCGACAACGACCAGATTGGACGCATCGTGCTCGACCAGCTTGAGCGCATGCTCGGGACACACCTTGACGCAGGCTCCGCAACCTAGGCAATACGTGGACTCCAGCGCAAAGCGACCGCTTCCTACCAGATCGCAGGCGAACGTGGGGCATACATTGACGCACTCGCCGCACGACGTGCACTTGTCAAAATCGCACTCCGGCGTGCTCACCTGCATGTTCTGGGCAAGCTCGGGGTGGTTTTGCAACGTCGAGAGCACCAGTTGACGCCCGTGCGTGAGCGAACGGCGACGCTTGGTCGTCGTGGTGCCGCACATGGTGTTGAGCGTGCGCTCCAGCTGGGTAATCTGATGGCGATGGGCCTTGAGCTTCTGCGTCACCGAGGCCAGCGCCGCCGTCGCCGGATTGAGCTTGGTCACCGTCAGGCCCGTGGTGCGGGCGATCTTTTCCATGTACTCCTTGCGCTCGTACTCGCGGCGCTTATGGCACTTGAGGCTCTTGGAGTCGACCTCCAAGCCCATACCCGTGCCGGACCACTCCTCGGCCTTCGCAATCGCCTCGCCCAGAATGTCCTCACCGCCGGTGTTGCGGCATTTATCGCACACGCCCAACGGCAGGTAGACGCTCACGTTGGGATAGTCGGCCAGCACCGAGAACCAGGTCTCGGCCGTAATATCGCCCACGCAGGCGACGACGACCTCGTTCTCACGCGGCATGCGCTTAAGGGCGCGCGTGCAGGTGACGTAGGCGGTCTCGTGGCTCGTAGCCGCCGAGACAATGTCGTCGTAGACGTTTTTGGGTGCAAGGCGCGGAGAGATGATCGCCTCCGTCGGGCAGGCAGCGGCGCACAGGCCGCACTTGCGACAGGAGTCGAGGATCTCGATGGAGTCTTCCTCGACCTCGATAGCGTTGACCGGGCACACGTCCATGCACGCGGTGCAGCCGCTCTTTTCGTTTTTGCAGGTCAAGCACGGAATGGTGTTGCCGCGCGGACGCTCCTTGTAGTCGGCAGGATTCCATTGCGGCGCCGACGGATCGAGTGCATCGGTCACACCGCCAAGCGGGTTTTTAAGAAAGTCGAAACCCTTGCTGATCTCGATAATGTCATCAAACAGATCGTGTTCCTGCGCCATGCGCGGCCCCTCCCTGAGCAGTGCAAACAAGCAAGAGATAATGATACGCCATCGACCCACGCCTCGGGCAAATTACACGCGGAGCATCTTTGCGGCAAATAGCCCATGGCCCATCGCCGCCTCGATTGCACAAGGTCAATCAAGTGCCAAGCTATGCCTCGCACATGAACTGCACGAGCTTTAGTTTGGTCACCTTGGCCTGTTCGTTAGCCATATTGCGCTCGTTTCTAAAGACCGCATCTGCAACACCCTGCAAATCGGCATCGGAAATCTCGCTGCACGGACCGTCCATCGATGCCGCCGTGGGGCATACGCACAACGGCAACTCGGCATAAAACGCAACGGCCTTGGCGATATCGAGCATTTTGCCGCCGCCAATACCCACTACCATGTCGCAATACTCGGCCTGGGCTTCCTTAGCCATTTCGACAACGGCCTCTTCCGTACACGGACCGTCATAAATCTTAAAGAACGGCTCGCTTAGATCTTCGTCCAGAAATCCATCGACGATCTGCCTGCACAGCCGATCCTCGGTGCCCTGGTCAAACAAGACATAGGCAGCGCAGCCCAACCATGACAAATACCTGCCTTGACGCGACAGTTCGCCCGGCCCCTGAACATACCGGCCGGGACCGCCGTAAACCATAGGAAGCGCCATACGAGAATCCGCCCTTCATCAAACAACGATTGGTGCAAAGTAACCTGGCCCCTTTGCACCAACTTGGTGCGAAGGGGCCAGGTTAGTTTGCACCATAGCAAAAAGGGGCAAAGTCATCTGTTAGCTTTGCCCCTTCCTTAGCTTGATTTACTCATCCATGAGATAGTAGTGGCCCAGCGCGTCGGCACCCAGGATGGCGTTTGCGACCATCTCGGGCGTCACCTCAAAGGGCATGTTGCACATGGTGTCATCGGGTGCGCAGGCGGCCTCGGCAACAATCATGGCCTGCTCGCGCGTAAGCTCGGCAACGCCAAGTTCCTTCATCGTGACCGGCAGGCCAAGCTCAATGCAGAAGCCCAAGACTTCCTCGAGCTTCTCGGTCGGGGCATCCTCGAGTACCAGCTGGACGATAGTGCCGAAGGCGACCTTCTCGCCGTGATACATGCCGTGGCACTCGGGCAGCATCGTCAGACCATTGTGGATGGCATGAGCAGCGGCAAGGCCCGAGCTCTCAAAGCCAATGCCCGAAAGCAGCGTATTGGCCTCGATGATGTGCTCGACGGCAGGCGTGAGCGCGCCCTTCTCCAGCGCGACCTTGGCCTTGACGCCATCGGCCATAAGCGTCTCGTAGCAGAGCTTGGCGAGCGCCAGACCGGCCATTCCGCCCTTGCCGCCGGCGCAGGTGCCGCCGTCGGCATCGTGCGTCGCCTGAGCCTCGAAATAGGTTGCGAGCGCATCGCCCATACCGGAAACCGTCAGGCGCACCGGGCTCGCCGCGATAACCGTCGTATCCATCAGGACGATATTGGGGTTTGCCTTAAGGAAGAGGTACTTATCAAACTGGCCGTCATCGGTGTAAAGCACCGAAAGTGCCGAGCACGGTGCATCGGTCGAGGCAATGGTGGGGCAAATGATAACCGGGGACTCCAGGTAATAGGCGACGGCCTTCGCGGTGTCGAGGATCTTGCCGCCACCGACGCCGACGATGATGTCGCAACCGTTGTCGCGAGCGAGCGCAACCAGGCGATCGACCTCGCCCTTGGAGCACTCGCCGTTAAAGTCCTCAAACAGCAGCTCGGCCTTGGCCTCGGCAAAGCCGCCCTCGATCTTGGCACCGACGCGCTTCTTGCCCGAAGGCGTCACGATGACGAGGGCCTTAGCGCCGAGCGGCTCGACATAGGAGCCGAGCTTGGCCAGCTCGTCCGGACCCTGGATGTACTTGCTGGGGCTATTGAAAATTGCAGCCATAACTATCCCATTCTCTAAAAAAGAAAGGGGCTCCGTACGGATACGTGCGGAGCCCCTCGTTACGATAACAAGAGTCGATTAGAAATCGATGTCGGTGTCGTAGTAGCAGGCCTTGAGGATCTTCTCGAAGTCGGCAGCCTTGGTCTCACGCGGGTTCTCGGGCGTGCAGGCGTCCTGCTCGGCGTTCGCGGCGATCTCGGGCAGCTTGGCGAGGAACTCCTCCTCGGAAACCATCTGCGGGTTCTCGGCGTCGACCTTCACGCCACCATTCGCGTAATCCTTGATGGACTGCGGAATGTTGAGCTGGTCGTTGAGGTCGCGGATCTTCTGGACGAGCGCAGCGATGAGCTCCTCGTTGGTCTCGCCGGGAAGGTGCAGGATCTCCTTGGCCACGTAAGCGTAACGCTCGGCAGCACGCGGGTCCTTGGAGTTCCACTGGATGACCTTGCCCAGGTACATGGCGTTAGCGGCACCGTGGATGATGTGGCCGTTCTCGAAGGCAGCACCGGTCTTGTGAGCCATGGAGTGAACGATGCCGAGCAGGCCCGAGGAGAAGGCGATACCGGCGATGCACTGAGCCTCGTGCATGTGCTGACGGGCCTCATGGTCGCCAGCATAGGACTTGGGCAGCCACTCGACGATCTCGCGGATGCCGTGCAGAGCGTTGGCGTCGGTGAACATAGAGGCGCAGGTGGAAACGTAGGCCTCCATGCAGTGGGTCAGAGCATCCATGCCGGTGTGAGCGCACAGCTTGGCGGGCATGGTGTAGGTGAGCTCGGGGTCGACGATGGCGACATCAGGGGTGATGTTGAAGTCGGCCAGCGGGTACTTGATGCCCTTGGCGTAGTCGGTAATGACGGAGAACGCGGTGACCTCGGTAGCGGTGCCGGAGGTAGAGGAGATGGCGCAGAAATGAGCCTTCTGACGCAGCTCAGGGAAGCTGAACGGCTGGATGATGTTATCGAAGGACTCCTCGGGATACTCGTAGAAGACCCACATGGCCTTAGCGGCATCGATGGGCGAGCCGCCGCCGATGGCGATAATCCAGTCGGGCTCGAACTCGCGCATGGCCTCGGCGCCCTTCATGACCGTCTCGATGGACGGGTCGGACTCGACGCCCTCGAACAGCTTGACCTCGAAACCGCCTTCCTTAAGGTCGTTCTCGACGTCCTGCAGGAACCCGCCGCGGCGCATAGAGCTGCCGCCAGAAACGATGATGGCCTTCTTGCCCTTGAGGTTCTTCACCTCGTGGCGAGCGCCCTCACCAAAGTACAGATCGCGAGGATTGGTAAAACGTCCCATACTGTGCCTCCTAAACAAGCCCCTCTTAGACTTGCGTATATAACGGAGCACCCAATTGGCTCCGTTAGGACCGGTTTGCGCGTTGCCGGCGATGACAATGCGCGATGTCTAAACGTCTCAACGCTCAGACAAACACTATTTTACCGTTCTGGTTGGTCAGTTATTCACCTAAAGCCGCCAATGATGAAACGTTTTTTCTATCCCTGAAGACCCTTGTGCGGCATTCATACTCCCAAGCTGGGCAAACGTTTTATCAAGGTTGACCACATATCCCGGGCAGGACTGTGCCCCTCCAAAATATGCACCGTTCGCCGCCAAAAATCGACCGTTTGCGGCACCGTGATACCACTCGGTCGTCCAAGGTGCCGACATTTGTGCGACATCCGTCTTCGTGGTGCAAAGGTGCAAGTCCAAGTGCGGCACCCCCGGTGTGCCACATGCGGGTAAACTAGAACTTTATATAGAAACATTTGAACCCTAACCGCAGCAAAGGAGGCCCCATGGCATTCGATCCCATTCAAGAGGATTGCCATCGCCTCGTTCTTGAGGCCTTGCGCCGCAACAATATCCCGCTCACCGACGCTGCCGCCGTAGAGCGTCTGATGGAACAATTCACCCGCAACCCCGCACCGCTCATCGTGCACGACCGCGACCGCGCCGGGCACCTCATTGCCAAGGTGGTCGAGGCCGTCGACTACCGCATTCCCTTTATCCCCGACGATGCCCAGGCCGAGCAAGAAGAGGCAGCTGCCGAGAACATGCTCCGCGAGGCGGCCGCACTCGATCCGGCCAACTGGGACGCTCAGCGCATGCTGACGGCACTCACCGCCGAATCCAACGAGGAATACGTACAGTACCTGGTGTCCAAGTGCGATGAGGTCGAGCACGACCTGGCGCTCAAGATCGCCTCGGCGCAAGACCCCTACGAGCGTGAGGCCGCAGGCGACCTGACCCGCCGTCCCTACCTGCGCTGGCTTGCCGCCCTTGCGTCGCGCGCCCTCATTAGCGGCCGCTACCGCATGTCGCTCGAAGCCGCAAACCGCAGCTTGGACTTTGCGCCCAACGACCCCGCTGGTGTCCGCCACACCGCGATGCTCGCCATGGCAAAGCTCGAATACCCCGCCGAGGAGCTCAAGCGCTTTCGCTCTGCCCACTCCGTGCCGTACCTCGCGAATACCCCGCTGCGCCGCCGCCCCAAAGATGCGGAGCGCGACTTGGACCCGTGGACGCTCATCGCACTGATGAGCGCAGCCTGGCGCGAGCTGGACTACGAGGGCGCCGAGCACTACCTGCGTATCCTTGCACGCTCGTGTCCGCACGCGGCCGAGGCGCTCTACTTCCAAACCGAGTTTCCCGATGGCGTCTATGCCCGCGTCAACGTGGGTGCGGGCTCCACCGACGAGCTTGTCCTTGCGCTATCCGAGGCGACGCCGGTACTGCAGGAGGGCCTGGGCGCCCCCGACAACGCCAGCTTTGCCGCCTGGGTCGCCACCAACGATATCGTGCGTTCCCAAATCGATGAGCGCATACTGCGGGCGGCCGAACAGGGTTTGCCGTTTAAGGGAGGAGACCTCTAATGGATCCGAGCGTCTACATCCCCGCCTACCTGGAGCGCGCCTACGTTGCGTCGCACCCCGAGCTCACCGATGCAGCACGCGAGCTTGTCCATAACGACATTAGCGCGAATCCCCAAAAGTATGCGCAGTCCGAGCATGCCCAGGCGCTGCTGTCCTACGCCGGTGTTCATCGCCACCTGCTCGACGAGCTCCATCGCATCGAGGACATGGGCAGCGACGAGGAATTCGAGCAGACGCGCAATCGTCTGTTCGACGACATGCGCGATGAGCTGCTCAAGATTGTCCGCGTCGATGCGTATGTCCTCGACGCGCAGCTGCTCGCCATCATCCTGGCCGACACGCCCGTTGACGCCTGCCTGGGCGACCTGATGAGGCTCGAGGCGACCACGGCCGATTACCTGCAGCAAAGCGTGCCCGGGTTCGATATGGAGGCCCCACACTACTGGGCCAATAATGTTTTGGCCGACGGTGTCACCGCAGCAGACCTTACCGTGAGCGAGCCAGCTCTTATCGGATGGCTTCACACACTCGAGGCCATCTCGCAGCTGTGCATGGCGAGCGCTCGTTACCGTGCTGCCGCCAACTACGCCCGCCGCGTTCTTAAGGCAGAAGGCTATCCCACCCGAGCTGCCGGCACCGTGTTGCTCGCCCTCGCTCGCTTGGAAGACCAGGACGGCTTTTTTGCCCTAGCCCACCAGCTCGAGGAACAGGGGGGAGCCGATGCACTCGAGAACTCTCCTTGGTACCTGCTCGCCCGCACAATCCTATTGTTCAAAACGAACAAGATGCGTCCGGCGGTGCGTGCGCTGCGCGAGTTCGCTAACCGCTGCGAGGGTGGCGCATTCTTCTTGCTGAATCCCATGTACCAGACACCGTACCTTCCCTGCCGGCCCGAGCCACGCGATCCCTGGGATCTTTCGCACCAGGCCGTTTGGGAAGCGGACGGCATTATCTCGGACACTCCAGACTTTGCCCCCTGGGCCAATGCCTGCGAAGACGTATCACAGCTTGCCCAGGAATTTGCGCGCCGCTACGGTTTTTAGTGACGCACTCGACCCGACCATGTCGTTTACGTTAGGAACGGTTTCATGAACCTCCGCTCATCTCTCGCCTGCACCTCGAGCGATATCGCCCGCTGGGGACTGCGCTCTGTCCTCAAACGCCAGGGTGGCGTGCTTCCCGGCCGCATCGCCATGAAGATCGATCCCGAGTTGCTGAGCGACCTCGCTGCCCTTGTCGACCGCAGCGTGGTGATCACCGGCACCAACGGCAAGACCACCACCTCCAACCTCATCGCCGACGCCGTTGCCGCCAGCGGTGCTACCGTGGTGTGCAACCGCGCCGGCAACAATATGGAGCCGGGTGTGGTGGGTGCTCTGCTCGAGGCGCGCAGCGGCCTCAAGCGAGCCGACGGCAAGCGCGTGGGCGTTTTTGAATGCGATGAGCTCTACACCGTGCGCGTCCTGCCCAAGCTCAAGCCGACGTACTTCGTGCTGCTCAACCTGTTCCGCGACCAGCTGGACCGCTACGGCGAGATTGACCACACCCAGGACGTCATCGCCCACGCGCTGGAGCTTTCTCCGGCAACGACGCTCATCTACAACGCCGACGACCCGCTGTGTGCCGCAATCGCCGTGCGCGTTCCCAACGCGAGTATTGCCTTTGGCATCGACGGCGCCACCAACACCGAGTCTGACCGCATTAGCGACTCACGTTTTTGCTCACAGTGCAACGCGCCGCTGGAGTATGACTACGTGCAATACGGCCAGCTCGGCGCCTACCATTGCCCCTCGTGCGGCTGGGCCCGCCCTGCGCTTGTCCGTCGCGTGACGGACGTGGAGCTCGGCTGCGACGGCTATGGTTTTGACCTGGTCTTTGGATCTGCGCCCGACGCGGCTGCCGCACACATCGCCACGCGCTACAACGGCCTGTACATGGTCTACAACGTTGCCGCTGCATTCTTTGCCGCACATGAGTTAGGCGTGGATACCGCGCACCTGCAGCCCACGCTCGATGCCTACGTCCCCGCCGGCGGACGCATGGGCCGCTGGGATATCGCCGGCCGCACCGTCGAGGCCAACCTGGCTAAGAATCCCGTAGGCTTCGATCGACAAATCCAGTCCATCAAGACGGCAGGCGGCAGACTCTGCGCTTTCTTCCTCAACGACAACGACGCCGACGGACACGATGTATCGTGGATCTACGACGTCGACTTTGAGCGCATCGCCGATACCCCAGGGCTTGTCGCCTTTGCCGGAGGCACGCGTGCGCACGACATGCAGGTGCGCCTCAAGTACGCCGGCATCGATGCCGCGATTATCTCGGACGTCGCGCAGGCAATTGGCGCCGTTGCGGATGAAGCCGCAGGCGACACTTTCTATGCCGTCGCCAACTACACGGCCTTCCCGCCGCTGGTCAAAGAACTCGATGGGCTGAAGGGTGCCGATGCAGCCACGGTTGCTGCCCGCGCTGCAACGTGTGCCGATGGCAGTGCCGTCCCCGTCGGCATCGCGCCAGTCGAGCTTTCGCGCCCGCTGCGCATCGTATACCTGTATCCCGATGCCCTTAACCTCTACGGCGACGGCGGCAACGTCATCGCCCTCGAGCGCCGCTGCGCCTGGCGTGGCATTCCCGTGCGCGTGGACGAGGTCCGTATGGGCGAATCACTCGATCTCACCGATGCCGATATCGTCATGATGGGTGGTGGCTCCGACCGCGACCAGCTAGCCGTGGCACACGAGCTGCTCGCTCAAAAAGACAAGGTCGCATCCTATGTTGAGGATGGCGGTTCGCTGCTCGCCATCTGCGGCAGCTATCAGCTGCTCGGCCGTTCGTACTATATGGGTGAGAATCGCATTGAGGGTCTGGGGGTCATTGCCGCCGAAACCGTACGCGGCTCCGACCGCCTGATCGGCAACGTAGCCGTCAAAACCGACCTGGCACCCGAGCCCTTTGTGGGATTCGAGAATCACGGTGGCCGCACCCTGCTCGATGCAGAGGCTACGCCGCTCGGAACGTCTGTCGTCACGGGCACTGGCAACAACGGCGACGATGGCCTTGAGGGTCTGATCTACAAGGGCGTCATTGGCACGTACCTGCACGGACCGGCACTGCCCAAGAACCCCGAGCTCGCCGACTGGCTCATCGCCCATGCCCTCGAGCGCCGTGGCGATGCACAGGCCGCCGCCCTGCTGCCGCTCAAGCCCCTCGATGACACCTACGAGCACGCCGCCCACGACGCCGCCATGAAGCTCCTCCCCTAGCACCTCACAACCACAAAGGGGACAGGCACCTTTGTGGTGGTTTTGACCCATCCCAGCGGTTTGTCTCAATCTGTAACATCTAGACCGTTAAAAGTCGTCTTACTGTTACAGAATGAGATGTTCGTCCCGACGCCTGCCTTTTGTCTCGATCTGTAACAGCTAGAGCCGATTTGCCCGCCCAGATGTTACAGGTTGAGATATTTGAAGATCGGGATAGAGAGCCAGCTCCTATGTGGTGGTTTTCCAGTTTGCCAACGATATACGCGCCGGCAAAAAAGTCTGCTATACTCTTTCCCGCTGTCCCCATCGTCTAGCGGCCAAGGACGCCACCCTTTCAAGGTGGATATCGCGGGTTCGAATCCCGCTGGGGGCACCATTTAAATCGAGAAGCCCGTTGCCCTCGCGGCGACGGGCTTTTTGCTACCGATGTGCCGGGATTCGAACCCGACAGGGTGCGGAGCTGAGGAAACGCGAAGCGTTTTCCAGCGCAGCACGCAAGGAGCGAAGCGACGCAGCGGAAGCGGGCGGCGCCAGCCGCACGCGGACATCCCGCTGGGGGCACCATTTGAATTTAAGAGCCCGTTACCCTCGCGGTAGCGGGCTTTTTGCTACCCATGTGCCGGGATTCGAACCCGACAGGGTGCGAATCCCGGCATCATCGCAAGGCCTGTGGGCAAAAAATAGCAAATATGAGTACTGTTACCAATTTAGTAACAGCGATTTCATGCCATCAGAAGGCGATTTAGACGCCAGGGGTCCTACGGCGGAAGAATTGCAGGCGTTTATCAGCTATGTACTTGGACATATGTTGCGTAACAACCCATATTTTGTAAATAGATAATGCTACAGGACTTGTGACAGTACTCATATTTGACGTTTTTTGTCCACAACCCTTTATACCTAGGAAAGTCGGCGGCAAAACGGGCTTCAAAGCGTCCTTCGCAAACAAAAACCGGGGCCCGCATGATGCGGACCCCGGCTCAATACCGTGACGATATGTCAGTTACGCTCTACACGTAGAACAGGATGTCGTCGTAGGTCGGGACCGGCCAGTAGTCGGCAGCCACGATCTCCTCCATGGCATCCACGGCGGCGCGCAGCGTATCCATAGCGGGAACGACCTCGTGCGCGTACACGTTGGCCTGCTCCTGACCATCGAGGCCCTCGGCCTTCTGATGCACGGCGTCGAGCGCCTTGATGGAGTCGTTGATGGTGGTGATGCCGTTGCAGAGCTTGTTGAGCGTGTTCTGCTCACACTGCATGGCGGCCTCGGCGCCGGCGGCACGAATAGTCTCAAGGCCCTTAGCGACCTTGGTGGCATAGGCGGTAATGACCGGGCGATAGGTACGACGCGCCTCGCGAACCATCGTGGTAGCCTCGATGTTCATGAGCTTGTTGTACTTCTCGAGCTTGCAGTCGTAGCGGCACTGAGCCTCGGCCTTGGTCAGGACACCCGTCTCCTCAAAGAGCGCGATAGCCTTATCGGAAACAAAGGCGGGCAGGGCATCGGCCGTGGTCTTGTTGTTGGCAAGGCCGCGCTTCTTGGCCTCGACGGGCCACTCATCGGAGTAGCCGTCACCGGAGAACAGGATGCGCTGGTGATCGGTCAGCACCTTCTTGCAGTATTCGAGCGCAGCGTCCTGGAACTTATCCTCGGGCGTACCCTCAAGCGCATCGGCGAAGGACTTGAGCGACTTGGCCACGGCGGCATCGAGCACCAGGTTGGAGTCGGAGACGTTCTGCTCGGAGCCGCAGGCACGGAACTCGAACTTGTTGCCGGTGAAGGCGAACGGGGAGGTACGGTTGCGGTCGGTGTTGTCCTGCATCAGTTTGGGCAGAGTATCGGCGCCCAGGTCGAGCACGCCGCGCGTGGCATGGACGGAAGCCTTGCCATCGATGATCTTCTCGACGACCTCGGTAAGCTGGTCGCCCAGGAAGATGGACATAATCGCCGGAGGAGCCTCATTGGCGCCCAGACGATGATCGTTGCCGGCCGAGGCAACAGAGGCACGCAGGAGCTCCTGATAGTTATCGACGGCCTCGATCACCGCGGTGAGGAAGACAATGAACTGCAGGTTGTCGAGCGGGGTGTCGCCCGGATCGAGCAGGTTCTCGGACTCGGTGCCAAGCGACCAGTTGTTGTGCTTGCCCGAACCATTGATGCCCTCAAAGGGCTTCTCGTGCAGCAGGCAGACCAAGTCGTGGCGGGAGGCGATGAGCTTCATCTTCTCCATCATGACCAGATTCTGGTCGATGGCCTCGTTGACCTCGCCATAGACAGGGGCGAGCTCATGCTGGCAGGGAGCAACCTCGTTGTGCTTGGTCTTGGCGGGAATGCCAAGCGCCCACAGTTCATCGTCCAGGTCCTTCATATAGGCCGAGACAGTGGGGCGGATAGCGCCAAAGTAGTGCTCCTCGAGCTCCTGGCCCTTGCATGGAGCAGCACCAAAGAGGGTGCGGCCGGTGATGACCAGGTCCTTGCGCTTGCGGTAAGCGTCCTTCTTGATCAGGAAGTACTCCTGCTCATCGCCCACGGAAGGAACGATCTTCTTGGGGGTCTTACCAAACAGCGCCAAAACGCGCTTGGACTCACGCGAGAGCGCGGTCATGGAGCGCAGCAGCGGGGTCTTCTTGTCCAGGGCCTCGCCCGTGTAGGAGCAGAAAGCCGTGGGGATGCACAGGACATCGTCCTTGATAAAAGCGGGGCTGGTGGGATCCCAGGCGGTGTAGCCACGGGCCTCGAAGGTGGCACGCAGGCCGCCGTTGGGGAAGCTGGAGGCATCGGGCTCGCCCTGGATGAGGTTCTTGCCCGTAAACTTGGTAATGGCGGTGCCGTCGTGGTTAGGCTCCAGGAAGCTGTCGTGCTTCTCGGAAGTAATGCCCGAAAGCGGCTGGAACCAGTGCGCGTAGTGCGTCGCGCCCTTGGAGATGGCCCAGACCTTCATGGCATGGGCAACGGCGTTGGCCACGTCCAGGTCGAGCGGCTCACCGCCCTCGAGGGTTGCAGCAAGGCGCTTCCAAATGTCCTTGGGGAGGTAGTCCTTCATGACTTCCTCAGAGAACACCATGGTCCCGAAGCGGTCAGTAAGTTCGGCCATACGGAACTCCCTTCGTATCGGCACCGCGTGAGAAGCGGTGTTGATTACTAACGAACGAGTCATAGCTTAGACTCGCCGTGTTTCCGCGACATTACCGTTATGTTGCTGTCGCGAAACCAATCAATGAGGTTACCGCATCACAGCGGCGCTGCCGCCCTTAATGGCCAATCAACTGTATAAATTGCAGACCTCTCCCCATAGTTTAAGGGTAGTCAATTCGGAATGGGGCTCTATTAACTGGTATTTCGTATAAGATACCAGTCTTTATAGCCCCATCCTAGATTGACCGCTCTGTTATAAGAAATGCCGATAGCAAAGCATTTTCGATTGGTATCCCCAAATAGCGAGTGAAACTCCACCGTAACACAGTGGTGCTGTAGAATCCTTACTACACATCACACTATTAAGTATCTAAAGGAGCACGATATGCGCGTCGACGAGGTTTTTAAGCAGGCAGCATCCCAGGGCACCGCACCCGTTTCGTTTGAGATGTTCCCGCCCAAGGGCGAGCTTACCCTCGACACGGCTCGCGAGGTGGCAGGCAATCTGTGTAAGCTTTCGCCGAGCTTTGTCTCGGTCACCTGCTCGGCCGGCGGCTCGGGTAACGGTGCCACCACCGCCCCCATCGCGCATATGATTTCGAGCGAATTCGATACGCCCTCGGTAGCGCATCTCACCTGCGTGGGCCGCACCCACGCCGACATCGCCGCCAAGATTGACGAGTATCGCACTGCCGGCGTGGAAAACGTGCTAGCCCTGCGCGGCGACCTGCCCGCCGGCGCGACCGAGGACGACAAGCCTGCCTCCGACTACGCCTACGCCCGCGACCTCATCCCCGAGCTCGTCGACGCCGGCTTTTGCGTGGGCGCCGCAGCCTACCCCGAAGGCCACATTGCCTGCGAGGATCTCAACCTCTCGGTCGAGCACCTCAAGCAAAAGCAAGACGCCGGCGCGAGCTTCTTTGTGACACAGCTCTTCTTTGATAACGAGTGCTTCTATCGCTTCCGCGAGCTTGCCGACAAGGCCGGCATCACCGTGCCCATTACCGCGGGCATCATGCCGTTTATGGGCAAGTCGCAGATCAGCCGCATGGTCTTTATGTGCGGCGCGTCGCTGCCCTCCCCCGTCATCAAGATCCTCGCCAAGTACGAGAACGACCCCGAGAGCCTGCAGACAGCCGGTGTAGATTATGCTGCTCGTCAGCTTTGCGACCTTAAGGAGCACGGCGCCGACGGTCTGCACCTGTACACTATGAACCGTCCTGCAATCGCCGCGACCATTATGGAGCGCCTGGGGTAATGGAAAAACCGCACGTCGATACAACCGTTGTTGAAGTGCCGGCCGACCTTGCGTCGCCGGCGCTTTACCGTATCGACGCTGCCCACCACCCTCGTGTCGACCGTGCCGAGATGCTGCGGTATCTGGGCTACGGCGGCCAGCAGATTGAGCCCGAGCTGTCACGACGAATTGAGCTTGTGGTCGAGCGCCTAGAGCTGGATATCGAGCCCCGCGGCGTGCGACGCGTGTTTGCCGTCGATGCCACGGGCGTGGACGAGCAGGGCGAGCCCTGCATCCGCTTGGTTGGCACCAATGTTGAGCTGCGGGGTCGTGATATCTATCGCCACCTTAAGGACGCCCGCCTGGCGGCGCTCATGGCATGTACCCTCGGGATGTCTGCCGAACGCCGTCTGCGAACCACCGGAGCTCAGCAACCCCTGGAAGGCGCCGTGCTCGACGCCGCATGCTCTGCCTATGTAGAAGCCGCCGTTGAGCAAATGGACCAGCAGGTCAAGACGGACGCCGCCGTTCATGGGCTCGCCGGCAACTGGCGCTTTAGTCCCGGCTATGGCGACTGCCCGCTCTCGGCCCAGCGCTCGATCGTCAATGCGCTCAACGCCACGCGGCTCATCGGCCTGACCGTCACCCCCACCAGCCTGCTCATGCCCACCAAGAGCGTGACCGCGGTGATCGGCCTGTTTGACGGCGAAGTCCACGACGCCCAGAGCCGCCCCACCTGCAATATCTGCCGCATGCGTGAGCACTGCCGCTTCCGCGCCGCCCACACCACCTGCTATTCCAGCCATTAGGAGCCATCGATGTTTACTCCGCTTATCACTCATGATCTGGACGGTGCCGCGCTGGCGGCACCCGTCAATGCTGCGCGCTGCAACGGTGCCGCGTACAAAACGCGCACGATCGATGACCTTCGCATTAAGGACGATCGCCTGCGTGCCGCCATCGAGGGCACCGGGCACCTGCTGTTTGACGGCGGCATGGGCACCATGTTGCAGGCCGCCGGCATGAAGGCAGGCGCCCTGCCCGAACTGCTCAACTTTGAGGAACCCCGGGTCATCACCGATATCCAGCGTCAGTACGTCGAAGCTGGCTGTGACGTGATCACCGCCAACACCTTTGGCGCCAACGCCCACAAGCTCGACGGCGCCGCCACCGTGGCAGACGTCTTTGCCGCGGCAGTCACCTGCGCCCGCGAGGCCGGCGCCCGCTACGTCGCCGGCGACATCGGCCCCATCGGCGCCCTGCTGCGCCCCCTGGGCACCCTCAGCTTTGACGAGGCCTACGACCTCTTTGCCGAGGAGGTGCGCGCCGGCGTCGCTGCGGGCGTCGACCTCTTTATTATCGAGACCATGACCGACCTGGCCGAGATCAAGGCGGCCGTCCTCGCCTGCCGCGAGAACTCCGACCTGCCCGTCTTTGCCACTATGACCTTTGAGGAAGACGGCCGCACCTTCTTGGGCACGAGCCCCGAGGTCGCCGCCATCACCCTCGACGCCATCGGCGCCGACGTCCTGGGCATCAACTGCAGCCAGGGCCCGGCCGAGCTCCGAGGGCTCGCCGCGCGCATGCTCACCGTCACCGACAAGCCCGTTATGGTGCAGGCCAATGCGGGACTGCCCCGCGTGGACGATGACGGCAATACCGTCTTTGATATCCAGGCACCCGAGTACGCCGAGGCCGTCGCCGGCATGATCGAGGACGGCGTGAGCGTCGTGGGCGGTTGCTGCGGCACCACGCCGGCGCACATGGCGGCCTTGCGCACGCTTATCGACAACCACACGCCCAGCCCGCGCCACCGCAAGCCCAGCATGTCGGTCACGAGCGCCCAGACGGTCGTGGACCTCCCCTGCGACGGCCACAAGATCGCCGTCATCGGCGAGCGCATCAACCCCACCGGCAAAAAGCGCCTGCAGCAGGCCCTGCGCGACGGCGACCTGGACTACGTCGTGAGTCAGGGCATCAGCCAGCAGGAGCAGGGCGCCGACATCCTGGACGTCAACGTGGGCCTGCCCGAGATCGACGAGGTCAAGGTCATCCAGCAGGCCACCGAGCAGCTCCAGGGCTCCACGCTGCTGCCGCTGCAGATCGACTCCACCGACCCCGCAGCCGTCGAGGCCGCCGTGCGCCGCTACGCCGGCAAGCCCATCATCAACTCGGTCAATGGCAAGCAGCAGATCATGGATGAGATCTTTCCGCTGGTCGCCCACTACGGCACCAACGTTGTCGGACTTACGCTCGATGAAGGCGGCATCCCCGATACCGCCGAGGCCCGCTTTGCCATCGCCGAGCGCATCGTAGCCGAGGCCGCCCGCTACGGCATCGGACCGGACCGCATCCTCATCGACTGCCTGGTCATGACCGCCTCGACCAACCAGCGCCAGGCCGAGCAGATCCTGCGCGCCATGTCCCTGTGCAAGGAGCGCCTGGGCGTCAAATGTGCGCTCGGCGTGTCGAACATCAGCTTTGGCCTACCTGCCCGCCCGCTGCTGGGCTCGGTCTTTTTGGCCGCCGCTTTTGGCGCGGGTCTGGACGCCCCCATCATGAACCCGGGCTCCAAGCGCTTTATGGATACTGTCTACAGCTATCGCGTCCTGAGCGTTGAGGACGAGGGCTCGACCGGATACATCGAGCGCTACGCCGGCTGGACCGATCCGTATAAGATCGCCGCAAACCCGGCAGCGGCTCAGGCCGCATCGACCAACGCGGTGCCCGCTGCTGGCACCGCCGGCACCGACGGCAACGACGACCCGATTCGTCGCATGGTCGTCTCGGGCCGCAAAGGCGAGATCGCTGCCGAGACCGAGCGTCTGCTGGCAGACCACGACGCCATGGACCTCATCAACAATCACTTTATCCCCGCCCTCGACGAGGTGGGCGTCCTCTTTGACCAGGGCAAGTTCTTCTTGCCGCAGCTCATGGCCTCGGCCGAGGCCGCACGCGTGGGCTTCGACACCATCAAGCGGCTGATGCCCGCCGGTGAGATCGCCGACAAGGGCAAGATCTGCGTGGCCACCGTCAAGGGCGATATCCACGACATCGGTAAGAACATCGTCAAGATGCTGCTTGATAACTACGGCTACACCGTCTTTGACCTGGGCCGCGACGTCGATCCGCAGGAGGTACTCAAGACCGTCAAGGAGCGCGATATCAAACTCGTCGGCCTCTCGGCGCTTATGACTACCACGGTCGTCGCCATGGAGGAGACCATCAAGCTGCTTCATGCCGAGGTGCCGGGCGTCAAGATCATCGTGGGCGGCGCCGTGCTCACCCCCGAATACGCCAAGCAGATCGGCGCTGACTACTACGCCAAGGACGCCGCCGAAAGCGCCCGTATCGCCGAAGAGGTCTTTGGGCAGTAACACAACGGAAACAACCGAGCACCAAAACGTGCCGCATGCGCCACTTGGCACGTGCGGCACGTTAGAATAGATAGGACTATGCTCGTTTTGGCAGATAGGAGCGCAAGGATGGCGATCACGCCCGCAGAAATCGCGGAAACCCGCGGCATGGTTGAGGAGCAGAACCTCGACATCAGGACCATCACCATGGGTGTTTCGCTCATGGGTTGCGGCGACGAGAACCTCGACCGCATGTGCACGAAAATCTACGACCACGTGACGCACACGGCTGAGCATCTGGTCGAGACCGCCGAGAACCTCGAGCGCGAGTACGGTATCCCCATCGTCAACAAGCGCGTTTCCGTCACCCCGGTGGCGCAGATCGCCGCGTGCTGCAAGGATGAGGACCTCACCCCCATCGCGCATGCCCTCGACCGCGCGGCCGAGACGCTCGGCATCGATTACCTGGGCGGCTTCTCCGCGCTCGTCCAGAAGGGCATCGGCGACGCCGACCGCCGCGTCATCCAGTCCATCCCCCAGGCGCTCGCCACCACGAGCCGCGTCTGCTCCAGCGTCAACGTCGCCAGCCTGCGCGCCGGTATCAACATGGACGCCGTGCTTATGGCCGCCCAGACCATCATCGATGCCGCTAAACTCACGGCCGACCAGGATTCCGTTGGCGCGTCCAAGTTTGTCTGCTTTGCCAACATGGTCGAGGACTCCCCGTTTATGGCGGGCGCCGTCCACGGCGGTGGCGAGGCCGACGCCGTCATCAACGTTGGCGTCTCGGGCCCCGGCGTTATGGCTGCTGCCTTGGAGACGCTCCCCGACTCCGCCTCGATGATGGAGGTTGCCGAGAAAATCAAGCAGACCGCCTTTAAGATCACCCGCGCCGGCGAGCTCATGAGCCGTGAGGCAGCCCGCCGTCTGGGTGTCGAGAAAGGCATTGTCGACCTGTCACTGGCTCCCACGCCTGCCATCGGCGACTCCGTTGCCCGCATCCTCGAGATCATCGGCGTGGGCACCTGCGGTGGCCCCGGCACGACCTGCGCGCTCGCCATGCTCAACGATGCCGTCAAGAAGGGCGGCGTCATGGCCAGCTCCAGCGTGGGCGGTCTCTCCGGCGCCTTTATCCCCGTGTCCGAGGACGCCGGCATGATCGCCGCCGTCGAAGCCGGCGCGCTTTCGCTTGAGAAGCTCGAGGCCATGACCTGTGTGTGCTCCGTCGGCCTGGACATGATCGCCATCCCCGGCGACACCCCGGTCGAGACCATCGCCGGCATCATCGCCGACGAGATGGCCATCGGCGTCATCAACAACAAGACCACGGCCGTCCGCGTGATTCCTGCCATCGGCAAGGGCGTGGGCGACTGCGTCGAGTACGGTGGCTTGTTCGGCCGTGCGCCCATCATGCCGGTAAACCCCAACGCCGGCACCGTGCTTGCCCACCGCGGTGGACGCTTCCCGGCGCCGCTGAACTCGCTCAAGAACTAGCTGAGGGGGACTGGCGAGGAGCCCCGGGGAGGGCAAATATATAAGGTCGCCTGCTCGGACAGTCCTGACTCGCACGGAGAGCACATTAAGTGCTCTCCGGCTCGTGCGGAACTCGCGATCGACCTTATATATTTGCCCTCCCCGGGGCTCCCGCACAACGGGACCTCGGTTGGGTTCTATCCCTTTGGCAGTCGCTTCGCTCCTGCCCGCCTTGGTTGTGAGGGCGGTTTGGCGTTGGAACGGTTCTTTCTGATATATGCTGGTTGCGGCTCTTCTTTTGGGAGGAGTCGCTTTTTTGTTGCTAGGAGGTTGGCCCGTGGTTGATGGGGAGAATCGTTCTGAGCTGCTTGCTGCGGATTGGAATGGCGAATGGATGCGTCTGCAAGCTGATCGGCGGCGGGCTGATGATTCTTTTGAGTGGGATAAGCGGGCTCGGCATTTTCGGCCGCTTGAGACTGCCCCTTATGCTCGGGATTTTATGAAGCTGTTGGCGCTTGAGCCAGACGAGTCGGTGCTTGATATGGGGTGTGGGGCTGGGTCGATTGCTATTCCGCTTGCTCAGGCTGGGCATTCCGTGATTGCTGCCGACTTCTCTCCTGCCATGTTGGGCACGCTTGATGCCGGCATTGAGTATTACGGGCTCGAAGATCTTATTACGCCGCTTGAGCTTGCTTGGGATGATGATTGGGATTTGGTTGGACCGGCCGCGAAAGCGGTGGATGCTGCCTTTGCCAGTCGCTCTGTCACCACGACCAACCTAAAAGGCGCGCTTGCCAAGCTTGATCGTACGGCTCGTCGGCGTTGTGCTGTCACGATGGTCGCCAACTCCAGCCCGCGCTATGACCTGCACCTGATGAACGCCATCGGTGCCTCGGTTACCTGCAGTAATGGCTTTGTGTATGCTTTTAATATCCTCATTCAGATGGGTGCCCTGCCGCAGGTTACGTACTTTGAATCGCCTCGTCGCGATACCTTCGATAACCTTGAAGCGGGCGTAGTAGATTTTTCCCGTATGCTCGAGCATGGCAACGAGGATAAGGTCGACCGTCTGCGCGACTACATCGCCCAGCACATGATTGAGAACCCCCATGCCGGCGAGCCGGGCTCCAAGGGCATGCCACAGGGACGCTATATGCTCGATCATGTCCGCAAGGTCCGTTGGGCGTTTATTGCATGGGAGCCGGTCTCTGCACCCCGCTCGTAGTCTGTTCGCAGCCCGCACCGCCCACTCACTCGGCATCCGCATTCTTTTTGAACTGGGCAAACGCGCTCCACACCGCGCCGTTCCTGCGCTATCGTGGGACAGCTCACGTAGATTAAGGCCCCATCGTGGGTCGCCCCATACATAGAAAGCGAGAACCCATGGCACTGACAGGAGCACAGGTCAAGCAGCTTCGTAGCATGGCCCATCACCTCAACCCCGCCATCATCATCGGTAAGTCCGATGTCAACGAGGGCACCGTCGAGCAGACGGTCGCCTACCTGGAGAAGCACGAGCTCGTTAAGTGCTCCGTGCTCGATGGCTCCAGCCTTTCCGCCCGCGAGGCCGCCGAGGAGCTCGCCGAGCGTTGCCACGCCGAGGTCGTCCAGGTCATCGGCCGCAAGTTCTCACTGTATCGCGAGTCCTCGCGCAAGGACATCGAGAAGATCAAGCTCGTCTAAGAGCCAATAATCCGGCGAGCCAACACATAGCAAGCTTACGGGTGCCCAAGTACTTCGGGCGCCCTTTTTTTATCGCTCGACCAGCACGCGATTGAGCCGCCCCTCCACCAAGCGCTCGTATAGACGCCGCGTCTCGGGCTCGGGCACGCCATTGACCTGCTCCCTCAGGTGGTGCATATGCCCGCTGTACAGCTCGACGATATCGCGCCGCCGCCCCGCCGCACTGTAGACGCGCATGGCGCAGCGCACCATATCCTCACGCGCCGTTTCCTGTCGAAGCCCCGACTCCGCCAGCCAAATCGCCGACTGCAGATCGTTTTCTTCTAGAGCGGCATTTGCTCCCTTAATCATGCAATCGATGTACTTTGACTGCATAATGCGCCGCATGCGCAAAAAGTAGGTGGGATTACAGCCATTGGGAACATACAGCGGTCCGGCATAAAGCTGCTCAATCTTAAGGCACAGCTCAACTAAATGGGGCCCGCGCGCACCCGTGCGATTTCCCAAAACCTCGCGGCTTATCTGGTCAAACAGCCGTACATCGGTCTTGACGTAGTCGCCGTTGAGCCCAATGCATTCATTTTGGATGAGCACGCACGACTTGCCATCCGGCGTCGGTCCCAAAGCCGACCGCAAGCGCGATATCGTCGAGTACAGGTTGTTGCGGGCGCTATTAAACTCGGCATGGGGCCACAGCTCCATGGCCAGCGTCTCACGATCGACGAGCGCATCCATGCCCAGCGCAAGCCGCTCGGCAAGCGTCGCCGCCTTCTTGCGACGCCACATTTTGTCCGTGATGGGAAACCCATCGCGCTCGGCGCGAAACGCACCAAACATGCGAATCTCGATATGGTCGATGGTATCAACGGCTTCAACCTCGCCGGCCTGGAACAGGCGCTCGCCCTCTCCTTCCAAATCGTCGCGCAGCGAGTACCGCGACAGCTCGCGCACGGGAAGCTTCTTGCGTATCCTGCCCGCCGGCTCGCCCAGACAATGCATGGCAAGGCGCGCAAAGAGCCGATACGATGGCTCTAGAATCCCCGCACGATTCATGGACATCCAGGCCGCAAGATCGCTGTCTCGGCCCGCACAGGCCAAATGCAGCGCCACCGTCCAGGCCTCCGCTCCACCAACCTGCGTCTGGCTTATATCGAGCAACTCCGCTTCCTCGCGCACCGAAACCATCGAGGTGTTACGCAGATATGCCGCGCGCTCCAGCAGCAATGCGTTATCGCGCATGTACGCAATCGACTCCTCGGCAAGTTTGAGCACTTGGACCGCACGGAACTTTGCATTAACCGGCCGTCCCTCTGCCAGCGACTGCCAGCCTTCTAGCAACAGCCCAAACAGCTGAATCTGGTTGTCGCGCATGCGCACGGCAAAACGATCGAGCTCGTTGAACGCCGCGTCGTCGGTTACCGGCAAGCCGGAAAGGAGCCGCCGTGCCGCCAACACCATGCGCACCCAGATAGCCATCGCCTTAAGCCCACGTACGTCGAGCGCCTCCCGCACCACCGTCATCTCGTCGTCGCGCTCGTCGGTCCCCGCAAACGACCCGTCAAAGAGCTCCACCAGCATGCTATCGGCCCGTATAACAATCCCCGCGATGTCGAGCTCGCAGTCGTAGGCCTTGCTCGTTTTGAGCTGCTGTAGAACGCCGCCGTCATCTCCCCGCTCGGTCAGACAGCGCTTGACCTCAATATGCGCAGACAACATATCGAGTGCGGTATGGGATGTCTCGATTTCTGGCACGGCCAGGTTCGTAGGAAGCCCAAGCCCGTTGTCCCCATAGCAAACAGCCGTCAGTGTCTGGGCCACCCTCCATGAAACAGGATCTATTTCGCAGGCCGCCCGTTCGCCCCCGCGATCGATAACCGATGCCATATAGCGAGCGAGCTTTGTATTGGACACGCTGACCGCTGCCAGATATACGCCAAGCGCCTCGGCAGGCGTTGGCTCTGGAGCCGGATCGTCGGCATCGATCGTGCCCAGCGCTGCTCGGCAGATATCGGCCCCGTGCCCCGTCAGAGCAAGATCGACCCCATACTGTCCAGCAAGTTCAAGGACCGCCTCGCGGTCCAAAAAGGCGTCCGCCAGGCCCATCGCCGCATCGCATCGGCCCGCCTTAAGCAAAATCCGGGCCGCCCTCGGAACAAGTTCGGGGCGAACCTCGGCCACCAACTTACGCAAACGCAATCGTCCGTTATCCTCCGTGCCCAGACACGTAAAACTCCGCTCGGCGGGGTCCAAGCCAAAGATCGGGTAGTCGCGTACAAAGTAAGACTGGTCGACCATCGACAGCCTTACCCCACAAGCCTCGAGTTCTGCTATATTGCCCTCGCCCATCAAAACCATGAGACATGCCGCGCAAAACAGTGCATTATTGTCGAGCGAAGCCAGATCGACAAGTGCCGCGCCATATACGTTGACAATCTCGTTTTCGAGCAGGCCGGCTACGTCGCCTTGGCCATACAGGCCCGTCTGCAATGCCGAAACGAGCTCGGGCACGCCCTGCGTGAGCTGATAAAAGTCGAGCGATGTGCTGATCGAAAACGCCGATGCCCACGCCGAATACTCATAGGCATGCACCTTGAGCATCTGCGCATTGATCTTAACCGAATCGCCCAGCCCATGAATCAGCTGACGATTTGAAGGACGGCAGGAGATAAAGACCCCTATCCCCATAGCGCGCAGGCCGCGAATCCTGTCGATGAGGTCTTCAGTATCGTGCTGATCGAGGTTTGGCACATTATCAATCGCGATAAGGGAGTGCGGTTTGTCTTTGAGTTCTTCGGTAACCACCTCGAGCTGCATAAACACCTCGCGCCCAGTGGCGCGATCGGCCTCGATAATCCGCACGGGGCCTCGCGTCGGGTCGCATTTAACCTCATGGGTGTACTGCAGCAGCACCGAGGTCTTCCCAAACCCGTCGGGTGCATAAAGAACCACGATGCCGGCCTTTCGGCCCTTAGCGATAAGCTCATTCATCAAGCGTTCGCGTCGCACCATATAGCCTCCGCCCAGCGGCATCAGCTCGAGGTCGTCTATACCGCTCAAATCATTTACCATGCCCGCTCCTCAACTCGACCGTATGGACACTGTAGCCGCAAGACCATACAAGCCGCGCTATGAATAGAGCGACCTTGTGTTTTAGGTTGTCTTTTGGTACGCAAGCGGCAAGTTTTTGTACAGCGAGGGCCGATTGTTATTAATCCCCCGACTAATCGGTCTTTAAGCAGGTAAATGAGCTTGTCAGCTTGTCCCATCTAAGCGGCAGTGTAACGCAGATGAACAAGGTTCAGCCATGTCATTCAACTCGCCTAGCACCCGCTACCGTCTACGACCTTCTAGTGGCATTTTTGCATAGAATCTGGTATGGAATGAATCAAGCTGTTGGGCATCCGGCATTCGTCAAGCTTGCGGCAAGTTTTTGGTCAAGTGGGCAAAAAGGGATAGCAAAAAGGCCCCCGCAAAGCGGAGGCCTTAGGCAAGGCTATGTCGAGGTGCAGGATTCGCGCTACTCGCAGAGCGAAAGAGCGGCCTCGTCGGCAACGACAACGCAGTTGGTGTGCAGCTGCAGGATCGAAGCCGGGCACTCGGGCGTAACCGGACCATAGCACATGTCATGCACGGCCTGAGCCTTGGCCTCGCCGTTGGCGACGACCAGAATCATGCGGGCATACATGATGGTCTGGGTACCCATGGTGTAGGCCTGACGGGGAACATCGTCGATGCTGTCGAACAGGCGGCTGTTGGCCTGAATGGTGCTCTCGGTGAGGTCGACGCAGTGCGTGCCCTTGGAGAAGTGGTCATCGGGCTCGTTGAAGCCGATGTGGCCGTTGTTGCCAATGCCGAGCAGCTGCAGATCCGGGTAACCGGCGGCGGCGACAATCTTGTCGTACTCAGAGCAGGCAGCGGCGGCGTCGGGGTTGGAACCGTCGGGCACATGCGTGTTGTTCAGGTCGATGTTGATGTGATCGAAGAAGTTCTCGCGCATGAAGTAATGATAGCTCTGGGGATCGTCGTGCGAAAGGCCGCGATACTCGTCCAGGTTGTAGGTGCTGACCTCGGCAAAGTCGACGTCGCCCTTCTTGTACCAAGCAGCGAGCTGCTTGTAGGCACCGATCGGGGTGGAGCCGGTGGCAAGGCCCAGCACACAGTCGGGCTTGAGGATAACCTGCGCCGAGATAATATTGGCGGCCTTGCGGCTCATATCCTCGTAGTCTTTAGCTTTAATGATCTTCATTACGCGTCCTTTCTCGTACAAGAGAGGCAAGGCTCCCTTACAAGCACTTGCCCGCGGCCCGCGTCGGCCGCAACCAACGTGTGCGGCCACCAGGGCGAGGTCGCGTAATGTATGTGTCTCGTGTCTAGCCGCGTCGAGGCCCCTGCCCGTCCACGGTGACCCAAAGCTGTTTAGCTTCGGACAAATCTCATCTTGCCACGGAGGGCGTCCTCTTTCAAGGGCGCCCTCCGTAAACGTGTTTGAATTGTAGGCTAATGGCCACGTGCACTTGCTAGCGCTCGCGAGCAACGATGAGTTGGTCCATCTCTTCGACATGCACGCCAACGGAACCCTTGATGCTCGAGAGCTCAACGGAGTTGCACACCAAGATGGGAACCGTCACATCGTAGCCTTCGGCAGCAATTGCCTCGCGATCGAACTCAATGAGCACATCGCCCTTATGGACGATGTCACCCACTTGCGCATGTACGGTAAAGTGCTTGCCCTCGAGCTGAACGGTATCCAAACCAACGTGGATGAGCACGTCCAAGCCATCGACCGTGTTAAGCGCAACGGCGTGTCCCGTAGGAAAAATGGCCTCGACCTTGGCATCAGCCGGTGCAATCACACGCGTTCCGGTGGGCTGAATCGCCACGCCCTGGCCCAAAAGGCCGGTAGCAAACGTCTGATCGTTTACCTCGGAGAGCGGAATGACGTCACCCGAGATGGGAGCATCCAACGTAAGGACTCGACCACGCATACCAAAAGACCTTAGGACTTTAGTGAACATGCTCCCCCTCGGACATACCGATCAACCAAAATAACCTTAACAGTTTACCACTTGGCACCCGTTTTTGACCATTAGGGAAGTTCGCGCTTGACAACCTCGACGATGTCGTCGACAACGCGCTGGGTCAGCTCGTGCGTCTCGGCCTCGGCCATCACGCGGACCAGCGGCTCGGTACCACTCGGGCGCACCAGAATGCGGCCGCGGCCATCAAGCTCCTTCTCGGCAGCAGCGACGGCATCCCAGATGGGCTGGCAATCGTCCAGACCAGCCTTGTTGTCGGAATGCACGTTGACGAGTACCTGCGGGTACTTCTTCATGATGCCGGCAAGATCGGTGAGGGTACGACCGGTGCGCTTGAGCACGGCCAGCAGCTGCAGAGCCGTCACCAGGCCGTCACCGGTGGTGTTGTGCTCCAGGAAGATGATGTGGCCGGACTGTTCGCCGCCGATGACGGCGCCGTCCGCGAGCATGCGCTCCAGAACGTAGCGGTCGCCCACGGCGGTCTGAACCATCTCGAAGCCCTGCTCCTTCATAGCGATGGAGAAGCCCAGGTTGCACATGACGGTCGAGACGATCTCGGAGTTGGCGAGCTTGCCGCGAGCGGCAAGGTCAGAACCGCAGATAGCCAGGATGTAGTCACCGTCGATCTCATTGCCCTCGCTGTCCACGAACAGTACGCGGTCGGCGTCGCCGTCGTGGGCCAGACCGATGTCAGCATGGGTGCGCAGCACGAGCTCGCGCAGGGGCTCGAGGTGCGTAGAGCCACACTCGACATTGATGTCGGTGCCGCAATAATCGGTGTTGATGGCATGGACCGTAGCGCCCAGGCGCTGCAGCGCGGCGGGCGTGGTCTGGCAAGAAGCGCCATGGCCGCAGTCGACGGCAACGACCAGGCCGTCGAGTCTCAGGCCATCAAGCGTATCGATGGCGTGGTCGACATATGCCTTGCGAGCATCCTTCATCTTGATAATGTGGCCCACGCCGGCACCGGTCGGCAGCGTATCGGCAGCCATGGCTTCCTCGGACAAGACCCAGGCGCTGATCTCTTCCTCGACAGCATCGGGAAGCTTCATGCCCTTGCGGCTAAAGAACTTGATACCGTTGAACTCTGGCGGATTATGCGAAGCGGAGATGACGATGCCGCCGTCGAGCTCGTTTTGAACAGTGAGCAGCGCCACGGCAGGCGTGGGGATGACGCCGCAGCAGTGCGGACGGCCGCCCTCGGCCATAATGCCGGCGGTCAGAGCGCTCTCGAGCATGGTGCCCGAAAGGCGCGTGTCACGGCCGATGCAAATGTCCGGACCAAGAAACTTGGTCGCCGCGCGACCCAGACGAAACGCGAGGTCGCACGAAAGATCGGCGTTGGCGACGCCACGGACGCCGTCGGTACCGAAGATGTTCTGGGGCATAGGATTGCTCCTTCCCTAGCAGGCGATATGCAACCGCCCACCCTAGTCGAAAAAGAAAAGCGGGACCCGCCGAGGAATCGGCAGGCCCCGCTTGTACATTGTATCTCGAAAGGAGATAAAACCTTAGCGCTTGGAGAACTGGGGAGCGCGGCGGGCCTTCTTGAGGCCGTACTTCTTGCGCTCGACCACGCGAGCATCGCGCGTAAGGAAACCGGCCTTCTTGAGGTCAGCACGGTAGTCGCCAGCGTTCAGAAGAGCGCGAGCGATGCCCAGGCGCAGAGCGCCGGACTGACCGGAGATGCCGCCGCCATCGCACAGAGCGATAACGTCGAACTGACCGGCGGTGTCGGTCACCTTGAAGGGAGCAAGGGCGTTCTCAACGAGCTGATGACGGCCGAAATACTGCTCGGCGTCACGCTTGTTGATGGTCACCTTGCCGGTGCCGGGGACGAGACGGACGCGGGCGACGGCGTTCTTACGACGGCCGGTACCCTGGTAGACAACGGTGTTCTCAGCCATCTTTAAGCCTCCAGCTCAATCTTCGTGGGGTTCTGGGCAGCATGCGGATGCTCGGCACCAGCGTAGACCTTAAGCTTGGTCATCTGGGCACGGCCGAGGGTGGTCTTGGGCAGCATACCGCGAACGGCGCGCTCGATGACCTTCTCCGGGTGCTTCTCCATAGCCTGGCGGAAGCTCTCAGCCTTGAGGCCGCCGTTGTAGCCGCTGTGGCGATAATAGGTCTTCGTGTCGGCCTTGTTACCGGTAAGCTGGACCTTATCGGCGTTGATGACGACAACGAAGTCGCCGCAGTCGCTGTTGGGCGTGAACTGGGGCTTGTTCTTACCGCGCAGGATCATTGCGATCTGGGTGGCAAGACGGCCCAGGACAGCACCATCGGCGTCGACGAGAACCCAGTTGCGCTGGACCTCGCCCTGCTTGGCGTAGTGAGTCGATTTCGAAATCACTTAGACTCCTCCATGTACAGTACGTGTTGTTACAGAGATTCACGGGGCTCTGCAAGTAACCCGTCCATATTACCCCGCTCGCCGTACGAGTCAACAGGTATTTTGGCTCCGACCAGAGTTTCTGCACATGTCATCCACGAGCCGTGATTTTCCAGCTCTTTAGCTGTTGTCATTTTTTGAGGGTTCGCCGTCGCTAGCGCTCAACGAACTCTTGGATTTCCGCGAGCAGGCGCTTTGCCTCCTGGCGGCCCTGGATATACAGGTCCAAAAGCTTTGCCGAATCGTGCTCGACATGGCCGACCTCGACCGGCTTTTGCGGAGCGACGACCAGCGCACGGCCCTCGCGCTCATACTTCCACAGGTGCATGCGCTGGATGTTGTAACGATCGTGGCGCGTCTCGATAGCCTCGAGCAGATAGGGGTAGTCAGCATAGCGGGCGCGCGCGGCCGGCATAAACTCGTAGGGCTTTTTCTCGTACGAGCGGTCCTGCGTGACAATGACAACTGCGCGATCGAAGCCCGCCTCCTCGAGCACATGCTCGATAGGAACCGAATCGGCCACGCCGCCGTCGACGTATTTGTGCCCGTCAATCTCGACCGGCGGCGTCACCAGCGGCAACGAGGTCGATGCGCGCACAGCGTCGAGATCGAGCACGGCGCTTTTGACCGGCAGGTAGGCAGCGGTTCCAAAGAGCATGTCCGTCGCAACGGCGTACATCTCGATGGGGCTCGCGTCGAACGTCTCGTTGTCAAAGGGATCCAGGCGGTCCTGGACATCGTTGAAGATAAAGTCGTAACCCACAATAGAGCCCGTGGACGCAAACGATGCGGCGCCCATGAAGCGGTTGTCATTGCAGAAAGCCAGGTTGATGCGGTTGGCACGGCCGATCTGGTGCGACTTGTAGTTCACGCCGTTGAGAGCGCCGGCCGATACACCGTAGACAGCCGGAATCTCGACGCCAGCCTCCATGAGAACATCGAGCACGCCTGCGGTAAATTGCCCGCGGAAGCTGCCGCCCTCCAAAACGAGCGCGACCTTGCCGGCGTTCTTTGCCTTATCTTCTGCAGTCATGTTGACCTCCTGCCGTTGCGTTTTGGCCTTCTTCTACCCAGTTTTGAGATGGCGAGAGCGCAGGTTTTGGAGTTGAGGGGGCGGGGTGGTCGGCGGGAAAGCGCGTCCCGTTCTCAGAGCAAATTCCGGGTCGCATTTTCCGCTAGCCATTCATTTGGAAACTGCATCCCATTCCGAACGAGGATTCCGGGATGTACTTTCCGCTTGAGCTGCCATTGGGAAAGCATATCCCACTCTACGGCTCGATTCCGGGTCGCAGTTTCCGCTTGAGGCGCCATCCGGAAACTACGTCCCAGTCTGAGCGCGGATTCCGGGATGCACTTTCCGCCTGGGCCGCCATTGGGAAAGCGTGCCTCACCCTGCGTTGATGCGGCGTTTTCTTAACGCTCGCGCCCTGCATAGAGTTCGATTCTCCGCGGTACGGACTAGAAATAAAAAGGCAGGTAGATATAAATATCTACCTGCCTGTTACTTATGGTGGAGGCGCGGAGAATCGAACTCCGGTCCACGAAAGCCCCCTGATTGGCATCTCCAAGCTCAGTCGCTGGTTTAGTCTCGGACGCTTTGCGCGCAGCGACACGCTCGCGGCGTCCTAACCGGTTCGGTCTTAGCCTGCGCCATACCGATTACGTGCGCAGGAGCATTCCCCTAAAATGACGTCGCGCCGGTGTCGGGGAAATCACCGGGTTGACGCGCCGCTATAAATTAAGCAGCGAGAGCCATAGGCTCAAAAGAAGAGTTGTTGTCAATTCAATTTGACGGTACCCCTGTTTAACGAGGCGAGGAGACCTCGGCTTGCTTCCTCTCTCAGAGCTATCGTGTCGAAACCAGTCGCCCCCGAATGTCGGGAAAGTCTGGATGGCATTGGGCACGAGTACCCAACACCCGTCGACTTTTCAAGGAACATGCGGAGCAAGCTCCGCTCGTGGATAGCTATCTTACCACGTTCTGAAAGCGGACAGCTGTTCTATGCACGAGCTGTGAAGACCCCAATGTGCGCCGCACTTCGCACTTTTGCTACCGATCGCGTCACGTATATTTTCGCCAAGCAAAATTGACCCGTCGAAAGGACCGTTATGGATACCAAGAAGCAACTTGTCAATGCCCTCGCAGGCCTGGGCTCAACCATTACCGAAGCTATGGATGTCATCGAAGGCTTTGTCCCCTGCGGACATCCCGCCCTCACGGTTTCGAACGCCCTTGTTGCGCTGGACGCTGACGATGATGCAGCTCTCGCCCAGCAGCTTGAGACCGTCGAGGGCTTTATCGACCACGTGAGCGAAAACCGCGGCGTGACCGCCTACCACGGCGTCGAGGTCGAGCTCGCGGGTCCCAAAGCCGATCTGCTCGCAGCAATCCGCGAGGTAGGCGCCCTTATGCAGACCGCAGGCGTCAAAAACACCCAGGTCAACGAGTGGGTCTACCGCAGCCTGGCAGCACTCGACAGCTCCGACGAAAAGGCAGCCGAGCAGCTCGCAGAAAGTCCCGCCATTAAGGCCGAGCTTTTGTAAATAGCAGACGCGGGCCCCTTGGCGCATCGTCGTCCAAGAGGCCCGCAAACAGTTCGCGTCAACCGATAGCCGCGCCGCCACGTTCGGTCAAAGCCAGAATTGGCATCATTTGGCGCGGGGTCTTTGCTGCAAGATCGGCATGTTCGAGCAGCTTACGATCGTTGGTCACCAAGTAATCGACCTGCGCGCGCTTGCACGCGGCGAGCACCAAGTTGTCCTCGTAATCGCGATGGAGCGCTAAGTATTTGTCGGCCAGCCAAAGGTCCGACGCATCTGCGCCCACGGCCGTGGCGTTTTCGGTCATGTTCCGAACAAACGTCAACGCCGTATCGCCAATTGCACGGGCAGATGCCTCGTCGAGCGCTCCCCCGCTGGCAAGAACGCTGCGCTTCAGTTCGTGTTGGACAACGTACAGCACGTCCTTGGCGATATGCACCGGAAAGAACAGCAATGCCCCCGCCTCCGTCGCCTGCCCAATAAACGCGCGTGCGGCAAGCGACTCGGCATGGTCGGCGCAAAACGAATCGACCCATACGTTGGCATCCACCATTATTTTGAGGGGAGCCCCGCTCACAGGATCATCCCCTTTTGGCGATAGCGCTCGTCCATGGCTTCGGAATAGATTGTGTCCCAACCGCGATCGTCGGATACAGGCGACGCAGCGATGCCCATATCTGCATAAAGCCGGTCTGCCACTGCCCACGACGCGGCGAACGGAGTATCGGGCGCGACGGCCTGCTGCCGGTCGTCGACGGCCGCAAGCACTTCCTCGCACTGCCCGCCACCCTGCGCGACCTTGGCCACCACCTTTTTGATGAGCTCGGGCAGCGACCCGCCCGAAAGCCGCAGCGCCTCCTCGGCACGGTTCTTGACCTGGCGATCCACGCGAACGTTCACCTGCGCCATGCCGCTAACAGCACCCACGTCGATCCCGCTCCCTTCAATTGCTAGCCATGCTAGCAACACTATATCGAGAAGCTAGCAAATGGTCAAATGCAAAAGGCCTGCGCCCGGACGACACCGATGCCGTCTGGGCGCAGGCCAGATAACGTGCGCGAACACGTCTGCTAGCGCAGGTAAGCCTTCGCGTTGCCCAGGCTGTAGGCAATCGTCGAGCCGTTGTGCAGCAGTGACGACGTCTGCGGAGTGATCATGCCGGTAATACCCAATGCCAACAGCGCCGAGTTGGTGAGCATCACCTTGGAATACGAACTCGACAGACGGTCGATAAGCCCCTGACTCATGCGGCGCAGGCGCACGATTGCGGCCAGATCTGTATCGGTCAGGATGATATCGGCGACCTCCTTGGCGATGTCGCTTCCACCGCCCATGGCCAGACCCACATCGGCCAGACCCAGCGCCGGTGAGTCGTTGACGCCGTCGCCCACCATGGCAACGTGGCGCCCCTCGCCCTTAATGCGCTCCACATACGCGTACTTGTCCTCGGGCAGCAGCTCGGCCTTAAACTCGTCGACACCTGCCTCGCGAGCAATGCGCTCGGCCGTGCGCTCCGAGTCGCCCGTGAGCATGACCACGTGCTTAACGCCCAACGCGTGCAAGTCGGCGATGGCCTCGCGGACCCCGGGCTTAAGCGGGTCCTCGATACCGAGCACGCCCACAACGGTGCCGTCGACCGCCAGATACAGCGGCGACAGGCCCTGCATCTGGGACTCGATGCGCTCCTTTATGTCGGACTCGAGCTGCGCGCCCTCATCCTCAAACACAAAGTGTGCCGAGCCGATAATCGCGCGACGTCCTTCGATGGACGAAGCGATGCCGTGTGCCACGATGTACTCGACGGCAGCATGGCGCTCGCGGTGCTCGAGCCCGCGTTCGCGGGCGGCGTTGACCACGGCACGCGCCACCGGATGCGGGAAATGCTCCTCCAAGCAAGCGGAAAGGCGCAGGACCTCATCCTCGCTCCAGTCGTCGGTCGTGAGCACGCAAGCTAGGCGCGGCTGGGCCTCGGTCAGCGTACCGGTCTTGTCAAAGACAATGGTATCGGCCTTGGCAAACGACTCAAAATACTTAGCGCCCTTGACCATGACGCCCATCTTGGCGGCGTCGCTCATAGCAGTCATGACGGCGACGGAGCCCGTGAGCTTGAGTGCGCACGAGTAATCGACCATCAACGCCGCCGAGGTCTTGATGAGGCTGCGGGTGGTAAGCGCAACCAGGCCCGCGAGCAGGAAGTTCCACGGGACGATCTTGTTGGCAAGGTCCTCCATGTGCGACTGACCCTCGGACTTGAGCGAGTCGGCCGTCTGCACGAGCGAGACGATCGAGCGCAGCTTGGTCTGCGCCGTGTTGGCGCGCACGCGCACCAAGATGCTGCCGTCTTCCACGACGGTACCGGCGAACACGTCGTCGCCCGCGCTGCGCTCGACGGCCAGCGGCTCGCCGGTCAGGGTCGCCTGGTTGACCATGGCGCTTCCCTGCTCGACCACGCCGTCGATGCAAATGGACATGCCAGTACGCACGGCTACCAAGTCGCCGGGCTCAAGCTCGGTGGCGGCAACGCTCACCTCGGTGTCGCCGACGACCTTCTGCGCCTTGTCGGGCACATCGAGCAGCGAGTTGATGAGCTCGTTTTCGCTCATGGCGCGGGTGTAGTCCTCGAGCAGCTCGCCCACGTTGAGCAGGAACATCGTCTGGCCCGCGGTGTCGACATCACGTTTGACGAACGAAATGCCGATGGCCGAAGCGTCGAGCACAGGAACGGTCAGGCGCGGCTGCGCCAGCTCATGAAGGGCGGCGCGCAAAAATGCCATGTAACCGGCCACGACAAATACCGCACGCAAAGGCGTCGGCAAGAACCAGCGACGTGCGTAATGAGCACCGACAAGTGTCGCCAGGTCCATAACGAGTTTGTGCTTGCGCGGCTCGAGTTGCATCACGTAGCCCGACTTGGCATCGGCGATAGCTTGAGCATCGAGTGCGCCCAAGGCGTCGAGCACGCTCGCGCGGCGTGGCTCGTCGTACTCCAGCGCCATCTGGCCAATGCGGCCATACGCGCGCACCTTGTGCACGCCGTCGATATCGCCGCTGAGCTTTAGAAGTGCATCGAGATCGCTCTCTGGCACAGGACCCGCCAATTGAAGACGGGTCCTACCGGGGATCTCGCTGATAATCGAGAATCTCATAGTTTGTGCCTGGGAGCGTTACTCGGCCGCCTCGTCAGCAGCGGCCTCGCTCTGGGTGATGTAGGCAGCCTCGGCAACCATGTCATCGACATTGGCCTTGGCCTGCTCGACCATGTCCTGGTAGCCGTTCTTGATGCGCATGCCGCACGCGATACCCTGCACGCAGGCATTCTTGACCGGAGCGCTGGTAAGCAGCTTGATGCCGGCCGTGCCAAGCAGAAAACCGCCACCGACAAGCAGGGTATTGAACGTCGACTTCTTCATGTTGCTTCTCCCTTTTGCCGCATTGGACGCGGCACGGTGCCTCAGCACCCGAGTAAACAAGTTTGCTCGAGCACACTTTTGGAAAATAGTTTAGTTTATCTAACTATTAAGTTCAACAAAGGTTAACTTTTTGGAAACTATGGGGATGAACTCAATATGACAAAGGGACTGCCCCTTTGTCATATTCCTACAGCTGCCAGTCCGCCGCCTCCTTTTGCAGCGCAACCATGCGGGCGAATTCTCCACCTGCCGCCTTGAGCTGCGCCGGAGTGCCCTGCTCGGCAACCACACCATCCTTGAGCACAACGATTTTGTCGGCATTTTCCACCGTACGCATGCGGTGCGCAATCACGATAACCGTCTTACCTGCAAGCAGACGGGAGAGCGCCTGCTGTACCACGGTCTCATTCTCCACATCCAAGCTTGCCGTCGCCTCGTCTAACAGCACGATGGGCGCGTCTTTGAGCAGCGCGCGGGCGATAGAGATGCGCTGACGCTCGCCGCCGGACAGCTTGGAGCCGTTCTCTCCGATCATAGTGTCATAGCCCTGCGGCATGCGGTTCACGAACTCGTCACAGTTGGCGGCACGCGCGGCCGCAAGCACTTCCTCATCGGTGGCGTCACGACGCCCGAGGCGGATGTTTCCCATCACCGTGTCGTCAAAGAGCAGCACGTCTTGGAACACAATGGCATAGTCGCGCAGCAGCACCTCGGGATCAACGCTCGCAACATTCACGCCACCCACGGTGACCGTACCTTCGGTGGCATCCCAAAAGCGCGCGGCCAGGCGGCTCACCGTAGACTTACCGGAACCCGAAGGACCGACCAGCGCCGTGACTTCGCCTTCCTTGGCGGTAAAGCTCACATCGGTAAGAACTTTCTCGCCGGCGCGGCCGTCCTCGCCCGCACCATAGCCAAATGCCACGTGATCGAACACCACATCGTGGCCCGCGGGCTCAAATTTCTCGCTGCCCCGCGCCACAGGCTCTTCCATGATGGAACGCATGCGCTTGGCAGACGACTCGGCGGCAAACAGCTCGGACATTAACATTAACGCCTGGTCAAAGGGCGCATAGATACGGCTCACCATAAGCAGGAAGGCAAACATCACAAAAAAGTCGACCTGCCCGGAGGCGACCATCGCGGCGCCCGTAACCAGCGTGGTGGCAATGCCCAGACGCAGGATGACAAAGGCGGAGTTGACCAAAAGCCCGTTAGCGAGCTCGCTCTTGGTGGTCTCGCGCTCCTCGGCATCGATCACGGCGTTGAGTCCCTCAAGATAATGGGCCTCCTGGTTGGTGGCACGGATCTCGCGAGCGCAGTCGAGCGTCTCTTGAATCGCCTCGGTAACCTTGACCTTCTCGGCACGCACGCGATCGAACATCGGGGCCATGGGGCCGCGTGTTAGATACAGCACGGCAAAGGCCACGGGAACGCTCCAAAACGCCGCAATCGCCAGCTGCCAGCAAAAGAACAGCGACGCCACGAACACAATGGCGCTTGCGATGATGGCACCCCAAAGCTCTCCCAGCACGTGGCTGTAGGCGTGCTCCATGGCCTGGACGTCGCCCATGATGGTCTCGGTTAAATCGGCCAGATCACGACGACCAAAAAACGACAGCGGCAGTTTGCGCAAGCGCTCGGCAATCTCCATACGCTGCTTGCCGCACTCCTCGTAAAAGATGCAGTAGGTGTAGTAATACTGCTGCCAGTTAGAGGCAAAGAGCAACACGAAAAAGACCAGAAGGCCACCCACGATCGGCAGGGCATCCGGCAGGTCGGCGCCGGCGGCGAGATGCTCGACAAAGCCGGCCATAACCAGGAATAAAAAGCCCATGCCGGCCATGGTAATGAGATTAGTGAGCGTGGTCCAGAAAATGCCGCGTTTTACGCCGGCGACACCTTTATCGGATAGGAAATACTTCTTTTGGAATGAGGCGAACATTTAGGCCTCGCCTCCCTTCGTGACGGCGGCATCCGCGGTCGCTGCAGTGATTTTCCAGCTCGCGGCCTGTTCGTATTCGGCCCACATCTTGGCATACAGGCCATTTTGGGACAGCAACTCGGCATGGGTACCCGACTCCTGCACGCTGCCCTGGTTGAGCACCACGATTTGGTCTGCGCCCACTACAGTCGAGAGTCGGTGCGCAATCATAATGACCGTGCGACCCGCCGCCAGCTTGCTAAAGGCGCGCTGGATGAGCGCCTCGTTCTCGGGATCGGCAAACGCCGTGGCCTCATCGAGCACCACGATAGGCGCGTCTTTAAGGATCGCGCGGGCGAGTGCCACGCGCTGGACCTCGCCGCCCGAAAGATAAGCTCCGCCGGCACCGAGCATGGTATTGATGCCCTGTGGGAGCTTGGCCACAATGTCGTCGCACTGAGCTGCGGAGAGGGCCGCACGTACTTCGTCGTCAGTGGCCGTAGGCTTGGAGGCGCGCACGTTATCGGCAAGTGTTTGCCGGAACAGCTGGTTGGTCTGGAACACGAAGGCGACCTGGTCCATAAGCTCGTGCGGATCCATATCGCGAACGTCCACACCGCCTACGAGCACTCGACCCGAGGAGACATCCCAAAAACGCGGGATCAGGCTTGCGCAGGTTGACTTACCGCCACCCGAGGGACCCACCAGGGCGAGGGTGCTACCAGCGGGAACGCTGAAACTCACATGGCTAACGGCAGGTGCTTCGGCACCCTCGTACGTAAAGCTCACGTCCTCAAATCGCACGTCGCCGCCGGCAGGGTGCTTGGGTTGGGCGGGCACGGAGAGCTGCTTGGAATCCATGACGCTTCGAATACGAGCCAGCGAATCGGCACTCATCTGAGAGGCCTCGCCCACAAACATGAGCTTGGTCATGGCCGTCGGTACCACGGCCGAAAATATCGCGTAAAACGTGAAGTTGGCCATAAAATGCGCGAAGTCCGTCTCGCCTGGCGCCAACAGCAACGCCACGGGCAACAGGAATGCCACAAGACCATTGAGCGCGGTAAGGTTGAGTACCTGCGGACCTCGGCAGAACGTGCCCGCATAGTTTTGTGCCATGTCGGCGTATTCGGCGATCGCATCGTGGAAGGCCTTAAAGGAGTAGACCGTCTGCTGAAATACCTTGACCACGGGGATGCCGCGTACGTATTCGGTGCCGGTCTTGTTCATCTTGACCAGCGCTCCCATGTAGGCCTTCATAAACTCGCCACCCTTGCCGCCCATCATGGCGGCCATGGCGCCAAACGAAACGACGACCGAGATAAGGCATGCCGCCCCCAAACGCCAATCGAGCGCGAAAAGCAGCACGAGCAAGCCCACGACCATGGCGGCGGCGCCTGCGATATCGGGCAGCATGTGTGCGAGCAAAGTCTCGGTGGAGGCGGCGCACCCGTCTACAATGCGGCGCAGCTCGCCGGTGGCATGCGTGTCGAAGTAGCCGAGCGGCAACTTAAGCAGGTGCTCGCTCGTGGCCTTACGGATATTGGACGCACAGCGAAACGCAGACAGGTGCGTGCACATGAGCCCCACGAAATAAGCTACGATGCTTGCCAGCGCAAAACCCACGGCCCACCAACCGTACATCGCGATGTCGCAGGCTTCGCTCCAGTTGGGCGCCACGGCGATCAGATCGCGCGCGACAAGCCAAATGCACACGTACGGGCCAAAGCTCAACAGCTGCGAGAGCGCCGAGAGCGCCATGCCCAAATACGTTAGGAATTTACGATCGCCGGCATATGCAAGCAGCTCGCCGATACCGCCGCCTTCCCTTTTTGATCCCTTTGCCATGAGATTCCTTTCTAACGGCTTGAGAGTTAACCGTAATGAACTTATCATTGATGTGTTAGCCATGGCTCACAATCAAGCCAGGCGTGGACGTTTCTGCAAAGGAAAGGGACGCTTTTGCAAATACGGCGGGCAGCGACCGACATAACCGAGCTCTATGCACCGCAATTTGAGCAGTTTGGCCTGGAGCTTACCGGCAAGGGCGCCGTCTTTACTGGCGAGGTGGCAAACGACCGGGCGCACGGCCGCGCATGGATCATGCCTCTCTCCCCTGCCTGCATCGTCATGGAGCATTTCATTACCCCGACGCACGATATGTACCTGGCCGAATACACGCCCGAGCCATACGCCTGCGTAAGCGAGGTCAGCGCGCCCACACTTACATGCATGCCCGAGGCTGGCATAACGCCCGCGAACCTCAAACCATTGCACGGACCGTGGCCAAACAATGCCGTTTGCAGCTTTATCCAAGATAGCTGTGGCGAGGAATTAAGCCCGCTGTTTGCAGGGGAGCTCTATCACTCGCGCTCGGTGCTCTTTTTGCCTGGATATTTTGACGAACTGGAGCACCGCTATCCCACCGAGTTCGCGGGAATCTTTGAGGCGTTTGCCGAACCATGGCACGAGGAAGCGACGTCTGCCATCTGCCACACGCTGCGCCGGATTAACGAGGACCGCGCCCGCACCGTAGGCGGACACGTCTATATGCAGGGCATTGTGGAGACCATGGTCGCGGAGCTCGCCTGTTCGCGCGCGGCCCACAAGCAGGCGCGGCAGGCGGCAGACACACGCGTCAGCATAACCATTGCCGAAGAAGCAGCGGCAATGATTGAGCGCGCGCTCGACAAAGGCAGGCGTGTGGGTGTCAACGAGGTGGCCGAGAGACTCTACACAAGCCGCTCCAAACTATGCGCCACCTTTAAGGCCCAAACTGGCGAGTCCCTGGGCGCCTACATTCGCAGACGTCGCATGGAGCGAGCACAGGATCTTTTGGCCGATAGCGCGCTCACGATAGCGCAGGTGGCAGAGCGTCTAGGCTACCCTCAGCAGGCCGCCTTCGCCCAAGCCTTCAAGCAACACACCGGCACCACCCCCACGGCTTGGCGAAGCAAGCATCGCTAAGGCCCAGGCTCCCTGGCCGTAACGGAGCGATTAATTAGCCGCCGTCCGTCAGCTCACCCAGGATCTAAACGTCAAGATGTGCACGATCAAGCGCCTTTTTGATAAGAGGGACAGATCGATCAGCCAAATACAACGGAATGTTGAGCACCCCGTCGTCGAGCTTTAGGTTCTTAAGTGAGTAGCGGACCCTCAATGGAGTCGTCTCCGCATGCTTGTCGGCATAGTACTTAAGGCTCTTGGAATGAACGACCTCTCCCGATTTGACCTCGACGGGAACGATTTCGTTTCCGACTTGAATCAAAAAATCGACTTCGTGCTTCGGCTTCTCGTTTGTCCAATAACGCGGAGCAGCATCTAACTGTGAAAGCAATGCCTGAAGCACATAGTTCTCGGCGAACGAACCTTTGAACTCCGAAAATAGCGCATCCGAGATGGCAAAAGCGGACGCATCCAGCCTTGCCATGCGGCGCAGCAAGCCGACATCAAGACAGTAGACCTTAAATGCCTTGAGGTCATCGTACGCAGAGAGCGGCACACCACCAGCAGCATTAAGGCGAACCGCCGTGATGAGCCCAGCATCGGCAAGCCATTCCAGAGCATCCTCGTATTCTCGAGCACGAGCCCCCTCGCGCACCGCACCCCAAACGAACTTTTTGTTCTCGCGCGCCAACTGAGCTGGAATCGAGTTCCATATTTGTGAAAGCTTGGCGAACTGCGCACGGCCACCATGCTTGGCAAAATCGCGCTCGTAGGAATCCAAGAGATCAGACAACACCTTATCGACCTGAACGATATCGCCCGTCTCCACCCACCGGCCAAGAGCCTCTGGCATGCCGCCGCATGCAAAATAACGACGAAGATGCTCGACGAGACGGACATGGAAGAAATCGGGCACTGTCTCGATCTGATCCAGGCCGCCAAGGTATTCGTCGTAGTTTGCAGCGCCCTCGGCTTTCAGAAACTCGGAAAAGCTCATGGGGCGCATCTCCATGAACTCGACCTTTCCCACCGGAAAAGCGCTGGTCTCACGGGACAAGCGAACGCCCAACAAAGACCCTGCGCATGCGACGTGATACTCGGGGGCCTCGTCACAGAAGTATTTAAGGGCGCCGACTGCAGAAGGACAATCCTGGATCTCATCAATAATAAGCAGCGTTTCGCCGGGCTCGATAGGCTGTCCAAGTGCCAGGGAAAGATTTGAGATGATCCGTCGAGGATCGCGCGTACCTTCGAAAAACTGAGCGTACTCGCTCTGTACCCCAGGTGACGGCTCCTCGAGCGTCAGATACACAAAATTGAGGTACGAGGTTCGGCCGAACTCCTTAAGCGCCCACGTCTTTCCAACCTGGCGCGCCCCCTTAAGGATAAGCGGCTTACGATATTCTGACGCTTTCCAAGCGTTAAGCTTGGCAATGATATCTCGCTGCATGACCGAACCTCCCGCAAAGAAACTTCCGTAAACGTGATATTTCCCACATTTTACCCTAGGTAAAACGTGACATTTATCACATTTACGGAAGTTTTAAGCTCATTTCGCCACACTTCCATCACATTTATTGCAATGTGACAAAGGGACAGTCCCTTTGTCACCCGCACAAAAATGGACGCGCCAACGGCGCGCCCATTCACTCTATTTATATCAGCCCGCCTGACCCGAACGGCCGAGTCGTCACAGAACCCGGGAGCCCCGGCAGGGCGGGTGCTTGCTCAAAATGAGTTCCGCACGCAAAGAAGGCCACTTAATGTGGCCTTCGTCTTGCGCAGGACTGTTTGAAATTTTGAGGAAGCACCCGCCCTGCCGGGGCTCCCGGGTTCCCGCTTACGAGAGCGACGTTCTCAGCAACTCGTTGAAGAGCTTCGGGTTGCCCTTGCCGCGGCTCGCCTTCATGCACTGGCCCACCAAAAAGCCGATGACCTTCTGGTTGCCGTCACGATACTGCTGCGCCTGCTCGGCACAGTTTGCCAGCACCTCGTCCACGATCGGCTGCAGCGCGCCGGCATCGCTCACCTGACGCATACCGCGCTCGTCGACGATCTTGTTGGGATCGTCACCGGTCTGGGCCATGGCCTCAAAGACCTCGTGCGCCTGATTGGAGCTGATGGCATCGGTCGCCAGCAGCTTAGCCAGCGCTGCCACCTGAGCCGGCGCGATACTGGACTCGGCGAGCGACACGCCCGCACCCTTAAGGTAGGCGATCATCTCGTTCACCAGCAGGTTTGCGACCGTCTGAGCCTCCTTGCCAGCCATGCCGGCAGCGGCGGCCTCAAAGAACTCGGCAAACTCGGGGTCGCCGGCGATCTGCTCGGCATCGGCCGCCTTAATGCCAAAGTCGGCCTCAAAACGGGCACGCTTGGCATCGGGCAGCTCGGGGATCTCGCCTCGGCAGCGGTCGATGAACTCGTCATCCAGATCGAACGGCGCCAGGTCGGGATCGGGGAACAGGCGATAGTCGTCGGCCGTCTCCTTCACACGCATGACCACGGTACGCTTGCGGCTGGGCTCCCAGTGGCGGGTCTCCTGGTAGATGATGCCGCCCTCCTCGAGCACCTCGGCCTGGCGGCAGATCTCGTAGGCAAGGCCATCGTGCAGGCTCTTAAACGAGTTGAGGTTCTTGAGCTCGGTCTTGGTGCCCAGCTTGGTCTCGCCGCGGCGGCGCAGCGACACGTTGCCGTCGCAGCGCATGGAACCCTTCTCCATGGAGCAATCCGAAATGCCCAGCGTCACAAAGATGCGACGGAGCTTCTCCATAAACAGACGCGCTTCCTCGGGCGTGCGCAGGTCGGGCTCGGTGACGAGCTCAATCAGCGGCGTGCCGCAGCGGTTGTAGTCGACGAGCGACTCAGCCGCGGCGGTAATGCGGCCCTCGGCGCCGCCCACGTGGACCATCTTGGCGGCGTCCTCCTCCATATGGATGCGCAGGATGCGGATGGGCACCGTGTAGGAACCATCCTCGCGGCGCTCGGGCATCTGCAGGTTGGACGCGTCATAGCTGGCCAGATGGCCGGCGCGCTGGTTGCCCTCGCGCATGGTCGACGTCATGGACGTGGACAGGCCCTCGGCGTTGGCCGAAGCGCTCGCCAGGCTCTGGGCCTCGGCCTCGCCAAACGCGCAGTCGGGGCGCTCGGCGGCACCGCGACCGGTCACGTCCAGATCCAGGTGACCGTACATGGCAAAGGCGACCGGGCCCTGCGTGGTCTGAAAGTTCTTGGCCATATCGGGATAGAAGTAGTGCTTGCGGTAGAACATCGAGTGGCGCTGGATCTCGCAGTTGGTGGCGAGACCGGCCTTGACGATGCTCTCGATTGCCTTCTTGTTAGGCACCGGCAGGGCGCCGGGCAGACCCAGGCACACCGGGCACACATTGGCGTTGGGCTCGTCATCGTGGCTGAGCTTGCAGTTGCAGAACATCTTGGTATCGAGTGCGGTGAGCTCGGTATGGATCTCCAGGCCGATCACGGCCTCCCAATCCTGCAGGACCTCGGAAAGCTCCTTCATTACAGCTCGCCTCCCTTCCCGGCAAAATCGGGCGCGACGGAAAGCGCGGGCGCACCCGTGGCGGCATCGGCAAAGCCGCGCTCCAGGGCGCGGGCAAACGTGAGCAGCTGACGGTCCTTAAACGCCGGACCCACCAGCTGGGCAGAAACGGGCAGCTGAGTATCCTCGCCCAGGCCCAGCGGCACCGAGATACCGCCGTTGCCGCAAATGTTGAGCGAGATGGTGTACAGGTCGGAGAGGTACATCTGCGTGGGGTCGCTGATCTCGCCAAACTTAAAGGCCGTGCGCGGCGAGGCGGGCATGAGGATGGTGTCCACCTTGGCATACGCGGCGTCGTAGTCCTGCGTGATGAGCGTGCGGGCCTTTTGCGCAGCGTAGTAGTACTTGTCGTACACGCCCGAGCTCAGCAGGTAGGCGCCGAGCATCTGACGGCGCTTGGCCTCGGCGCCAAAGCCGTGGGCACGCGAAAGCGAGCTCTGGTCGGACAGGTTGGCGCAGCCCTCCTCCTGATAGCCGTAGCGAATGCCGTCGAAGCGGGCCAGGTTGGAGAACGCCTCGGCCGGGCCGATGACGTAGTAGGCGGCGATGGCGGCGTCCAGGTGCGGCAGGTCGACCTCGACCAGCTCGGCACCCTGGTTCTGCAGCTCCTGGGCGGCGCGCTGAACAGCGGCCTTGACCTCGGGCGTCAGGCCCTCGGCCTCCATAAACGCGGGGATGATGCCCACGCGCTTGCCCTCGATGCTGTCGTTGAGATGTTCGGTAAAGTCGACGGCGCAGTCCTGGCTGGTGCAATCGTACGGATCGTGGCCCGCACCGGTAAGCGCGTTCATGGCCAGCGCGACATCCTCGACCGTGCGGCCAAAGGGGCCCACCTGGTCGAGCGACGAGCCAAAGGCAACCACGCCGTAACGGCTCACGGCACCGTACGTGGGCTTAAAGCCCACCACGCCGCACAGCGACGCCGGCTGGCGAATGGAGCCGCCGGTGTCCGAGCCCAGCGAGAGCGCGACCTCGCCCGCGGCGACGGCGGCAGCGGAGCCACCCGAGGAGCCGCCGGGCACGCGCTCGGTATCCCAGGGGTTGTTGGTGCGGTGGAACGCCGAGCTCTCGGTGGAGCTGCCAAAGGCAAACTCGTCCATGTTGGCCTTGCCCATGGGCAGGCAGCCGGCATCGAGCATGCGCTGGACGCAGGTAGCGGTGTAGACGCTCTGGTAGTCCCCGAGCATGCGGGAAGCGCAGGTGGTGCGCGTGCCCACGAGGTTCATGTTGTCCTTGATGGCCAGCGGCACGCCCGCGAGCGGGGGCAGCGGCTTGCCGGCGGCACGGTCGGCATCCACGCGCGCAGCGGCCTCAAGCGCAAGCTCGGGCGCCACCTGCAGGAATGCCTGGACCCCGCCCTCGCGCGCCTCGATGGCGGCAAGGGAGGCCTGGGCCACCTCGGTAGCGGTAAAGTCGCCGGCGGCAACGCCCGCGGCGATCTGGGCGGCGGTAAGGGAATCGAAGCTTAGCGCCATTACTCGCTCTCCCCCTCTCCCAAAATGGACGGCACGCGGAAGTAACGGTCGCGCGCGCTGCCGGCGTTTTCGAGCGCGACGTCGAGCGGCAGGTCGCGCTCGGGCTCGCGCAGGTCATCGCCCATCACGTTGGACAGGCTTCCGATGGGATGGAACGTGGGCTCCACGTCGGGCAAGTCATATTGCAGGACGGGCTCGAGCATCTGGACGGCGTCGTTCATGTAGGACGTCATCTGGGTGAGCTCGTCATCGGTCAGTGCGATCTTTGCGTACTCGGCGATGCCGCGCACGTCTTTCTCGCTGAGTGCCATAGGCGCTCCCTTCCGCATAACAGTTAAACCGCTCTAGTATACAGGGCAACGCCGGCTTGAAGCAGGCGCTTTACCCAAATGCAGCGAAAACGTAACGAGGGCGGCGGGTTGATGCAAAAACCGCCACAAAGGCGCCTGTCCCCTTTGTGGTGGTTCTGAATGATGCCCTATGCCGAGGCCTTTGCCTTGCGGCGCTTGCGGACCGCGTGGATCACGATGTCCAACAGCAACAGCACAATGGCCACGACCACGATGAGCACGGCAAACTCGCGCTTGCCCCAGTGGCGGCCGGCCAGCGAATTTTGCTTGTCGACGTCCTTCTTGTTGTACTTGGTGCGCACGCAGTGCACCAGCAGGCGATGGTCATTCACGCCGTAGGGCGTACAGGTGACGAGCGTCACCTTGTCGGCGCCGGGCTCGATGGTCAGCGACTCCATCTCCTCGGGCAGCACCACCTCGGAGTCCACCATCTTATAGGCGAGCGTCTTGTTCATGGTGTGCAGCAGCACCAGGTCGCCGGGCTCCAGCGAGTGGATGTCGTCGAACATGCTCAGGTTGCGCATGCCCGAGTGCGCGGTGAGCACGCAATGCGTCGAGGTACCGCCCACCGGTAGGCTCGTGCCCTCCAGGTGGCCGACGCCCGCCATGAGGACTTCCTCGCTCGTGCCGTGGTAGATGGGCATGCTCACGTCGATGGAGGGGATCTCGACCCAGCTCATCATGGGGTCGCGGTCGAAGATGAGCTGCTGGTCGTAGGGCTCGATCTGGTCGGCGGGGAGCTCGGTAGCCTCGCCCGCCAGCTGCTCGTTAAAGGAGCGCGCCTGGAGCAGGATGCGCTCGCGCTCCTCGGCAGACAGCGCGTCCACGGTGCTGGACACCGTGCTGATCTGGTTGAACACGCCCGAGGCCTCGAGCCGGTCCAAGATCCACGGCCAGGTCATAAGGCCCACGCCGATAAGGATGATGACGATGGTGATGAGCCGGTCGGCCCAGCGCGGCAGCCGCTTGCGGCGGCGCTTGGACTTGGGTTTTGGTTGAGGTTTGGGCTGAGGGCTTGAGCCACCGTTGGCCTCGGCGTTATTGCCCTTCATATGTTTGGCGCCCTGCACCATCGCCGGTCACTCCTCTACAACTCAAGTTGTCTAAACAAATAATAGCCGATTAGCGAGCTTCCTCGCCGGACAACGCAGCCTGTCAGCATTGCGCAACGCGAGTATGGGCCCGCATTTGAGTTTTCAAAATGTCCCGGATCGGCGGGGCGATTCGGGATACAATGTCAATAGGAAACGACGCATCCCGCGTAAGTACTTAGGAGCGCGGGCGACCAGTTTCCGACGTTGTTAAATGCCCGGGCTCCGAACCCCGGGCATTCTTATTTGCGCTTGTTGCGGCGCAAATGCCTTCTACCGTCCGCACCGCGCGTGCGCCTACGGACCTTAAACCGAACCTCATACGAGTCAAGAAACGCGATGACGAACGTGCCCACCGCCGCGAGGGCGGCGAGCGCGTTAAGGAATTTCAGCATTTGGGGACCTCCGATCGAGTCGTCGGCCGCCCGCGCACGGAATGCGTCGCAAAGCCATTTTACTGCGAGTGCATGCACCCACAGCTGGTCAACGCAATAATTGCAAACATCTGTTCGATATTCATACGCTTGATCCATCGGACGATGGAGGCTGGCTGCGTTGTCCAAAAAGAACGGGACAGACTCCAGTGCGGAGTCTGCCCCGAAAAGAGAATGGCAAAGCAAGAACGTGGCTGGACGAGAAAAGTGTCCGCAAGTCTCATGGCCATCACATCCCACCTGCCAAAGGGATGGGTGGGCGAGCGTTACTCCTGCTCGGACTCCTCAGCCTGCTTACGGCTGCGGATGAGGTGCGCCACACCGATGCACAGCACCGCGCCACCAGCGATCCAAGTGAAGGTCACGCCGTTAAGACCGGTCAGCGGGAGACCGGAGCCCTGCTTGTTTTTGACAATCAAAGCAGCAGTACCGTTGTCCGTGTTGGTCGTGTCAACCTTGACCAAATTGGAACCCATGGTGCTCGTCGTGACCGTGAGCTTGTTTTCTCCCACGCCCTCTGCTTTGTCGAGGCCAGTGGCTTTGATGGTGAAGGTGAAATCGGGGATGGTGTTGTAGCCGGCGAGCGTATGGGTTTCCTTGACGGTGTAGGTGCCGGCATCGAGGCCCTTGACGTTAATCTCGCCGGAGTCGGTGGTCGTGAACTCATAAGGCTTCTTATCGAGGGAGCCATTATCCTGGACATACATGCCCTTGGATGTAGTATCGTCGGGATTAGTGGCACAGATGGTGAACCTTACGCCGGCAAGTTTCTTATTCTCATCAGTCGCGTCCTTCTTGACGAGCTTGAGCGCATAGGTGTAGTTGCGCACGGTGTCGGACACAGACTCACCCGTGGTCTCGTGGCCAGGGTTGTTGGAGTAGATGAGCTTGACGGTGTTGGAGTTGCCCGTGCCACCGACAACGACATGCTGGGAGTTATTCGGGTCGAGCTTGGCGCTGTACGTGACAACGACCCTTGTGTTCTCGTCGACAGGGACATCGGCCGCCTTGGCGGCAGCCTTAAGATCTTTAAACTTTACACTCAAGACCGTCTTGCCATTTGAATCGGTTTTAGACACGGTCACAGAAGTAGGCGTGATCTGAGTCTTATCAATCACGGCCTTGACAGAGGACTCATCAACAGTCAAACCGGCAGACAGCTCATCGTAGAACTCATAATAGTAGGTGCCGAACGTGTCGACATTGCTTGCAACCGTGCCGGTCAGCATGTACTGAACGGTCTGACCCATCTGGGAGTCCGCCTTGTCCTGCCACCCGACGCTCTTAGCATCGTCCTTGATCAGCTTCGTCACGGTCGGGATGCCCGTCTTCTCGGTAACGCTCACTGCGCCGCCGCCCACGACCGCAAAGATCGGCGAGGTACCGGTCTGCTTCTCATTCGTATTGAGCGAGCCGGTATCGGTCATGAACAGGTAGTAGCCGGCGCTCTTAGTGGTGAAAGTGTGACCGGCAGCAAAGGAATTGCCCGTAGCGGTAACACGCTTCTCTACAGCCAAGGCAATCTTGTTAAGGATGCTGTCCTGCGGCAAACTCATGGTATCAGTGGTATTAGTGATCGTGGAAAGGTAGTCGGCAACATCAGAAGCGGTCGAGTTTTGGGTAATTCCAGGGGCGCTATTATTAACAAGCTCGTCCAGGATCGCAGTCTTTGCCTCCGGACTCGCCCACTTAACGTTGGACGTAACCTTACCGGACGTTCCGTCCATAACGTCAGCAGTAAAAATCTGATACGCCTTGAACGAAGTGGGGCCATTGTCCGCGGCCTGGTTAATCGTGAGCGAATAGCTGGGGGCGGCACCCTCCTCAGCAAATGCCATGGTCGCCGGGGCCATGACGCCGCCGAAGCTCAGCGCCGCCGTGAGGCCGGCGGTTACTGCCAGGCGGGCGATGTTCTTGTTCATGCTCATCTTCTTTTCCTCCGTTTTCCGGTTGGTTCTCATTCGATCGGTCATCATCTGTCTGTGTCTTAGCATCTGCTTCGCTACGTCTCGCCCCGCTCTCTGTGGGGCTGCCAGCTACTCTTTATGGCTGCCACCTCCCCGCCTGATCAGGAGCGCGACCACGATCAGTGCAGCTCCGGCGACCGCTGCGGCGGCCACGGCGTACATTGCCATATCGCCAGTCAAGGGCATAAAGCCTCCGGTGGTAATGCTAGGGGGTGTGCCGGTGGGCGTGTTGATGAGCGACGCCTCCAGGCTGCCCGTCGACCCGTCCGCGCTGTCGGCGCGCAGGGGCGACTCGGCCGTGATGGTGAGCTTGGGCTTGGCGGCGGCCACCTGGTCGACGTCCAGGCCCTCGGCCTTGACCGTCACGGAGCGCGTGCCCTCAAAGGCGGTGTAGCCCTTGGGCGCCTTGAGCTCGCGGACCTCCAGCTTGCCCGAGTCCACGCCCGAGACGGTCACGCGGCCGTCCTCGCCCGTGGTGACGGTGGCCTTGCCCTCCGCATCCCACGTGCCGTCGGCCGCCAGCGTGCGGCCGCGGTCGTCGGCGATGCTCAGGACCGCCCCGGCAAGCGGCTTGTCGCCGTCGCTGCCGCGCTTGGTGAGCGCGAGATCCCAGGTGTAGGCGCACGCATCGTCGCTCGGCGTGCGGGTGAAGCCGGCGTCGCCGGACTGGTCGGCGAGGGGAGAGCGCGGGTAGCGCAGGTAGACCTCGTTGGGGTTGCCCTTCGCGATGCCGTGGCTGCATGCGCTGTTGAGCGGTGCGTTGTACACGGCGACCACGCGGGCGCCCGCGGCAAAGGCGTCGGCCCCGCCGAGCGCGGCGATCAGGTCGCCGGTGCGCACGGTGAAGGTCTTGCCGTCGACCGAGACCCTGCACTGGGCCGTGATGTCGGTCCAGCCCTTCGCGGGCTCGGTGCCGGCGCGGCCGTCCTTACCGGTCTGGACCACGTCGAAGCCGCCGTCCGCGCCCGCCGCCGCGTACACGTGCATGCTCGCGGCGACCTTGGAGGGGTCGAGCCCCGAGCTCATGGTGTCGACGAACTGCACCGTATAGGTGTCGTAGGCCGTGAGGCCCGCCGGGACCGTGGCGGAGAGGCGCCAGTACAGGTCGTCGGCGACCGTGGCGTCGGCGGCCTTCTGCCAGGCGGCGGTGCTGTCCTCCAGCACATGCTTGGACACCTTGGGCGTCGCCGCCTTGGGCTTGACGGTAACCGCGCTGCCGCCCACCAGGGCCATGATCGGCGCGGTGCCGGCCTCGTCCTGGGCGATGGCGTCGTCGTCGGCGACGATGAGCCAGTAGCCGCAGGGCAGCTCGGCCGCCGTGCCCGCGTTAAGGGCCACGGACACGGCGCCAGAGCTCTGGAGGGAACGAGCAAGCTGTGCGCTCAGCGCGCTCGTAAGGTGGGAATCGGCGTTGAGCCACTCGGCAGCTTCCTGCGCGGTGGTCTGGGAATTGGGCATGCCGGCGCTGTGCAGCACAGGCAGTGCGGCGTCGCGCGCGGCGTCGCTTGCCCAGGCGAGGTCGGTGGCGATCTTGGCGTCGCTGTCGCTGTCGACGACGTTGGCGCTAAAGATCTGGAATGCGTCGTAGCTGCGCGCCACGGTGCCGCTCACCGTAATGGAACCGGTCGAGGTCGACGCGGCCTGCGCGGAAGCGGGGAACACAACCGCGCAGGTGCCGATCAGGAGGGCAAGCAGCGCAAACAAGATCGGGAAGGAGCAAACTTTCTTATTCACGACGCTCACCTCCCTTCGCATTCGCCTTGCGACGAATGTGCATCCAGGCTGCAGCAGCGCAAAGCACCGCCGCGCCGGCAAGGTACGTCAGAGTGACGCCCGACATACCAGAAAGGGGCAAAGAGGTTGAGTAGGTGTTGGTGAAGGTGGAGGCGGGAATGGCGTTGGGCGCGGCGTCCTTGCCGATGGTGTTACTCACGGTGTTGCCCATGTCGTCCTTCACCTGCGTGACCGTGGTGGAGGTGGTGAGGCCGGAGTACTTGCCAGTGGTCTCATCCATGACGGCCTTCACCGTGACGGCCACCTGGTACTCGGCCTTGGAGTAGCGAAGCTTGTCGATGGCACCGGTGGTAGGCGCGACCTCCTTCACCGTGTAGGTGTAGGTCTTGGCGCCAGTCGGGTTCGAATCGTCGATCTTGGCGAGGTGCTTTTTGGAGAACGAGATACCGCCAAAGGATGCCACGATGTCGTTGACCTTGGTGGAGCCCTCTGCGGGAGCGACGGAAATAGTCGTCGGATCAAGCTTAGGTGCGCTATCCTTATTTGCCCCCGTAGCCTCGATGCTGAACTCGAACGGCACATATTTGTCTTTATCGCCCTTCGGCCAGTCCGTATTGCGAACAGATTTGATCACCGGGATCTTCACGGACGTAGTGGTAAGGGCGTCGGAAATGTAGACGTTGTTCCCGTCAATCGTCGGGCTCTTTCCCTCGGTCCACGTGACGGAACCGTCCTCGTTGGACACCGTGAACTTATAAACCGTGGTGTTCAAGTTGTAGCCAAACGGAGCCTGGGTCTCAACAAGCGTGTACGTACCCGGCAGCAGACCCTCGAGCGTGAACTTGCCAGGCGCGGTGTCGGTGTCTGCCCACGTGGTATCGCTCGAAGTCGACTGGTCGCTCTCCCGGTCGATCACGGTCCAGGACTGGTCGGCCGTACCATCGGCGTCCTTTTTCTTGGTGAGCTTCCACTCAGAACCAGGCAAAGGAGTGTGTTTTGTGTCGTCCTCCGCCACCTTGGTCCAAGACACCGTACCGGTGATCCTGGCGTTGGGAATGGCACCCGTGGAGTTATTCTCGAACGGAACCAGCAAGTTGTTGTTCGTCGTATCCACATAACCCTGAACATAGTTCACCTGCTCGCCGGTATTGTTCATGGTTGCGTAGTAGATGGTGTCCGACTTCTGGTAGCCCTCCGGCGCTGTCACCTCTTTGATGTAGTAGGTAAAGGCAGGGTTCATATCAGAAATTTCGGCAGTTAAATCCGCTTTCTGATTCAAATAGTTGAACTGAAGCTTGCCATCACCCGAAGCGTAATCATTTGCGCCATCGTCAGTCACCGTCACAATAGCATTTTCGCCCGCGACAGCATCCTTGACAGAACCATAGATAGCCCACGAGGAACCAGAAAGCGGCGTCTTGCCGTCCGCAGCGTCGACCTTGCTCCACGCAATGGCAGAGCCGTCCGGTGTATACGACCCGGACCACGGGAAATTGTGACGCTCTTGATCCATATCGATGACGGAAGCCGATTTGCCCTCAAGATTCGTGAAATCCCACGCGACCGTGGGGTTGTACATCTCAAAGTCGCCGCCCACGTACACACGGCCGTTAGTGGTCACGTGGTCCTCGAAGCTGCCGTTGGGAACAATAATGCTACCCAACATGGCGGCTGCCGGGTCATCGTCGGTCCACTTATCATCGATACCTCCGAGGTCTTTATTGCCCTCAAGGGCCATACCGCCTCGGATGGTGACCTGCTTGGCCGTAGTGAAGTTCCACAGGATGCTCTGGGCGACAGTGGAGTACAGAGCCCTGAGGCGCTTAGCCTCAGGGGTGTCACCCTCCTCGTACCCGCGGGAGATTTCCTCACCGTTCCACCAGAAACGCCAACCGGTGTTGAACTCGACCGGAGCATCACCGATGATGTTGACGACCACGGAAGCGTCCTCGGGTATTCTATTGAAGCTGAAGTCAACGCCACGGTAGGTCTTGACGTCAATGGAGTTGGTAAGATCCGACGCATTGAGGTAAAAGACTTGTAGCGGAGAACCTTTGCCGTTCACATCCGCATCGCCGGTAAACGTGATGAGCTTCTCGTTGTTGACAAGGGTCACCTCGCTGGAAACGTTTTTGCCGTTAACGTCGGTATAGTTCGTCTTGCGCGTAAAGGTCTTGGGATCGCCGTTGAACGTGAGTTTGTACTGCTCCGTGTTGTTGTACTTTTTAATGAAGTATTCGGAATCATCATTGGCAACACCAACCGCAACCCCAACCTCGTCTCCTTCCGTAGCAGGAAGCTTTGCGAGAGGCTCGGAGATCTTCGCATTTACTTCGGACTCCAGGAAATTGGTGTAATCCTTACCGTTGATGTAGAGGACTTTAGGTAGGTTGAACAGCGAACTTTGGTCCGCATTATCCCCTTCATAGTATTTGCCCTGTTTTGTCACCACAGACTGGCGCCTGTTGCCAGCATTCCAATTGTTGCCAGGATTCCAATAGGTAATGGGACCGGCGATCTGCGCGGTGTAGTCATAGCCAGTATCCTCATTCGACTTGCCGACCCAGGCACCCCTGGTCCAAGCACCAACCGTCGCAGTATCTAAGGTCGTTCCCAGACCGGTGTTCATGTTCTGAATCGAGCTGTTTATACCGGCGACCGCAAGCACCGTACTTCTGTCGACAGGACGAAACTGAGAACCAAAACCAACGGTGCCGAAACGGAAGCCATCGCCACCCCAACTCGCCTTGATAGGATTCATGGCAAGCTTGCCACGGACCACGGTAAGGCCCTCCGCCTCAGCGGCATATGAGCCAGCGGGACCGTTCATCTCATCAAGAGTGCTCGGGTCGCTCGGCTTACCACCGATATACATGTCGCGGCCGACGTAGGTGGCCACGCCGGGATCGGGGGTAGAGACATCGATATTCGTACCGATGCCGATGGAAGTTGGCTTGTGAATGCCCGGAGTGAGGAGTCCAGCATCTTCCGCGCTTGCGGTGGAGACCGCGCTAAACGGCGACAACAGAGTGCTCACTACGAGAACAGTTGCCATAAAGCTACATGCGGCGAACTTCTTCACTTTGAGCACCCCATTACAGTTTCCTCGGTAGAAACTGTCTGGACGTCGTTGGCGATGGCCTGCGAGATCGGGGGCATGACGAGCGACAGTACCAGGCTCAACACGGAGGCTCCGCACAAAACGCCTGCCAGTACACGGCGCGTCGCTTTATTACTCTGCTTAGATTTGTCTGAATTCGCTTTCATCGATGTCTCCTCCCCAAGAGACCGAGATCTTGCTCTTTCCCTATCAAACGTATCTGCGCAATCTGTAATTGCACACGCTTATTGTACATATTATGACGATTGTTTGAACATCTAAGCAAAAATACCGATAGTTTTGTAGCGAATTCTCAATTCTCTTGACATTTGCTCGGATTTACCTTTGTTTATTCGCTATAAAATATCTATTTCTACTGGTAATTAAGCTAGTTATCATTTTTTTAATAGCATTTTATTTATTTGCACAACATTTTGCTCAAGAGCGTGCATCCTGTGAACGGTCGAAAATCAACCGTGAGCGGTAGGTCATTAACCGGGAGGAATAGACTACCAAATTGATGGGAATATCTTTAACCCATCGGTGGTTAGAGGCGAGATGTTCATACAACCAAATTTGAATTTGCGCGCAGTTTTTAGGCATCAATTCGCCCGAATCGCCTGAGGCCACCGCAAAAGGCGCCTGTCCCCTTTTGCGGTGGTTCTCCCCCTGCGCTATAGCAGATGTTCCTCGATAAAGATCGCGATGCCGTCTTTGTCGTTGCTGGCGGTTACAAAATCGGCGGCGGCACGGGTGGCATCGCTGCCATTTGCCATGGCCACGCCCACGCCGGCGTCAGCCACCATGCAGGTGTCGTTGTCCGCATCGCCAAACACGCAGATGTTCTGGAGCTCCATGTCGTTGAGCTCCGCCACGCGCACAAGGCCGCGCGTCTTGGACACGCGCGGATCCATGAACTCGTAGAGCCGCTGCGTGGTTTGCAGAGCAGCCGCCTTAACAGTGTCATCGGCAAACGTCGACGCCCGCTCAATCACCCGCGGCATTACCTCGGGCGCCATGGTAAACATCACCTTGGGCTGCGGCTCGCGCAAGAACTCGGCAAAATCGACCACCTGGTAGGGCACGCAGTCGACGCGCGACAGGTGCTCGACGCACGCGTTGCTCTCGGGCACGTAGAACACGCCGTCTCGGGGGCAGACGGGTGTTGCCGGAAGGTCCGCCATGTGCTTGCAGATACGCGCGATGGTCTCGCCTGGCAGCGGATAGCTCAGCTCGTTGATGTCGTGCGCGCGGTCGATGACCTCGGCACCACCGCAGCCCACCATCACGTCTACCAGGCCTTCGATGCCCCAGAGCTCGTACATGGCCTCGGTCGCGTGGGCGTCGCGCCCGGTGCACAGGCCAAAGAGCACGCCGCGCTCGCGCAGTGCGCGGATCGCCGCCACGGTGCGCGGGGACACCGTGTGCTGGCTCGTGAGCAGCGTGCCGTCGATATCGCAGAACACGGCTTTGATGTGGCTGAAGGTGGTGTCCATGGGGGCCTTTCTGGGTTGTGCGGCGGTGTGGGGTGTATTCGTAAACGGCGTACATGGTATACCAAGGCGCAGGCCGTTGGGACCCGATCGCCACAAAGGTGCCCGCCCCCCTGTGGTGGCCGAACCCGTAGGGTGGCCTGGCCCGGGGCGCAAACCATCACAACATTCAATGTTTTTCGCCAAAATCGAGATTTTCATCGAATGTTGTGATGGTTTTACTGCCTTGCGGCACGATCCAAATGCCGGCGGCCAAACAGCAGCAACGCCGCGGGAACTGCCGTCACGACCATGCCCGCCCCTACGAGCGTCTGCTGCACACCAAACGTCGCCGCCAGCCAGGGGGCAATCGCCAGCGGGGCCACGCCGGCGAACATGTTGCCAAAGCCCATGACCGAGTTGACGCGACCGAGCTGCTCGAGCGGGGCCGTCGTTTGCACGATCGTGTTGTGGAGCGGGTTGACGATGCCCCAAGCTATGCCCAGTGCAATCTGGCCGACAAGGGCCACGCCCACGTACGGTGTCCCCACATAGAGCAAACTTCCCAGGCCCACGGACATAAGTGCCACGAGCAGCGTTTTGAGGCTGACGAAGCGCGGCGGCAAGCGGAGCGCGACCACGGCGCCCAGCACCGCACCCACGCCGGATGCCGACGAGAGCCAGCCCATCCACTCAACGCCGACGTGCAGGACATCGCGGTAGAAGAACGACTCCAGCGGATCGAAGGCACCGTAGCCAAAGTTCGAAAGGAAAATAATGCAGAACAGCAGGGCGAGAACGCTATTGGTAAAGACCGTCTTGATGCTAGTCGCGAAGGTGACACGAGTGGATGCGCTGGGGTTGGAGCTTTGTCTCGCACGCTCCCCTTCCTCTGCCGAATCGGCATCCGCATCCCCGGCGACATGGCTGGTCTTCGGCCTAAAGCCCCAACCGGCGACGAGCGCCAGCACTGTAAAGAGCATCATGAGCACGAACACCGCGCGCGACGACGCAGCCGCCGCGACAAAGCCGCCCAGCGTGGGGCCGACGATGATACTCACGTTTGAAAACATGGCGATGGCGGAGTTGATGTCTTTGAGCTCGACAGAATCGTCGGTGAGGTAGGCCGGATAGGATGTGGCGATGGACTGGGCGAACCCCATCACAAAGCCCAGGAGCACCGCGCCGAGCAGGACGATGCCGGTCGCGCTGCCAAAGGCGAGGATTGACGCGCCGGTTGCCAGCGTGCCCACGATGCTCAGCAAGAAATGACGGCGCGGGCCCCAGGCGTCGAGCGCCGCGCCACCCGCAAAGGATCCCAGGATCACAAATACATTCATAAACAGGACGGCCAGCGATGTCGCCACGACCGAGGCATCGTCTGCATAGGTGAGCGTTCCGATGACGCCGATAAAATAGCTGGTCTGAAACCCGGTGTAGATGAGAAAGCGCATCGCCACCAGGCGCTTGGCCTGCACGGACAGCGATGATCGAGGCTTTGAGAAAAGAAAGGCGAGCATGGAGACTCCTTGTTTCATACGAATGCGGACGGCGGGCATTCGCCACCGTCTGTCAAATCAATCTATCCGCATGAAACATTAAGGACGCATCAAGCCCCTTCTCTCCGTTTTTGCCAGCACGAACTACTTGGTAGATTGTAAGGCATGTCCCACACATCCACCAAAGCAAAAACCGCCACAAAGGTGCCTGGCCCCTTTGTGGCGGAAATGACGTTTGCCCAGATAAAACCTGCCAAAATAAACCTGTCCCTTTTTGGCATGTTATGGCAACGCAGCGAGCCGGTTCCAAGTGCCCCAGGTCGCCCCGAAAGAGGAGCGACGCGTACTTTGGTACGCGAGCGACGGCTTGAGGGGCGAGATGGGGTGCTTGGAGCTGGCGCAGCGTCAAGCCTTAAAGGTGATCTTGGATGAGATCGCAGATGGCTCGGGCGTCGTTGATGTTGATAGCTCGGGTCGCAAAGCCGGCGTCGAAGGCCTGACGCGCCAGGGCCTCATTGCAGGCAAGGGCCAGCGTGTGACCGTCGACCAGGTCGAGCGAGCTCTTGCCGCGCAGACGGTCGACACCGGAGCGCGCGACCACGATGTTGTCGAAGCCCTCGGTCTTGTAGCCCTCGATGATCACCACGTCGACATCGTTGTAACGCGACAGCAGCTCGCGCGCGGGCATCTCGTCCTCCTCGCGCGTGTCGGCGTACTCCGCCCAGCGCGTGGCGCAGATAAGGCCCACGTGCTTGGATCCGGCCTGGTGATGGCGCCAGGTGTCCTTAGCGGGCACATCGATATCAAAGCCGTGATGCCCATGATGCTTGAGCGAACCCACGCGCAGGCCGCGGCGGGTGAGCTCCGCGATAACCTTCTCGACGAGCGTTGTCTTGCCCGAGTTCTGGTAGCCGATAAACGCGATCGCGGGGACGGCCGGTGTCGGAGCTGCGGGCGCGACG
>OBWI01000153.1_pt1 | contig 59140 bp, 48 predicted proteins | sample 1495201 | NCBI WGS metagenome assembly OBWI01 (sample SAMEA2580050, study PRJEB22360) | human gut metagenome | biome: human gut; feature: human-associated habitat; material: faeces | place: Denmark | collected 2008/2010
CCGCCTCCTGGACTCCAGGTCGTGCTTCACCCTGAGGTCTATACTCATGGAAAACCTCCCATTTCCCGATGTCCAAGAAATGGGAGGCAGTTCACTGTTCCCTTTGTGGTGGTTTTTGGCGCGGATGGGTTAGTTGAGGGCGGCTTGGGCTAGGCGGGCTTCGGCGGCCTCCTCGGTGACGCCAAGGGCCACGGCGAACTCCTCGATGGAGCGGCGTTTGGCCTCCTTGAGTACGCGCATGTAGTAGGAGCTGGGTTTTTTATCAGCTTCCTCGGCCTGGTGAATGCGGTGCATCATGGTCTTTGCCACCCGGACCGTCTCGGGCGCGCCCAGCTTGAGCTGCTGCTTAAAGTGTGTCTCCTCAAGCGAGCTGTTGCGCTCGGTAAAGGTGTCGCACTCCAGCTCGTCATAGTGGCTCAGCAGGTGCTCGGCATCTTGCTGAGAGATGGCGGCGTGCAGACGGTCGGCCTGCGCCACGGGGTACATGAGGATCGTCTGCGCATGTCCCTGCTTGGTCTCGAGCAGCAGCATGGGCTGCGGTGTGTCGTCCCTAAAACCGACGACGGTGCAGACTCCCTGGCCCGGATGAATGACGTGTTGACCGATTGAGAACATGCTACCTCCAACTTATACGAATTTACGTATGTCTAGAATAACACGCTGACGTGCGCAAACCCGTACTTTATGCAGGAAAAGCACACAACTCTGATAGGTAAGAGTATTCGATAACAGACGCAGCTCATTCACACCTTTACGCATTTTCAACGCCTGCATAATCTGCAGGCAGACCGGCATCTTTGAGTGACTCCATACAAGCTGTAGTCATTTTTGTGCATATGCAATATCTATTAGCTTTACCCTGCGACAGTGCCCGTCGCTTGTGATAGAGTGCTACAAACTCTGGCTTTTGCCCTACGAGTGACCAAGAGCTCGGGGGCTTTAACACAAGGAGGATCTATGCCCGAGAAGATTGAAGAGCTGGTACGCGCTGCGCTTGCTGCGGCCCAGGAGGCCGGCGACCTTTCCGCATTTGAACTTGACGATTGCGCTATCGAGCGACCGGCTGACACTTCTCATGGCGAGTGGACCTCTACCATGGCCCTGAAGTCCGCCAAGCTGGCCCACTGCGCCCCGCGCAAGATCGCCGAGGCCATCGTTGCCCATATGCCCGAGGACCCCGCGATCGAGAAGGTCGAGATCGCAGGCCCCGGCTTCATCAACTTCTACCTCTCCGTTGCCGTCAAGAATGCCATCTTTGGCGAGGCTCGCGAGAAGGGTATGGACTTCGCTAAGTCCAACGTCGGTGGTGGCCTGAAGACCCAGGTCGAGTTCGTTTCCGCCAACCCCGTCGGCCCCATGCACATCGGCCACGGCCGCTGGGCCGCGCTGGGCGACTCGCTCTGCCGCGTTATGGATCACGCCGGTTACGACATCCAGCGTGAGTTCTACATCAACGACCACGGCTCTCAGATGAACACCTTCGGCAACTCCATCAGCACGCGCTATATGCAGCTTGCCGACATCATCGCCAAGCAGGGCGTGGATATCGACGAGGCTCACAAGCTGCTGATCGCCGACCGCGACGCCTTTGTTGCCGACGAGAACGACGAGCATCCCGAGACCCATCCGTATCAGGACAACTTTGCCGAGACCCTGGGCAAGGACTCCTACGGCGGCGACTACATCATCGACGAGGCCGCCGAGTTCTGGCGCACCGACGGCGATAAGTGGGTCAACGCCGATCCGCAGGAGCGCATGGAGAGCTTCCGCGAGCGCGGCTATGTAAAGATGGTCGACAACATGCGCGACCTTTGCCATGCCGTTAACTGCGACTTCGATCGTTGGTTCTCCGAGCGCTCGCTGTATGTGAAGGACACCGAGGGCGAGACCGCCGGCACCTCCGCCGTCGACCGCGCTTTTGAGAAGCTCGACAAGATGGGCTATCTCTACACCAAGGACGGCGCCCTGTGGTTCCGCTCCACCGACCTGGGCGATGACAAGGACCGCGTTCTGATCAAGTCCGACGGCGAGTACACCTACTTCGCCTCCGACGTTGCCTATCACTGGGATAAGTTCCAGCGCGTCGACCACGTCATCGACATCTGGGGCGCCGACCACCACGGCTACATCGAGCGCGTCCGCTGCGTCTGCGATGCCTTGGGTTACCCCGGCAAGTTTGAGGTTCTGCTGGGCCAGCTCGTCAACCTGCTGCGCAACGGCAAGCCCGTCCGTATGTCCAAGCGTAAGGGCACCATGGTGACCCTGCAGGAGCTCGTCGACGAGGTCGGCTCCGACGCTGCCCGTTACACCCTCATCTCCAAGAGCTCCAACCAGATGGTCGACTTCGATATCGAGGCCGTCAAGAAGCGCGACAACTCCAACCCGGTGTACTACGTGCAGTACGCTCACGCCCGCGTGTGCTCCATCCTGCGCCGTGCCGCTGACGTTACGCCCGAGCAGGCTGACGAGATGGGCATGAAGGCCGTCGCCGCCAAGGCCATCGGTGAGAACGTCGATTACTCGCTGCTGACCGACCCGACCGAGCTCGCCCTTTCGCGCAAGCTCAACGAGCTCACCGACCTCATCGCCAGCTGCGCTCGCGACCGCGCCCCGTTCCGTCTGACGCACTTTGCTGAGGAACTCGCCGGCGACTTCCACAGCTTCTACGCTGCCTGTCAGGTGCTGCCGAGCGAGGGCCGTCCCGTCGACCCCGAGCTTTCGCGTGCCCGTCTGGCCGCTTGCGATGCCGTCCGTGTGACGCTCGCCCTGGTGCTCACCCTCGTTGGCGTTTCCGCGCCCGAGCAGATGTAAGCTACGGGTCATTTGACCGTACAGACTTGGTTTAACTAAGCCTTGAAAGCCCGATCTCCCACTGAACCGCGCCCCAAATCTTGGACGCCCTAAATAGCGACTAGGCCGCAAGGGCCTGATTCCGGTACTCCTCCGGGGTCAGGCCCTTCAATCTCACCTGCCTCCGGCTCGTGTTCCAGTGGACTATGTATTCCTCCAGGTCGCGTTTGAAATCCTCGAACGTCTTCCACTCGCGGCCCCTGTAGAACTCGTCCTTGACGTGGCCGAAGAGCTGCTCGGTGGCGGCATTGTCGATGCAGTTCGCCTTCCTGGACATGCTCTGGACGATGCCGGCGGCCTCGAGCCTGGATGTGTACGAGGCGTGCTGGTACTGCCAGCCCCGGTCCGAGTGCATGGTCGGGGCGGCGCCCTCGGGGATCTTGGACAGCAGCTCGTCGAGCATCCTCGCCTGCTGGGCCATGTCGGGCGTGGTCGATATGTCGCTCGCCACGATCTCCTTGGTGCAGAAGTCCAGCGTCGGGGCCCAGTAGGCCTTGCCGCCGGCCACCTTGAACTCGGTGACGTCCGTCCCCAGCTTCCGCCACGGGGCCCCGGCGTCGAAATCCCTCGCGATCACGTTCTCGAACGTCCTGCCGACGACGCCCTTGTACGAGTTGTACCTGTGGTAGGCCGTCTCGCGTCTGATGCCGCAGCGAATCCCCATCTCGCGCATCATCTTGAGCACGGTCTTGTCGGCTATCACGGCCCCCTCTTCCGCCCTGAGACACATCGCTATCTGCCGGTGCCCGCAGCCGTTGGCGGTGCGCGAGAAGATCTCGGCGGCCGCCTCCCGGAGCTCGGGGCGCGTGGGCCTCGGCGGGTGCGCGAGGGCGTAGTAGTAGGTCGACCTCTTGAGCTCGGCGCATGCGAGCAGGTGCCCGAGCGCGTGCCCCTCGGCGCGCAGGGCCGCGACCGCTTCGGCCTTCGCCCTGGTCAGAGCCCGTCCCTCTCGACCAGGGCGCGTAATTTTTTTAGGTAGGCCACCTCGGCCTCGAGCCTGCGGCACCGCTCCTCGAGCTCCTCCTCGCGGGTCCGCGGCCTCGCCCTGGAACCGCTCGGCCGGCCCTTGGGCCTCGGGCGCAGGGCCTCCGCGCCGCCCCGGCGGTATAGCGCGCACCACTTCTTGAGCGGCGACATCGACATTATGCCGAACGCCGCCATCGCCTCGGTCTTCGTCATGCCGCCGTCGACGACGGCGGAGGCGGCGGCGACCTTCTGCTCGTATGTGTACCTGCCCTGCTTTCCGTCCATGCGCAGCAGCACCTCGCTCCCGAATGCGCGGTATATCTCCTGCCATCTTCTCACGGCTTCCGCGGGAAGCGAAAGGGCAATCGCGGCAGATTTATACCCGTGCCCGAGCTCGAAGAGCCCTATGGCCGCCTTCCTGGCCTCGACATCATGCTTCACCCTCAAATCAACGCGCATAAAGAAAGCCTCCCATTTCTCATGTCCAAGAAATGGGAGGCAGTTCACACGGAGGTCGGGCTTTTTGCAAACGCCGACGTATTGACGAATTTGGAACTGCTGGAAATACGAAACTATGCCGGTTTACTACGATGAAATGAGAAATTCCAACTACGCCGGCTTTTCGCAAATAAGTGCAAGGCATCTACCTGCGGTTTTAGTTCAACAAGTTTCGGAGTGATCGCGGTTGAGCGATTCATCGTAGTAAACCGCCACAGTTTTGGCGGAGGCAGTCAGATTTGTGGGTGTTAAACCAAAGATTGTCCCTTTTGACTAGTCGTTTAAGAACGTCCTCAATGACTAAGTTGCAGGTGGTTGCGGTTGTGTTACACTAACGCAGCGTATATGACGCAAATATCTCGATACAGATCAATGATGTCCGTCGGTATTTGACGGAGCTAGACTGTTTAGCCGCCCTGAAGGTTTATGCAGGGAGCATGTGATCACAGGGCTTGAAAAGAAAGTTGAGCAAACACTGTGTCTGATCAACAGCAAGAAAACGAAATAACGACGACGCAAGCCGCTCCCGCTGCACCGGTTGCGTTGGACCAGGTCGCGGCGCCCGCGCAAGCCTCGGCTCCTGAGACGCCTAAGGCTGCTTCGACGCCTACGCCTTCAGCGGCTGAGAAGGCCGTGCCTGCAACTGGTGAGGAGGCTGCTCCGGCAAAGCCCAAGCGTACGCGCCGCACGGCCAAGTCTGCTGCTGACGGCGAGGAGGTCACCAAGCCCAAGCGCCGTACCACGCGCACGACGCGCGTCAAGCGCACCGTTGCAGCTGACTCCTCGGAGCCGATTTCCGATGAGGTCGCGCAGGCGCGTGCGTTGGCGCAGATTAGCGAGGCTCAGGTGGTGCGCGCCCGCCGTCGTGCTGCCGAGCGCGAGGCCGCGGCTCTGACCGAGCTTGCAGCTCCGTCTGCGCCCGAGACACCTGCCGCCGACCAGCCGACCGAGAAGCCGGCACCGCGCACACGCCGTCGCACGGCTGCTAAGGCCGAGCAGGTTGCCGATCAGGTAACCCTCGAGCTCACCGAGGCTTCGGTTCGTTCCGCGGCAGGGGAGGGCGCATCGCCTGCTGAGTCCGCTGCGCCTGTCGAGGCCAGCGAAGTTCCCGTTGTCGATCCGGCTTTGCGCCCGCACCGTCGCGGTCGCAAGCCCAAGGCCTTCGTCGAGGCAGAGAAGGCCGCAGCCGCAGCTGCAGCCGCTCGGGATGCTGCGGCGACCGCCGAGTCTGCAACCGCTGCCGATGCACCCGTCCAGGATGCTACGACTTCCGAGGCCGCTCCCGCCGATGTCGAGCCCGCCGACGTCCGTCCTGGTCGCAGCCATCGTACTGCTGCTAAGCGCACGTCCAAGGCCAAGACTGCCAAGAAGGGTGCGTCCGAGGATTCCGCCGAGACGACCGCCGATGCATCGACTGACGCCGCCGAGCCCCAGGACGTCGAACAGTCTGCGTCCGAGAAGCCCAAGCGCGGTCGTAAGAAGTCCGCTAAGGCCAAGGCGTCCGAGCAGCAGGCCGAGGCCGAGCTGCAGGGCGATTCCAAGGCCGAGGCCAGCGATGATACTGCGGCTAACGCCGATGCCGCCGCAACCGATGGCGCCGCGCCCGCCGAGGCTGAAGACGGCGCTCGCCCCAACCGTCGCCAGCACAAGCGCAACGACGAGCGCAACGAGCGCAAGGACGAGCGCAACAACGACCGCCGCAACCGCCAGCGCGATCGCAAGCAGCGCAACAAGGAGCGTAATGCCGCTCCCACCGAGCCCACGCTTTCGCGCGAGGAGCTCGCGGCCATGAAGGTCGCCGAGCTGCGCGAGAAGGCCAAGGAGTTCGAGATTGAGACGACCGGCAAGAAGAAAGCCGAGCTCGTCGAGGAGATCTACGTCACCGCCGCGAAGGCCGAGGGCTTCCGCGACATCAAGGGCATCCTGCAGATTCGTCCGGACAGCTCCGGTATCATCCATGCCCATGGCTACATGAAGTCCAACGACGACGCCTTCGTGCCCGCCTACCTCATCCGCTCCGCGCGTCTGCGCACGGGCGACGTCATCGAGGGCTCGCTTCGTCCTTCGCGCGGCGGCGACAAGCGCGCCGGCCTCGCCAAAATCACGACCGTCAACGGTCTAGACCCCGAGCAGATTCGCAACCGCCCCAAGTTCGGTGACCTCACCCCGGTCTATCCCAACGAGCCGCTGCGCATGGAGCATGGCAAGGATTCCATTACCGGTCGCGCCATCGACATCGTGTCGCCGATCGGCAAGGGTCAGCGTGGCTTGATCGTGTCCCCGCCCAAGGCCGGCAAGACCACAATCCTCAAGAAGATCTGCCAGTCTATCTCGATTAACAACCCCGAGGTGCACCTCATCTGCCTGCTCGTCGACGAGCGCCCCGAAGAGGTCACCGATATGCAGCGTTCCATCAAGGGCGAGGTCGTGGCCTCGACCTTCGATATGCCCGCCGACAACCACACCCGCGTGGCCGAGCTCGTCATCGAGCGCGCCAAGCGCATCGTGGAGCTGGGCGGCGATGTCGTGGTGGTGCTCGACTCCATCACGCGTCTTGCCCGCGCCTACAACTTGGCGGCGCCCGCCTCGGGCCGCATCCTTTCGGGCGGCGTCGATTCGGCGGCGCTGTATCCGCCCAAGCGCTTCCTGGGCGCAGCCCGCAATATCGAGAACGGTGGCTCGCTCACCATCCTGGCCTCTGCCCTCATCGACACCGGTTCCAAGATGGACGAGGTCATCTTTGAGGAGTTCAAGGGCACCGGCAACATGGAGCTTAAGCTCGACCGCGACCTGGCCGACCGCCGCATCTTCCCGGCTATCGACCCCGTTGCCTCCGGTACGCGTAACGAGGACCTGTTGGTTGACGAGCAGATGCGTCCGTTTGTCTTTGGCCTGCGTCGCATTCTTGCCGGCATGAACAACACCGAGCGCGCGGCCGCATCGTTTATCAAGGGTCTTAAGGGCACCAACACCAACCAGGAGTTCCTGGTGCGTTCGGCCAAAAAGCACAGCGACTACGAGCAGACGTTCTAGGTTGTCATCCACGCGCAGCGATAGTCATCAGTGCAATAAAGGGTCGGGGCTTTGAGCCTCGGCCCTTTTCTATATTGCCGCTCCGCGCTTTTTTGACCATAAGACTGGCAAGCAGCAGGTTTCCCGTTTCAATCCGACATCGTCGCTTGCAATCGACAGGGCGGTTTCGCATAATAGCTTTTAAGCTTCGCGACGGAAAACGCAGATGAAACGAACCATATACCGTTGCTTTGGGGCATAGCCCCGCTTCATCTTCTCTCGCGCAGCCAACTGAATGATGCGATTTGGGTGCTGGAAGATGGGGAGAGCTCATGGCTTCTTCTGATGCAACACAACGAGCAGTCCTTGCCGGACTTTCGTGCGGGATCGGCCTTGCCGCTCCCGTGGTTATGTATGCCGCGACGCTGCCGTTTTCGTCTGTGAACGAGACGGTCGTGGCGGGTGCGGTTCCCTTCGCCGTGGGCGCGGTGGCGGGCGTGGGTATCTATGCCGCCTCGCTGGGTATCTCCGAGTACCGTGCGCAGCGTGAAGAGCGTCTGTTCCAGCCCGATGCCATGGGCGGTGCCGCCAATCTCAATCAGCATCAAAGCGAGTTCAAGACCGTCTCGATTCCAGCTCAGCAGCAGGATGCGACTCCTTACGCTGCGGCTTCTGCTTCTCAGGCTCAGACGGAGCAGTCTACCTCGGCATTCCTTTCCGGCCTGACTGGTGCGTTCCAGCGCCGTCATGCCGATGATGGTGTCCCTACCATCGCTCGAGCCGCAGATGCCATGGACGAGGACGAGGCTTGGTCCATGATCGACAGTATGCTCGACGACGATTCGCCGGTGAGCTGCGACCCTGCACACTCGCGCGACGTCTATCAAGTCGCCATCGACGAGCTCACCAACGGCGGGCAGACCGGCTCCTTCAATCGCGACGACATCGCCGCCGCGGCGCGTGCCGTGTCTGGCTCCCAGGCCGCCCCTGCGGGCAGCACGGCGGCTTTCGTGGCACTCGTTGCCAACGCGGCGGCCAATAACGCCTACAGCGCTACCTCGGCGGATGCGAACGCTTCTGCCGACAATTCGTACGTTGATGAAGCCATGGCCGCGGACGAGGAGGCCGTTGCCGCCCGCCGTGCCGCCGAAAGCTCGCTGTGGGGCGCTCCTGCCCAGCAGCAGGCGGCTGAGGCTGCGCCGTACAATGTAAACCTCGCCAGCATGCCTATCATCTCCGGTGCCGCGGATATCGATTTCGATGACCTCGATGAGCCTGCAGCCATCACCGCATCGATTGATGCCCAAGATCGCATCGACACCGGCGACCTTCCGGATGCCTCACTCGAGGTTGATGTCCCCATGGCTGATTACTCGGGCCACGAGGACATGTGGGCCGCCGCCACCGCGATTCTGGATGAGATTGACGAGCCTGCTCCTGTTGCAGCCCCCGCTCCCGTCGCTGCCCCTCAGCCTGCTGCCCCCGCCTATGTCGGCCGTCACAGCGCTGTGTTCCCCGAGGATACTGCCCGTATCTCGCGCGAGAGCATCGAGCGGGCCGAGGCTATTGCCGCCGGCATTATGGAAAACCGTCGTCACGAGCGCGTCAATCAGATCCTCGAGGAGGAGATCGAGCGCCTGCAGTCCTCTACCGCCAAGCGTACGGGCCGTGCCTACCTGAGCGTTATCGAGGGCGGTACCGCCAGCTTCGCGCCGCTCCGCGCGGAGGCATAACTTCTGCATGGTTAAGATCAATCGAAAATGGGCGGTCGTGACCTGCCTGATGGCGCTCTTGATCTGGGGCAATTCGCTGGTTCCCGGCTCGGGGTCGGGCTCGCTGAGCCTAACGGTCATGGAAGCTATCCGCGGTTTCCTGCACGGCGTGGGACTTCCATATGAATGGGTGACCAACTTTGTTGTTCGCAAGTGCGCGCATTTTACCGAGTATATGGTGCTCGGCATCTTGGCAACGCACGCCTTTGATTTTGAGGGCCGGCGCACCTTTGACGTGCTGCTGCCCACGGCGGTGTTCCTGCTGCTGATTCCTTCGATCGACGAGACGATTCAGCTCTTTGTGCCGGGACGCGCCGGCATGATCACCGATGTGATGATCGACTGCTGTGGAGCGGCAACGGGCGTTGTGCTCCGATATCTACTACGATCGCTCATATGTGCCAAAAAGGCCGCCTAGGACGTATGCTTGGTGCTAGGCGGCCTTTTTTATTAGAGGGCTTATATAGGGCGTGGTGGCGTCGTTCCGTAGGTCGGATTTGCCGGGCGCGCCACGCCCTGTGGGTGCGTCTGCTACTGAAGCGCCTGTGCGCCCAGGGCCAGGCAGCCCATAATGCCCTGCTTGCCCTCGAGGCTGTTGTTGACGATGTAGTTATCGATGTCGTTGACCTCGGGCGTGACGATATAGCCGTTGAGCATCTCGGCACACTTTTTGCATGCGAGCGGCACGATGGGGGTGTGGTCGGCCACACCGCCGCCGATGATGATCTTTTGCGGCGCGTAGCACAGCGTGTAGGTCATGAGCGCCTGTGCTAGATAGCCTGCGAGCAGGTCCATGGCCTCTGGGTCATCGGCCATGTCTCCGGCGCTCTTGCCATCCCAGCGCTTTTTAACGCCGGGGCCGGCGATGAGGCCCTCGAGGCAGTTGTCATGGAAGGGGCAAGCGCTATGCTCGCCGATGGTGTCGCGCGGGTCGCGCGTGACCAGGATGTGGCCGGCCTCGGGATGCATCATGCCGTGTACGAGCTTACCGCCCGAGAGCACGCCGGCGCCCACACCGGTGCCGATGGTCAGGTAGACCACGTCCGTGAGGCCCTGGGCGCAACCAAAGGTGACCTCGCCCAGGCAGGCGACGTTGACGTCGGTGTCGTAGCCGCAGGGGATATTGAGCTCGTTTTGGATGGTGCCCAGCAGGTCGAAGTAGCGCCATGCCGTTTTGGGCGTCTCCAGGATCTTGCCGTATTGGGGCGAGGCAGGGTTGACTGCGGTGGGTCCAAAGGCGCCGATGCCCAGCGCGGCGATGCCCTTGTTCGCAAACCATGCATTGACGGCCTCAACGGTCTCCTGCGGGGTCGTGGTCGCGATCTGCTCACGCTCCAGGACCGTACCGTCTGCATAGCCCGTGGCGCAGACCATCTTGGTGCCGCCGGCTTCGAGCGCTCCGATAAGCTGCTGTTCTGCCATAGTATTCCTCTCTCTGGGACGAGTTGCTCCGTGACTAAAGTATAGGGCTCTAAACCATTTAAGAAAGCGCTATAAAAAGAAGAAGCCTCGCAACGTGGCGGGCGGTGCGGGGCTTCTTTGGTTGCTTTAGTTGCCGGGCCGTCCTTACCCGCGCGGCTTGATTTTATCACGTAGCGACTTGAGGTTCTCCAGTGCCGCGTTAAGCGTCTCATCCCGCTTGGCAAAGTGGAAACGAATCAGATGGTTGACGGGCTCGCGGAAGAAGCTCGAGCCGGGCACGGCGCCCACGCCCACCTTGGATGCGAGGTCCTCGCAGAATTCGAGGTCGCAGTCATAGCCAAACTCAGAGATGTCCATCATGACGTAGTAGGCGCCCTGCGGCACGTTATGCTCAAGACCGATGCTATCGAGCCCCTGGCAGAACAAGTCGCGTTTGGCGGTGTAGAGGTCGAGGACCTCATCGTAATAGCTGTCGTCGAAGTTGAGGGCGGTGACAACGGCTTCCTGCAGGGGAGCGGCGGCACCCACGGTGAGAAAGTCGTGGACCTTCTTGATACGCTCGGTGATCTGGGCCGGGGCGATGGTGTAGCCCAGGCGCCAACCGGTGATGGAGTACGTCTTAGACAGCGAGCTGCAGCTGATGGTTCGCTCGAACATGCCGGGCAGCGTGGCCATATAGACGTGCTCGTGGGGCGCGTAGACGATGTGCTCGTATACCTCGTCGGTAATGCAGTAGGCGTCGTACTTTTTGCAGAGGTCGGCGATGAAGGTGAGCTCCTCGCGCGTAAAGACCTTGCCGCAAGGGTTGGAAGGGTTGCACAGGACGATGGCCTTGGGGTCGTTGTCGCGGAAGGCTGCCTCGAGCGTCTCGCGGTCAAAGTCGAACGTGGGCGGGTTGAGCGGCACATAGATGGGCTCGGCACCCGAGAGAATGGTGTCAGCGCCGTAGTTCTCGTAGAACGGCGAGAAGATGACGACCTTGTCTCCGGGGTTCGTAACCGTCATCATGGCGGCCATCATGGCCTCGGTGGAGCCGCAGGTGACCACGATATTCTGGTTGGGGTCGATCGGCATGCCCATAAAGTGCTCCTGTTTGGCGGCGAGCGCCTCGCGCATGGCCTGGGAGCCCCAGGTAATGGAGTACTGGTGGTAGAGCGGCTTGGGGTCGGCGGCGATGGTGCTCAGGCTGTTGAGCAGCTGCGCCGGAGGATCGAAGTCGGGGAAGCCCTGCGACAGGTTGACGGCATCGTACTTATTGGAGATGCGTGTCATGCGGCGGATGACCGAATCGGTAAATGTTGCCGTGCGGTTGGAGAGTTCTTTCATGCCGGTCCTTTCGAGGATTTGCAGTGGGGCAAGTTTACTCCTATGGAACCGGTGGGAATTGCTCGAAACGCGCTCGAAAAACTCTTTTCAAAATTCTTGAAAATTGGGGCTTGCATCGCGTGGCGTTCCTTGCAATAATAGTCGAGCGCGAAGCGCACAGGACACGGTGGGTGTAGCTCAGTTGGCTAGAGCGACGGGTTGTGGTCCCGTAGGTCGAGGGTTCGAGTCCCTTTACCCACCCCAGTTCTTGCTTCGTGTTGATATCGGGTCGTTAGCTCAGTTGGTAGAGCAGGGGACTCTTAATCCCAAGGTCCAGGGTTCGAACCCCTGACGGCCCACCACACGATATCTCCTCTAAAGTCCGCCATAACGGACTTTAGCTTTGGGTCGTTAGCTCAGTTGGTAGAGCAGGGGACTCTTAATCCCAAGGTCCAGGGTTCGACCCCCTGACGGCCCACCAAAGCATGTTAAAGCGACTGGCTTAGGCTGGTCGCTTTTTTGTTAACCTCGCATGGGGTCGAACCCGAAAGGGCGCGGCCGCTTTCACAGGTTGAGTCTACCCTGGGGATCGGTGAAACCGTCAGTACCCTCCTTGAGTTTCTTCTCGTCTGCCTTCACGCGACGCTCGAGCTTTTTTGTATCCTCGGCAGGCGGTAGGTTCTCGGGAACAATTCCGCGGTCGATGAGGCTGCCACGCACGCTCGTGTTGTTCTCGACGTGTTCTTGTTTGATCTGGTCCAGACCGTACAAGTCGTGTTCCTCGGCGTTGAAGGCCGTCATCGAGTTCGTGAGGTCCTTTGCTTTGATGAGGACATCGGCTAACCTGTCCGCCAATGCCGCGCTCTTGGGTACGCCGAGCTGCTGCTTCATTTCCGCCGTGCTTCTGCCGCCGAATAACGCCTCATCGCCCTTCGACTTGATGATCGCGAATCCTTTGGAGTCCACGCCGCGTTTGAACGCAATACCCGAGAGCTGTTTCTCTGAATCGGATAGCGAGTGGCGCGCCTGCAAGCGCTGAATCTCTGCGAAGCGCCGCTCTATGAGCTCTTGGCGGCGCGTCTGCACGGCAAAGTATGCCTGGGCGAGCGCGATCTCTGGCTTGTTTGAATCTCCGTTCTGTGCGATTAAATAGCATGCATAGCGCGTAAGTTTGTAGTCTTTAACCGCGCGAGCGGCGACACCGGCAGTTACCATTTTCGTGGTGTCACGAAAATGGGAATCAACTGGAGTTTTGTTTGTTTCGCACGAGACTTTTGCCCTCTTAACAACTTCGGCGAAGTTCTCCCATCGAGTGTACCCCATGGGTTCCATTAAATCGCGTGCGAGCCAATACTCAACGCCGTCTTCCACATGGGCGTAGCTGTCAAGTTCGACACGCCATTTCTCGATATCCCTGCTGTCCATATCTCCTCCTCGCTGGTCTATTTTCTATGCGGGCTTTGCCCGCTCTATATTCAGAATAAGGATACGCTGTCGTGCGGACACGAATGGGTCCCGTGCTGCTTCAAGCTCACGGGGCCCATGGATATCGATTGATTGTGTTCTGCTTTAGATAGGTGTCCGGTTTAATCCGCTCGATAGTGCGATCCGAGACTTTCGGTCCGCTTACGCATGGCTTTGACCATCTCCGTCGACAGCTGAATCTGCGACTGTAGGCGGGCGAGGGCTGCGATCTCGCTGTCATCGGCATGCGGCTTGCTCAGCGCCATGGCCTTGTCTTGCAGGCTTTCAAGCTGTTGCAGGGCCTCGGATAGGCCTGTTTCGGCCCTGTTGATCATGCAATAGGTGCTCATCGTGTGCCTAAGGCTGTGTGTCAGGCGTTCGGCATCTGTTGTGGCAATGCCGTACTGGGGGAGGGTGATATCCGCCTTCAGGGCTGCCTCAGGCTCCTTCTGCGCTGCAAGGGCTGCCGATGCGCCCGCGATGCGCCCGAACACGATGCCGTTGGCACTTGATAAGCCACCAATGCGGTCGGCTCCGTGCATGCCGCCTGTCGCCTCGCCGCAAGCGTAGAGGCCCTCAACGCCCGTGTACGCGGTCTTATCGATCTTGATGCCGCCGTTAGCGGCGTGGGCATACATCGCAACGCGCATCTCGTCAGTCGGGGCGATGCCGTGCTCGTCTTGCAGCCAGGTGGCAAAGGTCTGCACAAACTCTGGGACATCCTCGCGGGGGAAGTCGTAGCGGAGCGCCAGGCCTTCGGCGCCTGCCTGATCGATGGCAAGATCGATAGCGCGGGAGGCCAAGCGTGACGTGAAAGGACCATATCCAGAGCGCTGCTCGAGCAGGTCGTCCAGCTTGTCGTCGGCAATATCTGCCGGCTGGTCTACATGTACGTAGCGCCAGGTTTTCTCGTTGAAGACCAGGTTGCGCTTGGGCTCGATGAAGCCGGGCATCATCTGCATGAACTCTATATTAGTAAGCGATGCGCCGTGCGCGAGTGCGATGGCCTGCGAGGAGCTGAGCACATCGGCCGACGTAAGGCTGCGCTCAAACAGGCCGCCTGTGCCACCGGCTGCGATGATCGTGGCCTTGGCAGCAAAGGGCACGATTCGATTTTCGGTGAGGTCGTAGAGCACGGTTCCGGTTATTCTGCCGTTCGTGTACTCAACAAGGTCGATAAGCTCATGGCGGGGGAGCAGGCGAATGCCGAGCGACTCGATCCAGGTCGTCAGAGCGTCCTCAAGGGGCTTGCGGGTGAGGCCGCGCCACATGCGCGTCTTGTGGTCAAAGCAGGGGATAAATTGCTTTTGTTGAGCACTCTTGGCGCTTTGCGGACGCTGGAGCTCAACGCCCAGGTCTTGCTCGAGCCAGTCAATCGCTTGGGGAATGCCGTGGACGAACGCTTGGACGAGTTCGGGGTCGGCAACGCCGCCGCCGACGGCCAGGATGGTGTCGATGAGGTCCTGCTCGTCGTCTTCGTTAACGGGTCCGATAAGCCCTAGGCCCCAGGTTCCGGGGAAGAAGCTCGATCCACTCATAGTCTTGCCGGCGCTTGCCACAGTGACGGTTGCACCCGTGCGTGCCGCTTCGATGGCGGCGCAAAGGCCCGCAATGCCAGATCCAATTACCAGTACATCAGTCGATTCCATCGGATTCCTTTCTCGTCCGGCGCATTGTCGCACGGGTGATCGGCAATGGGGCCGCAAAAACTCGGCAAATCGGTAAAGGGCAAATATGGCAGGTGGGCGTCATGGACGCTCTGATGCTCCATCTCATCACATTTTGTATTTCGCCCCAACTGATATATCGGCATTAGCTACCCTGCGACAGCGCAAACAAAAAGAGCCGCTACCCGGGTGGGTAGCGGCTCCAAAGCTCAGCTATATGAGCATCGCGCGGGCGCGATTAGGCCTTGAGGGCCTCCTCGACGGCGACAGCGCAGGCGACGGTGGCACCGACCATGGGGTTGTTGCCCATGCCGATGAGACCCATCATGTCAACGTGCGCAGGCACGGAGGAAGAACCGGCGAACTGGGCGTCGGAGTGCATACGGCCCATGGTGTCGGTCATGCCGTAAGAGGCAGGGCCGGCGCCCATGTTGTCCGGGTGCAGGGTACGACCAGTGCCGCCACCAGAAGCGACGGAGAAGTACTTCTTGCCAGCCTCGAGGCGCTCCTTCTTGTAGGTGCCAGCGACGGGGTGCTGGAAGCGCGTGGGGTTGGTGGAGTTACCGGTGATCGAGATGTCGACGTTCTCGTGCCACATGATGGCAACGCCCTCGCGGACGTCGTCGGCGCCGTAGCAGTTGACGGCGGCGCGGGGACCATCGGAGTAGGGGATGGTCTCGACGACCTTGAGCTCGCCCGTGAAGTAGTCGAACTGGGTCTTCACGTAGGTGAAGCCGTTGATGCGGGCGATGATCTGAGCAGCGTCCTTGCCCAGACCGTTGAGGATGACGCGCAGCGGCTTCTTGCGAGCCTTGTTGGCGTTTAGAGCCAGGCCGATAGCACCCTCAGCGGCAGCGAAGGACTCGTGACCGGCCAGGAAGGCGAAGCACTCGGTGTCGTCGGAGAGCAGCATAGCGCCCAGGTTGCCGTGGCCCAGACCGACCTTGCGGTCCTCGGCGACGGAGCCGGGAACGGTGAAGGCCTGGATGCCCTCGCCGATGATGGCGGCAGCCTCAGAAGCGGACTTGGCGCCACGCTTGACAGCGAGAGCGCAACCGAGGGTGTAGGCCCACTCGGCGTTCTGGAAGGCGATGGACTGGGTGTTGTTGACGATCTCACGCGGGTTGAAGCCCTTGTCGGTGCAGATCTGCAGAGCTTCCTCGAGGGAGGCGATGCCGTTGTCGGCGAGGCACTTGTTGATCTTGTCAGCGCGGCGCTCGTAACCTTCGAACGTAACAGTCATAGTTATTTCCCTCCCTTTCTACTCGTGAACCGGGAACACGCTGGCGACGGAGTGAGTCTCCTCGTCGGTGCGCGGGTCGATGTACTTGGCAGCGTTCTCCCACTGACCATAGTGGCCCATAGCGCCAGCGATGGCCTCCTCGGGGGTCTTGCCGGCCTTGACGGCGTCGGTGAACTTGCCGAGGTTCAGGAACTCGAATGCGATGATCTCGTTCTTGTCGTTGAGAGCCATGCGGGTGACGTAGCCCTGAGCGAGCTCGAGGTAACGAGCGCCCTTGGCCTTGGTGCCGAACATGGTGCCGACCTGAGAGCGAAGGCCCTTGCCGAGGTCGTCGAGGGAGGCGCCCACGGGCAGGCCGCCCTCGGAGAACGCGGTCTGGCTGCGGCCGTAAACGATCTGCAGGAAGATCTCGCGCATAGCAACGTTGATGGCGTCGCAGACAAGGTCGGTGTTGAGGGCCTCGAGGATGGTCTTACCGGGAAGGATCTCGGAAGCCATGGCGGCAGAGTGGGTCATGCCCGAGCAGCCGATGGTCTCAACGAGGGCCTCCTCGATGATGCCGTCCTTGACGTTCAGCGTGAGCTTGCAGGCGCCCTGCTGAGGTGCGCACCAACCCACACCGTGCGTAAGACCGGAGATGTCGGAAATCTCCTTAGCCTGGACCCACTTGCCCTCCTCGGGGATGGGTGCGGGGCCGTGGTATGCACCCTTGGCAACGGGGCACATGTTCTCCACTTCCTGTGAGTACTGCATGCCTCTCCTCTCTATCGTGTTGGCGTCCCGTCTGGGGGCCGTGGCTGGCGATTGCCGGGCGACCCTTCGAAAGGGACATGACATGCAGCCCCTATAATACCGCGAAATGCACGGAATATTCGGCGAACGGCTCAGTTTTCGTAGCGAGAAGTCCGGAAGTTTTAATTGAAACGGTTTAACTCTATGTTCTGTGGTCGTGAACTTCCGTAGAGGGGGTCCGTCTTGGGCAAGCTATTGGTCAGCTCTTGTAAGCATTGCGGGGGTTGACCTGTTGCAACGATGCCGTTCGCCGCCTGATTACTGCCTTTGGCCGCGCGAGTGTATTGTTTTGCGTGAATGTTTTGATGGCACGCTTCAATCGTGCTGTATTGGATGGCAAGCAAATCCCGGTGAAGGGAGCGCCATGCAGCGCGTTTGGAGAACGGTTACCGGCTTTTACCATGTCTGTGCCCGCGGTACGGGCAAGCAGCTCATCTTTGAGGGCGATGACGACCGGTGGGAGTTTTTGGAGCTGATGCGTGAGTGCTGCCGCAAGGCGGGCGTGACGGTTATCGCCTGGTGTCTTATGGGCAATCACGTGCGTCTGGTGCTTGCAGATTACGAGGACGCGATGAGCGCGGCGATGCACCGGCTGCTTTTGACGTACGCGCGGAGGTTCAATAAACGCACGGGGCGCACGGGCCATCTGTTCCAGAACCGTTTTGACCGGCGTTCGCTCGATACCGACTGGCAGGTGATGGAGGCTATTCGCTCCGTACACGCCGATCCGCAGGAGGCGGGCGTTAGCCTAATAGAGCGTTATCCCTGGAGTAGCTTTGCGGAGCATTTGTGCGCTTACGACGGTGACGCGGCCGATGTCGCGAGGGGATTTTCTGATCCTTCTTGCGTGCTTGAGCTTTTTGGTTCTGCCGAGGGCTTTATTGCCTATTCGCTTTCGGCGCCCGACGGCAGTGAGCCAGCGCTGTGCGATATGAAAGAGACGGAGTGGGAACGCCACGCCTTTGCCAACAAGTTGGCGAAGCGCCTCGGGGTTCCGCTCAATGGGGTTAAAACTGCACCGCCGGCGCAGCGCGATACCGTTATTGTTGGATTGAACAATGCCGGCTTTACGGTGCGCCAGATTGAGCGGTATACCGGGATTGGCAAAAGTACCGTCTCTCGTATCGTGCGCGCTTATGCTCAGGTGGACGCGCAGGTCGAGGGATCGAAATAAAGGCAGAAAAGAAAATGGCCGAACCGCTCTTAGTCAAGCGATTCGGCCAACGAAATTCTTAAGATTTGGGATAAATACTACTGATTATTTTGCCCCTCGAGCATGCCGTTGAGGGTGCGCCAGGCGAGCTCGGCGCATTTGACGCGGGCGGGCATGTGCGAGATGTCCTGGAGCTGGGCGGCTTCATCCAGGTCTTCCAGGTCCTCCTCGGAGAGCTTTTCGCCGCGGATCATGGCGAGGAAGAGCTCTGCCAAGCGGTGAGCTTCCTCGACGGTCTCGCCGGTGATGAGGTCGGCCATGATGTCGGCGCTGGCCTGACTGATGGCGCAGCCGTGGCCGGTAAAGGAGGCCTCCTCGATCACACCGTTCTCGACGCGCAGCTGCAAGGTGAGCTCGTCGCCGCAGCTGGGGTTGATGCCGTCGTGCTCGTGCGTGGGGGCATCCATCTCGTACTTGTAGTCGGGGTGCGAGTTGTGCTCCATAAACGTGGTGGAGGTGTACAGATTACCCATTGAACGTGCTCCAAACGTGATGCAGGCCGGCGATGAACTTATCGATGTCGGCCTTGTCGTTGTAGAAGGCCACGCTGGCGCGGCAGCAGGCGAGGTTCTCGACGCCCAGCCAGGTGAGCAGCGGCTGTGCACAGTGGTGGCCGGCGCGAATGCAGACGCCGTCCATGTCCATGATGCTCGCGACGTCGTGCGGGTGGATGCCCTTGACGTTAAAGCTCACAACGCCGTGGTGGTTGTCCCAATAGATGGAGCCGATGATCTGGACAAAGTCGAGCTGCATGAGCTCGCCCATCAGGTAGTGGACGAGTGCCTGCTCGCGGGCCTGGATGTTCTCGTAACCCACCGTGTTGACCAGGTAATCAAGGGCGGCGCCCGTGGCGAAGATGCCGGCGGCGTCCTGCGTGCCGGCCTCGAACTTCTCGGGGACGGGCGCCCAGACGGCTTCCTGCTCGGTAACAGAGTCGATCATTTCGCCGCCGGTGAGCATGGGCGGCATGGCGTTGAGCAGGCCCATCTTGCCCCACAGCACGCCGATGCCCATGGGGCCCATGGCCTTGTGCGCGCTAAAGGCAAAGAAGTCGGCGCCCAGGTCGGCCACATCGACCGGCATGTGCGGCAGCGACTGCGCACCGTCGACGACCAGGTAGCCGCCATACTTGTGCACGAGCTTGCCGAGGTTCTTGACTGGGTTCTCGACTCCCAACACGTTGGAGACCTGACCCACGGCCAGAATCTTGGTCTTGGGACCAACCTTGGCAAGAACCTCCTCGGTGGTGAGCTGACCGGTCTTGGTGGGGTAGAGGTAGACGAGCTTGGCGCCGGTCTCGCGGCAGACCTGCTGCCACGGAATCAGGTTGGAGTGGTGCTCCATGATGGTGATGACGACCTCGTCGCCCGGCTCGAGGACTGTGGGTGCAAAGCTCTTGGCGACCAGGTTGAGCGACTCGCTCGTGTTGCGGGTGAAGACGACCTCGTTGGCCTGGGCAGCGCCGATGAGGTCGGCGATCTGCTGGCGCACCTTCGCGATAGCCTCAGTGGCCTCGACGGACAGCGAGTACAGGCCGCGCAGAGGGTTGGCGTTCATGCGCTGGTAGAAGTCGCGCTCGGCGTCGAGCACACAGGCAGGACGCTGCGCGGTGGCGGCACTATCGAGGAAGGCGATCTCGGGGTGCTGCTGGAACAGCGGGAACTGCGCCTTGTAGGGATTAGTCTCGATGTCGACGGTAGGCCAGCCGCGCGAGGCCTCGTCGCTGGCGTCGAGCTCCATAGGCTCCGGTGCGGTACAGGTGTCGCATTTAACGTGCTCGGTGTCGATCATGCGAGCTCCTCTTCAAAGTTGTCGATCAGGTTGTTGCCCAGGCGGACGACGGCGGCGCGGGTGCGCTCGTCGGTGGCGGAAAGTGCGGCGTCCTCCAGCTTGGCGCGGACGAACAGGTCCTCGGCGGCGTTTTGGTCAAGGCCGCGGCAGGCGAGGTAGAACAGTTGCTCGTCGCGGACGTGGCCGATGGTGGCTCCGTGGTTGCCGGCGACGTCGTCCTCGTCGCAGAGAATGACGGGAACGGTCTTGTTGTCGACGCCCTTGTTGGCCAAAAGCACCGTCTCGCGCTCGGTGCCGGTTGCACCCTTGCAGCCGTGCACGAGGTCGATGGTGCCGCGGTAGACCTTCTTGGACGTGCCGGTCAGTACGCCGTTGGCGTCGATCTCGCACTCGGTCTTGCGACCGCGGTGGCGCAGCTCGTAGTTAAAGTCGCGCACCTGCTCGCGGGCGCCCAGGTAGTCAGTATCGATGGTGACCTTGGCGGTATCGCCCAGCAGGTCGCCGGCAAGGCCGGTGGCGCTGGCGCCGGCACCCAGGACGGTGTGCTGCACGTTGACGCGCGCGCCCTCGTCCAGGAACAGGCCGGTGTCGTCGAGCGCGATCCAGCTATCGTCGAGCGTCTGCGTGCAGGTCACGTTGACGGTGGCGTACTCGTGGGCGCACACGCGTAGCACGGAGCCCACGACGCCTTGGCCGGCAACGGGGGAGTCCAGGGCTATGCGCAGGTCGAGCGTTGCCTGCGGACGGGCGACGACATCGATGGCGGCGATGGCCGCGGCAGTGTCGACGCCACTCACGCGCACGGTAACCGTGGCGTGCTGGTATGCGGGCACATCGATGACGATGCGCTTGGTGGCGTGGTCGGCCAAGTAGGTGTAGGCAGCCTCGCCCATGCCGGTCTCGAAGGCTTCAGCAGGGGAGAGCTCCTCCTCGAGCTCGATGGCACCGGCCTGGTAGATGGAGGTGGCGGGCACGTCAAGCTCGGTCTCGGGCGTGATGCGGGCGCGGTCGGCGGCATCGCCGGGCGCGGAGGCGCGGCGCTCGGGGAAGCGCTCGGCCATGGCGTCCATGGCGGCGTCGAACGCGTCGGTCGAGCCGGCAAACTGCTCGTCTAGGCCCTCGACCTCAACGGCCTCGGCGGGGGCGGTAGCAAGCTCGTCCGAAAGCTCGAGCTTGGTCTGGTTCATCTTGAGCCAACCCCAAGTGGCAGCCGGCATCGCATTGACCTGCTCAAGGGTGGTAGCAGCGGTGTTCGTGGTCTGTTTCATTATCCGATCGCTCCTTCCATCTCGAGCTTGATCAGGTTGTTCATCTCGACGGCGTACTCCAGCGGCAGCTCCTTGGAGACCGGGTTGGCAAAGCCGTTGACGATCATGGTACGGGCTTCTTCCTCCGAGATACCGCGGCTCATCAGGTAGAACACTTTGTCGTCGCCGATGCGGCCGATGGTGGCCTCGTGGCCGATGTCGACGTTCTTGGCGCGGATGTCCATGGCCGGAATAGTGTCGGAGCGGCTTTGGTCGTCGAGCATCAGCGACTGGCAGCTCACGGTTGCCTTGGAGCCCTCGGCCTTGGGTGTCGCCACGATAGAGCTGCGGAACGTCTGGATGCCGCCGCTCTTGGAGATGCCCTTGGTCTCGACAGTTGCCGAGGTATCGGGCGCGTTGAGCACGACCTTGCAGCCGGTATCTAGGTTCTGGCCGGCGCCGGCAAAGGTAATGCCGGTAAAGCTCGAGCGGGCGCGGCGTCCGTTGAGCACGCTCATGGGGTAGAGGTAGCCCACGTGGCTGCCGAAGGAGCCGCTGATCCACTCGATGTCGCCGTCCTCGTCCACGCGCGCACGCTTGGTGTTGAGGTTGTACATATTCTTGGACCAGTTCTCGATGGTCGAGTAGCGCAGGTGCGCACGCTTGCCCACAAAGAGCTCGACAGCGCCGGCGTGGAGGTTGGCCACGTTGTACTTGGGCGCGGAGCAGCCCTCGATAAAGTGCAGGTCAGCGTCGTCCTCGACGATGATAAGCGTGTGCTCAAACTGGCCGGCGCCCTTGGCGTTAAGGCGGAAGTAGCTCTGCAGCGGGAAGTCGAGCTTGGTGCCCTTGGGCACGTAGACAAACGAGCCGCCCGACCACACGGCACCGTGCAGGGCCGCAAACTTGTGGTCGGTGGGCGGGATGAGCGTCATGAACTTCTCGTGGATGAGCGGCTCCCACTGCGGGTCGTGCAGGGCCTCCTCGATGCCGGAATAGACGATGCCCATCTTGGACGCCGTGTCCTGCATGTTGTGGTAGACCAGCTCGGAGTCGTACTGCGCGCCGACGCCTGCCAGGTAGCTACGCTCGGCCTCGGGGATGCCCAGGCGCTCAAAGGTATTCTTGATGTCGTCGGGCACCGACTCCCAGTCGTGCTTTTGATCGGTGTTGGGTTTGACGTAGGTGACGATGTTGTCCATGTCCAGGCCCTCGATGGAGGGACCCCACGTCGGGTCGGGGAAGCGATTGAAGATCTCGAGGGACTTGAGGCGCAGGTCGAGCATCCACTGCGGCTCGTCCTTTTTGGCGCTGATCTCGCGCACGATGTCGGGCGTGATGCCGGCGTCGAGGCGCTCGAATCCCTCCTCGCCATAGGTGAAGTCGTAGAGGCTGCGGTCGATGTCCGCGACCTCGGTGCGGTTCTTGGTCATTGCGTCGCCCCTTTACGCCTGCTGCTCGGCAGCGGCGGTCTCGGCCTGGGCGCGCTGCTCGGCGGCCTCGCGCTCGAAGGTCTCAAAACCGTTCTTGTCGATCCAGGGGATGAGCGAGGCGTCGTCCTCGCGCACGATGTGGCCCTTGACCATAACGTGGACGCGGTCGACATTCAGGTGCTCCAAGATGCGCGTGTTGTGCGTGATGATGAGCATGGAGCCGTCGCAGCTCTTGCGGTAGGCGTCCATGCCGTGGCTGACGGTGGACAGGGCGTCGACGTCCAAGCCCGAGTCGGTCTCGTCCAGGATGGCGAGCTTGGGCTGCAGCAGCAGAAGCTGGAGCATCTCGACCTTCTTCTTCTCGCCGCCCGAGAAGCCCACGCCCAGCTCGCGGTTGAGGTAAGCGGTATCCATGTTGAGCTCGGCCGCGAGCTCCTTGACGCGACGGCGGAACTCCTTGCCCTTCATCTCCAGGCCGGGGCGGCCGGCGATGCTGGCGCGCAAAAAGCTCGACAGCGGCACGCCCGGAATCTCGACCGGGGCCTGGAAGCTCAGGAACAGGCCGGCGCGCGAGCGCTTGTCGGTGGTGAGCTCGGTGATGTCCTGGCCGTCAAAGACGATGCGGCCGTCCTGCACGGTGTAGACGGGGTCGCCCATGACCAGGTGGCCGAGGGTGGACTTGCCGGCGCCGTTGGGTCCCATCAGAACGTGGGTCTCGCCGGCGGCGACGTTGAGGTTGACGTTGTGGAGGATAGTCTTCTCGTCCACGGAGGCGGTCAGACCTTCGATGGAAAGCAGCGGATTTGCGCTCATGCTGTCCCTCTCTGTATATGGTGTACTCATAGGTGTACTAAACCCTAGGAATCTTCTCGGAATAAAGTTACTATGGGTTCGGCGTTAGTCAAGGGAAAACCCGACTAATCCACTCGACTTTTCAAATTCTGGGACAAAATAACCTGTTGTGTTTGTCCCATTTACTTAAGATTTGGGACAAACAAAGCTGGTTATGTTGTCCCAGATGCGATGGGAGGGTAGGTATGCTCATTTCTTCTAAGGGCCGCTATGCCCTCCGGCTGATGATCTATATCGCAGCGCTTGGTGACGCCGAGGGCAAGATTGCCCTGCGCGAGGTCGCCGACCGCGAGCATATCTCGCAAAAGTATTTGGAGCAGCTGGTTCGTCCGCTTATGAAGGCTGGCCTGCTTAAGAGCGTGCGCGGCAAGGGCGGCGGCTACATGATGGCCAAGGATCCCTCCGAGGTACGTGCGGGTGACATCCTGCGCGCCGTCGAGGGCAGCACGGCTCCGGTGGCGTGCGATGGCATCGACAACAGCTGCGCCCGCAGCGACCTGTGTTCCACCGTCAAGTTCTGGCGCGGCTTGGACGAGGTCATCGAGAACTATGTTGACGGCGTGACGTTGGCCGACCTGGCCGCCGTCCCCGAGATCAACTTTGACATTAAGCTGTAGGTTGAGCGCAATTCCTTAAGATTTCGCGGAGGGTTGTTGCCGTTTACCGAGGGGTTGTTGTGCAACAACGGGCGAGCTGCAATACTTATTTCTATCTTTGCAAACTGAACTTTAACTACACCAATGCAGGGAGGATCTTATGCAGCCCAAGCATTCTGCTATTGTCGCGGGCCTGACGCTGGCGCTTTCGTTTGGCGCCGTTTCCGCGCCGGCACCCGCCGCTGCCGAGGAGCCCACGCCGGGCGTTGCCTCGGATGCCACCGATATCGATAAGGGCCTTTACACCCAACAGTCCTTCTCGGGCGTGCTGAGGTCGGTCCAGGGCGTTTCGTTTGTCAACGTGACTCCCGAGATGAAGTACTTCACCAAATATGAGAGCCATGGCAACTATAACCAGGGCTTTTCGTATGGTGACGGCTACAACGCGCTGGGCTATTACCAGTTCGACCGCCGTTGGTCGCTCATTCCGTTTATGAAGCAGGTCTACAACTACAGCCCCGAAAAATACAGCATGCTCAAGGATGCGATTGATCGCGGCAGCGAGATTTCCAACGCGAACAATCCCATGTCCGAGAACGGTCAGCTCACCGAGCTGGGCCGTATCACGCAGGAGGCTTTCCAGGGTGCTTACAACACCGATCCTGTTGAGTTCTCAGCACTTCAAGATGCCTATGCGTACAACTCGTACTATGCGGTGACCGAGGCGTGGCTCAAGAGCGGCCTGGGTATTGATATTTCGGGCCGCGCCGATTGCGTCAAGGGCATGGTGTGGAGCATTACCAACATGTGCGGCACTGGTGGCTGCAGGGACTTTTTCCGCTGGGCGAATCTTTCCAACGATATGTCCGACCGCGAGTTTGTGACGGCGCTCTCCAATAGCGTGGTCAACAATGTCGCCACCAAGTTTTCAAGTCAGCCCCAGTATCATGAGGGCTGGAAGAATCGTTATAAAAATGAGCTGAAGGACTGCTTGGTTTTTATCGCCGAGGATGAGGCTGCCGCTGCGACGCCCGTGCAGCCCGAGCCTAAGCCGGCGCCCTCGCCGACACCTGATTCGAATGACGACTCGAGTGACGATGCCAACGATGACAGGATGGATGCGCCCTCGACCGATGCTGACGGTAATGGCTCTGCTGTTGGCACTACCAACGACGGCTCTACCTCGAACGGCTCCGATTCGAACGGCTCTGCTGCGGGCGATTCGCCTTCAAGCTCTGCCGGCAATACGGACAGCGACGCTTCTGGTTCGACCGGCGCTGACACCTCTAACTCATCTACCGGCTCGAGCGATTCGTCCGTTGACACCGGCTCTAACAACGGCTCCGGCTCTGACGCAACCCCTGATTCCGATGCTTCCAAGGACGATTCGAATAAGGCGCCGGACGCTCCCGTTGCTTCGCCGGACAAGAAGCCTTCTTTCTCCGAGCAGCTTGGTTCTACGCTGGGTTCTTCGCTGATGGCTGGCGTCAATAACGGCTCGGCCCAGAACAAGGACAACTCTGATCAGGCTTCCACGGAAAAGACCGAAGCCGCAAAGGGCGACTCCAAGGACAAGGCTTCCGAGAAGACCGAATCCGATAAGGGTTCTAGCTCTGAGGAGAAGGGCGACAAGTCCGAACAGGAGAAGGACGAGGATAAGAAGTCTGAATCTGAGGAGAAGGACGAGAGCAAGGGCAAGACCAAGGACGGAAAGCAGCAGGGCGAGGACAACGGTAAAGGCAACACTGACAACCGGAACCAGGAGCAAAATGACTCCAAAAAGGTGACCACCACGACGACTACAACGACCAAGTCATCTGGCGGTAACATGCCCAAGACGGGCGACCTTATCGTTATGGCGAGCCTTGCCAGTGCAAGCTTGGCCACACTGGGCGCTACGTCTATCGTAAGCGGTAAGCATAAGCTCGATCAGCAGAAGAAGGCTTCTGGGGAGGACGGCTCGGAGGAGTAGCCTCTCGGCTGCCAGATAACTAAAGAGTCGGGACGGGGTCCGGTGCGAATGCGTCGGGCCCCGTTTTGTTGTGCAACGATTAGTTGTGCCCCCCTCACGCCTCTTGTTGCTACCGTTGCCCGATATGTTTGCGCGGCGACATCGGTACATGCGATGCGGTTATTACAATTGGCGTCGTGTTGCGATTTAGGGGGAACGTTTTGGTGTCTGAACAGGCAAATAATGGTTGTGCTGACGGCTTTGGCGTGCGTTTGATCGGCTGTGCCGACGATGCGGCTTTGCCCATTGGCATGCACGACTATGCGGAGGCTCTTGGTTGCTGCACGCTGGTCGACAAGACCATGTTTATTGCCGATGTGTTGGACTGCGACGCGTCCGTTGTGGTGTGCTGTCGACCCGAGGGTTTTGGCAAGAGCATGAACTTGTCGATGCTCAGGGCGTTTCTGGAGCGTCCAGCGGTCGGTCGCGCTGGTCAGCTTTTGTTTGCCGATGCTCAGATTTGGGATGCGGACGGCGGGCGCTATCGGGATGAGTACGCTTGCTATCCGGTGATATCGCTGGACTTTTCTGGCGCTGCGAGGCGTGGCCCTGCTGTTGCCGGCGTCGTGCGCGATGCCCTTTCGGGCGAGTGCGCTCGCTTGTTGGCGCTCTTGGGGGCTCCGGATTTAGCTCGAGATAAGGTGCGTCACATCGAACGTGTCGCGCGTGGCGTGGCGAGCGAGGATGAGGTCGCCTCGGTGCTTGGCGTGCTCATTGAGCTGCTGGAGATGGCCTGCGATGAGCAGGTTGTATTGCTCGTTGATGGGTACGACGCGGCGTGGTTGGGCCATGCGAGCGCGAGGGGCGCTTCCGGCGCCGATTCGGCAGGGCTATTCGATCGCGTGCTGTTCGACGCCATTGCCACTGCGCGCGATTCGTTGCGGCTGACGTGTCTGATGGGGGAGCGTCCCAGTCCTGCCGAAGCGGCGCTTTCTTCGCGCAGTTGCTCGTATTGTCTGTCGACGCCGCTTTCGACGTGGTGTGACCGTTGGTTCGGCTTTTTGGATGCCGAGGTCCAGGCTCTGTTGAATCATGCTGGGCGCGAGGAATATCTTGATGATGCGCGTGAATGGCTCGAGGGATATCGGTTTGGTAGGGCCTATTGCTCGAGTCCAGCGCGTGTGATCGGTTTTCTGGACCGAGGCTGCACGGCGCCTGTGCGCGCCGATCTGTATGGGTATGCGGATTGCCTGAGTAGGGTAGTTGCCGGGTGGAATTTCGACCGCCTTTCGGTCTTGTTTGATTTGCTCGAGGCCCATGGGTGTGCTGAGGTCCCGCTTTGTTTGGACGCTGCAGAGCCAAATGTCTCGCCTGACGATGGCATGTGGACAGCGCTGTATCTGTCCGGTTTTCTCACGACGGATATGACTGAGGGGCCAGAGCATGGCGATCGGCTCCGTGCTTTGCGATTGCCCAATAAAGAGCTTCGCCAGGCCTTGCGTCTAGTGATTGTTGAGTGGTTTGAGTGCGCTGCCGAAGACATTCGAGACGTCGATGCGTTTCGCGACGGGCTGTGCCATGGGAACGAGGACACCGTGAGGCGGGCGCTAAGCCGCATCCTGGGGGATGCGGGTATCGGTGAGACCGACCCAGATAAGCCGCTGCCATATCATCTGCTCTTGCAGGGGCTCTGCTTTGGCTTGCCGGGCTATGCCAATCCTGCTTCGAGGCGAAAGTGTGGCGCGGGTCGCTGGGACATCCAGGTTTTCCCTACGGGCGCTGTGTTCGACGTAGCTGACACGATCGGCATGCTGGACGAGCGCCCGCTTATAACAATCAATATGATGTATGACCCCGATGTGGATGCGCTGGGGTTGGAATTGCTGGCCGTGCAGTCGCTACTCGACATAGAGCGCGACGGCATCGACGAAATTCGTGTACCACGCCCCGGCGTTGGCCGCATGCGCTGGGGGTTCGGTTTTGATGGGCAGCATGTGGCTACGGTGTGCCAACGGCTTTAAGCGCCGAGGTGTTTCCGGCTTCCGTTACTCGGTGTCCTTCATGGGCGGCATGGGCTTCCAGTTGGGATCCTTGATGATCTTGCGGGCGTCCTTCATGCCGCGCCGCAGCGCCGGAATGCCGGTCTTAAAGCACTTATCGACCGCAGCCAGGCGAATGAATTCCTTGCAGAAGGTCGCGGCATTGCCCAGGCGGAACAGCATGGGGTGGTAGTCACCGTAGATCTGCATATAGCGAGCGAGGAAGCCTCGGTTGCGCATGATGTAGTAACGGTTGGTGTCGCTCGTAGAGTTGAGCTGGCGCTTGCCGGCGATATCCCAGTTAGAGACGGCGCGGGCGCGCTTGAGAACCACGTCGGCCACAACGGCGGCGGAGAAGTGTTGGCTGGCTACGTAGCCGTAGCAGGCATCGTCGCCGTAGATGAAGAATCGCGCATCGGGCAGGCCGATCTTGTCGACCACGCGGCGCGAGAACATGCCGCCCTCAAAGCACAGCTGGTTCATGGCGCGATAACCCTCTGGACCCAAGTCCCACTTGGCGACTGGGTTGGGAATGCCGAGCGAAAGGATGAGTTGGTATTGCCAAAAGAAGGCGCCGCCGTCAAAGTCTAGGCGCGAACCCTGGATGACATCGTAGCGGTCGGTCCACTTGGCAAGACGCTCGATGCCTTCGGGGATGACGAGCACGTCGTCGTCCATCACCCAGAACCACTGGGCGCCCAGGTCGTAGGCGCATTTAGTGCCGGCGGAGAAGCCGCCCGCACCGCCGCCGTTTTCGAGCTGCGGGGCGTAGATGACACGGTCGGTGCCGCCCTGCGCGTCAGGCTGCTCGGTGTCGATGCCCCACAGGTTGGCCAGGCGCTCGTTGAATGCGGTGCACATGGCCTCGGTCTCGCGCGAATTCTCGTTATCGACAATCACGATGCGCCAGGGCGTTGCCGTGAGCTCGGTCATGGAGTCGAACAAATTTGCCAGGAGTTCCTGGCGCTTGTACGTAACGACGACGATGGCGAGCTTATCGATGGGGGCGGGAAGGGTTGAAGGCATGGGGCAATATATCCTTTCACGCGCGGCGGGCGAGCGCTGCACGGAAGCTATCGAATACGTCCTTGGGACTGTCCTATTGTAAAGGCTCGGCGCACCTTAGCGGCAAGCTTTGAATAAAACGCAGGAACCTGCCATGGGCCCGCCGCATGACGTGGGGCTGCTTTGCCCGCAAGAGGCTCCATAGATTATATAAACGCCTGCTGGCGCGCTGACCCTTTGATACCATGAAACGACAGGTATTTCCTAAGGAGCACATTTGTCTACTAACGCCTCTGGCAGCCCTGTTCTGTCGCTGCTTATTCCCATTTACAATGTTCAGCGCTACCTGCGCGAGTGCCTCGATTCCGCCCTGGCGCAGACGCTCAAGGATATTGAGATCATCTGCATTAACGACGGGTCGACCGACAACTCGCCGGCGATTATCCGCGAGTATATGGAGCGCGATGGGCGCGTCAAGATGATCGACAAGGCCAACAGCGGCTACGGCGACTCGATGAACCACGGCCTGGAGATGGCGCGTGGCAAGTACGTTGGCATCTTGGAGTCCGATGACTTTATGGCGCCCGACGCACTCGAAAAGCTTGTCTCGGCCGCCGATAGCAATAATGCCGACTTTGCGAAGGCGAACTTTGATTTCTACTGGTCTAAGCCCGAGGAGCGCCGTTCGCTGCACGAGATGTTTAAGGCCAAGGACTGCGACAAGCCGGTGCACCCGAGCGACACGACGCAGTTCTTTAAGCAAAAGCCGTCGATTTGGTCGGCCGTGTACCGTCGCGATTTTCTTGAGCGCAACGGCATCAAGTTCTTGCCGACTCCAGGGGCATCCTTTCAGGACACGTCATTCGCCTTTAAGGTTATCGCGTGTGCCGATAAGGCTGTTTACCTGCATGATGCCGTGTTGTCGTATCGCCAGGACAACGAGAATTCCTCGGTCAATTCTTCGGCTAAGGTCTTTTGCGTCAATACCGAGTATGCCGAGATTGAGCGTTGGATTCGAGAGGATTATGCCCGCGGCCACGCAAGCGGCGATGTCGCGCGCATGCTCAAGTTCAATCAGCTCATTAAGTACGATTCGTACATGTGGAACTACGTGCGCCTGGCGCCTAAGTTCTATAAGGAGTTCCTGGTTCAGATGGCCAAGGAGTTCCAAGCGGCCTTGGACGCCGGGGACTTTTCGCTTGACGACCTCAAGCCGTGGAAGCGCGCAAATCTCGCTGCCATCCTCAAAGATCCTGAGGGCTGGGTTGACGAGCATCCGAGTTTCGCGACGGATGGTGCCTTGGGGCGTGCTAAGTATTACGCCTCGGTTGGAGGCCCAGGCGTGGTCGCTGCCTTCCTCATCGAATCGCTGAGGGGGTAGGTCGACATGGGAGAGGCCTCGTGTCCTAAAGCTACCATTGTCGTCCCCGTTTACAACTCTGCGCGCTCCATTCAGCGATGCCTCGATTCGCTGTTGGCCCAGTCCGAGCGCTCGATTCAGGTTGTCTGCGTCAACGACGGTTCGACTGATGATTCGTTGAACGTGTTGCGCCAGATCGCGCAGGCCGACAATCGCGTACTGGTGATTGACCAGGAAAACGCGGGCGTCTCGTGTGCTCGAAATGCCGGTATCGATGTCGCCGAGGGCGAGACCGTCTTTTTTGTGGACGCCGACGATTACATCGATGCCCGGACGGTCGAGCACGTGCTGCATTCCATGGAGTCTGCAGATGCCGAGGCCGCCGTTTTTGGCGGCGTCTGTGAACCTGCCGATGCTGCCCCCAAGCGCGTCCAGCAACTCATGAGCCCCAAAGCTGGTACCTTCGGCGCCCGTGATCCCCAACTGCTGTTCCATTCGAATGCGCAGCCCTATGCCTGCCGTGCGGCTTTTTCGTGCGAGCTGCTCAATCGCGAAGGCATTCGCTTCGCCCCCGGTTTGGCTTTGGGCGAGGACGTCGTCTTCCAATTTGCGGCTTATGCGCTTGCCCGTAAGACCGTCGTCATGCCGGACAAGTTCTACCACTACGTGATGGAGAGCGAATCGGCGACGCACGAGTTCAACAGTGCCGAGGCTCGTGCCAAAAAGCTTGACGCCCACATGAGGATGCTCGAGGAGGTCTTGGAGGGCTGGGCGGCCTACGGTCTTTTGGACCTGTGTCCCGGCGAGCTGATAACTTGGTTTTTGGACCTAATTGTGTTCGACCTGGCGCGCTTGGATGCCGATGACTTCCATCGCGTGGCGGCTCGCGTCAACATGGACCTCGCGACGTTTTTGGGAACGGACTGGGCAGATATGCCTGCCAAGGGCGCTGTTTGCCGTGTTGCCCACAAGTTCGTTGCGACGACCTCGGGCTTTTCGATGGCAGATGCCACGCTGTTCTATCTTTCGACTCGCGGTCTCAAAGCCTGCCTGGAGCGCTTTCTCTAATTCCAAGCGCTGCCGCCCGCCGCAACTCGGCTGCTAAAATAACCCTGTTACACGCTATTCAACAGGAGGTTCTCTTGCAGAACTCTGATACCCCTAAAGTTTCGCTGCTTGTTCCCATCTGCAATGTTGAGCGCTACCTGCGCGAGTGCCTCGATTCCGCCGTGGCGCAGACGCTCAAGGACATCGAGATCATCTGCATCAACGACGGTTCTACCGATAGTTCGCCAGATATCATCCGCGAGTACATGGAGCGCGACCCCCGTGTAAAGATGATCGACAAGGCCAACAGCGGCTACGGCGACTCGATGAACCGCGGCCTGGAGATGGCGCGCGGCGAGTACGTGGGCATCCTTGAGTCCGACGACTTTATGTTTGAGGATTCGCTCCAAAAGCTGGTCGCCAAGGCCGATGCTGAGCATGCCGATGTCGTTAAGGGCGACTTTTACCTGTATTGGTCCACGCCCAGCGAGCGCCGTGAGCTGTTTGGAATTATCGACGAGCATATGACGGGCGCCGCGTATCGCCCCGTCGATCGCCCGGGCATCTTCTACCGCAAACCTTCCATTTGGTCGGCTATCTATCGGCGCGAGTTCCTCAACGACAATCAGATTCGGTTCCTTCCCACGCCGGGTGCCTCGTATCAGGACGCAGGCTTTAACTTTAAGGTTTGGGCTTGCGCCGAGCGTGCCGCGTTTATTGCGGACCCCATTTTGTGCTATCGCCAGGATAACGAGAAGAGCTCCGTTAATTCGCCCAACAAGGTGTTTTGCGTGTGCGACGAGTATGTCGAGATGCAGCGCTTTTTGGACGAGCGTCCCGAGCTCAAGGCTCAGCTTCAGGGCATTTTAATGCGCATGAAGGTCGATACGTACCGTTGGAATGATGAGCGCTTGGTCGATGAACTGCGCGAGCAGTTTTGGAAGAAAGCCTCGTCCGAGCTCAAGGCCGATTGGGATGCCGGTCGCTTTGACCTGTCGCTGTTTGATCCGCGTGGCGAGACCGACTTGCGTCTGATGGTCAAGTCGCCCCGCGCCTATATCGATTCGCGCTTTGACTTTAAGAAGCCGGGCAAGCTCAATACGTTTAAGCATTACTTTAAGATTGGCGGCCTGTCGCTGGTCTGGCGCGTGCTGACGTATCAGCGCACCTACGGCGACAACCCGCACCCCGATGACGTTCCGGCCGCACAGTAGGAGCGATTGACTATGGCTAACCCCAAGATTTCCGTTGTCGTTCCCATCTATAAAGTGGAGGAGTGCCTGGCCTGGTGCCTGGACTCCCTGCTTGCGCAGGACATGCCCGATTGGGAGGGCGTGCTGGTCAACGATGGCTCGCCGGATGGCTCGCGCGATATTGCGGCCGCCTATTGCGAAAAAGACGCGCGCTTCACGCTGGTCGATAAGCCCAATGGCGGCCTGTCGAGTGCGCGTAATGCAGGCATCGCTGCGTCCACGGCGCCTATCGTCGCGTTTTTGGATTCCGACGACCGCTTTACGCCCGATGCATGCCGCGTGATCGTCGATGCCTTTGAGCGCGAGCGCTGTGATGTTTTGACCTTTGGTGCGAATCCGTATCCGCTGGAGGCGGGGTATCCGTGGCTTAACTATGTGCTGAGCCCGCGCGATGTGTCGTTTGAAGGCTATAGCTCCGACCTACTGTTTAAGGAAGCATCTCGCCCCTTTGCATGGCGCACCGCCTGCAAGCGTGAGTTTTTGCTGGGTAACGGGATCGTGTTCGACGAAACCGTTAAGTATGGCGAGGACCAGGTCTTCGATTTTGCCGTGTACGGTCGCTCGCGCAAGACCGCGCTTATTTCGAACAAGCTGTATGACTACCGCGTGGCGCGCAAGGGTTCGCTCATGGACACCATGCGCTACGACGACGAGACGCGCCTGCTGGAGCACGTGAAGATTTACTCCGCGGTGCTGGCTGACTGGCAGCGCGACGGTCTCGATGTCCAGCATGCCGAGGACCTGGCGTACTTCCTATGCGATCTGGTGCTGTACGATGCGCTCAGGTTGCTGGGTTCGGACTGCGGCAAGGTGTTTGCTGCCGTTGCCACAGCGCTTGCCGGTTCTGCTGTGGGTAGCGATGCTGCGCTTGCACAATGTGCCCCGTCTGTTGCCGCTATGGTGCGCGCGGCGCTTACCAGTAAGGCCCCCAATGCCCGTGCGTGCAAAAAGCTCATGTTCGATTACGACGTCTTGAGGTTTGGGCGTCTGGGTGCCTGCAAGCGCATGGCGGCGAACGCCCTGGGAAAGCGAGAAGTGTAGATGAGTATCAAGCGTTTGGCACTTTGCCGCAGTCAGGGCCGTCTGTTTGTGCTGCTTCGTTTTGCCGGTCAGGATGTCGCTGCGCTTATTGAGCAGGAGGGTTCTCAAGCGTTTGCCCATGCGACGACGAGCGGTTCTTGTGTGCCGTTGCTGGTGTTCCCAGTCGATCATGGCCGTGTGCTGGCGTTTTGCCCTTCCGTTTCCGATTACGAGCGCGAGCTCGCCGTCTTGGTGCTTCCGTTTTTGGATGGCTCGTCGATGGATGTCGTTTTTGCATCCGGTGGTCAAAGGTTGGGCTCCATTCGTCTCGATAGCCGCGTGGCCAAGTTGGAATCCAAGATTAACTACAAAGCAAAGCCTGCGCTGTGCGCGCTTATCCGCGATGCGCAGCGTGGCGAATGCTGCGGTCGCTACGAGATCGATGCCATTCGCTATTTACCGGCAGACGCCGGCGCGGTGTGGCGCTATGAGGTTACCTGGGCGGGAGACCCCCAGTGCGCACCTGAGCTCCAGATCTTCGATACGCATATGAATGCCATCGATGTCACTGTGCATGTGTTTGAATCGCAGGTCGATGTGCCGCAGCGCAACGGTTGCCGCGTCAATAAAACGTATCTGAGCGTTGAGATGCCCCAGGATATACGAGATTTTGTCGCGATTGTGAGCGATCCCACGGAGCAGATCCAGAGCGGGTTTTGCGCCATGGATGGTCGCCTGTACAACGGCATGTTCGATGACAGCTGGAACCGCATGAAGGACGCGCGTGCAGACGACGCAGCTTATCGACGTTGGTTTGAGCAACATCGCGCAAAGCCGGGCGATTTGGCGTGCCAGCGTGTCGCTTCGGCGGCCTTTGCCTATAGACCGCTCGTGAGCATTGTGGTGCCGTGCTACAAGACTGATCGGGTCTACCTGCGCGAGCTGCTGGACTCGGTGCAAGCCCAGAGCTATGACAACTGGGAACTGCTCCTTATGGATGCCTCGCCCGAATGGGATGCGGTGGCCAATCTTGCGGTAGCCGCTCACGACGAGCGCGTCCGCCGCATCGAGCTGCCCGACAATGGCGGCATTGTGGTCAACACCAACGCAGGCATCCAGCTGGTGGCGGGCGATTACATCGTATTCTTGGACCACGATGACATCTTGGAACCGGATGCATTGTTCCACTACGTTGCCGCGTTGAACAAATCTGTCGAGGGTGAGCGTCCGCAGGTCCTGTTCTGTGACGAGGACATGTTCCAGAAAACGGGGGAGTGGGGCCAGCCGGTCTTTAAGACCAAGCTCAACGTCGACCTGCTCTATAGCCATAACTGTGTAACCCATTTTCTGATGGTGGAGAAGGCCCTGATCGACTCCATCGGTATGTCGCCAGAAGACGTCGCGGGCGCCCAGGATTACGACCTTACGCTCCGTTGCCTTGCTGCGGGCGCGCGGTTTGAGCATGTTGCACACGTGCTATATCACTGGCGTGTGCACCCCGGCTCCACCGCCGACGGCTCTGCCGATAGCAAACCGTACGCCATCGAGGCCGGTCGTCTTGCGTTGCAGCGCCACTTTGACGCCTTGGGCGTTCACGGCGAGGTCGAGGAGACCGAGACGCCGTTCGTCTACCGCATGCGTTATGCACTGCCGGAGCCTGCGCCGCTCGTGAGCATTGTGATTCCGACCAAGGACCACGTCGAGACGCTCGATGCCTGCGTGATGTCGATTGCCGAGAATGCAACGTACGCCAACTACGAGATCGTCCTGGTGGAGAATAATAGCGAAGATCCGGAGACGTTCGCGTATTACGAGGGCCTGCCGGAGCGCGTGGCTGCCGCGTCTGACGGTAAGGGCAGCGCTCGCGTTGAATACTGGCCGGGCGAGTTTAATTACTCCAAAATTATTAACTTTGGCGTTGAACATGCCGAGGGCGACTACCTGCTACTGCTCAACAACGACACCGAGGTTATGACCCCGGACTTTATCGAGGAGATGATGGGCTATCTGCGGCGTCCCGACGCGGGCGTGGTGGGCGCCAAGCTCTACTTTGCCGACCATCTGGTGCAGCACGCTGGCATTGTGGTCGGCGTGCGCGGCGCACTTGCCCATGCCAACCAGGACTTCTCGGCAAAGCGCGAGGGATATCTTGCCCGCGCCGTGCGCCCGGGCAACTTCAGTGCCGTAACGGGCGCCTGCCAGATGGTCCGTCGCGACGTTTTTGAGCAGGTCGAAGGCTACGACGAGGAGTTCGCCGTCGGTTTTAACGATGCAGACTTTTGCCTGCGCGTATGGGAGGCGGGCTACCGCACCATCTTTACGCCCTATGCCGAGCTGTACCACTACGAGTTCACCTCGCGCGGCAGGGAAGAGGCCAGCGAGGAAAAGCTACGCCGTTGGAAACGCGAACAGGCACTGTTCATGCAGCGCTGGCCGGGGTTTTTCTTGATGGGTGATCCGTGGCTGGGGCCTAACTTGTCCTCCGAAAGCGAGTACTTCTCGCTTTAGACAATGGTTTAACTGCTGTCGAGAGCCGCTAAGGACACTAAGGGCTATGACTATCTGGTGCAACTGGTCGGTTACTCCATTTGGCAGCGCGCCAACTTGCACCTGCCATAGGAAGGAATGTCGATTCTGGTGTTCGGGCGAAGGCGCTACGCGATGAAATTCTCCACTAGCGCAACTATCGAGTCCTTCTCGCTTGGATCGGAGAGGGCGACCATGAGCGTCATCGCCGCCAGCGCGTTGCCCTCCACGCGGAGTCTCTCTCCGTCTCTGAGGACTCCGTTCTTATCGAGGAAGTGTATGAAGAGCGCCGCCGCGGAGCGCTTGTTGCCATCCAAGAACGGATGGTCCTTCACTACGAGGTAGAGAAGGTTGGCGGCCTTCGCTTGAACGGAGGGATATAGGTCTTGGTCGCCAAAGCCTTGATAGAGAGTGCTGATGATTCCGGCGAACTGGTTGTCCCGCTCTCGTCCGAACAGGGTGGACGACGAATAGAACGGTAGACTGCGGACGACTTCGAGGGCTTCGGTATAATCGAGCTCCCAGTTGGGCTCGTTACCCTGTGGCGCCTTCATCCTTCCCGTATCGTATTCGTCGAGCAGGGTAAGGCTCGGAAGGTACTTCCGCAGCACCTCGGCCGCGCCGGAGAGCTCCGGCGCGCTTGATCGCTCGAGGACCTTGAAGACCGTTCCAAGCGCCTCGAGCCTTTTTTGGTTGATGGAGTAACCCTGCAGGAGGTGCTGCTTGAGCACGCCATTTGCCCACCGGCGGAAGTACACGCCCTGCTGGGACTTCACACGGTAGCCAACTGAGATGATCATGTCGAGGTTGTAGTGCTCGACCTGACGTTTTACCGTTCTTGTTCCCTCCAAACGAACTATTTCAAAAAATGAAATAGTTCGAATTCCGGCAAGCTCTTCCTTTGCTGCGGAATGAATGTGCTTGGAAATAGTCGGCACTCCGCGCCCGAACAACGTCGCCATCTGCTGCTGGGTCAGCCAGACCGTATCACCGTCGACGCGCACGTCCAAGTGGACGGTGTGGTCGGGATTCTCGTACAAAGCGATTTGTTGGATTTCGGTCGCAGTGCGCATAGCGCATGCCCCCTTTGATAAGTTCGACGTGGACAAGCTTGCTCTTTAGGAATAGAGCGCTTCCACCGTGTCTGTTGTATATGGTGCCAACCGGCATCCCGCCGGTCAGCTGACGTCGCGAGCGCCAGCTAAGCCAGGGTCGGGGCAGCGGGGGTTCACGGCGCCGGCGCTTCGTACCATTGGGGGCCTCCGAAGCGACTTTCACCCTGTCTTGTTCGGTAAAGACAGTATACCACGAAACACGAACATGCGTACGTATTTCTGATATAATTATAGCCGGACGCGGCGCGTGTCGTCCTCTGCCCTACTCTCCGAAGTCCATGACAATCCGGGCCGCGGTTTCACGAGGCAGTGGGTGGCCATATGGATAGGATCATCCTTCTCCTACCGGCATACCCGGTCTCGGAGATAGGCGGCGAAATAGGCCGTCACCAACGACAGACTCGCCCCGCCGAAGCAGGCGGGGATATAAATTCCTTGAAGGAGGCCAAAGGAGGTTCGATGAAGAAGGGCATGAGCATCAATTCCCTCATGAAGCACATGAGGACGAATCACGGCATGGAGGATTTGCGGGGGAGCGACAGAAAGATACTGCTGAGAAACATGGGCTATTTCCATGGCTATAAAGGCTTCCGGTTTGTCCGAAAGCCCAAAAACGCTATACCCCTCCCTCCGTTCGATGCCCTCATGGACATATACGGGTTCGATTCCGCCATCAAGGCAGCAATCTACCCGGAAATAATGTTCATCGAAACTGCGGTTAAAAACATAGTCCTGGCCAGGATACTTGAGAACATAGAGGACCCCGGGCTGGCGACCTTCTTAAGGCGCGGCCTCCGGACATGCAGGGATGCCGGCGGAAGGGTCGTGAGCGGGCAGATGAGGGAAAAGCTCAAGCTCAAGAGCCAGCTTCAGAACATCGTGAGACGGAGTTACAAAAACGATCTCGTGAAGCACTATGTCGATCGCGACGACGACGCGCCCGTTTGGAGCATTTTCGAGGTGATGACCCTCGGGGATCTCACAAGCGTATGCAGGAGCCTTCCCGATGAAACCCTCGCCGAGATCGCAAGCGACCTAGGTTTCTCACATGCGAACCCCGGCATCGTCGTCGACATCGTCGAGACGATTCGCCCCTTAAGGAACGCGGTCGCCCACAACGGGGCGGTGTTCGATTCGAGGTTCAGCCAATCGGTCAAGTACACCAATCCCGACAGAAACCTGGCCGCGGTCGGCGAGCTTCTCGATGAGGACCTTTCTATCGGATACAGGTTGAATTTCAATTCCATAGTCGACTACATCGTTCTCCTGGCCTATCTATTGACCTTACTAACGCATCAGAAGAAGCGTTCCAGAGAATTTCTTCGGAAATGCCTTCGGGAGCTGGAGAAGCTGGAGAGCGCTGTCGGGGTGGACACGTACATGATGATCGTCGGAAGCGGTGATCGGCAGAAATACAGATTTATTGAGGGGTTCATTGATGGCTACGGGCGCAAACGGTGACGTTTCTCCCTTGTGCTAGAATAAACAACAAGAAGCGGCGAAACGCCGTGGGAGGAGTCGATCAGTCGGCTCCTCCCTTTTTTAATATGAATTGAACATTGCCAGGCGGCAAATGGCCCTGCCGTCCGCGGAGCTATCGCGGACGGCAGGGCCAATCTATCTTCACTCGGTGGTCGAATGCGGCCTTTTCCGGTTGTAGTAGACCTTGATGAGCTCGATCACCGCGTTCTTCGCGGCGCTTCTGGTGGTGAAGACCCTGCGGTGGTATATTCCATTTTCAGCATCGCAAAGAAGGACTCCGTAACGGCGTTGTCGTGGCAGTTGAGTACCGGTGGTCGGGCTGGATTGGCATCTGCGACGAGCACTGCATCGTGCGCTCGATGCCGAGGAGGGGAGGCACACCTGACAATTCAAGGGCGGAGGGCTTCTTCGGCAGGCTGAAGGTGGAGTTCTTCTACGGAAGGGGCTGGAACGATGCTAGCATGGGGGAGTTCATTGAGATGCTGGACGCCTATCTGGTCTGGTATCGCGACGGGCGCCGCAAGAGCGACCTGGGCTATAAGAGTCCGATGCAGTACCGAAGAAACCTAGGTTTTGTAGCGTAGGAACACGGTCCAGGATTTCCACTGTACTCCCCATCTTCGTGCACGAGGTGTATCGCGAGCTGCATGGCGGGGAGTAGTCGAAGTATGGGTTTCGGTGATGTACGGTTCGTGCAGGATTTGGAGGACTAGGCATGCCAAAGCGCTCCCTCTCTGTGAGGAGGCTCACATTCCAGAAGAAATACGACCGCTCGGGGAACCCCGAACAGTTCTCGCCAGCAGACCTAGATGGCAAGAACCTTCTTGACCTCTTTGATGCCTGGAGGAAGGAGCCCAACGCCATACCGCTGATGGAGCCTGGATCCGACGACTGCGTGGTCGTGAAGAAGGTCTCTCGACCAGACAAATACTCGCTATTCATCGATACAAACTCCGGCAAGCGCGGAGAAGAAGGCGACCTCTATAGGCCAGATAGCTCGCGACCAGCCCAGCACATCAACGAGGAGGATGCCGCGACGGGACATACCCGAGTCCTTCTCTACGTGCCAGAGCGAGGACGAAACGCACTTCTCTTTTCCGAGCACTGTCTGCGTGGAGCAGCCGGTAAAAGACTGCTCGACCTCTTTAGCCGCTGGTTCGCAAAGCAGTGCCCCTCCATCAAGCTCAAAAGTGAATGTGTGTGCGAAGGAACCGATTGGCTAGAGCATATCAAAGCCGTCAAAAGCATTGAGGTTCGCGCACATCGCCTCCCGAAGAAGGCGTATGACGCCCTCGGCACGACAGTAGGTTCTTTCAATCTGGAATTCAAGCCAGATACAGGGCGCAGCTTTCCAATTCAGAAGTGCTTACAGCTTCGTGAAGCCAAGGATGAGGCCAATATCCTCGATACCGTGTTTGGCATCCCCGAACTTGATGGCGAGGGCGAGAGCAAGCTGTTGGCCACCGTCGTTGGAAACGATGACCGAACCAAGAAGGTCGACTTCGATAAAGAGGTGCTGCCCCACTTCCTGCGCACGCTCAGCGAGAATGGAGACCCCGAGATCAGCGACGATGAGTTCATACAGCGCTGCTTTTTCCACGCTGACGAGATACTCAAGCGCATCGGTGAGTAGCCTATGAATATGTTTGGGCGGTATCTCGAAACGCTCTGTTACAGAAGGTCAGACGGTAAGCAACGAGTTGACTTTGGACGGGCATTTGTTCAGCTTGGCGCTCCTTTGATCGTGGCATTAATCTTGGCTCTTATTGGTGTGGAAGTAGACGAGGGTTCCAACGCGATTTCGTTCATCTCCATTATCGCGGGCCTGATGTGCACGGTCGCCGCTCTTCTGTTCGAGGCAAGAACGTCCATCATGAGGCGGGACAAGACAACCGTCGAAAATGATGAACGCTCTGCGGACGAGTTGTTCTGCCTTTGCATCTGGCTGATTTTCGTTGGCATAGTCGGAACGATTGCGTTTCTGCTCCCAGACTTTAAATACCCGTTCAGTTTTCCCTGGTGGGTACATAGGGCATACAGCTTTGTATGCTTTGCCATCATCTTGCACTTCTTCATTGTTGTGGCAGCCTTTGCGACGAGGTTTATTCGCATTTACGTACGCGTCGTTGAACACAAGGAATAACGCACTAAACCGCATATGAGCACCGGTTTGTGACCGGCTTGGAGGGTGAGCAGGATGGCGCGGTTGAGATTTACTTCGCCGAGGTCGACCTCGAACTGGCGCGCGCCGGGTACACCCGCGCCGTCGAACTGCTGGCTGCCGAGGACCGCGACGTGGCCAATCTGCTTGAGAAGGCGGCACCCCTTCGAGCTCACGTACCTGGGCTTCCCCCGCGAGCGCCGCAAATGGATGCGCACCGACGACGTCCGGGAGCGCGCCAACGCCGGGGTCGAGCGGCGCACCAAGGCGGTGTCGGTCTTCCCGTCCGTCGAGTCACTGGTCGGGCTCGTCGGGGCCGTCTGCCTCGACCAGAGCGACGCGTTGCCGTACGCGCAGAACCTCATGGACGTCCGCAGTCTGCGGAAGGGCTACGAGTCGCCCGGGCTGCCGGCGGCGGGGGAAGGGGCCGTCGGACGTGCCCCGACGCTCGTGGGGGTTGCCTTCATGGACAAGCTTGGTAAGGTCGCGTAGGATATCGGTCGACGACGGCCCTGGAGGGGCTTACGCCACTATTCGTGACACAACTTGCCCTCCATGTGTAATTGGCTAAATTGTTAGTATGCAGGACACGTTAGCGACTTATAAAAGTTGCACGGTGATGGGGGAGAGTTTGGGACGATCAAAAGGGCGCAATTCAAAGGTTGAGCTTCTGCGCATCATCTCGATGTGGTTCATAGTGGCTCATCATTTCGTGATTCATAATGCTGAGCCCATTTCTGTTTTTCCGGGAACACTTACGCGCATGGTGCTGCACGGCGTGCTGTATCCCTCGGGGCGTATTGCCGTTGCCGTGTTTTTTATCATCACGGTGTGGTATCTGGCCGACGCGCAACTGACACTTAAGGGTCAGCTGCGAAGGGCTTGGACCCTGCTGGGACAAATGCTCTTTTACAGTGTGCCGCTCGTCCTGTTCTTCGGTGTGTTTAAGGCGGGGGATGGTCTGCAAGCTGAAGAGCTGATGGCTGCCGTCTTTGCCCCGCTCGCCTCGCTGTGGTGGTTTCCTACGGTGTATATTCTGCTGATTCTTGTGGCGCCCTATCTGTTCGACGGGTTGCGTGCCCTGACGAGCCGGCGGCTGGGCGAGCTCTGCATGCTGCTGATCGTGCTATATGGCGTCTTGCCCGTTGTGCCGTATTCGACAATTGGCGGCTTTGTTTCCTCCCTGACGGGTCAGACGGTCGTGATCGCGTGCGTGACGTGTTGGTTTAAGTGGCATTATCGCGGCGGGGCGGATGCGAGGGTTTTGGCGCTGCCCGTTCTTTCGTACGTTGCTGTGTACGTTTGCTACTTTGTGGCTCAAAAGGACGTGCTCCTTTTGAGCGCTTTCGCTTCCAGCGTGTACGGATCGGTGGTGACTAATCCTGCAAGCCTCTTGTCGCTTGCGATCGCACTTCCGGTGTGCTTGTTTGTCTTTAACGCTCAACCTGCGCATTGGCCTGCTGTCAATTACTTGGCCACGTTGTCGTTTGGCGTATACCTTGCTACGGACAGCGGTTATATGCAGGAATTACTTTGGAAGAACGTGCTTGTGTTTTCTCACTGCCACACGGCGTGGGGGCTGCTGTCGGTTGTGCTCGTGGTGACCGGCGTGTATGTTGCCGCGTCCTGCGTCGAGGCAGTTCGACAGGTTCTGTATCGGGTGATGTTCAAGCATCCGGGTAGGGCGTTTGATGTTTTGTGTGACAAGATTGCAGGGGTTTCTTTGCTAAGGTAGGCCATTGTTGGGCCAAGTCCTGTGCGGTGTGTAAATTCGTAATCGCGATTCCCCTACGCTGTCTTCCTCAGCTTCGCCTGCTGCCCGGCGATTCTCACCAGCTTCGGCACGGAGTCTCTCCGTCTCTGAGAACTCCGTTCTTATCGAGGAAGTGAATGAAGAACGCCGCTGCAGAGCGCTTGTTGCCATCCAAGAACGGATGCTCCTTCACTGCGATATAGGCAAGGACTCTGTTGGCAGAAAACACTGTCTAACATTTCTGCCGCGTTCCCCAGTAGGTCAAGTAATTCAATTACAATTATTCGAGTTCAAATTTGTTTGGTTAAAGTTTACTTTTTAGATTTAAGTTAATTTGTTGGGAGTGCATATATGAAAAAAGTTCGTTGCGCAGTCGCTAATTTGGTTACCGCTGTTCTGGTTTCCTCTTCATTCCTTGCTCCCGTTTCGTCGGCCTATGCAGTTGAGTTTTCCTCGCTTTCAAATAATGAAGCCGAGACCTCTAGCTCCTCTTCATTTTCGGATTTCGTTTCCGAGGATACTGAGAAGACCGCCGAAGCCGACCCTTGTGAGGTTACTGAGAAGACCGCCGAAGCCGACTCTTGTAATTCGGAAGTCGAATCGGCCGCTCAGCCGGCTCAATCTTACGATTCCTCCTCTGTCGATGCCTCTTTTCAATACTTGTACATTGCGCAGCCCTCTCTTTCGTTGGGTGCTATGCAAGAGGCGGCGTTCGCAACTGCATCTGACTCCGATGTTTTGACCTCTGCGTCCCTATCATTCGTCAGCGATTCTGGCGAACAGCGCTCCATTGAAGCTTCGGCCTTCGCTGGGAATGCTGCGGGCTTTACATTCGGACAAGATTTGTTGGTAGCGCGGTATTTTTTAACCGGTATTACGTATCAGGTGAAGGATTCGAACGCAATCTATTCAGTGGATCTCTCGTCTGAGGATTACAGCTTTAACGTAGTCAATTCGTCTACTTCTTCTGATTACATTGACAATTCCGATGATTTGTCAGTCTACTATGCCGATGAGAACGGCAATCCTGTCGAGGCTTTCTCTATTGAAGAGGCACTTTCCGGTTCTGAAGGTGATAGTGGCATTGCAGCTTATAGCGCCGATTCCCGTTCAGCTCGTAAAAATGTTCGTGTGATCGCACTTGATGCCGGTCACGGTGGATCCGATCCTGGCGCTCAGGGCAACGGGAAGAGTGAAGCCGACCTTACTTGGAAGATTGTTAGCGCGTGTAAGACCAAGCTTGAGAACTACGGATTTAAGGTAATTCTCGCTCGTGAGCAGTCGGGCAGCTACGGTAGCAGCGACTTCCTTTACCGCGTTCAGCGTTGCGTCAATCAGGGCGCCCAGGCCTATATCAGTTTCCATATCAATTCAGGTTCGTCCGCAGCCCATGGTGCCGAGGTGTATTCGCCTACCGTGAACGGGGCTGACTATACCCAGGTTTCGTACGAACTGGCCCAGAAGGTTCAGAACAATCTTGTTGCTCTCGGACTTACAAACCGTGGTGTCTTTCAGATGCAGGTGGGCGACGAATTCGCTGTTATTCGTTGTGCTCGTGAAGCTGGAATCCCCGGTATTTTGATCGAACACGGATTTATTTCCAATTGGGGCGATGCGAACAAGTACTTTAGTGATGCCGGGTGCAAGCGTCTTGGAGAAGCTGATGCAGACGCCATCATCGCGCAGTTCCCCAAATCATCTTGGCTTGATTATTCGTCTGTTTTCGATGCCGACTACTATCTTAATAAGTATCCAGATGTTAATGAATGGGCAAACGGAAGCAAAGATAGGGCCCTGGATCACTTCGTCAACTACGGCATGTCGGAGGGCCGCCGCGGCTCCGAGGCGTTCGACGTGCAGAGCTACTACAATGAGTACCCCGATCTCCGCGCCGCCTTTGGCACCGACCTCGCCAGCTACTACTCGCACTACCTTATGTACGGCAAGAAGGAGGGGCGCCACGCTACCGGCTGCTCGAAGCTCAAGGGCGCCGCAACCAAGGCGGGCGGCGTGGACTACGCTCCCGTCTACGACCCCGAGTACTACCTCTCCCGCAACGGAGACGTCGAGAAGGCCTTCACCAAGTCGACCTACGGCGGCGTGACTATGGTCGACGACTCGGCCGTCCTGCGGCACTTCGTCAACTACGGCATGTCGGAGGGCCGCCGCGGCTCCGAGGCGTTCGACGTTTATAGTTATAAAACGAGATATCTCGATCTTAGAAAGGCTTACGGAAGTAATTTAAAAGCGTATTATTGCCACTATCTCGAATATGGGATGAAAGAGCACCGTAATGGTTCGAGCATGACCGGATTTGAGGGCTATATAATGTCCTCGTCTTTCACTTCTTACGAGGATGCTGCCGCTCATTACAGTAGGACTGTTGGTAAGCAAACTTATCCAACAAGCGTGTATAAAAGCAAAGGCAGCGCCTCTATTGATGAGTTTTGTAAGATTCTTTACGAAGAAGCCTCATTTGAGGGAGTATGTCCTGAAGTTTTATATGCTCAAGTCATGAAAGAGACGGGCTATTTAAGATTCGGAAATTTGGTCCAGGCAAACCAGTGCAATTTCGGTGGTGTTGGAGCCACTGGCCCTGGAAATCCCGGATATACTTTTTCTTCCGCTAGAGAAGGGCTTAGGGTTCAGACGCAGCATTTAAAAGCGTACGCAACAACTGAGCCTTTGAATAATCCGTGTATTGACCCACGCTTTAATCTTGTTTCCCGTGGGTGTGCTCCCAAGACGACGGACCTAAATGGACGTTGGGCTGTTCCTGGTAAAGGTTATGGCGAAGGCTTAAATGCAATTGTCCTTGATGTTTTGTGCATGTAATGGGTGTGCAGACGTTCTAGAGCCGATATGCAAATTTAGTTGCATATCGGCTCTAGTTTTTTGGCTATTTATTTAATCTTATATTGTTGAGAATTTCTGACAGTCTTTCATAGGAGATGTCAAGAAGTGTTATTACCGCTAAAGATTACAGCAATCACCAATTATATATAAGCACAGAATACTTTGGGATCAGAATTATCGGCTGAAAATAATAGTAAACAAAACGTATGAAATAGACAGAGGCCATTCTGAGCAAGTAGCGGGCTCTAGGCCCGTAATATAACGACAGCCGCCCATGTCGAGACGGCTGTCGTATGGCGCGAAAGCGCCACGAAAGCTAAACGGCGGAGGCGCTGCCAGATGCGTCCCATGCTCAACTTGAGTATACATCAATCGTGGCTCGCCCTGAACATTTGTTCACTACTGTAATGTGCACGAATCTGCAACCTTGAATATCAAACCATATTCTGTTTAACTGATAGCTCTTCCGTAACAGGAGTAGCCTCAGAAGTGCGGTCTAAATGTCCCGCCATCAGCGATTCCTCCTACCTCTTGCGCGCAGCCTCATAACAGAGGGAATCATATTTGTAATAAGGCGGTATCTAAACATTGGGAAAGGACCGGTCAGCATATTGAAAAGAGACCAAGCGGCATAGTAGAAATGCCATCCATCTTCCATGCCTTGCCCCTTCCATGGAGTCAAAGAGAGGTTCTGGAGATACTCATTTGAATACCTATGCGTGTTGCCCAATCTCCAAGGACGGTCCTCGCCAAGGAAATGCACGATAACGGGGTTGCTTATCCACTCGGAATACAGGCGTGGGTCGGGATCGAACCAAGGGGAGACCCGTTTCAACATCGAAAGCGGATAATAATAGAAGGAGTTGCAATAATTATACTTTACTGGAAGAGGCATGATTCGGTCATCAAGGACAAGATTTATCGCATCCTGATCGTTCGCAAAAAGCTCGGCTCCCCGCTCTTTCAGACACTCTAGAAGCTGCTTTTCAATCTCATTACTACGCCAGGACTCAAGGTCAATCAAAAGGACTCCGGCATTAAAGTACGGCTTACCTCCATGTCCAAGGGCCTTCATGCGTTTCGGCGATACAGTTGGCTCAGGACATGCACCAATTATGCAGCCGCGCTCATTCAGCGGAGCGTCCCAGAGCTCCTTGAGGCTCCCCCTGACCATTGTGTCTGCGTCAAGATACAGAACGCGTTGAATATCGCTGCCCAAAAACCTTGCCAACAGCAGCCTAGAGAGTACGATTTCATTCCAACCCTGCGTATCAAAGTCAATGCAGCCAGCATCCATGAAACCATCGATATCAATAAAATCAATCTCGACACAATACTTATTCAAAAAAGAACGCAGCGTCTCTTTCGACGTCTGTGACACCTTGTCGCAGAACACGAAAAAGTGGATTGCGTCATCGGGAGACGAGTTCTCACAAACAGAAGCAACTGAAGCTGCAAGCTGCGGTACAAATGCCTCATTGACCGTATATAGAATATTCATCTGTTCTCCAAAGCATTATTAACAAGCTATGATTCTAACAAAGAAAGGGAATATAGTCACCATGGACTCGGAGGACCATCCACCAAACTCCGAACACAACAAACCTGCGTCGTCACGGTTAGACCAACGTCCACCCTCTCGCGCCCTTCACACAACCACTCCTGAAGCCATACGTGTGTGTCTCCAGTGCAATCAAATGCTGCCAGCATTTAGGTGTGTTTCGAGCGAAGTGCCCGTGTGGCTAAGGGAGCGGCTTGCGGCGGTATGTTGGGAGGGGCGGACGACGAAGCCTATTTGCTCGTGGCAATTCTGATGGCACCCGTAACCGCTGCGGGAACGCATGCGGCAATAATGGCAACGTTGATGCCGTTCATGTCGAAGGCGGTGATAAGGTGGTCCGCCGTAAGGACGATGACGGCAAATGCAAGAGCGTTGATGACAATCTGGGTGACTCCGTCGCGCATAATGAGGAGGGAGTCGTTTACGTAGAGCAGGATGGCGATTGACGTTGTGGCTCCAAGAACATATGGGAATATCCACATATAGGACTCGATTTTGTTTCCGTAAACGAGTTCGAGCAGGGGACCACCAACGAATGAGAATCCGATCGTAACTATTGCCATGCATGCAAAGAGCAAGCCGAATACCTTGAAGAAGCTCTTCTTGAAAGCTGTTGCGCCCCCATTTTGCAAAGAGTGTGCTAGGGTGCCAATAAGTGGACTGTAGAGATACGTCGCGCCTGCCTGTATAAGAACTGCGGGAGTCGCGATGCTGGCGTAAATTCCTAGGAGTTCTTGTCCGGCAAGAACGCCGTAGCGTTGACGGACAATGGAAACGATGGACGTTGCTAAGAAATTGGCGATTGTCGGCATAAGACATGCTTTTCCGAGTTCGACAAGATGTTCGTGAGCGAAGCTGGGCTTGATATCCCCAAATCGTCTTGCGTGGGGGAGATCGTAGAAGAGGGTCACGAGCATGCAGCAAAACGCCATGCCGATGATCGCGGCGGGCAGCGAGTGGATCGTTACAAGTGGGGCGACGAAGCCGACGAGGGATAGCACTCCGCGCATGAACTGGGATTTGCCGATGTAGTCCATGCGCTGTCCCTTTTGGTCGACTCCGTAGAGCACGTCGACAAAGGTCTCATCGATTTTAAAAACGAGGAATACAAAAGTGGCGATCAGGAAGGAAACGTTGTCGCTGATCGCAGCGACGTAGATGCAGCTCATGATCAAGCTGAATAAGATCGATACGAAGCGAAAGCCAATATAGTCTTTTGCGGAATGCTCGCAGGAAATGTCGGAAACCTGGTAGGTCCTCATTTTATATAGGCTGATGGAGGCAAACATGCTGCCAACGGACATGGCAAATGCAAGCGCTCCGGAATTGTTGTAGTCGGTCGATAGAACAACGACCAGGACGGTTGTAAGCCACTGGCATCCAAGGTAAAAAATGCAACCAGCGGCGTTCCAGAGCGCGTTCTTTTTCGTGCTCAAGGGTGCGGGGACGTTGGGCATGCAGCTCCCTTCTCGTGCGAAGCGTTCGTTCGAAAGACCTTAGTAATTTTAGTGCCCTTTTCAACGAGTGCAAAGGTGAACGTATAATGAACAGGCATGCCTATACGATTAAATGGGAGCGATTCATGACATTTGGTCCCTCTGACCATACCTTTGCGCTCTGCGCGTACAAAGAGAGCCCCTTTCTTGAAGAGTGCCTTCAATCCTTGCTTGCGCAGACTGTAAAGACCAACGTGTTGATTGCCACTTCGACTCCGTGCGATGCAACGCGTGAGCTTGCTAAGCGATACTCCGTTAAGTTGTACGTTCGGGACGGAAATCCTGGGATCGCTGATGATTGGAATTACGCAGTAAGTTGCGCTGACACTTCTCTTGTCACCGTTGCGCACCAGGACGATACCTATGAGCCTGAGTACGCGGCTCATCTTCTAACTGCTGCGAATAAGATGGACAATCTGCTCATCTTCTTTACCAACTATGGTGAGTTGAGGAATGGTGCCAAGGTTGACGATAACCAGCTACTTCGAATCAAACGCCTGATGCTTACTCCCGTTAGGGACGGAAGATTTGCTACCTCCAGATGGATGCGTAGGAGAATTCTGTCTTGTGGATCTGCAATTTGTTGCCCGTCCGTAACGTTGAATATGAGCAAGTTGCCTATGCCTCCGTTTATTGCAGAATTCCGCTCGAATCTCGATTGGGCGGCATGGGAGCGCTTTTCAAAGCTGCCTGGTGCTTTTTACTATGATTCCAAGGTGTTGATGCACCACCGTATTCATCAAGAATCTGAGACATCTGCCTTAATTAAGGATGACACGCGAGAAAAGGAGGACCTCGCGATGCTCGAGCGGTTTTGGCCTTCTTTTATTGCGAGGCTGTTGTTTAAATTCTATCGCCGAGGACAGGAGAGCAACCAATTGTAGCGGCGAGTTCTTGTTGAGTTGTCTATGAGAGATTGGCGGATGTTGAATAGTAAAAAAGTGTTGGTAATTGTGCCAGCGTATAACGAGGAAGAATCTCTAGAGAGAACAGTTGACGAGCTTGTTTCTGTTGTGCCCGATATCGATTATCTCGTGGTAAACGACGGTTCCAAGGATGCAACTGAGCAAATCTGTCTCGACCGTGGCTACAATCATGTCACTCTTCCGGTCAATTCTGGTCTTACAGTTGGATTCCAGACGGGGATGAAGTACGCGCTGCGCAATGGGTATGACTATGCCTTGCAGTTTGATGCAGACGGCCAACATTGCCCGGAGTATATGTCCAAGATGCTCGACCTTGCGATCGCCGAGGACGCCGACATTGTTATCGGCTCGCGCTTTGTAAACAAGTGCAAAGAGGTTTCTGCACGCATGCTCGGCTCGCGCATCATTACGGTTGCGATCAAGCTCACTACCGGCAAGCGAGTCGCAGATCCGACTTCTGGCATGCGCATGTTTAACAGGAAGATGATTGAGCGTTTTGCAAACGACGACTCTTTGAACCCAGAGCCCGAGTCTATTTCGTACCTGATTAAGAAGGGTGCTAAGGTTCGTGAAGTTCAGGTTGAGATGCGTGAGAGGCAGGCAGGGGAGAGCTATTTGAACATCCCTAAATCGATTGCCTATATGGCTCGCGCTTGCATCTCCATTCTCTTCGTTCAGTGGTTTAGGTGATTGAACAGTGTCTATTGTGCTTAGGGCCGTCCTCCTGCTCGGGGCGCTTTTGGTTTTGTATTTTGTCATCAGGAAGCTGAGAAAAGCGCAGATTGAGGTGCTGGATTCTGTGTTCTGGCTTTTCTTCGCCTTCAGTTTCGTTGTGCTGGCCGCTTTCCCTCAAGTTGCCTTTTGGCTGTCTTCACTTTTGGGATTTGAGAGCCCGGCAAACTTCGTGTTCCTCTACGTGATTGTATTGCTCCTGTATCGAGAGTTCAGTAACACGGTGAGCATCTCGAAGCTGCGTCGGAGGATTAACCAGCTTGTTGAGGAGCAGGCGCTTCGTTAAATTTGTCATATTAATTATTCGTTCGCCCCTTGAAAGGAGAGACCGTGTCTCTTCCTCGCATTGTTGCGATTGTGTTCTTCGTCTGCGTGATCCGTCTCGTATCCAAGGGCAAGTTGTCCTTACGCTATTCCTTTTTCTGGCTTTCTTTGTCGGTGGTAATCCTCATCGCTGCGATTTCCTCCGGTTTCATTGGTGCAATTGGCGATTTGTTCGGTTCCGTGTTGACCACGAATTTTGTGTTCTTCCTTGGCCTGTTTCTTCTCCTTGCGTTTTTGCCGATGCTTAGCGTAATCGCGACGAAACAAGCAGCAAACATAAAGAATCTGACTCAGCGGCTTGCGATTATCGAGAAGGAAATAGTAAGAGACTGCTGAGCAGACAGCAGACGGTGTTCGGCTCTGGTTGCGGGAGGGATGGCCGCCTTGTTGAAAATGGGTATCGCTATCGGTTCTGCCGTCGTGTTCTTTGATGCTCATCGTACGGTCATAGTTTAGATTCAGACAGGAGACGATTTGATGATTCCGAATGTTCACGGCCATGCTCAAATGGTTAAGACGCAAATACGGAGACGTTCCGATGGGCATCGGTTGAGCGCGCTTCCGCTTGTGTGCTTTGTGCTGCTTGCTATCTCGGGTGCAGTACTGTTTGTTCTCTATGACGTCACGGCGGCAATCTTTTATTGGTGCATGGAGCTTGCGTTATTTGCTTGTTTAGCGGTTCTTGCTTGGTTTTATCTTGCCTCCGAGCGAAGCGCACTGTTCGGAAAGGCTTCTCCTCGTCTTGCCTTGAGTGTCTGCGCATTTTCGGCTCTTTTGTCTATATTACTTGAAGCTGGAACCGTGCTGGGTACGCCAGGGAGGTCCGTGCTATCTATAATGGATTGGAGTAAAAAAGAATTAGTACTTCTTTTCTTTGCTGTATTTATCAGCAGCTCCTTTATCTTGCTCGCCGTGAAAAAGCCCGCTTTGGCCAACAAGGGAAGAGTGCGTGCATTTTTTGCTGCAAACCCTGTTCTGGGCATCGTTGTTTTGTGCATAGTCGTTCTATCCGTAAATGGTCTGTTGGCGGTTGCGTCCACTGTACTGATGCCGTTTCTTGGAGCATACTTTGTGCATACTGTTCACCTCTGCATTGTGATTATTCTAGGTGTCGCTCCTTGGTTTATTGTGAAACCGGGTCTATACAAGACCGTAGCCTCCTTCTCCATCGCCGCGCTTTCGCTAGGCTGTTTTTTGATTTCAGCCTTACCTAACCTCACTGCTGTTTCTCCGGACGATCAGATTCATTACGCTCGTTCTCTGGGCCTGTCCTATATGGGGGATCCCGTCTTCACCGAGTCTGAAATTGAATTAGTTGCGGTTCCATGGGTGGAAAATAACAGTCTTCAGTTTGATGAGGTGCATGACGCGGAGATGGATCTGAATGACCTCCATTTGTCCCAGATAGCTTCAGGGGAAGTTTATAGTTCCTCTGGTTTTGTGACTGCGGTGACCGGTGAATCATTGAGGAACATTTCGACCATTGCTTATATTCCCTGTGCTCTCGGTCTTTGGTTGGGGAGGTTGTTGTCCCTTCCATTGCTTACGTGTTTTGCCTTGGGAAGGCTGTTCAACCTTTTCGCTTATGTTGTCGTGACTGCCATTGCAATCCTCTATATTCCGAAATGGAAATCTTTGATTGCGACGGTTGCCCTACTTCCTTATGCTGTCTATCTTGCTTCGAACTATTCTTATGATCCGTGGGTGACTTGCTTCTTATTGCTTGCAGTTGCTTTGGTTCTAAGGGAGTTGTCGAAGCCGGATGAGAGGTTGACGCCATTAAGCGTTTTCGCAATTACAGCGTGTTTCTTTTTGGGCTTGTCTGCAAAAGCTGTTTATTTTCCGTTAATTGGAATGATGCTGTTCATGCCTGCTTCGAAATTTAAAAATTCGAAGCAACGGAAGTTATATGTGGCTTTGGTGATTTTGTTCGGCACCCTAATGGTGTGTAGCTTTACCTTACCGATGCTGTTTTCCCCCGCTGTGCAGGCGGGAGATGTGAGGGGAGGCGAGGGGGTCAGTGGAATAGGACAAATACGCTACATTCTGAATAATCCGATAAACTTCCTCGGTACGTTATTCAGTTTTATGGTCAATCTGCTCGCGCCCGCTTCATCGAATGACTACTCTCTTTCATATGCTTATATGGGCAATGTTGCAGTATCGCTTCCATTTCTTTCCACTCTGCCCTTTCTCTGTATTTATACGAGCGCCTTTAATGTCGAAGGTGATTCCTCTAAAAACCCTGTAACACCTGTCCTTCGTATGTGGACCCTTGCGCTTGTTGTCGCAAGTGTCTCTTTGGTGTGCACGGCGCTTTATGTCGGTTACACGCCCGTTGGCGACACTTCGGTCGCAGGTGTGCAACCGAGATATTTGATACCGGTGCTTGTTCCGGCGTTCATTTCTTTGTGTGCACCTCGGGCCCGAATTGATTGTGTGTCGCAGCGTTTTAATTTTTCTCCCGTCATTCCTCCTGTAGCTATGATTCTGATGTCTTTCTTTGCGTCCCTGTGTTGTGTGATTGGTTGGTAGCGATACCGTTTCTTATTGCAGTTCATTTTTCAGTGTCTAAAAACGATGGGGTCAAGCAATCGGGGTGAGGTAGGAATCTTGGAAGCGCTAGGCTTCCAGGCTCAGTGACTTCCTACATTGGTTCGAGCTCTTCCAGCTGAGCGAGACCTTGGACGACGAAGAACTGTTGGCGTTTCGGAACGCAGTCATTAACGCTTCTTACGAGAAATCACATCTACGAGCGATGAAGATTCCTCCACCATCTTCGAGATCCTCAATGCACGCGGCACAGAGCCCGAAGTGATAGCCGAATGGCTCCTCGACCCGCTCAGCAAGGAACAGCGCCGGTTCATGCTCGAGCTGATCGACCGCAGACATGACCAGAACTTCGGCTGCCTTGGGGCAGAATCCCTCTATCTGCTCGGTGGCCAGCTGGTACAGCCCGTGCACGAGCTTGGTGTCGCGCTCGGCGAACACGGCCTTCCGGATGCCCAGCACGGCGCCCCTCTTCTGCCTGGTCGTTGCCGGCGGCGTTGCGCATCAGGTGCACGATGCAGCGCTGCCGCGCGGCGCCGGGGAAGACCTCCTGGATGGCGCGCTTGAGCCCCTCATGGGCGTCGCTGGTGACGCAGATGACGCCGTCGATCCCGCGTGCGCGCAGCGAAAGCAGGAACGACTTCCAGCCGTCATAGGTCTCCGTGTCGATGGCGGTCACGAGCGCGGTCGACTGCACGCGTCCTGCGTCCCTGCGCTTGATGTAGGTGGCGTCGAGCCAGATGTAGGGGTAGCTGACGTCCGACAATCCCGTTCCTGTAGGTCGGCGACCGACTCGTCCAGCGACGAGCACATCCTCGACACCTGGCTGGCGCTCATGCGGTCTATGCCCATGGACTGCGCCACGCGCTTCACCTTCCTGGTCGACACTCCGTTGGCGACCATCTCGGAAACCGCCGATCTCACCGCGCGGTCCACGCGCGAGTATCGGCTGATCAGGTCCTCGGAGAAGTACGTTCCCGAGCGCAGCTTCGGTATCCTGAGGCTGATAGTGCCCACGCTTGTGGCGAGCTTGCGCTCGCGGTAGCCGTTTCGCCGGTTGCCGGCCTCGCAGGCGTCGTCGGCCTGGGCGTCCATGATCTCGTTGACCAGCGACTCGGCCATCGCCCTGATGAGCTCGGACATGTTGACAATGCCGTCATCGAATCTCGGCATGAGGGCGCCGTCGCCGGCAATCTCGTGTATCTTGTCAATATGCGGTTATCGCCTTTCCGTGAATCTGAACCTAAGCAATTCAAATTCTAGGCGATAGCCGCTTCCTGCTATTTACGGTCAGGGAAGCGGCCCCTTACACCAACATTCGGCACGCAATCGGTGCTCACACCGCGTAATAATCACCTTACTAGACGGTCTGGAAAACAAGATTATCCGAAATAATCGCTTAAATGATTGTTTAGCTAAGCAAGCTATTTGCGATTTACATTTCGGACCCACTGCTGTTCTTTTTGGTGGTACAACTCGAAAATGTCATTCAGGAACCTCAGAGGAAAAACCATATATGCCGTTTGGCGATCGGGCTGGTTGGACTCTTTCCCGAAATCGAGCAGTTCGACAATCAATTCGCCATCAAGCTCATGAACATGAATATGTCCATGAGCTATTCCATTTCGAATGTGACGAATTAGATCTCTCGCTTCGGAATTGCCCCTAGTGATATAGAACGTAAACAACTTATGCTGTCGATATTCACCGAGTCGTGGGAATGTGGTCCCCCTTTTCGGCTCGTAGTGGACTCTACCCTGAGAGACTCCTTCCATCCTATGAAAGGCTTTGGTGAAGGCCTGAACTTTGTTCTTGTTATCCCATAGATTCACGCTAAATTTATGGTCACTCAGAATCCAATCCAAAGCAGCCGCATATGTCGAAAAGAGATTGCGTTCAGCCAGCTCGGAAAAGAGTCTCATATTTGTTCCCCTGCATTTAGATCTCACAAGTGGTAATAGCGATTTCCAGGTTCTCCCACGGTGAAATTCGGGTTTATATATGGATCGCCTTCGACATAGTAGTTTGCCCAGCGATAATTCATGTACGCAACCTCTTTGTGAAAGCGAATCTGCTTGTTTGTGTTGTTTTCAACGCCTCTAGAAATTGACTCGTAATGATACAGCTCGACTTCGGGCGTGTATACAATCAGATCGTTAATCTCGCGAAGCTTTAGGCAAAAGTCAACATCATTAAATGCGACTTGAAGCTCTTCGGTGAAACCTCCGACTTTTTCGTATTCGCTTCGTTTGGTCATGATGCAAGCCGCCGTGACGGCGCTGAAATCTTGCTGCGCATCGTTGAGTGCAAAATAGCCCCAGTTGTCTTTTGGCATGCTTTGGCAGAGATGTCCTGCCACGCCGCCCGTGACGCATAGGCCAGCGTGTTGAATGGTGTTGTCGGGATAGTAGAGTTTTGCACCAACTGCGCCAACATCCTCGCGTGCGCAGATGCCAAGCATAGTTTCAATCCAATTGGGCGTAATCACTTCGGTGTCGTTATTCAGCAGCAAGAGATAATTTCCCTTGGCGCGGGCCACTCCAAAGTTCATGAGCTTGGAAAAGTTAAATTCGTGCTCCCAGGTAACAAGGCGAACGATATCAGGGTATTTGGCTTGTAACTTATCGTAATACTCGAACGTCGCATTTTCCGTGCTGTTATTTTCGATTATCACAAGCTCGTAATTGTCGTATGTGGATTTCTCGATAATTGACGTAATGCAGTTATCGAGGATATTAGCGTGATCTTTGGTCGGAATGATGATCGAAACGAGCGGATGGGAATCTGGTACGGCGTAGGTTACTTTATATGTAAAGGGACGACGCGCTTGTTCAACTTTTGCATTGAGCCCAAGTCTGTCGAGGTGATTCTGAACCGCCTTAATACCCGCAATGGTGGCATAAGGTTTGCTGTCGGCATTTGCCGCGGTTGACGTTTCGCTTAGGCGCCAGTGATATAGAACTTTTGCAACATGGTGGACGTTCCTAGCCTTTTCCACGGCCCGGAGAGTCAGATTGTGATCCTGGGCCCCATCGAACTCTTTCGTATTCGGTTGCAGCGTGTCAAGAAGGGACTTACGGATGGTAAGCATGTGGCATATATAGTTATTATTTCTGAGTAAATCGATATTGAAATCCGGTTTAAAGAACGGCTGTGCCAGCTTTCCATCGGGCATGAGTTTGTCTTCATCGCAATAAAGAAGATCAACGTTATCATTGTTTTCAATTGCCTCGGCATACGAGAACAACAAATCCGGTTCAAGGATGTCGTCATGGTCAAAGAAGCTAACGAAATCGCCCGAAGCTACGGCAACGCCTGCGTTTGTATTTTCGGAAATACCCTTATTTTCGGTAAGAATAATTGACTTAATTCTGTTGTCGCGGGCTGTCTCCTGCTCAACGCGAGCCTTTAGTTCCTGATTGTCAGGGCTTGCATTAACTAGGAGGAGCTCCCAGTTTGCATAAGACTGGTTTTTTACGGATTCGACCATATCGTTAAAAAACGAAATGGGCGTGTTGTAAAGAGGGACAATGATGCTGAATTTCGGAGCGCTATTGAAGACGATTTTTCTCTGCTTCTCCAGTGCACCAATGGTTGCCTTATGCTCTGTAAACCATTCGGGGTATTCAGGGTCAAACTGCGCATGGGTAAAGAGGAAGTTGGTCTCCTCAAGAAGCAAGCCTAATTTATCAGGCGTTAAGCAGCCAAATGCACTGAATGATGGGTGATTTTGATCGTCAATAATAAAATAGTAACGATCAAACGCCTTTGGCATGCGGATCGAGAGCTGCGTTTCAAGTTGCTTTTTCTCGGATGTAAATCCAACGCTCGTTACATTTGAACCGAAATTGACTATGCTCAGCCCAACCTCATTGAGGAACCGGTCGAGGCAGCGAAGTTTGATTTGCGAGTCATTGCGGTACGGTGTTCTAACCGTGCACCTCAGGATATACTCGTTTGAATCTTCGATGCACTGCCAAAAATCAATCGTCGCCATCTCAAACTCTGAAACGTCATCGTAATTTCGGAGTTTGCTGCACATGTCAGGTTTAATTTTGTAGTTAAGACGCGACTCCCATTTGATGTTCTTGCAATTGAGCGAAAGGGAGTCGCTGCTCAGGTTGCAACCGTCTTTGCCGATTTCGTTAAACTCAATTTTAATGGCTCGGGTATCGGGGTCGGGGATTACAAGAACGTATGAGTTCGATTCGCCGTTATTGTCCTTGAATTTTAGAAGAGACAAAGGTAAGCGGCGGTCGTCATCCGTTGCCGCTTGAGCTTTTATGCTGGAGCCTTCATGGATGCCTTCTATTTTAAGTTGCTGGTAGATTTTCCAGTTTCCTCTGCATACTCCGGTTGTTTCGACTCGCATTGTTTGCCTTTCGTTTGTTGGACACTGCTCATTGTACTTATTCACTTCATGTCTCGCTATAAATGCAGAGAGGAGTTCCGTGATTTCTGGCATTCTTAGATGTGTCGCTATGAGTTCGTCAGACGCTCCGTTCCGCTGTGTTAACATCGAAGAGGACATCTACGTACATCACGCTTTCTGTCGCTGTTGAGGTTCAGGTTATTGTCCTCGCGGCGCTCTGCTTCCTAGTCGTTGCTCATTTCGGGTCCATTGACTTCAAGGGGGTTATTATGAAAGTTGTCTTGTTTGTTGGAGGGGTTGCAAGGGTCCTAGGCGGGGGCTGCGCCCAACGAACGGATTGACGTGACGTGCGAGGTGTGTCCTAGGCCCGGGGGTTCGAATCCCCCGGCCCCCTCCGTAAAGAAAGAACCGCCATTGGGGCGACCCTTATCTCCTGGGGTGGCCGATTCGGCCGCCGCCACTCTTTTCCAGGTCTGCGGACCTGTGTTCGTCCTGGAACGGAAACAGGCTCCTCGCTATCACCCAGAGTATTCCGATGATCTCGGCGGTCGTCGCGCCCATCCAGGAAATTATCACCTCGGTAGGGATTTCGCGCTGCAGCCACATGAGACGGGCGGTGTACGCGACGACGAGGGTGTTGCATGCGACCAGCTGCCACTTGACGCACTTGAGCGCGGCCTTTCCGAGTTCGGACCGAAGGTCGTTCTCCGCCTCCATCCTCTTGACCACGCTCTCGGCCTGGGCCGCCTTGGCTCGCCGTTCCCGCTCCTCGCTCGAGCATTCGACCCTGACCTCGTCTAAATGGGCGCTTTCGATGGGGAAGACGTTTGCTCTCCTTTGTGCCGAACCCATGAGGTCGATTGCCTCTTGTGTCCCTTTTGGTGACCTGCTTCCGCGCTGGTCTGCGCTATCGCAGCCCAAGGTTTTCCACCCTATGGCCCACGGCGGTTACGGATACGTCGAGTATGTCCGTCATCTCACCGATGCTACAATTGCCCGCCCAGAGTTTCGCTACGACCTGTGCCGGCATGAGGAGCGCGGCGGCAAACGAGTTCGCCCATATCTCCTCGGGGTCTGTCCCTCGAGACGAGAGGGCGTCCCTTCGCTCAATGACCCCAGCAACCTCCCCGTCTCCTAGGTTTTGGTACGAGTGGATGTAGAGACGCTCCGTCACCTCGCACGCCGTTATGTGCCCACCGCCTCATCCAGCTCGTCCGCGACCCTGTAGTGCGTGTTTGTGTCAATGGCTAACTGAACAGCGCATTGGACCAAATATGGTCCAATGGTTGGAGTCTTGTGGTCCGTAAGGACGTGAACCAAAGAGGCTGCATGCTTGGCTCTCTCCGTCCTTCTTTTGTGCAGTTCTGCAACCTAGGTTCGGCCTCGCGTATACTTATATCATCTGTGTACACCCAACTCTGGAGGTCCAACCTATGAAAGGCATCATCCTCGCGGGTGGCTCGGGCACGCGTCTGTACCCGCTCACGC
>OBWI01000214.1_pt1 | contig 46380 bp, 67 predicted proteins | sample 1495201 | NCBI WGS metagenome assembly OBWI01 (sample SAMEA2580050, study PRJEB22360) | human gut metagenome | biome: human gut; feature: human-associated habitat; material: faeces | place: Denmark | collected 2008/2010
ATGGGTCTACGGCGATGCAGAGGTCTACGGCGATGCAGAGGTCTACGGCAATGCAGACTATACAACCATTCATGGTTTCGGCACTCAGTTCCGTACAACTACATTCTTTCAGTGCGAAGATAAGCAGATCAGAGTATCTTGCGGTTGTTTCTTAGGAACAATTCCAGAGTTCCGCGAACAGGTAAAAAATACCAGAGAGGGCAAAATTGCGGAAGAGTACCTTATGATTGCCGACCTGATGGAAAAGCATTTTGTAAAAGAAAAAGAAAGTGGTGAATAATTATGACCCCAGAAGAAGTAAACCTTTACGTCAAAGAAAATGCAGAAGTTCATCAGTTCGCTGCAGAGGTTGCAAGAATCATATCAGGCATTCCACAGATGCCGGAATTCTCGTCAGAAATTCTGACCGTAGCCGACGCGAGCCAATTGATCGGACTTCCTGTTACAGCAATCCGGGCAGGGATTGTGTATGGATGGTTGCCAATTGGTGTGGCTGTGCAGAATAACAAGCCAGCAAAAAGCCTTTCCGGTGGACGAATCACATACATCATAAGCCCTAGGAAAGTCTATGAAGTAACTGGTCATGTCTGGAAAGGCAAAGAGGCTCTCAATAAGTGAGTGCCCCGGAGGGAGATGACGCCTCCACCCCGGAGCTTTGCACCACTAAAACGCCTTAGTGGATAGATACATTATAGTTCTCTATCTGCTAATTGTAAAGACAAATAAGAAAAAATAAGGAGAAATTAGCAAGATATGAGTGAAATTAGAAACGAAAATCAGCCAACATGGGCTGACATCGAAGTAGTACTTGCGACTGAAATTGTCGAAGAAAGTAAGAAAAAGTCAAAAAGATGGTTCACTGCATGGATTGTGACAGTCGCCGTACTGGTAGCGAGCAACCTTGCGTGGATTCTGGGAGAAATGAAATAAAATGAAAGAGTATATGCTAATTGCTGTTTGTATGCTTGCCGGGAAATATGTGGATGTGCCTATCTGGCTAAACATCTTTTTTGGTATCTCGGCAGCATGGGCAGTACGCCAGATGGAAACAGACTGGCAGTAGGAAATAAGGAGGATAAGAAGATGTTTGAGAAAGAGATTGATGAAATTTACGAACTCTGTAAAAGAGTTGTGAACGAAGTTCCGGCAGTAAGTGTCGAATTCAGTTATTCAATTTATGGCATGAGAGTATGTGGGCTTAAAAGAAAAGAAGATGCTTGCCTTCCAAAAGACGTGTTTAAGTGGGATTTGTACCAAAACGTATCTTTTAATTCATTTTATGAGAAAGAAAGTCGTGAAAGCCTCAGAATAATTAAAGCTTTCTTACTGGAACTTCTGATAGATGGGAAGTGTCCGAATGAGTAAACAGATAGCAATTATGAAACTTCTTCCCAGTCTGGAGATAGCAGGATGTATCAATGAACTGCTCAGAGAACTTCAATGCAGAGGTGATTACATTCTGGATTATGAGAACTGTGACATGTCTCTGGATCATGTGGAATATCACAAAGCTGAAGATATCGACGGAGAGAAGTTCGGAGATGCTTCAGACAACCTGTACTGCTTTTTCAAGGTGGTGTGAACATGGATGAAAGGATTAATGAGGTTCTGAGATTGATCGACATACAGCTTGCAACAGTCCCAGATAACCCTATTGAAGAATCATACAAGGCAAGAACATTGGCGAGCTACGTACAGGCTCTGAACGGGCTTTTAACGGCTCAGAAATCGTATAAGGAGGAAACGAATGAGTGAATTTGAAATCCGTATTCCGGCAAGGAAGAAGCAGCCGGCAACCGATAAGGATAACCCTGTCGTGAAAGTTTCGCCGGAAGCGTACAACGCACTGGTTGAGATTTATAACGAATCAACCATATCAATGAAAGATATTGCAAGTTTGCTGATCGTTGAGGGCAGCAAGCATGTGGTTTATGACAAGGAGGAATAGCAATGGCAACACCAGTATTAATTATTGGAAAATCTGGTTCTGGCAAGAGTACCAGTTTGAGAAACTGCCAGAATTCTGACTGGAACCTTATTAGAGTATTGAATAAACCACTTCCGTTTAAAGGAAAGATTGACGGATGGTTTACGGATGATTACCAGCAGGTAATGAAGTGCCTGATCGCATCAAAAGCAGAGTCAATTGTTATTGATGATGCAGGCTATCTTATCACTAATCACTTTATGAGAGGGCATGCTTCTGCCGGAAAAGGCAATGCAGTGTTTGCTCTGTACAATGATATTGGAGACTATTTCTGGAATCTTATCCAGTTTATCGTCACGAAAGTACCGCAGGACAAGATCGTATATATGATGATGCACGAAGAAAAGGATGATTCTGGAGATGTGAAACCAAAGACCATAGGAAAGCTACTTGATGAAAAAATTTGTTTGGAAGGTCTTTTTACCATCGTTCTTCGCTGTATTGAAGAAAGCGGAAAACACTTATTTGTCACTCAGTCCAGCCAGGGAGCAGTAAGTAAGTCTCCGATCGGAATGTTTGACAGTTTAACTATTGATAATGATCTCGCAGAAGTAGACAAGATCATTAGAGACTATTACGAATTAGGAAAAGGAGAAAACAATAATGCAGAAACCAAATAGCTATGACACAACACAGGCAGCAGGAGAATTTGAACCGATTGCTCTTGGCGGACACAAGATGGTTATTAAGCAGGTATCAGAGAAAAAATCCCAGGGTGGACTTGATATGCTTGTTATCTTGTTTGATTTCGCAGAAGGAGACGAACAGGCGGGCTACTTTATGAAGCAGTTTGAAAATGACATTCGTCCGGACAAGAAGTATCCGAATGCCGGTACTAACTATATGGTTATTGACGAGAGCGTAGATTATGGTGTCCGTAACCTTAAAACATTTATCACATGCGTAGAAAAGTCAAATCCGGGTTTTGCTGTTAAGTGGGGTGACAACTTCGGACAGCAGTTTAAAGGTAAGCTAATCGGCGGTATCTTCCGTCTGGAGAAAGACTGGTACGACAACAGAGAAGTAAAACGTCACAAACTTGCATGGTTCCGCAGTATTGAAGGAATTAAGGATGCGGACATCCCAGAAGAGCGCACCACAAAAGCCTATGACGATCATCTGAAGGAAGAAGCTATCATGGGAGCGAATCCGGCAGGTACTGACTTTATGAATATTCCAGACAGTGTACAGGAAGAACTTCCATTCAATTAAAAGGATGTGTTTTTAATGGTTATACAAGTAGACACAAGGGAACATAAATCAGAATGGGAACGGATTCAGAATCAGTTTGACAGCCTTGAAGTACAATATTTCCGATCAAAGTTATACTGCGGAGACTATCAATCTTTGGACAATGCAAAGCTCTGTATTGACCGCAAAAAGGATTTGCAGGAGTTATGCGGAAATGTATGCCAGCAGCATGAAAGATTCAAAGCGGAGCTGATTAGAGCGCGTGAAGCAGGTATACAGTTAATCATCCTATGCGAGCATGGTCCAGATATTAAATCTGTTGGTGATGTGTATTTTTGGGAGAATCCTCGAAAACATAAAGTTATCTGGAGAACTGTAAACGGCAAGAGAGTAAAGACTGTGATATCTGACAAGGCTGTTGATGGCTGTCAGCTATATAAATCTCTTTGCACGATTAGAGATAAATACGGTGTCAGATTTGAATTCTGTACAAAAGAAGAAACCGGGCGGAGAATCGTGGAGTTGCTGTCATGACTAAGGAAGAAATCAAACAGTCAGTGAAAATGCCGGAAATTCTTTCCAGATATGGACTGAAACCGAACAGAGCGGGATTTATATGTTGCCCTTTTCACAAGGAAAAGTCAGCATCCTGCAAAATCTACGATGATTCTTTCTACTGTTTCGGCTGTGGAATCGGCGGTGATGTGTTTGATTTCGTGATGCAATACGAATCCGTTCCTTTTAGTACTGCATTTATTGAACTGGGCGGTACTTATGTATCAAAAAAAGGTAAAAGCCGCAACCAGATCAGACATGAAATGCGAGATATTAAATCAAAAAAACACAACCCTGTTCAGGATCCTAATGAGATTGAGCAGGTAGAAAAGAACATACTTATGTACGAAACAGCACTAAAAACGTTCCCTCCTGATTCAGAAGAGTGGTATATGTGCCAGTTTAATCTTGAGAAAGAAAAAAGCAGATACGAAATGTTATCAGCTAAGTCAGGAGGTGAGAAAAATTCTTGAAAATATTGAAAACTTACAGGCACAAGACTTTATGGAAAAGCAGTTGTATGAAGAGCTTTTTTCAGTAAAAAGTAAAATTGACCGCTCAGAAATCAAGTTTAAGCTGATGGACCGGGCAAAAAGTGTGAAAGCGAAGCATATAGCAGAAGAGTTCATAAAGGAATTCCAGAAAGCAGAACAGGAAAAGGAAAAAGAAGAAAAAGTAAATCGTTCTATGCAGTTAGTTGAAAACATCACAAACTTTTATCCTGATTCTGTTGATAAGGAATATCCTAACATGGCTTGTGGTAGCTGGATAGCTACAGAGAACGGAATATTTTCCTCTGAAACATCTAAGGCAAGAGAACTTGTATGTCACCACCCGATCATGCCGATACGTCGTCTAAAAAACATCGAGACAGGAGAGGAACAGATCACGGTGGCTTTTAAAAGGGATGGATATTGGACAGAAATAACTGTTCCAAAAATTGACATTGTGACTTCCAGGGCAGTAACTAATCTTGCAAGGTTCGGGGTGCAGGTCAACTCAGAGAATGCAAGGCTTCTCGTAAAGTATCTGGCGGATGTTGAAATGTACAATGCCGATATGATCGACATACAGCACTCTACAAGCAAACTGGGGTGGCATGGTAATACATTTGTCCCTTACGACCTTTCAATCGTTTTTGACGGTGAATACCGCTTTAAAACGCTATTCCAAAGTATACAGGAAAGTGGAGACTACTTCAAGTGGGTGACTCTGGCTAAGCAGCTACGGTCATGCGGACGATTGGAACCGCGAATAGCACTGGCAGCATCTTTTGCGAGTGTTCTTATACAGCCGCTTGATGCACTACCGTTCATCGTAGATTTCTATGGGCAGACAGGAGGCGGAAAGACGGTAACAATCAATATAGCGGCATCGGTTTGGGGGAATCCGGCACCGGGAGCCTACGTTGGGAATTTTCGTTCAACAGATACATCATTGGAGACAAGGGCAGATATGCTCAATAACTTTCCGATGATTCTGGACGACTCGAAGAATGTTTCTCAGTATATCCGGGATAACTACGAAACATTGATTTACAATCTCTGTTCTGGCAAAGGAAAAGCACGTTCAAATAAGGACCTCGGAGCAGCTAAGGAAAATACATGGAGCAATGTGACTATTTGCAACGGTGAGAACCCTATTTCGGAATTTGCAGATTCCGGCGGAGCTATCAACAGAATTATTGAAATTGAATGTTGTGAGGATATTTACGAGAATCCAGCAGAGATTAACGGCATTGTCGTGAAGAACTACGGCTTTGCTGGAAGAGTGTTCGTTGGAAATCTCAAACAGTTCACATCGGATGATCTGAAAGAAATGAAAGCCGAAATTGAGAAAGGTTTTGACGGATATGACTTTCCAGCAAAGCAGGTAATGGCAATATCTACACTTCTGCTGGCTGACAAATTAGCTACAGATTTCATATTTAAGGATGGACGTGAGCTGACGGTCGAGGACGTTGTAGACATACCTACACGCAAGAAAGATGTATCAGAAGGTCAGAGATGCTATGAATTCATTCTTGAAAGTCTCTCAGTGTACGGACAGCACTTTGATGCGCAATTTAGCTGTGATCAGTGGGGATTCAAGGAAACGCCAGATGAATATGGAGATGTATATGTATATTTTTATCCGAAACCTCTTGAAAACCTTTTGAAGAACAATGGATTCTCCAGAAAAGCCTTTTCGGCCTGGGCGATTAATCGAGAATTAGTCAAACACACGGGGAAAAGAGATACGGTATTAAAAAGAGACGGGGGAAGTGTGATGAGGCTTATTGCGGTAAAGATTGTCGATATAAAAAATCTCGAAAACGAGCAGGAAAATGAGGTTATTGAAACTGGTTTTCTGCCAGCTGATGCCGAAACAAATGTTCCGTTTTCGTAATTTGTAACCATGTAACCGTTGTAACACGAAAAAAAACATCCTATAGGAGAAAGTTTGAGAGTGTATAAAAAACATATACTCTAGTGATTCTCCTATATAAAAACCTTGGTTACATTGGTTACACGGTTACACACCTCTGAAGCCCGCATAAAATAAGGGTTTGTGGCGTAACCAGTGGATTAAAAAAGCCGGTTACACACGGGTTACAAAATTAAAAAGTATATGCAATTAGATTTATTATAACAAAATTAACTGAATATTACAAAAATATTTAGTTGACATAATTTTTGCAAGGAGTGGTTACAAAATGAAAAAAGACGATCTCAATAAAAAGCAAAGATATGCATTAGATACAATGCTGTCTGGCAGTAATGTTTTTCTGACAGGTGACGCAGGAACAGGCAAGACAACGGTTATCCAAACGTTCATCGATGAGGCGGAAAAAGCTGGTAAAAATATTCTGGTATCCGCCACTACTGGAATTGCAGCGGATAATATCGGATATGGGGCAACTACCGTACACCGAGCATTGAATATTTCAATTAAATTTGAGGACTATAAGAAAAAGGTGAAATCCAGAGCTGAACTTCTGAAAGAAGCAGATGTTCTTATCATTGATGAAATCAGCATGTGCCGGTTCGATTTGTTCAATATGATTGCAAAGACGATCATCACGGAGAATGAAGAGAGAGCAGTTGACAGACTTCTGATCGGAGAGGACAAAGAAGACATTCAGTTAATCGTGATAGGTGATTTCTACCAGCTTCCGCCAGTTATTACGACAGACGATCGAAAAATTCTCTGTCGGATGTATGGATCTGATTATGGAAAGGGTGGAAAGTATGAACATGGATATGCTTTCATGTCTGAATACTGGAAAGAAATGGGATTTGAATATATCAAACTTGATGAGGTATGCAGGCAGAATGATGAGGGATTTAAGTATGTGCTGAATGATATTAAATATGGCAACAATATTAGAAAATCCATTGCATATCTGGAGAACAACGAATCAGACAAAGTTATACCGGAAGCGCCGTTCTTGGTTGGCACTAATGCAGAAGCTGACAGAATTAACAATACTTTCCTTGGCAAGTTGGATAAAAAGACCGAAAAAGTGTTTCATGCAGCAGTTGACGGCGAACTAACATCTGCCGATATTAAGAACATTGCATTTGCCAAAGAGGACTTAATTCTTAACATCGGTGCAAAAGTGATGATTACAGTCAATGATCTGTCTGGAAACTACGTTAATGGAACGATTGGCATCATTCAGAAAATTGTGGAAAACGGAGAATTTGAAGAATCTTATCTGGTTATCAAGACTGATAAGGGCAAAACAGTTAGCTTATACAGATACAGTAAAGACATTGAGAAACAGGTTATTGAAGAATCTGAACAGAAAAAAGACGGTCAGAAAATCGTAAAAGAGAAGATTGTCCGCAAGAAAGTAGGCTCTTTCTCTCAGTTCCCGGTAAAACTTGCCTGGGCAATCAGTATTCATAAATCACAGGGACAGACATTTGAAAAAATCAACATTGACCCTTGCTGTTGGGATCCTGGACAGTTCTATGTGGCTGTTTCCCGGGCTAAATCAGCTAACGGCATACATTTTATCAGACCGATAAAACAGAGCTATATAAAGGCGTTTAGCAAGGATAACGAGCGACTTCTTGAACAGAGTTTTGAGGTAGAAGAAGGTGTATAAGTATGAGAGTGACGCACGAGCAGATACCGAACACCATAAAGTTTTTACAGATTGATTTTCCGGCACTGGTCCTCCAGACTGCCGGAATTGAGGCAAAGGATGAATACTGGCAGCAGGTAGTTGAACAGATCCATGTTGTGTCTGAAAAATATAGCAAAAATGGATTTGTAGATCACATGCTTGTTGCTTATTCGGATTATCTTTCTAAGATGTTTAATAAGGCAAAAGAATTGGAAAAGGAGAATCAAAATGCCGTACAACACGAAGAATAGATGCAAGCAGGGACAGGCTCTCAGAAAAGAAATATATATGTATATCGTCAGTTATATCAAACTGGTTGGATATGCACCGTCAGTTACAGAAATTTCTGAAAGAGTGGATGCCGGGAGAGCTACGGTCTGGAAACATATTAATCAGTTGATTGATGATGACCTGCTCAAGACGAACCACCCCAGTACCGACAGGGCATATACTCCGGTTGGGTATGGAATAAGAAAGATAAACAAGGAGACAAAATGAAACTTTATGACATTGTTACAGCAGATGGTACATTCGTCGACAGTATGAGCAGAATAGAAATTTTGGAACGGTTCGGGATTTCTAAAGGAGTCTTTCAAAGATATCTGGATAATGGCGATCTGTTAGAAGGAAAATATCAAATAAATGACTATGATTGCGATATAAAAGCAAGGAAATGTAAGGACAGGGAATTATTCTTACAGTTTGACATTCTGACTCAGAAAATAAGGAGGACTGTTGAATGGGAAAACTAAAAAAGCGTGGAGGTCTAACACAATGAATAAAATGCGTGAATATGAACGAGGCAGGGAGGACGGGCTTGACCTTGCCAGACGAATTGTCAAACAGGGCGGGATTGAAGCTCTTGAACAGGAATGCAAGTTCCGGGGTGCGACCGGGATACATACCTCTCTGGCAGTAAAAGACCTTGATAAAGCGTCAGAAAAGATAAAAGAGGTTATAGCGGATTCATTTGTAATATTGTCAATCGCTGTTCTGCATGATGATTTCGGTTTTGGCGAGAAACGCTGTCAGAGATTTAGAAATGGACTTGACCGGGCTGCTGATTATATCAATGACGGTCTGGCAGAATGGATTGATTACGTAAACGCTATTAAAGAAGAGCTGGGGATTGTATTAAAGAATCCCGGAGAATAACGGACAGGTAGCATTTGGATAAATTAATCATGGAGGACTGCACAATAGCGTGTCAGTTACTTACATGGGGAAAGTGAGGATGGAAAATGAAATTATATTTCTACATTTTAGACAATGACAGAGAATTCAATCCGGAAACTAGAACATTCGGAGACCCTGTTTTTAAAGTCAGAGTTGAGGAATGCGAGGTAATTGAGAAACCAAAGACGTACAGAGCAGTAGCACAGTTTCCAGAAAGACTTTACATTGGATATGTAAAAAAAGAAGATATTGGAAAAATTTCTGGTTCTTCAACACCGTACATTGTGTTGGAAGAACCTAATTATCAGTTCGTAAAAGAAACATTCTTGGAAAAATACAATAATGATATTCGCAGATTTAAAAACATAATTGCAATGTACGAAAATAAGATAGCTGCGGTTGAGAATTACAAGGAGGACGCAAAATGTTAATCAGAAGTCAGAATAAAGAGATATTAGTTAATTTTAATGTATCAGCTGGTATCGAAATTGCAGAAGGGACTACAAAAACAGTTGTAACATCATATATCACTGGATGCAGTTATTTACTCGGAGAATATTCCACCAGAGAAAAAGCTATGAAAGTACTGGACATGATTCAGGATGCATATGCAGATGCAAAATTAAATGAAATTCTTCTTCCTGATGTCTGCAAATCGGCTAGTGAATCTCAGAGGGGAAAAGATAATACATCAATTGCAAAAACTATTAGAAAAGATTTTATGAAAAAAATGATATTCCAGATGCCAGAGGATAGTGAGGTGGAAGCATGATTACATTCTTATTAGGATTCACCCTTGGAACTATATTTGGAGTGGTTAGTCTTGTATGTGTGGCGATCATGTACGACAAACACCATCCAGACGAATAGAAAGGAGAACGGTATGCTGACAAGGAATAAAAAGCTGAAAGACTACGGTATTCCGGCAGAGGACATTGAAAAATTAAACACGATGCTGAAAGACTTCCCGGCAGAGTACGGATACCTGCTTACCAGCGCCGCCTTGTCAGCTTGCCCTAAGAACACGGTGATAGCGGATATGGTTGTTGAGAATATCTTGCACCGGAAAAGTTACAGGAAAATCAGCAAAGAAAGATATATCCCGATGAACCCGAAAGACTTCTACGGATACAGACGCAAGACCGTCGCTGTACTGTATGAGAGAATGCGGTTATTGGGAGTATGGGAGGAAAAATAAATGAAAGAATATAAATGTCCAAAGTGCAATAGTAAAAACCTTTTTGTCAAGAAAGTTGGGAATAATACGGGATTGTATTGCGGGGATTGCGGTGCATGGATTAAATGGGTCGGGAAAAATGAGCTGAGAGCGTTTGAATATTTAACTAAGCAGAAACACGTAGACGATGCTAATAGCAAACAAGACGATATTGCAAGCATCATTTATAGCACTCTCGATCATATGTATTGCGATAATTGCAGATTCAATAGCGAAATTAAAGAAAGTGATAGTGATGAATGGAACTGTGATGAATGCCACAGAAAATATAATGGATGGGGAGTTTCCATGCAGGAAAGTAATAAAATTGCAAAAGAAATTTTAAAACAGTTAGGAGAATAGAATATGAGCAGACTGATTGATGCAGACAAAATAATTGACTCTCTTGGAAATTCGGATATGGATTTTGCAATAGGTGCAGTTATTGACGAACAGCCGACAGCTTTTGATGTGGACAAGGTTGTTGGTGAGTTGAAAAGAGATAAATTCATTGAATCGGAATGTATCTTATCTGACGTACATCAAGGATATAATGCTGGACTGAACAGAGCAATAGAAATTGTAAAAGGAGGGTGGAGTTGAATGAGTAAATCAGTATTAGTGATTGATACGCCAGAAAATTGTGTAGATTGTATATTTTGTCAGGAATTCAATACAAGAAGTAGAGAATATGCATATTGCTATGCAGTGAATGGTGATAGTGAAAATGATATGAAACTAATTAACTGTGTATACGGATATCGTCAATCTAAACCTGATTGGTGTCCACTTATGGACTTGCCGGAGAAAGATAAGGAGGAAGAAAATGAGTAAATCAGTATTAGTGATAGACACACCAGAAAATTGCTATGATTGCCCGTTCGGAACTTCATACTGCGGTGAACTTGAATATGTGGGTTATTGTGAATTAGCTGATTGTTTAGATTATGATGTAATTCTGATGACAGAAGAACATTATGATTACGAAAGCAAATCAAGACCTAAATGGTGTCCATTGAAGCCATTGCCGGAGAAAAAAGAGTATATCGTTCCGAATGACAATGTAGAATCACAAAAAGATATTATTGCGGTTGGTTGGAATGCCTGCTTGAGAGAAATTACAGAAACAAGCGATGAAAACAAGCGATAAAAAGTAAGCGATAAGAGGTGGAGAAATGATTATTTTAACTGGAAAAATCGTGTTTGTAAAGACACAGGAAGAATGTTTAAGTGTTCTGAAAATGGCAAAGCTTCAGGGATTCACATGGGCGAGAGAAAACCATTTAAACCCTATCGTAATTCCGTTTCCAAACATATTGAATTTTTACGACAGTAAGATTGTTACTTACAACTATGTTAAAAAGACAGTGTATGAAGCATCCGAAATCGTCGAAGATGAAGAAAAAATCAAGGACGCAGTAAACCTTGTCAGAACATTCACTAAATACCCAGACAGAACAGCCTTGACGGACTCATTTATTAAGTCTTTGGAGTTACTCGCAGATACTGTAGAAAGTCAGATGGAAGAGGTGAAGTAGATGGTTGATTTAAGAAATACATGTATCTTGGTTAAGACAGAAGAAGAAAATGAAATGCTTCTCAAAGAAGCTGAGAAACAGGGATTTTATTGGTATTCGAAAGGCAATTGTAAACCATTGCCAGGACAACATTTTCCAGATATTTTAAAATTTTGTAATAACAAAGATGTGGTGCACAGCGCACGTATCGGAGTAGAGTGTGATGCTTTCTACGAAGCTTCAGAACTCCTCGGGACAAAAGAAATGACGGCAAGAGAGTTTGCTAATCGTATTGCAGATATATGCAATTGTAGAGGATGTAACTGTTCAGAATGCGTATTGAGCGAAAGCAATACTAGGTGCAAGAAGCATTTGTGTGATATATGTGATTGGAAAGATAATATAGATGAAGTTCTTGAAATTGCAAAATCAATAAGACTTACAGCCCCTTCACCCGAAGAGAAAGCAATTAGCACGATTGAGAAATTTATCGAGAATCCAGATCACACAGCATTAAATGATGAATTTTTAGAATCATTGAAGCTGGCAGTCGAGAAGTTGGAAGAGGTGAAGTAGATGGAGAGATTAACACTTGACGATACGATAAAAGCACTTAGATGTGTTGCCAGTCAAGATACAGGAGGTGGTTGCTATGCAGACCACGAAAACTTCATACATATGGATGATGAGTATAAACGCATTGTCTGTGGAACTGGCGAGGATTTAAGAGATCCTATCAGCGACAAGGAAGCGGTTGGATGCCCGTATTATCAAGATACTTATGAATGTTGTTTTGAAGATGGAGGATTGTATTGGTTGAAAGATGTTGCAGAGCTGCTAGAAGAACTGAAATCTTATAAAGACTTAGAAGAACAGGGCTTGCTTGTGAGATTGCCGTGTCCTATTGGCACAACTGTATGGGACATATGCGGCATGGATATTCGGGAAAACGTGTTAAGTGGAATTGAATGTGGCAAAGATGGTAAACAGTTTTTGTGGGCAAACCATGATGAATGGCTCGGAGAATTAAATGATTTGGTATTCCTCACCCGTGAAGAAGCTGTGAAGAAGCTGGAGGAACTCAAAAATGAAATTTAAAGAATTTGCAAAGTGGTGCAATGAAAGAGCCTGTGATGGATGTTGGGGAATGCTGGAAGCAATGGCGTGTATTGATTTAATAGGTGAAGTTAAAAAAGTTCCGTTTTGGAAAAGAGAGAAATTTTGGAAAGAAAATTATGAGCAGCAGGTATTGGAAGAGATTATTAATCCGATAGAGAAGAAGTTGGAGGAGGTTCAAAATGACAAGACCTGAGATTACAGCAAAATTATCAGCCATGCTTGAAAAGAAAATAAATCCTCACAATGATCCACGTATTTATTGGGCGAAAGAAGTGACATTCGATTATTCGACAGATCATGCGGTAAGGGTGGATTATATGCGATTCGTGCCAGCAAATAATAGTGTGTCCGGGATAGAAAAAGGTGACTGCTATTGTTATGAGGTTAAATCATCAGCTGAAGATTTTCGTTCTGGTCATGGGTTGAATTTTATTGGTGATTATAACTACCTGGTTATGCCGACAGATGTATGCGCTGCGGTATCCCTTGAAATTCCACATTATGTAGGAATATATGTACCAGAAGCAAATGATCTTACATGCGTCAAAAAAGCAAAGCGAAGAAATCGGACAAGGCCTGTGTCTGAAATACTTTTGATGATGTTCCGGTCTGCGAATAGAGATTATAGAAAAGCAGTAAAACAGTTGGAGGAGATGAAGAAATGAATAGCAAACCTACACCAGACATAACGCCAAACCTTGCTATATCGGCATACCACGTACTACAGCAATATTGCACTGGACAGCCAGCAGATTGCAAAGGCTGCGGATTCTACGAACACTGTCCAGAATGTTTTCGAGGCATGCCATGTGACTGAAGTCTGAACGAAGAAGGTGAAATAAATGAAGTTAAGGAAGGCAACACTGATTGACTACGGAGTACCGCCGGATGATGTACCGACATTACAAAGTCACTTGCGGAACCTTAGCGAAAGCGACAAATACAATCTGTTACAGGTATCTATCAAATATGCACCCGGCATTGAATCGCAAATCTATGACAGCATTGTGAACAGTATCGGCTATCGAACGATGGAGAAGATCAGAACGGTTCCTGCAACGGAGAATGACTTTTATGGCTACAAACGCAAGGTCATGGCGGAATACTATCATCTGGCCAAATTGATTGGCAGACTTTAAAAAACTTAAAAATTTATAAAAGTGGTAGAGAGCTATGTACGCCCTAGTATGGTATTATAGTATATATAACTATAACTATGCTAGGGCGTTTTAATTCAGAAAGGATATGATTGGATGTTAATAGGATGGCAAACGAGGAAAATTTAAAACCTTTTAAACCTGGTCGAAGCAGTGAGGAAGCAGCGAAAAACGGCCAAAAAGGCGGCATTGCTTCTGGTCAGTCTCGCCGTCAAAAGAAAACCCTTTCTGAATTAGCAAAAATGATAGCTGAGAACCCTGCTCCGACTGCTGCAAAGAAGAAACTCACAAAAATGGGAATATCTGATGAGGATGCAAATAACAATGCCTGTATTGTAGCTGCCGTATATAATAAAGCCATCAAAGGAAATATGCAGGCAGTGGACAAATGGGAACAGTTGGTAGCCGTATCAAAATCAGACGAAAGCAAATATGAGCTTCCTGCCAGAGTACTTGGTAAGGCATTCGTGGATATTAACCGGCAAATCAAGCCTAATATCGAATATGTATTCGAGGGTGGTCGAGGCGGTCTGAAATCTTCATTCGTAGCTTTTAAGATTGTTGAACTTATTAAGAACAATCCTCAGATGCACGCCTGCATTACAAGACAGGTGGCCGGTACTCTGAAAGATTCCGTATATGCTAACATGAAATGGGCTATCAACGAACTTGGACTGATGGAAGAATTTGAATGCAAGGTGTCGCCACTTGAGATCAAGTATATTAAGACTGGACAGACAATATACTTCCGTGGTCTGGATGATGAAACCAAACTGAAATCCATTAAGCCGGAGTTTGGCTACATTGGAATCCTCTGGAAAGAAGAAAAAGATCAAATGAAGGGAGATGCTCAGGAACGCTCTGTTAATCAGTCAGTGCTTCGTGGTGGTGATGAATCCTATGATTTTTCATCATACAACCCACCAAAATCAAAATCAAACTGGGTAAATAGGATTAAGCTCACACCTAACCCAAAAAGAGTTATTCATCATTCAAGTTATCTGGAAGCCCCGGCAGAGTGGCTAGGTCAGAAATTCCTTAATGATGCAGAGCACTTAAAGGAAGTCAATCCAGAAGCATATGAGCATGAATACCTGGGTGTCCCAAATGGTGACGGCGGAAACGTATTTGAATATCTCGAAATCAGAGATATTACAGACGAAGAGATCAGCCACATGGACCGCATTTTCGCTGGTGTAGATTATGGATGGTACCCGGATGCCTTCTGCTATCTCCGAACTTATTATGATTCTGCCAGAGAGAAGATATATCTGATTGACGAGCTGTATGTAAATAAATGGAGCAACTCTAAGACTGCTGATTGGATCAAGAAAAAAGGCTATGACGATTACACAATGATATGTGATTCTGCGGAACCTAAGTCTGTGAATGACTTCCGGGATGCCGGACTTCCCGCAAGAGGAGCAATCAAAGGACCGGGAAGTATCGAGTATGGTTTCAAATTCTTACAGACAAAGACTATAGTCATTGACCCGAAGCGAACACCGAACGCATATAAAGAAATCACAGAATATGAGTATGATCGGGACAAAGAGGGAAATGTAATAAGTGGTTATCCTGACGGAGATGATCATGCAATCTCGGCACTTAGATATGCTTATGAGCCGTTGTTTAACAGGAGAGGTTACAGTGCATAATGGGACTTATAACAACACTAAAAAGGTGGTTTAATATGATATTCAAAAAACAAGCCGAAGAGGACTTCAACATTCAGGCAGCAGAATTTCCAGAGATGGAATCGCTGATTAACCGGTGCGCGAACATTTACAGAGGTGCGCCGGAATGGCTGGATGATAAGAATAATATCAAGACGATCAATTTTGCTAAATCTGTCTGCTCAGAAACAGCTCGGCTCGCAACGCTGGCGATCGGCATTCAGATAGACGGTTCTGCAAGGGCTACGTGGCTACAGGAACAGATCGACAAGGTATATTTTCAAATCCGTCACTGGGTAGAATATGGCTGTGCTTATGGAACAGTATTTATTAAGCCAAATGGTGAAAGCATTGACGTATTCACTCCGGCAGACGTGATGATTGTGGACTATGACAATCAGGAAATAAAGGGGATTATATTTAAGGATTCCTATACTGTTGGACGGAAATACTACACACGGCTTGAATATCATAGATTTGTTGAGACTACAATGGACGGCGTGACAACCTATCCGTACTACGTTTCTAATAGAGCCTATGTGTCAAAATCCCCTCAGTCAATCGGCGATAAGATTGACCTTAAACAGACCAAATGGGCTGACCTTATGGCAGATACGCCGCCGATTCTCAAGGCAAATGGAGAGAAGCTGGACGGGCCTCTGTACGGAGTACTGCGGACGCCGCAAGCGAATAACGTGGATATTAATGCACCATTGGGATTGCCGATTTTTGCCGAAGCTATCGAGGAGTTAAAAGACCTCGACATTGCATACAGCCGTAATGCCGGAGAGATTTTTGACTCTCAGAAGATTGTTCTGGCAGATGATAGACTGCTGATGCCAAGCGGTACACCTGTATCAGCCATGTCACCGCAGGGCATGGAGAACAGACGGAAAGAGATGAACTTACCGCGCTTTGTCAAGAATGTATTCGGGCAGGATGAGAAAGAATTCTATCAAGAAATCAATCCACAACTCAACACAGATACCCGTATAAGCGGAATAAATGCCCTTTTAAGTCAGTTAGGATACAAGATTGGATTCTCCAACGGCTACTTTGTTTTTAACGAATCTAGCGGCATCCAGACAGCTACGGGAGTGGAAGCGGAACAGCAGAGGACAGTGCAGTTTATCAAAGATGTTCGAGACAAACTGGAATCCTGTCTGGATGAAGTTATCTACGCTTTGAACGTTTACGCTGACCTGTACGGGCTTGCACCTGTCGGAGCATACGAGGTCAATTATGATTTCGGAGACATTCTCTATGTCAGAGAAAACGACCGTGCAAGATGGTGGCAGTATGTGACTACTGGCAAGGTTCCGGCATGGTTGTATTTCGTAAAATTCGAGGGAATGACTGAGGAAGAAGCGAAAGCAATGGTCAAAGAAGCTCAGCCAGACGAACCAGCATTATTCGGAGAGGAGTAAAAAGATGGCAGATAAACCAGTAACAAGGGAAGAAAAATATCTTGCGTACTTGACAGGCGATTATAAGGGCGAACTCCCAAAGCCAATTACGAGAAAAGAGAAGTATTTATACGAATTATGTTTAAAAGGAATAGGCGGCGAAATCTCACCGGAAGAAATCAAGAATGCAGTAAATGAGTACCTTGAAAAGAATCCGGTCAAGCCCGGAGCCACGGCAGAACAGGTACAGCAGATTGAGCAGAATAAAAAGGATGTTGATTCGCTAAAGGAAGATATAACTTATGTAACAGAAACAATATATGGTGACAATTTTTTAAAGACGCTTGAGACTGTCAAAACCGAATTGTATCATGAAAAGTATGCTTGGTTCATCCCACTTAATTTATATAGCCAAGGTGACACAATGTTGTTTTATTTCCCGACACTATCAGATGGCTCGTATCAAACATATTTATGTGACGAAAGCAAGGTTGCTGTACAGAATATTACTGTTTCAGTCAAAGATCATTATAGTACAGTTGAATATCCTAAGTTTGGAAAAAAATATGCATATCTCCGTATGTATGCGAAAAAAACGACGGATGTATGTTATATAAAAAAAATGAGTTTAACAATATTAAGTGTTATTGATGGGTTTACACAAAAAAATATACATTCATTGCTCGTTGACAATACCGGGAATACAGACGTGTCTAGGGATGTGCAAATGCTTATAAATAAATTGGAAGCGGACGATGTTGAGATTTATTTCCCAAAAGGAAAGTATCTCTTTTCTAATACTATCAATCATAAAAAAGGAAATGTGACTTTTAGATGTGCAGATGGTGTAGAAATGATTATTAATTCCAGTCCGGTTTATACAACATTTAACATATCTGGGGCGGATATTCCACCTTATTCTTTAGGTACATTTAAAATAATCGGCGGCCATTGGACAACTACAAGACCTTTTGATGTTTCTGGAGACAGTATAAGCACAGGTTTTCAATTAACAAAAATGGGTGGCGTGACTATTATAAATGCCACTTTCGAAGAATTAATGCAGAGTAATCACCTATTTGATATATCAGGAACAAAAAATATATTGATACAAGGATGCACATTCAGAGGTACATTTTTTAATCCATCACAAAAACCGAATAAGTACGGAAATTTTGAAATGATACAAATTGACCTAGCAAGCGGAATTAATCTATCTATTTGTACCGAAAACGGACATAACGAGTGTACAAAAAATGTTGTTATAAAAGATTGCGTGTTTGAGCCAAGTGGCAAAGATAATTGTTACTTATACAGACCAGTAGGAATGCATTTTGGTGGAACTTTGATTAATAATGTGGTTGACTGGTACGATAATATAAAAATCGAAAACAACATTTTCCACAATGTTTTAGGACGGGCGATAGAAGTTTCTTGTGCAAGAAATGTATCAGTCAAGGGGAATATTTTCAAACAGGAGACGGAAATAATTGATGGAATAATAAAATGTGGAAGTGTAAGATGGGGTAATACTGCTACCTGGGCAACGTTTAGCGGTATTTCTGATAAACAACGATATAATTGTATGAATATCAGTATTCTCGACAATATGCTTAGTTGCAGTGTAGATTCTGATGAAATGTTTATAGATGCGTTTCCAGTATTAGATACATCTAGTATGTATGTTAATTCGTCTGGTAGCCATTTAACAAAAATGGCAAAGAATGTAACTATCAAAGGCAATACTGGTGATTTGAATATAAGAGCCAATAATATCCATATGTTGAACATCAATAATAATGATGTTCCAAATGTGTATGTTGACAACAACAGTTAATTAACTAAAGAGGGCTTTAGTTAACCAGTAAAAAAAACAAAACATGTACCACAACATTTATCGAAAGAGGTGATATGCTATACTTAGTCCAGAATATTTACGCCGAATAACAGAGGGTAGCGAGCAAATTGCCGAAGAATTGCACCAGTACATCATCTCTGAGATCGTGTCGAGAATGATGGCAAGAATCGGCAGAGGTGAGGACTATATTCTAACCAATGCCGATGCGTGGAGAATTAGAACACTACAAGAATCTAGCGAACTGCTAGAGGACATTCTGGCAGAATTATCCAAATACACTAAACGTGAACAGCAGGAACTCCTTGAAGCGCTTGAAGATGCCGGAATCACTGCAATGAACTACGATGATAAGGTATACAAGGCAGCAGGATTAAGCCCTGTGCCGCTTGAGCAATCCCCAGCTATGATAAGGCTCATGGAGCGAAATATGCTTGCAACTATGGGCGAGTGGAAGAACTTCACGAGAACAACCGCAAGTGCCGCTCAGAGGCTCTATATTGAGCAATGCGACCTTGCATATAACCATGTAATGACTGGGGCAGTTGGATATACGCAAGCCATCAAAGAAGCAGTTAATAACGTTGTGAGCGATGGCGTTACTGTCACATATCCATCTGGCAGAAAAGATACAATCGAAACAGCAGTTGCACGCTCTGTCAGAACTGGTGTGGCTCAGGCTACGGGGGATATATCCCTAAAACGCATGGAAGAAATGGACTGGGATTTAGTTCTGGTCAGTGCGCACATAGGAGCCAGAACAGGTGATGGCGGCGAGAATCCCGGAAATCACTCATGGTGGCAAGGTAAGATATATTCTCGTTCGGGCAAGAGCAAGAAATTTCCACCGTTCTCATTGACCGGATATGGAACAGCAAGCGGACTGTCAGGAGTCAACTGTCGGCATAGTTTTGGAGCCAGTGACGGAGAATTCAACCCTTATGCAGAATTATCGGCACAGGATAAAGCTAACAAGGGAAAGCAGTACGAAAAAGAACAGCGGCAACGTACTTACGAGCGAAGAATCCGCAAAACGAAGCGTGAAGTCCTTGGACTGCAAGCAGGAGTTGACAATGCACCGAATGAAAAGGCTAAATTCGCATTACAGCAAGACCTTGACCGGAAGTCTTATCTTTTACAGAAACAAAATGCTGCATACAAAGATTACTGCAAGCAGAATAACCTGAGAGAACTGCAAGACCGGCTCATGATAGCGAAGTGGAACCGCCAGAACGCCGCTAAAGCCAGAGGAGCGGCAAAGAGATATAAGACAGCAAAGGGGATTGACTAATGGATAGATGGGAATATTACAATCCGAATCCTGCCGGGAATCGAGTCGGAGATTGTGCTGTCCGGGCAATATGTAAAGCAACCGGGTTCGACTGGGAAACAGTATTCGCCGGATTAATGATACAGGCGTGTGCTCTGTCGGATATGCCATCAGCTAATTACGTTTGGGGCGCGTATCTCTATAAACGTGGGTACAGACGTAAGCTAATTGAACAGTCAGAACGATATATCTATACAGTCAACGACTTTTGCGCAGACCATCCGACAGGCACATACATCCTCTGCATAGACGGTCATGTAGTGACGGTACAAGATGGCAAATATTTTGACACATGGGATTCCGGTAATGAGATTCCGGTATATTACTGGGAAAAGGAGAATAAATGAGCATATCAGAATTTGTACAGATTTTCCTCTCTATCTGTGGAGGGGTGTCTATTGTCGGAGGGGCAGCAGCTGTGATCTTTAAGTGGATTACTCCGGCATTCCGGCTCAATAAGCGAGTAGAAACACTGGAAGAACATGATAAACGAGATTACGAGAGTCTTCAGAGGATTGCAGAACGTGATTCGTTGATTCTGGAAGTGTTGTCGACCATGTTGGACAGTCAGATCAGTGGGAATAATGTGGAGGAATTAAAAAAAACAAAACAGAAGCTTACAAATTATCTTGCACAGAATCAACGTTAATTGCATTAATAAGGGGTATGCTCATGAAGTTATATGTGTTCACAAAGAAAGATATAGACAGATTCTTGATAGAGTGTAATTTTACACCGGACGAAGAAAGACTGTTCCGGCTGAGATGTAAGGAATATACGCTCGAATACTGCGCTGAACAGATGAATGTGAGTATATCCACGGCGAAACGGTTAAGCCGGAGGGTGAATAATAAAATAATTAAAGTGTGTTGATACTTTTTAGACACTAATTAGAGCCAGAAACGAACTGTTTCCGGTTCTTTTTTTATGCAAAAATATAACCAGAAAGGTGGTGCATAAGATGGCATTATACAACAATCCTTATCAATATAGTTTTGGCGTTCCGGGGCAGATGAATCAGTTCCAGCAACAGCCTGTCCAGATGCCAGCTCAACCAGTACAGCAACCTCAGCAGAATAATAACGGAATCCTGTGGGTATCTGGAGAAGTAGGCGCAAAATCCTATCTGGTAGCACCCGGGACAAGTGTTTTACTGATGGACAGTGAGAGCGAAAAGTTCTACATAAAATCCACAGACGTTTCCGGTATGCCACAGCCATTACGAACGTTTGAATATCACGAGGTAGGCACTCAGATGCCACCTAAACAGCCTGTTCAGAACATGGACAGTAAATATGTCACCAGACAGGAATATGACGATTTAAAGGGCAAATACGAAGCTATTATAAACCGATTAAATTCTTTTTCTGAACCTGTTAGAGCTAATACCGCGCAGGAATCAGCAGTCAAGGGAGGAAACGCAGATGAGTAATCCATTATTTAACGCGCTTGGTGGCGGGATGCCACAGGGAAACGGGCCAATGCAGATGATACAGCAGTTTATGCAGTTTAAACAGAATTTTAAGGGAAACCCGAAAGCAGAAGTTGAGAAAATGCTACAGTCTGGACGGATTTCCCAGCAGCAACTTAATCAAGTTCAGCAGATGGCAGGACAGTTTCAAAATCTGCTGAAGAATATGAAATAGTACATTACAATCTGGCCAGATTGATGTAAATACACAATAAAGGAGACTATAACTATGGACGGAAATTACAGCTTATCAGATATTGCCGCTGCTACTGGAAACGGTAGAAATAATGACGGCATGTTTGGTGGAGATGGTAGCTGGTGGATTATTGTTTTATTCATTTTTGCTTTCTTCGGATGGGGAAACAACGGCTGGGGCAATAATGGCAACGGTGGTGGATATGCAGCCACAGCAGCTACTCAGGCAGATATCCAGAGAGGATTCGATAACTCCGCAGTAATCAGCAAGCTTGACGGAATCAACAGCGGCCTGTGCGATGGCTTTTATGCCATGAATAATGGTATGCTTACCGGTTTTAACGGAATCAACACAAACATCATGCAGACTGGTTTCGGAATCCAGCAAGCAATCAATGCCGATACTGTAGCAAACATGCAGAACACCAATGCTTTACAGGCACAGCTTGCGAACTGCTGTTGCGAAACCAGGGAAGCTATCCAGGGTGTAAATTACAATATGGCACAGAACACCTGTGCACTGCAGAACACTATGAACAGCAACACAAGAGATATTATCGACAGCCAGAACGCAGGAACAAGAGCCATTCTTGACTACCTTTGCAATGAAAAGATTTCTAACTTGCAGGCTGAAAACAATGACCTCAGACGTGCTGCTTCTCAGGATCGCCAGAGTGCGTTACTCACAACCGCAATGGCTTCTCAGACACAGCAGCTCATTAATGCGATTAATCCAGCACCGATTCCGGCATATCAGGTTCCTAACCCGAACACATATTACGGATGTGGATGCAACACCGGATGTAATTGCTGATAACTTCATATCGAGAGTATCTTTCGATTGATTCGAATGTCGGCTTATGCCGTATTACACAGAGGGGCAGGCTGAGACCTGTCCTTTTGTGATATGAAAGGGGTAAAAATTATGGCAGAATTTACAAATGTAGCTGCTCAGACGGTAGCAGCAAATGGAAACGTAGTGTTTTCAAACACAGCAGTTAAAGGTTCTAACTGCATTCAGCACAGAGAGGGAAGTGGAATCATCACTCTAAGAGGACTGACTAACCAGTGTAAAGCGAGATTCTTCGTGGATTTTTCTGGTAATATCGCAATTCCAACAGGCGGTACTGTTGAAGCTATTTCTCTGGCTATTGCAATCTCTGGTGAGCCGGTATTATCTTCACAGATGATCTCCACACCGGCAGCAGTAGACCAGTACAATAATGTGTCCTCTGGTATCTATATTGATGTACCTCGCGGATGTTGCGTTAATATCGCGGTAGAGAACACAAGCGATCAGGCAATTTCTGTTGCGAACGCAAACATTGTCGTAACCAGAGAAGCGTAGGAGGTGTGATTATGAGAGACATTAAGGATTTATGTGCAAGAATCGAAGACGAGCTGTCCAAAATCGCTGACAGTGGACTGACCACTGGAAATCTGGAAATGACATACAAACTGATTGATATGTATAAAGATATCAAGAATACGTATTACTGGGACAAGAAAGTGGAATATTACAACACTGTCCTTGATGAGATGCGTAGCGGCTACAATGACGATTACAGCGAACGCGGAAGAAAGCGTGATAGCATGGGGAGATACAGCGCAAATGATGGCAGAATGATGCCGGATTACGACCGGGGCAGTTCTTATGCCAGACGTGGCGAGCATTATGTTAGAGGGCATTACAGCCGCTCTGATGGGCGAGATGCTTATGACGACTATATGACACAGAAGCAGAGCTATCGCTCCGGCAAGTCTGAAGACTGCAAAAGAAAGATGCTCGCCGCATTGGAAGAACATCTGGACGAACTTACAACAGAAATGAGTGATATGTCCAAGGATGCAGAGTGCCGGGAAGAACGTGATCTTGTCAAGAGATACGTAGAAAAACTCCGTGATATGCTCTAAAAACACAAAAGTGGTAGAGAGGTAGTTAAAAGAAATCTGTTATAATGTAATTGTGCAGCAGGAAGCACAAGTAAAACGGTTGTTTTTGACATTTTCGTTTTAACCCTCCTTTCTTTAATTTAGTAGCTGGTACGCACGCTTTAACGGAAAGTTGAACAGGTTCGAATCCTGTCGTGCGTATTTGCCATCTGGCACGCAAGATGGCTCACCTCCTTGATTAAGGTTTTTGTTATTCATACTTTTCTTTTAAAAAAGAAATAAATATCCGAAACAACTCGTGGCAGGCATGACACGTTAAACACCTTGCTAACCCGGGAATCCGGGTTATGTGGAATGTACGCTAGTGGAAAACTGACAGAGTCGCACTCTGGTCTCCGGTTCGATTCCGGGCGCTCCGCTTTAATCCGCTTAGAGTTAAGCTGTTTGTATACAGGTGGTCTATGTCTCAGGTGGATTTACGCTATAGCGAAAGAAGTGAAATTCACCCCAGTTTCTTTTTAGAGGGTTGGCCGTTATAGGCGGTACGGAATGTAGCTCAGTGGTAGAGCAATGGCATTATAGGCTATGTGCCGTAGGTTCGATTCCTGCCTTTCCGTTTACCTTGCCAGTGGTCTAACTGGCTTAATCCATTACCTGCGGCGGCAGGTCAATAAACACGACCAGGAGGATGTTATGCAGAAACTTATTGACACTTTAAAATCATTTGGAATTGAAATCCCGGAGGATAAACAGGCAGATGTAAAGAAAGCACTCTCTGAGAATTACAAGAATGCAAAGGAAGTTGCAAAAACTCTGTCAAAAGTCGAGGGAGAACGTGATGACTGGAAAGTACGTGCTGAGACAGCAGAAGAAACCTTAAAAAGTTTTGACGGTATCGACCCGGCAAATATTAAAAGCGAGTTAGAGACTTGGAAACAGAAAGCGGCAGATGCAGAGAAAGAATTCAATGCAAAAATCTACGACCGTGATTTCTCGGATGCTCTGAAAGCGGCACTCGATGACGTTAAATTTTCCAGCGAAGCGGCAAAGAAATCAGTCATGGCAGACATCAAAGAAGCAGGATTAAAGCTGAAAGACGGCAAAATTCTCGGATTAAATGATCTGATTGAGCAGATGAAACAGTCTGATGCATCCGCTTTTGTGGACGAATCTCAGCAGCAGGCTCAGCAGAACCAGGCAAGATTTACCACTCACGTTGAACAGCAGCAGACACCGGGAAGTATGACCAAAAAAGATATCGAAGCAATCAAAGACCCGTCCGAGAGACAGGCTGCAATCGCTCAGAATATCCAGTTATTCCAGTGATTTTTTTACACCGACTATACATCAGGGTATAGCCGCTAACCCAATACCTTAACAATTATGGGTAGAAAGGATTTTTTATGCCAGCAAAAACAAATCTTATTATGACTAATGATATTCATGTCACGGCACGTGAGATTGACTTTGTTACCAGATTCGAAAGAAACTGGCAGCACTTACGTGATATTCTGGGTATCATGAGACCTATCAAAAAGCAGCCGGGTGCTGTACTCAAGTCCAAATACGCAGAGGGTACTTTACAGAGTGGAAAAGTTGGTGAGGGTGAGGAAATCCCTTACAGCAAGTTTACCGTAAAAGAAAAGACCTATGCGGAAATGACTATCGAAAAGTACGCAAAGGCTGTATCTATCGAAGCAATCAAGGACCACGGTTATGAGAACGCTGTTCAGATGACTGATGACGAGTTTCTTTTCCAGCTTCAGACTGATGTTACCGGCAGATTCTATGACTATCTGAAAACCGGTACACTTACTTCCACAGAAACAACATTCCAGATGGCTCTGGCAATGGCTAAGGGTCGTGTTGAAAACAAATTTAAACAGATGCACAGAAATGTGACTGGCGTTGTTGGATTTGTCAACATTCTGGACGTATATGAATATCTCGGAGCAGCTGAGATCACTATTCAGAATCAGTTCGGATTCCAGTACATGAAGGACTTTATGGGATTCAATACAATCTTCTTACTGTCCGACAGCGAGATTCCGAGAGGACAGGTTATTGCTACCCCTGTTGAGAACATCGTACTTTACTATGTAGACCCGAACGAGTCTGACTTTGCGAGAGCAGGTCTTGTGTATACCGTATCTGGCGAAACAAACCTGATCGGATTCCATACACAGGGCAACTACCACACAGCAGTATCCGAAGCGTTTGCGGTTATGGGACTTACTCTTTTTGCAGAGTACATTGATGCAATTGCAGTAATTACCATTGACGAAACACCAACGCTCGGCACTCTGACAGTAACATCTGCGGAAGGAACAGCAACTGGTGATACAAAAATCACTGTAAATCCGGCTAAAGAAAACGCTGGCAATGTGTATAAATACAAAGTTGCAGCAGATGCAGTAACTGTTGGATATGGACAGAATCTCAGAAACTGGAGTACTTGGGATGGAAAAGCCGATATCACAGCGGCAACCGGACAGAAGATCACAGTGGTTGAGTGTGATGGAACATACAAAGCGCTGAATGCCGGAAGTGCAAGCGTAACAGCAAAACGACAAGCGTAGGAGGTAACTGGCATGGCTTATGCAGATTATGAATTTTACACAACTTCATATTTCGGTTCAGTCGTGCCAGAAACCGACTTTCCACGACTGTCAGAAAGAGCCAGTGATTTTGTGGACACAATGACATTTGACAGGTTGGTGGATGGACTGCCGACGAACGAACGCTCACAGAAGCGTATCAAAAAGGCGGTCTGTTCACTGGCTGAATTGATGTATCAGATTGAACTTGCTGAAAAGAATGCTATTAATCAGGCATCGGCAAATGTAACCGACATAAATGTCGGGAACATCTCAACAGGCGTTGTAACCTCTGTATCATCCGGCAGCGAATCCATCTCTTACGCAACACCTCAGCAGATTGGGGCAAGTGCAAAAGAATGGAGCGCGGTATATGCCGCCGCCGGAGATGCGCAGAAAACGAACGACTTACTCTTAAAGATGGCTTTGCCGCTTCTGATGGGAGTAAGGACGGATGATGGCATACCGATATTGTATGCGGGAGTGTGAGTGATATGAATTTTAAAGAAGCGTTTAAACTTATGAAACAGGGAGCAAAAGTAAAACTCCCGGGTTGGAATGGCTACTGGTGCTGGGATGATGAAAAACATACGATTATGATTCATTGCAGACCAAAAGATTCTGATGAAGGTCAGGGAGAAGTTCTTGATATCCGTGAAACGCAGAGAGTGGAATACACTTTCATGCACACACAGAGAGAGGACTGGATGATTGCTGATGAGAATAACTGTGGTGTTCTTGGCGGTCAGTCAACATTTGGATTTGGCGATGCTATCCGTTATTTAAAAAGGGGACTCAAAGTGGCTCGTAAAGGTTGGAACGGGAAGAAACAGTACATTCAGCTTGCCACTGGCATTTCTTATAAGATAGCGGATGGAGAGATTGTGAACTGTGAGCATGATGCAATCGGAAACAATGCCATTGCTTTTGTCGGAACATCTGGCGTACAGATGGGATGGTGTGCGTCTCAGGCAGATATGTTAGCAGAGGATTGGATTTTCGCAGAACAGGAGGTATCCAGATAATGGACATTTCAACATTAGGCTCATGTATCGCAATCGTTATGATTTGCTACATCGTAGGAATGGGCTGTAAAGCATCAAAAAGAATCTCTGATGAATGGATTCCAGTAATCATGGCGGTTATTGGTGGGATTCTTGGAGCTGTCGGAATGGGAGTTATCCCGGATTTCCCGGCATCGGACTATATCACGGCGGTTGCAGTCGGTATGTTTAACGGATTGTCGGCTACTGGTGTGAATCAGGTTATTAAGCAGACAGTGCAGAAAGAATAATTAAGGAGAGGGTATCATGTATAGCAAAACTGTGACGATTTTTGATTATTATGAATCAGCCACGACAGGAGATGCATACTGGTATCCTCATGTTTTATCCGGTGTTGACCTCATTACGGACAAGGGGGCAATTCTTAAAAAGTACGGACCAGACGCAACTGACAACGCACAGTTACACATTCGTTATACTGTTCAGAATGGCGATATAACTATTGCTGATAAAGACGGCAAGATTCTTCCATGGGTGCCGCCTAAAGAGTGGAAACAGCAGATTAACAACGCTCTGGAAGATACTATCACATTCTCAGATGAATCGTTCTTCTGGGAGGGTGAGTGGACTGGCGGAACGGTAACTGATGGTGATTATCGAAATGGATTCTACCAGTACATGAATGAGAACAAGGATAACGTGTTTAAGATTACCAGTGTTGGCGGTCCGTATACGCTAATTCCACATTTTGAGATTCTGGGTAAGTAATATGAGTAAGATTCATCATTTTAAAGGATTCTCCATAGTTGATGGAGATATGAAAATAAAGCTGAATATGGACAGGTTCTCCAGGCAGTATCAAGAAGCTCAGTATCTCCTTGATGGGATGGTCATGGACAGTATGGTTCTGTTTATGCCGATGATTTCAGGAGATTTCATTGACGAGACAAGGGCAAAAAGTTCCTCTATGCAAGGTACAGGATTTGTTTGTGCGGCGGCGGCACCTTATGGCAGATTCCTCTATATGGGAAAAACGATGGTGGACGAGCTGACAGGAAGCCCTCATGCTCGACAGTACGCAAAGAAAGTTCTTGTTAGTCAGTTTTCTGGTCAGACGGCCGCAAAGGAAAATCTTGAATACACCAAACAAGCTCACCCACAGGCACAAGCAAAGTGGTTCGATGCCGCTAAACGACAATACGGTAGCACATGGATTCGCAAAGTAAAAGCACAGGCAGGAGGTGGCAGACATGGCGGATAAACCTATCGGTAAAGATGCAACTGGATATGAGATTCTGACAGATGCCATGAAAGCACTTCTGAACCAGTATCCAGGGCTATATGAAAATGAAACAATCAAATTTGAGGAACTTGGCAAGGAATCAGGAATTGCGTTCTCGGCAGATAACGGTGCCTTGATTTATTCAGAAAAAGAAGATGTCTGCGGAACGATGCATCAGGTATGCCAGTACCCATTTTATGTAGTATATCGCACGGCATCCGACAAAGAAAGGCAGAAGTTATCTGTTCAGAAGTTCCTAGATAATCTCGGTAAATGGATATGCCGAGAACCAGTTATTATAAATGGCTCTGAGACACGTTTAAATGCGTTTCCTGAGCTTTCACAGGGACGAATGATAAAACGCATTACCCGTGATAACTCCTATGGTTTAGAGCCACAGGAAAGTGGCGTACAGGATTGGTTATTACCATTATCGGTACGCTACGAAAACACTTATGAAGTAATATAACAAGTAACAACCGGCTATCAATTGGAGATAGTCGCTAACCTACACAGCCTTTTAAAAGTTATAGGCAGAAAGGACATTTCTATGGCAGTTACAGGCAAGATTGACCGTAAATATATGGCTCATTATATCGATGCGGGTTCTCTCTGTGGAGGACTGACACCGAAGTATGAACGTCTTGGAAAAGATCTGGAAGAGTACAATGTTGAACTCAATCCAGACACCGAAACCTCTAAAAACATTCTTGGAGAATCCACATTCAAACATAACGGCTACGAAGTTTCTTCTGACGCTGATCCATTCTATGCAGACACTACTTCTGATCTGTTTACAGCATTACAGAAGATTGTAGATGGACGTCTCAAAGACGATAACCTCAAAACAAAAGCAGTTGAGGTTCACCTTTGGACAGAAGCCACAGCAGGCAAGTATGAAGCGTATCAGCAGGAATGCTATGTTGTTCCAACAAGCTACGGCGGTGATACATCCGGCTATCAGATTCCGTTCACAGTTAATTACGTTGGAGAGCGCGTCAAAGGTAAATTTGACATTACTTCCGGCTCATTCACAGCTGACAGCGAATAATTTTTAGGAGGATATAAAAAAATGGCAAAAACAATTAATACAAACATTGATGATGGATTTCTTCTTTTCACATTCACAAACAAACAGGGTGAAGTGTTCTCTTCATTTAAACTGAACCCTACTGACATTAACATTGCGGCAAGAGCGGAAGAATTGGAAACTTTCTTTGAACAGGCTCAGGAATCTGTTAAAAATGTTTCTTCCAGTAAAGAGATGGCGGAGATTAATAAGCAGATTGAGGACAAAATCAATTATATGCTCGGGTACGAAGCATCTAAAGATTTATTCAAAGAACCAATTACCGCAACAACTGTTTTTGGAAATGGTCAGGTGTTTGCCTATATCGTTCTTGATAAAATCAATGAAGCACTTGCTCCAGAGATTGAAAAAAGAAAGAAAAAAATGCAGGAAGTGGTCAATAAGTACACGGAGAAGTATACAAAATGACCGCCTATGAGTTACCCACCTCACTAAATATCAGTGGGGTGGATTTTTCTATCAGAACGGATTTCCGAGTAATCATTGATATTCTCATAGCCATGAATGACCCAGAATTGGACGAACAGGCGAAAGCAGTTGTTATGTTGCAGATTCTATTTGAGGATTGGCAGAGTATACCGCCAGAGCACTTATCTGAAGCCTGTCAGAAAGCGTGTGAATTTATTGACTGTGGTCAAGTTAACGATAGTCCGAATAAACCTAAACCCCGCTTGATGGACTGGGAACAGGATGGAGACATGATTGTTCCGGCGGTAAACAAGGTTGCTGGTAAAGAAATCAGAGCAGTGCCTTATATGCACTGGTGGACGTTTTTTGGATACTTTATGGAATCTGGCGAGTGCCTTTTTAATACAGTGGTTGGAATTCGTTCAAAAAAGGCAAAGGGTGAAAAACTCGATAAATGGGAAAAGAAATTCTATCAGGAAAACAAGAATATTATTGACATAAAAACACGTCTCAGCGACGAGGAGCAAGCTTATAAAGATAAGCTGAATGAGATGTTGAACCTCAAATAGTTAGGAGGTGGACACATGGCTGCTGATGGCTCAGTCATTATTGATACCAGAATGGACACATCAGGTGTACAAAACGGCGTATCAGCAATTAGGCAATCATTCAATGGGCTTGGTAGCGTAGTAAAGAAATTAGGCGTACTAATTGGCGGAGTATTCGCAATTGGAAAACTGGCGCAGTTTGGAAAAGAGTGTACAAAACTTGGTTCAGATTTAAACGAAGTTCAAAGTGTTGTGAATGTAGTTTTTCCAAATATGACTGAAAAAGTTAACGAGTTTTCAAAAAAAGCAGTAAAGACAGCAGGCTTGTCAGAAACAATGGCAAAAAAATATGTAGGCTTATTTGGATCAATGGCAAAACAGTTTAACTTTACGGAATCACAGGCCTACGATATGTCAACACAGCTTACCCAGTTAGCAGGAGATGTAGCTTCTTTTTACAATATTAGTCAGGATTTAGCATATATCAAGTTAAAGTCTGTATTTTCCGGTGAAACAGAAACATTAAAAGATATCGGGGTTGTAATGACTCAAAATGCACTTGATGAATATGCATTGGCTAACGGATACGGCAAAACCACATCCGCCATGACTGAACAGGAGAAAGTGGCTCTCCGCTTGGCTTTTGTACAGAAACAGTTGTCTGCCGCATCTGGTGACTTTATCCGAACATCTGACTCATGGGCAAACCAAGTGCGAGTGATGCAGTTGCAGCTGCAATCTCTCAAGGCAACGGTTGGACAGGGATTGATTAATATTTTTACGCCTGTTCTGAAAGTTATTAATATCTTATTAGGTAAGCTGGCAACTCTGGCAAATGCCTTCAAGTCATTTACAGAATTAATCACCGGAAAGAAATCATCTGGCCAGACAGGCACAAGTGGTGCAGGTCTTGTCGGAACAGATGCAATAGCTGATACGGCAGACCAATATGGAAATGCTGCCGACAATGCCGAAAAGCTGGCAGATGCAACAAATGATACAGCGGACGCAACCAAGAAAGCTACTAAGGCGGCAAAAGGATATCTTAGTCCTCTCGACGAAATAAATAATTACTCAACGGATAAAAGTACGGATTCATCTTCAAAAGTACCGGGTGCAACCGGCGGACTTGCAGACCAGATGAAAGATGCTGTACAAAATGTTGATTATGGAAAGTTGGCAGAGGGCGAGACAGTTCTTGATAAAATGTCAAAACCGCTAAAAAAGATAATCGACAGATTTAAACAGTTGGCTAAGTTAATTGCAAAAGGATTCTGGGATGGATTAGGAGATTACGAGCCAATTTTTGACGGAATAAAAAAGGATCTCGATTCCATATGGAAATCTTTAAAGGATATCTTTACTGATTCAGAAGTTACTAAAGCAGCAAATAATTTTCTTGATTCATTTGCATATGCAATTGGACAAGTTGCCGGTTCATTTGCCAGAATTGGATTGACAATTGCGCAAAACATTATAGGCGGAATTGAAAAGTTTTTAAAGCAGAACACGCAAAGAATAAAGAACTATCTGATAGATATGTTCAATATCGGCTCTGAAATTTCGCAAATCGCAGGGAATCTTGCAGTCACCTTCGCGGATGTTTTCTCAGTTTTTGGTGGAGAAACCGCACAGCAGATTACTGCGGATTTAATCGGAATCTTTGCTGAAATCGGAATGGTTCTTACAGAAACGGCTGCAAAACTTGGCAGAGATATCCTTAACATGATTGCGCAGCCTTTTATCGACAACAAGGACATTTTAAAGTCCGCAATCGAGGGTAGCCTCGGAGTAATAGAAACTGTAACAAGTGGGGTCTTAACAGTTGTTCAAAACCTTAGTGACGCAATATCGAGGTTATACGATGAACACGTAAAGCCGTTCTTTGATTCTATAGCGAATGGATTATCAAGCATATTTGAGACTCTGATAACTGGATACAACACCTATGTTCTTCCAGTTTTGCAAGGACTGGCAGAACAGTTCAAAGGGCTATTAGAGGGGCCATTAGGGGATGCGATTTTAAAGATAGAAACATTCCTCGGAAAACTCATTGATTCTCTGAAACTTCTGTGGGAGTCGGTATTAGTGCCTTTGATTAACTGGATAATCGCGAATTTGCTTCCGGTCGTGGCAGAAATAATTAACGTTGTAGGCACCGTAGCAATAAAAGTTATGAAATCATTAATTAAAATAATTGGTGATGTAGCAGATACACTGAGCGGAATCATTGATTTTCTTGTCGGCGTTTTCACAGGAGACTGGGAACTGGCTTGGCAGGGAATAAAAGAGATTGCGGATGGAGCATGGAGTTTTATCAAAGATGTTGTGTCAGGTGCGTGGGAGATAATTAAAACCGTAACAAAAGGCGCGTTGAGTATAATAAAGAGCATCATCAGTACTGCTTGGAATGCGATTAAAGCATTGACTTCAACAATCTGGAACGCAATCAAAAAGACACTTTCTGGCCTTTGGAGCTCTCTTAAATCCACAGCCAGCACAGTATTTAATGCAATTAAAACAAAAGTTGCGAGCGTATGGGATAGCGTAAAGAATAAAACATCCCAAGTATGGGAAAATGTAACTACATTTGTTTCTAATAAAGTAGAAGCGATAAAAAATGCTATCATCAATAAGTTTAATGCCGCCAGAGATGCAGTCAGATCTGCATTTGAAGGCATTGTGGATTTTATTAAAGCTCCGATTAATCAGGCAATCAGCATTGTTAATAATGCAGTTGGGATGATTAATAATGCAATTGGTGGAATTGAATCTGCATTTTCCTTTGGACCCTGGACTGTTCCAACACCGTTTGGTTCAAAGACTATTGGATTTCATGCGACATTTCCACGTATCGGAACTATCCCATATCTGGCCAGTGGCGCAGTTATTCCGCCAAGGTCAGAATTCCTTGCGGTATTAGGTGACCAGAAGAAAGGAAATAACCTGGAAGCACCGGAAAGCCTATTACGGCAGATCGTCCGGGAAGAGTCAGGAAAAGGGCAGGGAGATGGAAATACCTACAATGTTACAGTTAATGCATCTGGCAGAAAACTGTTAGATATTATTATCAGTGAAGCTGAAATGAGAAGAAACCGGAATGGGAAGAACCCATTTGAGTTAGCGTAAGGAGAAGAATATGCCGCAGGAACAATTTAAAATAGACAACGTTGTTATAAGAGCACCGGATAGTTACAAACCGGTGTTCGCAACCACTTCTACGGAAGACTCTAAAAGAAGTCAGGATTTGATTATGCACAATACACCAATGGGAACAATTGGTGGGTATGACATGCAATGGGGCGAGCTTACATGGGCTGAAATAGCAACCATACTAAATACTGTACTTAACAAAAGTCAATTCACATTCCACCATAAAGACCCAACTATTCCGGGAAGATGGATAGACAGAACATTCTACGCATCAAATTTTAATATGGCTGCGCAAACTCTGAAAGATGGGGAAGAAAAGTGGACAGATTTGTCTATTAATGTAAGGAGGGTTGAGCCGATTTGATAAATGTATCTACTCAGTTGAAGAAAGAATCTCTTACAAACAGAAATTATTACGTGACAGCAAATGTTACATTGTCAAATGGTACAACTCTTAAGCTAGGCAAAAAAGACTTTTATCTGTCTGGAAATAGTCTCGTAGATTCAGCAGACTCTGGGGACTTCCCGGTGGGTGTAGCAATAGAAAAAACGGCAAGTTTATCATTGGTAAATGATGACGGGCGCTTTGACGGATATAATTTTAACGCCGCAAGGTTTGTTATCTTTCTCAATGTGCAGTTATCCGACAGGATAGAAGCTATAAAGAGAGGTACTTACATTGTGTCGAAAAAGCCTGCAACGGCGAGCGAAATAAGTCTTTCTCTCTTAGATAAAATGCACAATGCTGATAAGACATATGATTCTAACCTGTCTTTTCCTTGTACAGTCAAGGAACTGCTCTCAGAATGCTGCCAGCAATGTGGAATCACTCTTGGAGATGCAATGTTTCCAAATGCGGACTTTCAGATTCGGAAAGCGCCATCTAATGCGACATACCGTACAGTAATCGGAATGTGTGCCGGGATAGCCGGTGGAAATGCAAGAATCGACGAAAATGACTTACTCAGGATTATTACGTTTGATAAGACATTTACCAATACGACTATTTACGATGGTGGAGCAGTAAAGAACTGGACAAATGGTGATGATCTGGATGGCGGCACGCTTAATCCATGGACAATGGGGACTGTGATTGATGGTGGTACGTTAAGCAATAACGATTATCACGCGTTATTTTCAATTCAGAATCTACAATATGACGTAGACGATGTTATTGTAACAGGTGTCAAATATGTAGAAGATGAGACCGAATATATGTCAGGTCAGGACGGCTATGTGATTACTATTGACAATCAGCTATTGTCGGGCAATGCACAGGCAGGAGTCGAAGCTATTGGAAATCAATTAATCGGTTTGCGAATGCGTCCTTTCTCATGTGACGGAATTGCCAACGGATACGCCACTTTCGGCGATCCGGTCGAATTTATTGATACAAAGAATCGTGTTTTTAGATCATTTGTAACTAATGTAGAATTTGTGTTCGGTGGCTCAACATCATGGAGCTGTAGCGCAAAGAGCGCCGAAGAAGATGTAAGTGAGTTTATTGGTGGACAGCAGGCAGTGGTAGAGCAAGCAAAAAAAGATATAGAAAAGAAACTATCTGCCTATGACGTAAAGCTCAAACAGATGAATGAACTTGCAGCGAACACGCTGGGTTTCTTCTATACAGAGGAAGTACAAGAAGATGGTTCCGTAATTACGTACCGGCATGATAAGCCTACACTTGCTGATTCTAAAGTAATTTATAAGACAAGTGCTGATGGATTCTTCTTGTCAGTAGACGGCGGTCAGACATGGAAAGCCGGCTTTGATAGTAATGGAGATGCCGTTCTGAATATTCTCTATGCCATCGGTATTCAATCAGAATGGATTAACACGAGAGGTTTTACAGCAAAAGACAATAATGGGAATACGACATTAAGAATAGATGCCGACACAGGCGCTGTCACATTAGAGGCTGAAAACTTTACACTAAAAAGTAGAACTATTGAACAGATCGCCAAGGACGTTGTGGATGGGTCAGTTCGTAATGTGACTATCCCGAACTATTATGGCACGTATACACCAACATTGCAGAATTATCCGGCATCTGAGTGGAAAAGTGAAGAATATAAAAAGCATGACGGCTCGATATTCATGAACTTCTCTACAAGTCAGGTATATATGTTTTCTGGGACTGATGGCGCTTGGCGGGAACTGGACGCTGAAAAAATTGTCAATTTTGAAAGAGTTTTTAACGCTTTAACGGATAACGGTAAGCAAGAGGGAATTTATATGCAGAACGGACATCTGTATATAAATGCTTCCTATATTAAGTCCGGCCAGATTTCAGCTGATTTGATTAATCTGAAGAACATAAACGTTACAAACAGTTCTGGAACGTCAACATTTGCGATTGATAACTACGGAAATGTTACGCTCAGGCCTAACACATTCGCGTTAGCAAACGGTGATACAATATATAGCGTTGCTGAAGATAAAGCTTCGACAGCACTATCTAATGCAAATCGCTATACAGACAAGGCACTTAGTGATCTCGACATAGGGAAAATGTCTAAACAAGAGATTATTGATATACTAAGCGATAACAGCAGTAATAAAGGTCTGTATCTATCAAATGGCAATGTGTACATGAATGCCGATTATATTAACACAGGTGAATTAGCAGGATGGAAAGTTGGAATTAAAAAGCTTTCAGCAAGTGGCACGTATGGAGAAATAACGCTAGATGCTTCAACTGGAGAGATCTATTCAGAGACTAATACAGGAGTATACGTACCGGGGTATGGGACATTGTATGGAACACGAATTAGAGGAATCAATCTTTATACAGGAGCCGTACACGCAAGCTCAGCCTCGATTAATACTAGTGTTTCGGCGGGCAGCGTTTCGACATCAAAAAAAGTTGAAGCAGGTACGCACGTAGAAGCCAGTGGTCATTTCTACAGTGTAGGTACGGGGACAGACCTTGCAGATGCTTCTATCAGAGGGAAGCTGAAAGTAAACGGGACAAAATCAAGATCAGTTTCGACGGTAGACTATGACGAACAGCTCTTTTACTGCTATGAAATGCCAACCCCACTTTTTGGAGATATCGGTGAATCTGTAATATCGGATGACGGGACTTGTATGATTGACATAGATGATATCTTTCAGGAATCTGCAAATGTCGGCATTAAATATTATGTGTTCTTGCAAAAAGAAGGAGAGGGCGACTGCTGGATATCTGAGAAAGAGCAGAATTATTTCATTGTAAAAGGAACTCCGGGGCTTAAATTTTCGTTCGAAATCAAAGCAAGACAAGCTGAATATGAGCATATGCGATTTACTGACCCGGGAGATACGGCTTATACAGACGCAAGAGATATAGAAATCCCGGAACCAAATTATGAGTCAGAAGAAACAGAAATCCCGGAACCAAATTATGAGTCAGAACTTATTAACGACAGATTAAGCATTATAAATCAGATGGAGGTAATATCATGAAGAAGATTTTAACAAGTTTTATGAATCTTAGCACCGGAGAAGGGAGCCGCATCGCTTATACCTATTCAGAAGTAGATGAAGACACAGGAAGTATTATCAGTCAAAACAATAAAGGTAATTTCCTTGTGATGAATGACGATGTACAGAAAAATCTTGATTCCGTAAAGGATTACATAAAAAATAATTTCCTTATCATAAGGAGGTAAGTCTAATATGGCCAATACATACACAATACAATTCCGGCGCGGTATGTACGCCGATTTTGATACGTCGAAAATTCGTCCCGGAGAGCCCGTTGCGATTCTTGGCAATGACCCGTCCGTTCCATCTGGCAAAGCCTTATACATTGCATTTGCGGCTAATGATGTAAGGCGGTTGTGCTCCATTGAGGATATTTCAGAGATGGTTAATGCCGGAGAATTTGTTGGCCCGCAGGGTCCAAGGGGTGAAAAAGGAGATAAAGGAGAGAAAGGTGCAGAGGGTCCTGCTGGCCCGCAGGGTCCAAGGGGTGAAAAAGGAGATAAAGGAGAGAAAGGTGCAGAGGGTCCTGCTGGCCCGCAGGGTCCAAGGGGTGAAAAAGGAGATAAAGGTGATCCGGGAGAAAAGGGTGCGGATGGCACCGTAGCATTTGAATCGCTGACACCCGAGCAGAAAGAATCACTAAGGGGTATCTCTATCACAGCGGTCAGTATCGACACAGATGGAAATTTGACAATAACATTTTCAGATGGTGATAGTGAAAATGTTGGTAATATTATAGGGCCTCAAGGTCCGCAGGGACCACAAGGTGAAAAAGGAGATGTTGGTCCACAAGGTCCACAAGGCCCACAAGGAGAAAAGGGTGAACAAGGAAATGATGGAACATCTCTTAATATCCTTGGTACAAAAGAATCTGAGGCAGACCTCCCTTTAAGCGCAGAGAAGAACGACGCGTATTTAATAAATGGAGAAATGTGGGTTTTTGACGGCACAAATTGGAACAATGCTGGCAGGATTCAAGGGCCGCAAGGTCCGCAGGGACCAGTTGGTCCAAAAGGCGAGCAAGGCGATGCTGGCGTGCGAGGAATCACCTTTACTCCTGTTGTAGACAGCAGAGGAAATATAAGTTGGAGTAATGACGGGGGACTTGAAAACCCCCAGACAGTAAATATTACCGGACCGCAAGGCGATACGGGCGCAAAAGGAGATACTGGGCCGCGAGGAGAAAAGGGAGAGGCTGGGGATGCCGGGCCTAAAGGAGACAAGGGCACTACATTCATTCCAAGTGTAGACACTGATGGAAACATAAGCTGGAGCAACACAGATGGAATCACCAATCCCAAAACAGTAAACATCAAAGGACCAAAAGGGGACAAGGGAAGTGATGCGACTGTCCCGATTGCTACAATCGAAATTCTTGGTAAGGTTAAGCCTGACGGCAAGACAACATTCATAGATGAAGATGGAACACTCCACGCAAAAGGCGGTGGCACAACCGTTACTCCCAAGCCCGTAAACAACCCAACGATTGAGAATTTAAACGCATCTGTCACAATTAAATGGCAAGACCCTGAAAACACGGTAATCAGTGGTTCAACATTCTCTACATGGGCTGGCACAAAACTTGTAATGAAAGAAACGGGCTATCCTGCAAATCCAGATGATGGAACACTTGTGGTTGATAACACAGTTCGTGATAAATACAAAACCACAGGTTATACAGTTACAGGGCTGACAAACGGCAAACAATATTACTTTACGCTGTTCCCATACAGCACCGATGGCATATATAACTACGATGCAGGTAACAGACTGATTGGGGAACCAGAGGATTTGAAGATTGTCGCATTTGCCGACGGAACAGACGCAGAGATTGAAAAGATGATTGAAGCGCACTACGCAGGCAAAATCAACATTAGCGACTATTGGGCGGTCGGCGACAAGAGAACCATCCATCACAATGCCATGGATGCAACTGGCGTAAGTGAGTCACACAGAGCGAATGATTATGCCTATGTAATTATCGGAATCGAACATGATGACTTAGTGACTGCTATCAATGGCAAGACTAAAGCTGCTATTACAATTCAGACAGAACGTATGTTGTATTTAGACACTACGACAGAATATAACGCCTCCTATGATGCATCACATGAATGTGGTTATATAAACGGTTCAAGTACAAATAGTGGTGGTTGGGAAGGCTGTGTAAGACGTACGTGGTGCAATAATGTGTACAAGAAATGTTTGCCTACTTATATTCAAAATATGATGAAGCAGGTCGAGAAGTTGACATCTGCAGGAAGTCGAAGCAGTACGATTAAAATCTCAAATGATTATGCGTTTTTACTGTCTGAAATTGAAATTTTTGGCAGTGCAGCGTATTCTTACGCAGGCGAAGGAAAGCAATATCAGTATTTTAAGAATGCGACTGCTAATAGATATAAAAAACCACGTTTTGACGATAGCTTTGTATCTGGCCACTATTGGGAACGTTCGCCTTACTTCGGCAGTGAAAGCAGATTCTGTCATGTGGGCGTAAACGGAAACTCGTACTACAACAACGCCAGCAACTTTTATGGCATTGTCCCCTGCTTATGTATCTAAAATCCTAGCAAATCCCATCAAGTCAAGAGAAATTGAATATTCGACAGTCGGAAAAGTAAATTAATAAATTATTTATAGCCGCATGGCTAAGAACAGGAGGCGCATATGGATAAAAAAGAAATTGCAAACATCTACAAAGCCATCAATCGAGTTTCAAACCGGCTGAATGAGATGTCTGAAAAGTTAGATATTGTGATGCAGATGCTTAATGCGGAATCTAATCGCAAGATTCTAATTAACAGTGATGGTATTGACGGTCTGGCTGAACTTGTATCAACGCATGACTCGGCTTTGGACGAACTGGCTACATTAGTTTCGACAATCGGAGGTGAAAATAATGGTTAAATTTTTCGAAGAGCGAATAATCAATGGGCTGAAAAAATGGACAGATGTTCCTGAACTGTGGAATAAGAAGGTAATCGAAAGACTTCAAAAGGATGGCTATGTACTGAATGAGGACGGGACAGTAACAGAATCAAAACCAGGAATAGTGAAATAAAATACGTGCAAGGGAGAAAATATGGAAATTAAAGGAATTGACGTATCATCTTATCAGAGTAAGCCAGACTGGGCGAAAGTATCGAATTCTGAAATTAAGTTTGCAATATTGAGAATCCATCAAAAATCTGGAACTGATTCCTCTTTTGAGCATAACTACAAAGGATGCAAGTCAAATGGAATCCTTGTCGGCGGATATAAATACAGTTACGCTCTGACACCGGCGCAGGCAATTGATGAAGCTGAGAGCGTAATTTCTGTTCTTGGCGGACGCGGAATAGACTTTCCAATCTTCTACGACCTTGAATGGAGTCAGCAGAGAAACCTTGGAAAACAGGCGATTGAGAACATTGCAGTAGCATTTCTGACCAGAATCAAAAAAGCCGGTTATAAGGTCGGTATCTACTGCAATCTTGATTGGTACAATAACGTTCTGTCAGACACCCTGAAAAAGTACGATTGCTGGATTGCTCGTTATCCGGCTAGTGATAATGGCTCTGTACAGGAAAGATTGCGTCCATCTGTTGGTGTAGGCTGGCAGTATTCCAGTAGAGGAAAAGTATCCGGCATTAGTGGTAACGTTGACATGGATGTATTCTATAAGGATTACAAAGAGGAGGTTTCTGCAATGGATAAAGCTATTGAAAAAGTGATTCTCACTGCAAAAAATGAGATTGGATACCTTGAAAAGAAGAGCAATAGTCAGCTCGACAGTAAGACTGCAAACGCCGGCTCGAACAACTATACGAAGTACTGGCGAGACATTAAGCCATCATATCAAGGACAGCCTTGGTGCGCAGCATTCGTGAGTTGGTGTTTTATGGAAGCATTCGGACAGGAAAAAGCAAAAAAACTGTTGAAGCACTGGCCCTATGTTTACTGCCCAACACTTGGTAATCTGTTTACAAGGAACGCTAATCCAAAGATCGGTGATATTGTAATTTTTTATCATAATGGAACTTTCACCCATACCGGCATCGTAACGGCTGTAATCGGAGACAGGTTCTATACCATCGAGGGAAATACTTCTGGCGCATCTGGAATTATTGCAAATGGCGGCGGTGTCTGTGCAAAGAGTTATCTTAACAGCCAGATGCCCGGAACTAAGTTCTGTACACCGGATTATAGTATTGCATCTGATGCATCCGCACCCGTAAAACCTGAGAATACATCATCTAATACTGCACAGACAGGAGAGAAATATATGTTTAATCCAGAAACAGTAAAAGCAGGAGATAAAAACACATCTGTGCTCCTCTTACAGGAAATCTTAAGAGCCAGAGGTTTTAAAGGAAAAGGCGGCAAAGCTCTGGAACTTACATGGACAGCAGATACGAACACGATTTGTGCTCTGAAAGCTTATCAGGAATCCAGGAAAGAAGTTCTGGAAGTGGATGGTATTTGCGGACCCGCCACATGGAAAGATTTGATTGCCATATAAAAATATCCCGGGGTTAATTCCCCGGGAATTTTATTTATAAACATATTTAGTATCACTTCGGAAGTTTTAGACTGTTATCGTTAGTCACACGTTAGTCACAAATAAAAATATTGTTTCCTAATATAATAGTGCCAAAAACACTGTATTTACAGGCATTTGCGCAATTTTCTAAATTCTATTTGTTAGTCACAATCAATAAAATTAGAATAATGAAAATGAAATGTGGGAAATCCTTGCAAAATCGCTGAAAACGTTGATTTTAATAGGGTTTCCGGCATTTCGATAATGATATTTCGGTTGTTTTAGAAAGATTAAAATGGGTTCCGTTAGTCACAGTTAGTCACAAATGGAACTTTTATTTTTTCTATTTCTGTCCGAAGTTCTTCCAGTGTCCTGTGGCCATACACAGCGTTTGTAACATCTCCGCCAAAGGAGTGGCCGAGCATTCGTTTTCGGTCATTCTCCCGGACACCGTATTTTTCGCACAGTGCGGAAAAGGTGTGTCGGCAGTCGTGCGGCGTGTGTTTCGGATCGCCGACTATTCCTAAACGTTCCAGTGTAGGATAGAACAATGCTTTTCTGTGATGCTGCTGAGTATATACGCATAGTTTCCCATCTTGTGCCAGCACCTTCTGTTCAGCAAAATGGTATATAGCAGAATGTATCGGAACAATTCTGTTTTTACCGGCTTTTGTTTTGATTCCGCCTTGAAAGTATTTCTCTTCTAGGTTGGTTGTAAGTTTTAGCACTTCACCGATTCGCCATCCAGAGTAGCACATAATCAGTATAAGCTGCACCTCTGGATCGTCGGCATTATTCCACAGCACCTGCATCTCCTGATCAGAAAATGGTGTCCCATGTTCGGTGTCATTATCAGCGTTGACATGGACATATAACGCTTTATTTTCTGTTACGATTTCTGAATAAACTGCATATTTGTACATCTGCTTGAACAGAGTCAAAATAGCCATCTGGCTTTGCTTTTTCAATGTACAATCATCAATAACCTTTTGCATATCAGGAGCCTTTAAATCTTCAAATATACGATTATGCAGAACAGTGCAGTTTGTATAAGCTGTCCGGTATGCTTCCCTTGAGCTGTATGACAGTTTTGTCCCCTCTGGGAACTTCCACACATAAAACTGCTCATATACATCTGAGAACGTCAATTTCTTGATTTCCGGGTGTTTTCCTTCGACGCCCTTGATTGTATTGTAGTCGGCAATCAAGCGGCTTATAAGAGTATCTATGTCGGTTGTGGGGGATACCTCAAGAGTCCGCTCCATGCCTGGTTGATACGTGCCGGCTTTGTAAGCTGTCAGGACAGTAAAGCCTTTTATCCAGTCATCCACGTAGCAGATCGCCGGCGGACGTTTTAGTTTGCCAGTATCATCCGGTGTAGCCGGTGGATGCACTGCGAAGCAGTTTCTCCGGTTCTTGCCAAGATACCGGATAGAGCCGAAATTATTCGGCAATTTTGGATATTTCTTTCTTTTCTTCGCCATTTTTATTCCTCTTTTCTTTAAACGGTTGTTTGAGTATAAAAATAACAGCCGAACAAATTTTCTGTCTTGTTCGACTGCTCCGAAGATGATACAATATGTTTTGCCAGAGTATAGCATCTCTTCGGAGATGTATAAACGCCGTCCCAGTACGCCAATGCCGGGGCGGTTTTTATTTAATTATGTGATTTCCAATTTACTCTCATTACAATTCCTACAATCCAATATATTCCGCCAGAACAAGCACCCAATATTAAAATCCAGAACCAACTGAGATACCATGGCATTTTCCGCTTTATATACGGTGTACCTGAGCTCGCCGCTGAGGATGCAGAGGAAGATGCAGAATTATTAATGATGATGTCTTTGTTGTTAGAAGTCAACTGCTCTACTTGCTTTCCGCACTTAGGACACACTACGCAGTCGTCGTCAATAAGTTCTCCGCAGTGCTTACAATATTTTTTCTTTTCATTCATGATAAACAACCTCCTGATATGTTTTCGCCACGCTTCGCACTTTCCATGCGGATTATGTATTTTGTACCGCTGATTTTGCAATATTATGTAAAGTACGGTTATTCGTGGTATTTTTATTTTATCATTTTAAGAGCATATTGTAAAGATTTAGAACGAAATAGAGTGATTTAGATGAATAAGAAATGTTTTAAGTGCTTTGTACTTCTCTTGCTGATCTATAAGGTATTTAGTCTTGTACATACCCCACAAAAGATAATTTTCAATAATAATCAGAAGGATATGCAGATAGTTCATTCGTATATGGTATATCAGGAGCATCCTGCCCAGAAGTATTCACATGCAAACAACGGCGGTGGAAAAGTTTGCGATCTCGCATTTTTCCTCTGTGAAAGCATAATTTTCTTTGAGATTGCAAAGTTTGTGTATGAAATAACAAAAGTCCATGTGTATATTTGGCAGTTGCCAAGAGTCGGAATAGATGGTATAATAGCAAAAACGAACTAATGTTCGGTTCTATTTCCCACAGCCGGACATATACTGTAGTGTAGGTGGTAGTTGTGACAGGGAGGATTATTTATGGATTATAAGAAGGAAATTATTGAGATGATAGAGAATACTGAAAATGAGGGCAAGTTAAAATTTGTCTATACAATTCTTATCAAATATCTAAAATCAAAGAAGCAAGGGGATTAACCCTTGCTCTTTTTGTTTAGTGATGAAACTATTTGTTTTATTGCTTTCTTATCTTCTTTATCGAGTGCTTTGTATTCTTCGATAAAATCTAAGATGTCAGGTTCTGACATAAGATTTCCAATTATGATTGCATAATCGTCATCGCTTTTAGAACCCATGAGGTATGTCGGTGTTACTTCCAAAACGCCACATAGAAGCTCAATGGTGTCCATATCTGGTTTACACTTATCTTTTTCCCAGTCGCTAATTGAATTATGCTTTGCATTGATTTTTTCTGCAAGTTGCTTCTGAGTCAGCTTCTTTGCCGTTCTGGCTTGCTTGATTTTCTCGCCAAATGTCATTATCGGTTCCTCCTTTCATGATTAATAATAATATAGAAATTTCGAACTGTCAATAAAATAATTTCGATTTTCTCGAAATTTCTTCTTGACATTCGGATAGTTCGAAGTTATACTGTAATTGTTCGATGAGAACGAAATTCAAACAGAAAGGAGAAATGAGAATGTGCGTTGGTAAAAAAATTAAGTCATACCTTGAGAACAACGGCATAACACAGACATTTGTCGCCAATAAAACTGGCATTCCTGTTCAGAAACTCAATCTTTCTCTCAATGGAAATCGCAGATTAGATTTCGATGAATACGAATTAATTTGCGGGGCGTTATCTGTTGGGACTGACAAGTTTCTTGAACCGAAAATTCCAGAGCAGAAAGGAGAATAAATGGATGCATTACAATTTAACAAAGCCGTCAGTCAACACTGCAAAGAATCTGGTGGAGACTGTTGCAAATGTGACCTACGGCTTTACTGTTACCTATCGCCCAGCGAGCGACCGGATGAGTTAGTGAGCCTGGTTATTGATTTTTTGCATAACCACATTGAAAACCATGATCATTATACCCATCACAGTGCGGCTTCATTTCCGTGTATTGATGATATGGACATGAGCACCGCAGTAGGTGGCGACCGCTATCAGAAACCTCATACTCTTCATAAACAGTCACGTGTTTGTGAATCTTGTGGCAATGATACAGTCGTGTAATTGTTTCAACCATATAATTCCCCTTTCGTTATACTCGGCATGTCGGTGCCTGTAAATGCATTATAGGTAGAGGGGAAAGGAAATACAATAGGTTGAATAAAAATCGTATTAAGAGATAAAAGCAAAGTAAGGAGGTAAAAAATATGAAACGCCATCCGATTATGGAATATGTGATTCCAGCAATTGTAGCAAGTGTGACAACAGTTTTAATCCGTTTAGTGCTAGGGTGGTAAGAATTGAAGCAATAATGAAAGGAGTAAATATATGAGCGAAGTTGATGCTTACATCAAGGAAAATACAAGGAGGAAAACCAATCAATGAAAAAATTCGAACTGACAGCAGAGTCAAAAATCAACATCTTTGGAAAGAAGCTTTTCCGTATCAAGGCGCTTATATCATTTGGAGATGTAGAAGAGGGAGAAACTGGTGGGTGGATTGAGAAAGAGGAAAACCTTGAACAGTCCTCCGGCGATGCATGGGTCTACGGCGATGCAGAGGTCTACGGCGATGCAGAGGTCTACGGCAATGCAAGGGTCTCCGGCGATGCATGGGTCTACGGCAATGCAAGGGTCTCCGGCGATGCATGGGTCTACGGCAATGCAAGGGTCTACGGCGATGCATGGGTCTACGGCAATGCAAGGGTCTCCGGCGATGCAAGGGTCTCCGGCGATGCAGAGGTCTCCGGCGATGCATGGGTCTCCGGCGATGCATGGGTCTACGGCGATGCAGAGGTCTACGGCGATGCAGAGGTC
>OBWI01000216.1_pt1 | contig 46318 bp, 41 predicted proteins | sample 1495201 | NCBI WGS metagenome assembly OBWI01 (sample SAMEA2580050, study PRJEB22360) | human gut metagenome | biome: human gut; feature: human-associated habitat; material: faeces | place: Denmark | collected 2008/2010
CCACATCTTGAGATTCGGGATACAACAATTTGATTAGAAGCGGGTTCTTCGGGACCTGCTTTTCTTTATGGGTTTTAGATTTTACCTGCCCGAATCAAAATGTACAAGATGCATAAAAAAAGAATATAATACAAACAAAAATAATAAAGAAATATGCAGATTCTACAAAAATAAAAACATAAAATGTTATATATAACTAAAAAAACAGAACATAAAAGGATATTTATTGACAAAAAATATTATTTATGGTATAAATAAAGCACTAAATGAATACGTATTCAATAAAAGAAGACAGTAAAAAAAGAATAACAGGAGGTTTTTACATGAAGCGAAGAGTGGCGTTAGTAGTAGCAACTTGCATGCTTGCAGGAGCAATGACTGTTCCGGTAAGTGCAGATGAACTGAAAGGTTCTGGAGAGAAATTGATTGTTGGAACAATGGCAAATGCACTTGGCCTTCCGGTACATTGGGCTCAGGAAAAGGGATATTTTGAGGATGCAGGCTTAGATGTAGAGCTTGAGATTTTTGCAACTGGTGCACCGATCAATGAGGCAATGGCAGCAGGAGAACTGGATGTGGCTGTCAGTGGAATGGCTTCTATTTATGCCCTTGGAACAGGAATGTATACGTATATTGGCGATGGTGTTATCACAACTGGCGGCGAATCCATTTATGTAAGGGAAGATAGCGACATAGCTAAAGCAGGCGCTGATGAGGATGGAATTATTGGAAGTGCGGAAACATTAAAAGGAGCTTCCATTTTAGGGCCTTTGGCAACAACAGCCCACTATCAGGCTATTATGTATATGGAACATTTTGGATTGACAGCAGATGATTTCAGTATGGTTTCCATGGATTATCCTCAGGCATATCAGGCATTTGTTACAGGCGAGGGCGATCTGGTTGCAAATAAAATGCCATATACCAATCAGCTTGAAGAAGAAGGCTATGTAAAAGTGTGTGATATGAATATGGTTTCTGACAGTCCGATTATTGATAACATTTTCACACAAAATGATGTGGCAGAAGAAAGAAAAGATGATCTGGCACTGTTCCTGGAATGCTACTATAAAGCCTGCGAAGATATTATGGCAAATGAAGATGAGAGAAAAGAAGTTGCTATGCAGTGGTATGCAGACGAAGGAATTACATATAGTGATTCAGATATGAGTACTGAAGTTGCAGTAAAAGATTACTTTACACGTGAAACTGTAGATACAGATGAGAATCCTTTAGGCGCATTTATGCTGAATATCGGAAAGTTCTATGTAGATCAGGAAATGCTCACAGATGACGATATTAAAAATGTAGAAAACAGCATTGATAAATCTTTTATTGAGACAGTGAAAAGTAGAAATACAGAATCCTGATAGGAAATGAAAAATCACTTGTGGAACGATTTTAATTCAATAGAATTGAAAATCAGTCCCACAAGTGATTTAAGAGAAAATATGGAGGATAAAAATGAAACAAAAGAATAAAATGAAATATTTTTGCATTTCCGTTGTCTCAGTTTGTACAGTAATTGTTATCTGGTTTCTGTGTATCAATGTATTTCATATGAAATCAGAAACAGTATTTCCGGGACCGGTAAAAGTATTCAATACGTTTTTAGACAAGCTGCATACGAAAGCTCCTGATGGAGCAACCTTGCAGGCACATCTGTGGTCCAGTATTAAAGTTGCTTTGTTAGGATATGCATTGGGCGCACTCGTAGGGGTACCGCTTGGTATAGCAATGGCATGGAATAAATGGGTAGACAGATTTGTAAGACCATTGTTTGACCTGGTTCGTCCCATTCCCGGACTTGCATGGATTCCAATGTTTATTTTGCTGTTTGGTATCGGAATTACATCAAAAGCATTGGTTATCTTTCTGGGTGCACTGATTGCTTGTATTGTAAACAGCTACACAGGAATACGTCAGACAAAAGAAACACACTTGTGGGTGGGGGATGTTTTTGGAGCATCAGACAGTCAGAAACTTTTTAAAATCGCAATTCCAACTGCACTTCCAATGATTTTTACAGGACTTCGTGTAGCTCTGGGAACATCCTGGACAGCGTTGGTTGCAGCTGAGCTCCTTGCATCTACAAAAGGACTTGGTTATATGATCCAGCAGGCAAGGGCAATTTCCAGACCGGATATCATCATCGTTGGAATGCTGGCCATTGGTGCGGTAGGAGCAATATTTGATGCGTTGCTTCATCTGGTGGAAATTCATGTTGCGAAAGGAATGAATGCAAAATGACAAATGGAAAAAAACTATCTGAAAAATCAATAGGTGCTGTCTGTGCAGTAGTTTCCATAGGAGCATTTATCATTTTATGGTATTGGGGAACACAGACTACACAGCTTGGATTACTCATTCCTGGGCCTTTTGATGTATTGAAGGCTGTTGGCGCAGGCATTGTGGGAAAAGTTGGGCGCCATAGTATTCTGGCACATGCAGGATACAGTCTGTTACGAGTAATGATTGGATTTATAGTTGGTTCGTTAGTTGGTGTGGCACTTGGACTTTTGATGGGATGGTATCGGATTGCAGAAGCGATTTTTAATCCATTATTCAGAATTATCCGTCCAATCCCTCCGATTGCATGGATCCCGATTTCTATTATTTGGTTTGGACTTGGAGAAGATGCAAAAATCTTTCTGATTTTTCTGGCATCATTTTCTAATACAACATTGAACTCTATGGCTGGAGCCAGAAGTGTTGATCCGGAAATTGTCAATGCAGCAAGGATGCTTGGCGCAAGTGAACGCAAGATTTTTACTACCATTGTGCTTCCGGCTTCTGTGCCAAATATTTTTGCAGGATTACAAGTTGCTATTTCAAGCAGCTGGGCAACTGTATTAGCTGCAGAGATGGTAAGGTCTTCAGAAGGACTTGGATGGATGATCGTAGCCGGAATGAATAACAATGATATGATACAGATCCTTTCTGGAATCGTGATGATCGGTGTTGTTGGTTATATTCTGGCGATTATAATGCGAAGGGCGGAGGATGTATTATGCCGATGGAACAAGAGCGGAAAATAAATCACAATATTATTGTAGAATGTAAAGATGTGAGCAAAACTTTTATTACTCCGGAGGGCGAACATCCGGTAGTTCGAAATTTTGATTTAGAAGCAAAAGAAAACGAATTTCTGGTTCTTTTTGGACCTGGACAGTGTGGTAAGACAACGATCATTAATATGATTGCAGGATTTGAAAAAGCAACAGCTGGCAGTATGAAATTTATGGGAAAAGAGATTACTAAGCCAGATCCTTCCAGAGGAGTTGTGTTTCAGTCGACAGCATTATTTCCCTGGATGACCACAATGGGAAATGTAGAATATGGATTGAAAATGGCAGGAGTTCCAAAAGCAGAAAGACAGAAGCGCGCACAAAAGTATATTGATCTTGTGGGACTGAGCGGGTTTGAAAAGTCTTTCCCGGTACAGTTGTCAGGAGGTATGCGGCAGCGAGTAGGTATTGCCCGTGCTTACTGCAATGAACCCAAGCTAATGCTTATGGATGAGCCATTCGGAGCGCTGGATGCACAGACAAGATATCTTATGCAGGAGGAACTGCAGAGAATCTGGGAAGCAGAAAAACGAACGGTTATTTTTGTTACAAATAATATAGAAGAAGCTCTGTACCTGGCAGACAGAATCCTGGTGCTTACAAATTGCCCGGCGACTGTTAAAAAAGAATATAAGATTGATCTGCCAAGACCGAGAAATCTGGTTTCCCCGGAATTCCTGGCTCTCCGTAAAGAGATCACCAGCATTCTGGACAGCACATTATAGGGAGAGGGTATCCAATGAGTGAAAAAAAGACGAAGGTAAAAGTAAATCATCTGACAAAGAAATTTGGAGACCTGCTAGTGTTAAATGATATGTCTTTTGATGTAGAGGACGGAGATCTTTTGTGTGTAGTTGGTCCTACTGGCTGTGGAAAAACAACATTCCTGAACAGCCTTACAAAGATTTATGACATTACAGATGGAGAAATTCTTCTAAATGGAGAACAGGTAGATCCGAAAAAGCAGAATATTGCATATATCTTTCAGGGAGATTCCACCATGCCATGGCTTACTGTAGAGGAAAATGTGCGTTTTGGTCTTGATATCAAGAAAATCCCTGAGACAAGAAAAAAGGAACAGGTAGACAAGTATCTGGAAATCGTAGGCCTTTCAAAATATAGAAAATATTATCCGAAACAGCTTTCTGCAAGTATGCTTCAGAGAGTAAGTATTGCAAGGGCATTTGCAACAGAACCGGAACTTCTTTTGATGGATGAACCATATGGACAGTTGGACATTGAGCTTCGATTCAAACTGGAAGATGAACTGGTAAAACTGTGGCAGATGACAGGGACGACGGTTTTGTTCATTACCCATAATATTGAAGAGGCGGTTTATTTAGGAAATAAGATTATGGTTCTGACCAACAAACCGACTACAGTAAAGAAAACACTGATAAATGAACTTCCAAGGCCCAGAGATATTGCAGCACCGGAGTTTGTTAAACTTAGAAATGAAGTTACTGAATTAATTAAATGGTGGTAGAGAGGTGAACCTATGAGGGCAATTACTGTTATGTATGATTCTCTGAACAGAAAATACCTTCCGAATTATGGAGATAATCTGTCGATCATGCCGAATTTTCGCCGACTGGCGAAAAAAACAGTTACATTTGATAATTTTTATGTTGGAAGTCTTCCCTGCATTCCTGCACGAAGAGAACTTCATACAGGAAGATACAATTTTTTACATAGATGTTGGGGACCGTTGGAACCTTTTGATGATTCTATTGCATCCATACTGGGAAAAAATGGAATATATACTCATTGCGTGACAGATCATGCACATTATTGGCAGGAAGGCGGAAGTACTTATCATACCAAATTTGCATCATGTGAGATGATAAGAGGCCAGGAAGGTGATTTCTGGAAGGGAGAAGTAAAAGGATTTAAAGAAAATATAGATCTTCATCGCCAGGATGAAATAAACAGGAAATATATGCAAGGAGAAAACCACCCTCATGTGAAAACGTGTCAGGCAGGACTTGAATTTCTCGAAAGCAATTATCAGGAAGATAACTGGTATTTACATATTGAATATTTTGATCCACACGAACCATATTTCGTGCCGGATAAGTACAAAAAGATGTATACAGATAAAGAGCAGCCCTTTGACTGGCCTTTCTATGGAGAGGTAAATGAAGGGTCAGAAGAAGTAAGCGAAGCAAGAACCAATTATCGGGCAGTCCTTTCTATGATAGATGAGCATTTTGGTAAAATTCTGGATTTTATGGATGAGCATGACATGTGGAAAGATACCATGTTGATCGTAAATACGGATCATGGATATATGCTTGGGGAACATGGCTTTTTTGGAAAAAATTATATGCCTAATTATGACCAGATTGTCCATACACCATTTTTTATCTGGAATCCAGCCATTGGCTGTGCTGGAGAAAGACGTTCACAGCTTTGTCAGACAATTGACATTGCACCAACGATCCTTGACTACTTTGGAATCGCACCAACACCTGATATGAAAGGTAAGTCACTTTTCCCCGTTTTAAAAGACGAAAAATCAATTCATGATTACATTTTGTTTGGCTATTTCGGAAAGCATGTCAATATTACAGACGGAAGATATGTATATATGCGTGCAGGACGCAAAGAGAATAACAGTCTAAATAATTATACAATTGTGCCATTGCATATGTTTGAACCATTTTCTGTAGAGGAACTGCAGAATACGGATGTTGAAATGGTGAAAGATTTTGGATTTACAAAGGGAATACCGGTTATGAAGATTCCTGCATCTGGTGCAACGTCTCCCAATAATTCGTGTTATCAGTATGAAGAACACATGAAATACGGTGACCTGTTGTTTGACTTGAAGAATGATCCAGATCAGAATACATCTATTATGGATACAGTAGTAGAAGAAAAAATGATACAGGCTATGAAGGGGCTTTTGGAAGAAAATGAAGCACCACAGGAATTGTATGATCGTATAGGGCTGAATATGAATTAGAACAAGGATTTTTTAATAAATTACTATTTTATGAACTGGGAGGATGATACTTTGGCTCAGGAGAAACCATTGAATATTGTCTGGTTTTGTACAGATCAGCAAAGATGGGATACGATTGGGTGTCTGGGAAATCCATACATTAAGACACCGAATATTGATAAATTTGTCAGTGAAGGTGTTACATTCACAAGGGCATATACCCAGGCACCGGTGTGTACACCAAGCCGTTCATGCTTTCTGACAGGACGTTATCCGAGAACTACAAAAGCTTTTTATAATGGAAATGATAATTATTCAAAGGACGAAAAGCTAGTTACAAAGCTTCTGGCAGATGAAGGGTATGTTTGTGGTTTATCAGGAAAATTGCATCTCACATCCGCACAAGGCAGGATGGAAAACAGAACAGACGATGGATATACATATGTGCAATGGAGTGAGCATCCAAATGATGACTGGCTGCATGGGGAAAATTGTTACCAGAACTGGCTGAAGGAGAAAGGCCTGAAATGGGCAGATATTTATGGTGGTAAATATACAAGCATGGCAACATGGCCGCCAACTCCAAATCCAAATTTCACCGGGAAGACAGTAGGAGTTCCGGCTGAATATCATCAGACAACCTGGTGTGTGGAAAAAGCAATTGAATTTATTGAAGAGAACAGAGGCAATGACAGACCCTGGCTGATAAGCCTGAATCCGTATGATCCACATCCACCGCTGGACCCGCCACAGGAATACAAAGATAAATTGAAAGTAGAAGACATGCCGCTGCCACTTTGGAAAGAGGGCGAATTGGAAAATAAACCACCTCATCAGCAAAGAGATTTTTACATTGGCGGTCAAGAGGGGCAGGCAGAGCCGTTTCCAGAGCTGACAGATTATGAAAAGAGAGAACATTTCCGTGACTACTATGCAGAAATAGAACTTGTAGACGATCAATTTGGCCGATTAATGGATTATCTGGACAAGAGCGGAGAAAGAGAAAATACAGTAGTGATCTATATGAGTGATCATGGTGAGATGAATGGCGATCATGGTTTATATTGGAAGGGCGCATATTTTTATGAAGCACTTACACATGTGCCCCTGATTATATCCTGTCCGTCACGGATCCTTCAGAATGTAAAATCGAATGCGCTTGTGGAACTGGTAGATCTGGCACCCACATTGATGGAACTTGCCGGTTATGAAGTGCCATATTTCATGCAGGGCAAGAGCCTGGTACCTATTTTAACTGGAACTGCGGACAAAGATTATCATAAGGATTCTGTTTATTCTGAATTCTATCACTGTCTGAAGGGAACACATGAAGATATTTATGCTACAATGTATTTTGATGGAAGGTACAAGATAGTGAATTACCATGGGAAGGAATTCGGGGAATTGTACGATCTGGAGAATGATCCATGTGAATTTGATAATCTCTGGAATAAAGAATCCTATCAGGTATTGAAGCATGAACTGATCAAAAAGAATTTTGACAGTGCAATTATGAAAAATATGGATTTTTCCATGCATTTGATAAACGAATATTAAAAGGAAAAGGAATAGACAAATGCCACCAGTCAGCATTTTGATGAAACCAGCATCCGGAAACTGCAATATGTTATGTGAATACTGTTTTTACTGTGATGAACAAAAAAACAGAACGCAGAAATCCTATGGGATGATGGAGGAAAAGACGGCTCGGAATATTATTCGCAAAGCACTTGCCTATGCAGAAGGCGGTTGTGCGATTGCATTTCAGGGCGGAGAGCCAACACTAAGAGGAATTGATTTCTACTATAAAGTAGCAGAGTATGTGGAAAAATATAATAAAAAGAAGATTCCCGTAACATATGCATTTCAAACAAATGGGACAAATATTAACGAAGAATGGTGTAGACTCTTTAAAAACTGTGGATTTCTTGTTGGAATTTCATTGGATGGGATATGGAAGACCCATAATTGCTACCGCCATGCCCAAAATGGAAAAGAAACCTTTGACCGGATTCTTGAAACATGCAAAATGTTGAAACAGTATGACGTGCCTTTTAATATTCTTACCGTTGTACATGACCAGACAGCACAATATTTGAATGAAATATATAGCTTTTATAGCAAAAAAGGATTTGAATATCAACAGTATATACCATGCATTGATCCATTACAGCAGGAAAAAGGTAAAATGCATTATTCTCTGGATCCAGTAGAATATGGAAAGTTTTTGATCCGTTTATTTGAAAAATGGAATGAAGATATTCGTACAGGCAGATCGATTTATATCAGACAGTTTGACAATTATATAGGTATTCTTAAGGGATATGAACCGGAGGCCTGTGATCAGAGAGGCTGCTGTGGGATTCAGTACGTGATCGAAGCAGATGGAAGTGTATATCCATGTGATTTTTATATGATGGATGAGTACTGTCTTGGAAATGCCAATACGGATACTTTTGGAGAGATGGATGAAAACAGGAAAAAAATCCGTTTTCAGGAAGAATCTCTGAAAATCTCTGAGACATGTAAAAATTGTAAATACCTGAAGTTATGCAGGGGCGGTTGCCAGAGAAACAGAAACAAACTGCCAGATGGTACCTGGAAAAATTATTTCTGTGAAGGATATCGTTTATTTTTTGATACTTGTTATGATAAAATGGTTGAAATTGCACAGGATTTTTGATGGATGTCTGATTACCAACGGAAACTTTTCTGTGCTTAATAAAACTTCTGCTTGCAGGGACAACTGCTACACAGTTTAAACAGCTGCGCATCACATTCTGATTACTTTGGTGAGGGGTGAGAGGAGTGAGATGCGCAATTTTTATAAAATAAACAGAACCAATATTTACTAAAATGCTTGTATGTGGCACAATATGATTTGCAGGAAAAATGCTGAAAGCATCCATGAATTAACGTTTATATCAGGCCAAAGGAGTGGACTATGGAAGAAAAATCAAAAGATAAAGGTTATATATTGCGAAAACTGTTTTTCGCCTGTTTATATTTAAGCACATTTACATTTGGCGGCGGTTATGTGATTGTGACTTTATTAAAAGAGAAATTTGTGGATCATTACCACTGGATCGATGAAGAGGAAATGCTGGATCTGGTAGCCATCGCACAGTCTTCGCCAGGAGCCATTGCAGTGAATGGAGCAATCGTAGTTGGATACAAGCTTGCAGGCATACCAGGAGTGCTAGTCTCAACTCTGGGGGCCATTATACCGCCGATGGTGATTTTATCCTTAATTTCGGTATTTTATAATGCGTTTTGTTCTAATTATTATATTGCTGCATTATTAAAAGGAATGACGGCAGGTGTTGGTGCAGTGATCATGTCAGTTGTGTATGACATGGGGAAGAATGTTGTAAAATCAAAGGACTGGATAAATATCCTGATCATGGCTGTCAGCTTTTGTTGCAGTTACTTCCTTAACATTAATATTATTTTCATTATATTAGCAACGATCGTATTTGGAATTGTCCGCACAGTAATAAAGGAGAGAAAAGAAAAATGATCTATCTTCAGCTTTTTTTTAGTTTTCTTCAGGTTGGAGCGTTAAGCTTCGGCGGTGGATACGCGGCAATGCCGCTGATACAGGAACAGGTGGTGAATTTGCATGGATGGTTATCTATGAATGCCTTTACCGATCTGGTAACAATTGCAGAAATGACACCTGGCCCGATTGCAGTTAACGCAGCTACCTTTGTAGGTATGCAGATTATCGGACCACTAGGAGCTGTGGTTGCAACACTTGGCTGTATTCTTCCATCCTGTGTGATAGTGACTTTATTGGCACATCTTTATACTAAATATCAAAATGTATCTGTGTTTCAGGGAACTTTGGCCTCTCTTCGCCCAGCAGTTGTAGCTATGATTGCGAAAGCGGGAGTGACCATCCTGATTTCTTCTTTTTTTGTCAACGGAACGATACAGCTTATACGACAAAATATATGTATACGGATGATAGTGTTTTTCGGGATCGCATTGGTGCTGTTACGGAAGTTTAAGGTAAATCCTATATTAGTCATGGTGCTGTGTGGAGTGGCAAATGTGGCTTTTTCTATGATCACCGGTGTGTGAACAGGCTGCATTAAACAAAAGGAAGGATATGAGGAAGGAAGTGTATGATATGAAGGTTCTGGAAATTATTATGCCTGTGCTGGTTATGATCCTGCTTGGCATCTGGTGCAGAAAGAAGAATGTATTAACACAAAGCGGTATTGACAATATAAAAAGCCTGGTTACAAATATTATGTTGCCTGTGGCTATTTTCCATGCGCTGGCAACAGCAGAATATACAGGGAAAATCGGTATACTGGTAGGAATCATGTTTGTGATGCTGCTGATTTCTTTTTCGGTTGGATTTTTACTAAAGCCATTATTGGAAGCACCATATAAAAAATATCTGCCCTACATGGTCTGTGTATACGAAGGGGGAATGATGGCCTATCCATTATATACCAGTTTGTGCGGCAGTGAACATCTTTCCCAGATTGCTGTATTGGATATTGCAGGACTGCTGTTTGGCTTCAGTGTATATATGGAATGCTGGGACAGACTGAAAATGGAGGAAAGATTAGTGCAAAGGCACTGTTTTTCAGTGCAGTAAAAACTCCTGCATTTGTAGCCAGTGTTTTGGGAATTGTAGCCGGATTAACCGGGATCATTTCACGGCTTGTTGAAAGCTCTTTTGGAGGTGTTTATCTTAGCGTTGAAAATATTCTTACCACTTCTGTAACTTCTATGATCCTTCTTGTGGTAGGGTACAGTATGGAGTTGACCCGAGAACTGATCAGCCCATGTATAAAAACGATCATACTTCGTATTTGCGTCCAGGCGGTGATGATGGCTGGGGTTCTACTTGCTGTCCATTTTCTTGTAGGCAGTTCACAGCTTATGGATCTTGCAATCATTCTGTATATGTCTGCACCGGCTACTTTCAGTATGCAGACATTCCTGAAGAAAAAAGAAAGCAGTGCATATGTATCTACTACAAATTCTTTGTACTGTATTGTGTCAATTCTGGTATATATGGTGCTGGCGTTGATAATTTATTAGAGAGATATGTTAAATGACAGATTAGGTTAACTTGAATCGTGTGTTACTCTCTCATTATTTGGGGAGTGATGAATTAGAATTTGAATGAAAAATTATATTTTGGATAATTTAGAGCATGGATGAACAAGCCTTGCATAAACAAGGGCAGAAATCATATCAAAAACATTGAACTGGAAATCTGTGGCAGTCTGCATCAAATCAATATATCTTTTTACAGAAAGCTTATCGTTGATATTTTTCATAGGGAAATAGCCTATCAATTTTTCCGGAGAATCATCCGAAATCTGTCTGGCCTTTTTATCTGCCTTTGCAGCTTGAAATGCTTGATTCAGTTTTTTTACTTCTTCCTGATAAAAGGAAATAGGATCATCAATGCCTTGAGCCTGAAGTTCGTGAACGTATCCCAGTGCTTTATAAGAACGATGTGCCCCTCCTTTTCGTTCAGGATCATAAAAACTCTCATAAATCTGAAGATAAGTCCCCTTTTTGTAATTGGATTTTAAAAAAAAATAAGCCATAAAAGTCACCCTCTTACATTACAATACTATGACACTATATACACAAGATAAAAATGAAAAATTTGTCAAGTTTCTAAAAAATAAAAAAAGCCGGCATTTAAGCCGACTAGCAATAAATCAATATAAAGTTAACTCTGAAAAAATATAGTGCTAAATCCTAAAGACGGGGGCTTATACTATGAAATCTTTGAGAATAGGCTGTCTACTTTATTTATACACCATCAAAACAAGGAAGAGGGAGGATGAAACAATAAAAACGGTTTCCTTTTCAAATAAGATAAAGTATAATAAGTAATGTAAAAAAACAATTACAATTTACAGCTGTATCAGGGAAGAAAGAGATTACAGCAGTGGGATGATACAAAGAAACTAATCGAGTCAGTTTTACAGGGAAAAACTATAATAAGCAGCAAATAATTTTTGGAGGGCAGGAATTATGGTAGTCAATGTTTTTCTGTTTGATGAGTTTGAGGTGATGGACGCATTTGGTCCCACGGAGGTTTTTGGGCATGTGCCGGAGCATTTTTACATACGTTTTATTTCATTGCGTGGCGGCCTGATCACAGGAAAACAAGGAATGAAAGTATGGACAGAACCTTTGAATCCACTGGAAATCGAGGACATATTCCTGATTCCGGGAGGAAAAGGTGTTAAGAGCTTCCTTCATACAGAAGGGAAGAATGGGCAGCAGATGTTAAAACAGGCTGTGGAAGAAGCTTCTTTTTGCATGATGGTTCAAAATGCATCAGCAATGCTTGCAAGGACAGGACTTTTGTTTCACAGACAGGTTGCGGATTATGCTTATGATGAAAATTGGAAACGAATGTTTACAGTAGGAATTGATCATATAGATGGTGAAAAATGGGTTTCCGATGGGAAATATTATTCCTGCAGTACAACGATTGCTGCGTTGGATATGACTTTGGGACTTGTGGGAGACATATTAGATATTGATATAGCCGAAAAAATAGCGAAAGAAATAGGATATTCATGGGACAGCAGCAGCCACCTATGAAAAAGTAACAGACATATATAACAGATTGGAATACTTTCTTATCCCCTGGGGTGGGTTGTTGGCACTTTAACGTGGTGCTGCAATATAACCGATTAAGAGGCGCGCACCAAATAAAATAAAGTTTTCACAGGGAAAGGAAGTATATTATGCATATACCTGAGAACTATTTAAGCCTATCAACCTGTGCAGTTATGGCAGCAGCCATGGTTCCTGCATGGGGGTATTCAATTAACAAAGTAAGAAAGGAAATACCAAAGGCAAGAATGCCGCTTCTTGGTATTGGCGCTGCTTTTTCATTCCTTGGAATGATGTTTAATGTACCACTTCCGGGAGGTACTACAGGGCATGCAGTAGGAGGAACGCTTATTGCAATTCTCACAGGAAGTCCGTCAGCAGGATGTATATCAGTATCTATTGCGTTGTTGATACAGGCACTGCTTTTTGGTGATGGAGGGATTCTCGCATTTGGAGCGAATTGCTTTAATATGGCTTTTGTGCTGCCCTATCTAGGATATTTCTTGTATAAATTGTTTCTGAAAAAGACAGGAAAGCGTAAACTTAGTGCTGCGATTGGGTCTTATGTGGGGATCAACGCAGCAGCTTTTTGCGCAGCTGTTGAATTTGGAATACAGCCTTTGTTATTTAAAGATGCGGCGGGACAGGCACTTTATTGTCCATATCCTTTAAGTGTGTCTATACCGGCGATGATGATCGGACATATCACTTTATTTGGACTGGCAGAGATTGTGCTGACAGTAGTAGTGCTGACATTTGTAGAAAAAGTATCTCCTTCCGCATTGGATGCAGTTCCGGATAAGACTTCTTTTAAACCGTTGTACGCATTGACCGCAGTGCTTATTGTACTGACACCGATTGGTCTTCTTGCCACAGGTACCGCCTGGGGCGAATGGGGTGTTGATGAAATGGCGACGCTTGTCAGTGGAGGTGTAAAGCTTGGGTATACACCATCAGGAATGAAAAGTGGATTTGAGCTTTCAGCCTTGTTTCCGGATTATTCGATGGCCGGCATGCCGGAATGGACAGGATATATACTTTCTGCTGTTGTAGGTGTGGCAATTCTGGTAATCTTTTTTAAGATCGTTTCTTCTCTTATGAAGGACAAGGTTGATTTCAAAAAGAAAGCGGCATAAGAATGGATAATGAGAGAACAGAGATAACAAAGATTCCGGCTTGGATGTGTGGGCAGGAAGAGTACATTCCTGCAAATGACAGGGAATCCTTTCTTACCAAAAGCACGAAATCTGTATTGTCCGTACTTGCAAAATTAAGATTTAATGAAGGGAAGGACAGCAGATTTTCTGCTGCTCCTTCTCTTAAATTGTTTTATACGATATTCTTTATAATTCTGACAGCTTCGGCACGAAATTATTTGTTTGTATTGATCATGTGTGCTACAGTGACTGTTCGTCTGGCTTTTTTTTCAGCTGCAGCCATCCGACAGATCTTAAATGGAACAGTAGGAGCAGTTCTGATTTCGATACTTTTTCTTTTGCCGGCTGTATTTATGGGAAATCCACAAGCTCTGGCCAATATAATAGCGAGAGTATATGTATCTGTAACATTGGTGGGGATATTGTCATCAGGCACATCGTGGAATAAACTGACAGGCAGCATGAGAAGCTTTAGAATACCGACGATATTCATTTTTACCCTGGATATAACATTGAAATATATTTCTGTTCTGGGAGAGATATGTATGGATATTCTGCGGTCAGTCTGCTTGAGATCTGTCGGTAAAAATCCGGATAAGACAAGAACTTTTTCGGGCGTGCTTGGAGTTACATTTCTTAAATCAAGTGAAATGGCAGAAGAAATGTATGCAGCTATGTGCTGTCGGGGATTTACGGGCGAGTATGAAATAAGACATAAGCAGAAATACAGTCTGATCGATCTGATGTATATTCTGGTAATGGTGGGATGTGCAGCTTTGTATATATACCTTAGCTGATAAGAACTTTAAAGTGAATCTGGCAGATCGGCATTTACTGTGAGTGGAGAGAATAGTAGAAATTATCTGCGAGAGTATTTCAGGGTTAAATTGAGAGGAGATTGAAATGATCGATCTGGAAAAGGTCTGTTTTGCATATGAGAGTGAAATAGCCCTTAGATATATTGACCTTCATATTGAAAAAGGAGATTCTGTAATTGTTCAGGGACCAAACGGATGTGGAAAATCTACTCTTATCAAGCTGTTGAATGGGATCATTTTTCCTTCGGAGGGAGAGTATCTTTATAAGGGACATGCAATTACAGAGAAAGCACTGAAGGACAGAAAGTTTGCAAAATGGTTTCATCAGCAGATGGGATATGTGTTTCAAAATGCGGATACCCAATTATTTTGTGGAAGTGTAGAAGAAGAGATTGCATTTGGACCAGTCCAGATGGGACTGTCAGATGCAGAAGTTCATGAGCGCACAGAAGATTGTCTGAAGTTATTTGGAATAGAGAAATTAAGAGAAAGACCGCCTTATCATTTGAGTGGGGGAGAAAAACGTAAAGTCTCTCTTGCATGTATTATTTCTTTGAATCCTGAGGTGCTGATTCTGGATGAACCTTTGGCAGGATTGGATGAAAAGACCCAGGACATGTTGATAGAGTTTCTACAGAGCTTTCATAAGGCTGGAAAGACATTGATCACAGTTACACATAACCGGCATTTGGCAGAACTACTGGGAACCAGGTTTGCACTTATGAATGAAGACCATGAGCTAAATATGATATAAAAAAAGTACTTCCCGCGGAATCGGAAGTACTTTTTTTATGGGTTGAATTAAATGTGCATCAATATGCGGAGGTAATGCACTTTATTTGGTAGATAACACAGTTGTTTGTGTTATGTTTATTTTAACAAAACAGAGGGGGAAAACAAGCCTCCCAGGGGGATACTGAAGTATGAAAAAAAGAAGAGGTGATATGCATTATATGAATAGGTATGGTATGTTGGGAAATTTATACAGGGTACAGAGATTTTGCATGGCTCGTAGCGTTCACAAATTCTTCACAAAAGAATTAGCACTCACCTCTTGACAGTGCTAATAATAAGTGTTATATTACAGCTAGAACAAAGGAAGGGGAACAAAAAGAGAACAAAGAAATAAGTTCTATGAGATTCCTGATAACCTAAGTTCCAAAGAAACAAGGTAAAGATGCATAACTGAGAGTCCATCACATGTAGATGGACGGTATAGAAAAGGAGAGATGACTTATGTTGATGCCTAGTATTTTTGGAGAAAATTTATTTGATGACTTTTTTGGAGATTTTCCATTTTATTATGATGACAGAGCAATGAAAGATACAGAGAAGAAACTTTACGGACGCAGAGCCAGCCATATAATGAAAACCGATATCAAGGAAACTGATAAAGGCTATGAACTGGTCGTAGATCTTCCGGGATTTACCAAAGATGAAGTAAAGGCTGATCTGGAGAATGGTTATCTGACTATCAGTGCAGAGAAAGGTCTGGACAAAGATGAGCAGGAGAAAGAGACAGGACGTTATATCCGTAAGGAACGTTACGCAGGTGCCTGCAGCCGTAGCTTCTATGTAGGTAAAGAAGTTGAGAAAGAAGACATTAAAGCAGAATTCAAACATGGTATCCTCACATTATTTGTACCAAAGAAAGAAGCAAAACCAGCAGTAGAACAGAAGAAAACAATTGCCATTGAAGGCTGATGAATAAATATTCTGACTGACCCGTTAAGGGTCAGCCAGAGATTAAAAACAGATATAAAAATAAAAGCTTACACTAAAAGATTGAAGATAAAAGGTTGAAAAAACCTGTAAAGATAGATTTGGAAAGTAAATCTGATGAACAGATTTGACATATATAAAATATATTAGAAAAGGAGATATGACTTATGTTAATGCCTAGTATTTTTGGAGAAAATTTATTTGATGACTTTTTTGGAGATTTCCCATTCTATTATGATGACAGAGCAATGAAGGATGCAGAGAAGAAACTTTATGGACATAAAGCAAATCATGTAATGAAAACTGATATCAAGGAAATGAATAACGGATACGAACTGATTGTAGATCTTCCAGGATTTAAGAAAGATGAAGTTCATGCAGCACTTGAAAATGGTTATCTGACCATCAGTGCAGAGAAAGGCCTGGATAAAGATGAGAAGGAAAAAGAGACAGGACGTTATATCCGCAGAGAACGTTATGCAGGTGCCTGCAGTCGTAGCTTCTATGTAGGTAAGGAAGTACATCAGGACGACATCAAAGCAGAATTCAAACATGGTATCCTGACATTATTTGTTCCGAAGAAAGAAGCAAAGCCAGCAGTGGAACAGAAGCACAGCATCTCCATTGAAGGATAATAGATGTTAAGTTACAGCAACGGGAGGTCAAATCTTTTGGCTTCCCGTTGTTTGCATAATGAGGATTGCAGAAATATGAAGTCAGGAATGATTGCGTTAGAATGTGTTTATGAGGGAAGGTGATGATATTGAAAAGAGACTACTATGAAGTTCTTGGCGTGAACAAAAACGCAGATGCAGCAACGATTAAGAAAGCATACAGAAAACTGGCAAAGAAATATCATCCGGACAGTAATGAGGGAAATGCTTCGGCAGCAGAGCATTTTAAGGAAGTAAATGAAGCCTATGATGTTCTGAGTGATGAGAAGAAACGTAAACTGTATGATCAGTTTGGCCACGCTGCTTTTGAAGAAGGTGCCGGTAATTATGGAAACGCACAGGGAAGCCCGTTTGGCAGTGGTTTTGGCGGAGCACAGGGCAATCCTTTTGGCGGCGGTTTCCATGGCTCGTACAGTGATGGCAATGGTTATCATGAATATCATTTTGAGAATGGCGAAGATATGGATGATATCTTAAAGAACATCTTTGGTGGTGGATTTAAGAAGAGTAAATCATCCGGTGGTTTTGGAAGTAGCGGCTTCGGTGGCAGTGGATTTCATGGAAGTGGTTTTGGTGGATTCGGAAGCAATGGAACTGGCGGCTTCGGCAGTGGCTTTGGTACAGGTGGAAGTGATTTCCGCAGTCAGGGCTTTGGTGGTTCTTACAGCAGTAAAGGTGAGGATCTTCATGCGGAGGTTACTGTCAGCTTTGATGAAGCAGCTTTTGGCGGCAAGAAGGTTATCCGCCTGCAGAGCAGCAACGGTGGCGTCCAGAATTACGAAGTCAATATTCCGGCAGGTATTGAATCCGGTAAATCTATCAGACTTAAAGGAAAAGGATATCCGGGAGTCGGCGGAGGTGAAGCCGGTGACCTGCTTCTGAAAGTAAACGTTCAGGATAAACCCGGATATAAACGGGAAGGCAGAGATGTTTATACAACTGTAAATATCCCATTTACAACAGCAGTATTTGGTGGTGAGGCAAAGGTTCACACTATTTACGGTGATGTTCTCTGTAACATCAAACCGGGTACTCAGTCCGGAACGAAGATACGTCTGAGAGGTAAGGGTATCGTTGCCATGAACAATCCGTCTGTACACGGTGATGAATATGCAACTGTACAGATTGAAGTTCCGACAAATCTGACACCGGAAGCAAGACGGAAACTGAAAGAATTTGAGCAGGAATGTAATGGAAGCCGCAGAAGTCGTGGATTTGGCAGCGGGAGTGCGGCGTGAAGAGTAATCAGAAATATTTTTGAGAATATAGTGAAGCAATTTTACAGAGAAACGAAAAGGATACATGCACAGTAACATTACCGTGTATGTATCCTTTTAGCATAATAGGGAAAAATATTCTATGAGCTTTTTCTGATATAGAATATTGTTTATCTGGGTTCTTTTCCATCACGGAAGAGCATCATCATTTCCTTGGTCAGGCTGATATTATTGCCCTGATCCGGGATTTTATCACGTTCTACCCACTGTGCCATGGAGAGCTCTTCATGGTCAACGGTCAGGGTATCATCGCCGTCCACATCACAGAAGAATCCGAAAAGCAGGGTACCGCTGAAGGACCATGGCTGGCTTTTGTAATAGCGGAGATTCTTTACCTTAAGGCCAACTTCCTCCATTACTTCTCTGTGAACAGTTTCTTCAATGGTTTCTCCGATTTCTGCAAAGCCTGCGATAAGGGCGTAACGCTTAAATCTGCGGCCCTCATATTTGGAAAGAATGATTTTATTTCCGTTTGTGATTCCTACGATTACTGCAGGACACAGGACAGGGTACTCCTGATTGCCGCAGGAAGGGCATTCCATCATACGTTCTTTTTGGCTGTGCAGCATTGGTTTTCCACAGCAGCCGCAGAACCGGCGCTTGCTGTACCACTGGAAAAGCTGATGTCCTGTAACTCCTGCAAATGCCAGATGCTGTGGCCGGGCTGTCCGAAGATTTCGTATATCCTGAAATTCGTAATCTGGAAGAAGGGTGGTATCCAATTCCGGGATCAGATAGAAACGCTGATCATCGATAGAAAACAGATAAATATACTTGCTGTAGAGATCTGAAACTTTTTCCTCCAGATCCTGAAAACGTGGAAAATAAATATCTGCTTCCCGTTCCTGATGTGGAAGAAGAATACTGCCTTTTTCGTAGGCAAGGATAAAACTGTTCTTATCCGGGGCAGAAGGTTTGTATTCGTTGTGGTAAGTGTGTGGTGCGATATCCTGAATCATAGTAATGTTCCTTTTCTGTTACTGCCGCCGCAGAGTTGTTCTGTGAAATATATTACAGGTGCGGAAGTGAGCAGTAATCTATTATTTATTAAATGAGCAGGCAATCCTGCAGGCAGGATTGCCTGTACATAGTATATTACGGCAGTTTTAGAAAAACAAGAGAAGATATCCAATTGCTACAGGCAATCTGAAATGAATGTTACTGTGAACGGAGTGGACGGTAACATTTTGGCTTGCATGCCTCGGGATATTACCAGGGAACAGTAATACAGTAACATAAGAAATACTGAAAAAAATAAAAAACGTATTGCACTTTGAAAATGAGAGTGGTATAATCAGCTTAACAAATTGGTAATACCAAAAAACGAAATGAGTAATACTTGAATGGAGGGATTTTACAGTTATGGGATATGTAAAATGGAGTTATGACACATTAAATACTTTTTGCCACGACGTATTTCGTAAATTTGGTTTTAATGAAGAAGAGACGAATATCATCAAGGATGTTTTGCTTACCGCAGATCTGTACGGGATTGAAAGCCATGGAATGCAGAGAATGGTAAGATATGATAAAGGAATTGAGAAGGGAACCATCCATCCGGATGCGAAGCCTGAGGTCGTATTTGAGACACCTGTATCAGCAGTGATCGACGGACATGACGGTATGGGACAGCTGATTTCCCATTTTGCAATGGAGAAAGCTATTGAGAAGGCGAAGAAAACAGGTGTTGGATTTGTATCTGTAAGAAACTCCAATCATTTCGGTATTGCAGGATATTATGCGGAAATGGCTTCCAAACAGGGCTTACTTGGTATGGCATGTACCAACTCGGAAGCAATCATGGTACCTACCTTTGGACGAAAAGCAATGCTTGGTTCCAATCCCATTGCAGTGGCAATGCCGGCAGAACCTTATCCATTCCTTTTTGACTGCTCCACAACAGTAGTTACCAGAGGAAAACTGGAAATGTATAATAAGATGGGAAAACCACTTCCACAGGGCTGGGCTCTGGGAGCAAATGGTCAGGAAAGCACAGATGCCCCGGATGTACTTGCCAATATTGTTGCCAAGAAGGGCGGCGGAATCATGCCACTTGGCGGTAATAAAGAGGTAAACGGAAGTCATAAGGGTTACGGTTATGGAATGCTCTGCGAGATTTTCAGCTCCATCTTTTCCATGGGTGTTACTTCTGATAAATGCTGTACATTTAAAGACAAGACAGGTATCTGTCATGGATTTGCTGCCATTGATCCCGCAATCTTCGGAAATGCAGATGATATCAGGGCACATTTTTCCGAATATCTGGAAACTCTTCGTCAGAGTCCAAAGGCAGAAGGCGCAGAGCAGATTTATACTCATGGTGAGAAGGAAGTATTTGCAGAAAAAGAGCGCAGAGAGAATGGCATTCCTGTAAATGACAACACAATGGTTGAGCTTGCCAACCTCTGCAATTATCTGAAGGTTGATTTTGGCTCTTACTTCAAGGGCTATGAACTGCCGAAGGACAGTAAGTTCTTTAGTGGTAATTATTAAATAAGCGCCCATCATGCTGATAACCATAACTATAGAATATATCATATAAAATTACTTTTTTTGAGACGCCCGTTTATCAGCATGTGGAAATAAAAAGAAACTGCATAATCAGATACGACCGGTAGAATTTACAGATCGTATCTGATATGCAGTTTTTTGTTTTCTTTAATTTTCTTCAGTATTCTTCGGACAGTTATGAGCATTCATGTCATCGTTGTCTGTCATAAGATATTTGCGGATCGCAAACAGAACTGCGATACTGAGTACGCCAAGAAGAGTTTCTGCTGGCCCGAGGTGTTCGACTACCATCTGACGTGCTGTGGCAAACATCAGAACCTCAACAACTGTCTGTGCGGAATGCTGGCAGAGCATTTTTACAAATTCCACGCCTACTACCAGAGACAAAGCCTGGGAAAGGAAAGTGCTGAAAAATTCTGTATCCATGGACATAACAGAAGTATCTGCAACCTCCATGATCAGCCGGAAGCCTGCCAGTGCGATCACCAGCAGAATTACGATAGAAAGAGCAATTTCCGCGTAACGTGAAATATTGTAAATGATTGTGTTAAAGTGTTTACGAATGTTATGGTTAACCTGTCGTTTGGGGCTCATAACTGTGAGTCCTTTCTGTTTTGTTGTATATGGTGAATGTAAAGAAGTGTAACTGTTTATAGTGTTACGAAAAAGATTAATATAAATAATCTTTATTTACATAACCATATTTGCAGAGTTTCTGGGAGTAAACATACCAGTACTGTGCATCAGTTGTATCCACAAGCTGAACTGTATCGCCGGAATACAACTGTCCGATCTCGTTGGAAGAGTCGTAAGCCTTCGCAGAGCGCAGAGCCAGATAACCGGTAGCAACACTGACTGTTCTGGTGGCATATGTGGTTGTTCCGTCAATCAGATAATCTTTATTTACATATCCGTTTTTTCCTAACTTCTGAGAGTAAACGTACCAGTACTGGGAATCGCTGGTGTCGATAAGCTGAACTGTATCGCCGGAATACAGCTGTCCGATCTCATTGGAGGAATCATAAGCTTTTGCGGAACGCAGAGCCAGATAACCCTTGGCAACACTGACAGTATAAGAACCGGACGAACTTGTCGGCTGTGATGAGAGGAAATACAGGTAATCGTTATTTACGTATCCGGATCTGTTCAGTTTTGGAGAATAGACGTACCAGTAATCACTGGTGGTATATTCTGTAACTTCAACAGTATCACCGGAATACAGCTCGCCGATCTCGTTGGAGGAATCATAAGCCATGGCAGAGCGCAGAGCCAGATACCCTTTACTTACACCTACCTGATAAGTGTCAGATGCCATAACGGTCTGTGAGCTGCAGGGTACAGATACAGCAGCAATCGTAGCTGCAAGAATCATGGAAACTGCAATATTTTTTCTTTTTTTCATAGTGAATCCCTCCTTTGGGTTATTATGTACTCTGAGAGTACATTATTTAATTATAGTAATCGTAAATCGTTCTGCTTAAGGTAGCGATCGTATTCTGTGCGGAACCGGCGCTTGAGAGATTCTGGGACATAAATACGATTACTACGTCATTTTTGGAATCATAGATGATTCCGGCATCATTTTCCACGTTGTCAAGTTCTCCGGTTTTATTTGCGGTTTTGACTCCTTCCGGAAGCTGTGCGGGAATTTTGTTACAGCGTGTCTGTGCCTTGAGCAGATTAAACATATCAGTGGCATGGGTGTAGCCGGATGTATCCTGTTTATAAATCTCCTGCAGGAGATGACCACAGTCCCCTACAGATGTGTAGTTATCATCATTCTCATTGCTGGCAAGGAGCATACGTCCCATGTGAGTCTGGTCATAGCCATGTGCCTGGCAGAAACTGTTGACAGCCTGCATACCTGCTGCGGAATCACCGCCGCCAAGATAAGTTGTCAGGGTATTGGCTGCATCATTATCGCTGACTGTGATCATGGAGTACAGATTGGAGTCTACAGAATCCCTGCCGTATTGTCCGGTTATCTGATCATAATTCTCGTAGACAGCTCCCATGATATAGAGCTTGATCAGGCTTGCAGCCTGCATTTTCTGATCATTAAGATTGCCCTCGGTTCCGTTTACAAGATCGGATATGAAAACAGCCCAGGTTCCGTTTTCAGTGGGAAGCTGACTCTGAACCTGTTTTAAAATTGTCTCCAGTTTCTCATCTGTGACCGGTTCTGAAGATGTGCCTGCCCCGGAACCGTTAAAGACGCTTTCAGAACTCTCTGAAGATGAAGAAGGGGAAAGCATTCCCTGACTTTCTACGGATGTTCCCGCGGCCTCTGTATTTTCAGCAGCATGACTGCTGTATGCAGGAGTAACAAGAAGGCTGAGCGATAGCAGAGGTATTAATAATTTTTTTGAAAACATTGCGTTCACCACCTGTTAAATATTTACTGTAAAACATTCGGAATCTGTTGATCTGTTATATAAATCGTATTTCTTTATATTTAGATAAATCAGGTTTAAAAGTCTTATTGTGCAGGCACAAATGATTTTTAAAATCTGATATCTGTATATACAAAATTATACAGTGTTTAGAGTTGTGTTACAAGTGTATTTACAGTTGATCTTAAAATTTATTTTGGAATTGTTATAAGTAAGTTCCTGTGGAAGTTGCAGAAAATTCGTGATATATCGTGTGAATTTATGGGATAGTATAAATCTGGCGTAATACATCTGTCTTGTGCATGGTGTATATTGAGATGCGTTCATACAATTTGTAGGAATACGGGCGTGAAAAATCCGCATATCTGATTATATATTTTGGATTGTATAAATGCTACAATAAAATCATCAGAAACGAGACAAAGAACGGCAAATTAAACAAATAAATGTGGGAATGTGGGGGCATTTTCATATTGCATGAGGAGGTAGATTATATGTTAACACCGAAACAGAATATGCTGGAAGTTATAAAAGGCGGAAATCCTGACAGATTTGTTAATCAGTATGAAGCAGTACAGCTTCTTTTTCATCCGTTTATGTTTGCAAACCCGCTGCTTCAGCCGGGTCAGGAAAATGTAGTGAATGCATGGGGGGTAACCAATACTTTCCCGAAAGGAGTTCCGGGTTCTTTTCCTGTACATACTCCTGACAAGATCGTGGTAAAGGATATTGAAGACTGGAAAGACTATGTACATGCACCGTCTTTGAAATTTACCCAGGATCAGTGGGATATGGTGAAGGCTCAGTATGATGCAGTTGACGGAGAACAGGCATTTAAAGCAGCTTTCGTTGCACCGGGATTATTTGAGCAGACTCATCATCTGTGTGAGATCAGTAATGCGTTGGTTTATTATATTACTAATCCGGATGAAATGCATGATCTGATCAAATATCTGACAGAGTGGGAACTGGAACTTGCTGAAGGTATCTGTTCCAACCTTCATCCTGATGCATTATTCCATCATGATGACTGGGGTGGACTGGACAGTACATTTATGAGTCCTGCAATGTTTGATGAATTTTTACTTGAGCCATATAAAGAAATTTACGGATATTATCACAGTCATGGCGTTGAGCTGGTTATCCATCATTCTGACAGTTACGCAGCAACACTGGTTCCTTCTATGATTGAGATGGGAATCGATGTATGGCAGGGATGTATGGAAACCAATAATCTTCCGGAACTGATCAGGAAATATGGCGGAAAGATCAGCTTCATGGGCGGTATCGAAAATCGTGCAGTTGATTTTGAGGGCTGGACAGATGAGAATTGTGATGCAGTGGTACGTCGTGTGTGCGAAGAATGTGGAAACAAATACTTTATTCCATGTATCGCTCAGGGTGGCCCTGGTTCTGTTTATCCGGGTGTTTATAAATCTCTCTGTGATTCCATTGACAAGCTGAATGAAGAAAAATTTGGCATTAAGGCATCTGAATCTACAAGGCTTCCATGGCAGATTATGTTCTGATCTCAGGTATTTGTCAGTGGCAAAACGGAATACAAATATCTGTCCGACATTTAGATGAAATTTCAGGTGTTGCAGAGGATGATGCTATGGAGGTGTTTGAAAATGATTATTATTGGTGAGAAAATTAATGGTTCTATCCCGATCGTTGCAGAAGCGATCGCGAAAAGAGACTCTGAATTTATTAAAGCAAGAGCAAAGCTTCAGGCGGAAAGCGGAGCTACTTATATTGACTGTTGCGCTTCTGTTCCGGAAGCGGAAGAAGTGGAAACATTGAAATGGATGATCGTCTGTATCCAGGAGGTTACAGATCTTCCGATCTCAATTGACAGCCCGAGTCCGGATGTTCTGGCACAGGCTTATAAGTTCTGTAAGAAACCTGGAATTTTTAACTCTGTATCAGGAGAGGGACATAAGATTGATACGATTTTCCCGATCATGGCTGAGCCGGGAAATGAGGGATGGCAGGTAATTGCGCTGCTGAGTGACAATACAGGTATTCCGAAATGTGCAGCAGACCGTCTGAAAGTTTTTGACAAGATCATGGCGAAAGCGAAAGAGTACGGAATTGCTCCGGACAGGATTCACATTGATCCGCTGGTTGAGATGCTTTGTACTTCTGAGGATGGTATTGCAACGAATATTGAGACGATTACAAGTGTACGTGAGCAGTATCCGACCATTCATATTACGGCAGCAATCAGTAATATTTCCTTTAATCTGCCGGTTCGTAAGCTGATTAATTACGGGTTCCTGGTACTGGCAATGAATGCAGGACTGGACAGTGGAATTATGGATCCGACAAATAAGGATATGCTTGGACTGGTTTATGCAACAGAAGCATTACTTGGTCTGGATGATTATTGTATGGAATATATAGGGGCTTACAGAGAAGGCTTAATTGGTACAACAAAGAAGAAGTAGGTTGAATCTGCAGAAACTGTGTAAATGAATTAAGTGGTTGGAATCTGAAATTGAGAAATAACAGGAGGATTTGATTATGTCTAAGATAAATGAAGTTGCGGAATTAGTTGAAAAAGGGAAAGCGAAATTAGTAGGACCGGCTGTACAGGAAGCCATTGATGAGGGTGATGATCCGGTTGCGATTCTGAATGATGGTATGATCAGTGCGATGTCTGTAGTTGGTGAGAAATTCAAAAATGGTGAGATCTTTGTTCCGGAGATGCTGGTTGCAGCTCGTGCTATGAAGAAAGGTGTTGAGGTTCTGAAACCGCATCTGGCATCTGGTTCTACAGGTGCACTTGGTAAGGTTATCATTGCTACGGTTTCCGGTGACCTTCATGATATTGGTAAGAATCTGGTTGCCATGATGATCGAGAGTGCCGGATTTGAGGTGATCGATCTTGGAGTCGATGTTCCGGCGGCTAAGATTATTGAGTGCTATAAAGAGAATCCGGATGTTAAGATCATTGCTCTTTCTGCGCTGCTGACTACTACTATGCCGGCTCTGAAGGAGACTGTTGAGGCGTTGAATGCGGCGGATTTCAGAGGTAATATTAAGGTTATGGTTGGCGGAGCGCCGATTACAGAAGCTTTTGCTGAGGAAATTGGTGCTGACGGATATTCTGATGATGCGGCTAGTGCGGCGTCACTGGCTAAGAAGTTGGCAGCCTGATCTGATTGCTTGTGCGGGTTTAGTATAACATGAAAATATTATGAGGGGACTGCTCTGGGGAGTGGTCCTTTCGTGTATTTTGGGATTTTTTGGAGTGTGTTATAATGGGAAAAAGGGGACGCTCAGAAAAATATTTTATTTCATGTGCGGTTTCGGGGTCTAAGATATTCTAACCTCTCAGAAATCTGCTAAAGGCATGAGCAGCCTTCTCAAACTCGCTCCGTTGCAAACTTCGCTCAGACAGTGATACAGTCTGCTCATAACGCAGATTTCTGAGAGCTAAGAATATCTAAGCCCCCTGCAAATGCACATGAAATAAAATATTTTTCTGAGCTGGCTGTTGGCTGTTGTGATGATTGGATTGGATATGTGGGAGGTTTTTATGGCTTGGGTTAAGTTTGTGCGTGAAGGGATTGAGATAGAGGTGAATGCCGGGATGTCTGTGTTGGAAGCTGAGATTCGGGCGGATTTGAGGCCGGATGCGCCTTGTGGCGGTCTGGGGAAATGTGGGAAGTGTCTGGTTAAGATTAATGGTGAAGTTGTTAAGGCGTGTCAGATTCGGATTGGTGAAGGTGAGACTTGTGTAGTGGAGACATTGGACAGGGCTGGCAATGAAAAGATTTTGACGGATGGATTTAACAGAGAAGTTGTGTTTGAACCGGGACTACGGATGGCTCAGGTTGAGCTGGAGAAGGCGAAAACAGGGGAGAAGCGGTCGGACTGGCAGAGGCTGCTGGATACGCTGGCGGAGACAGATGGTGAGGTTGAGCCGGGGCAGATGGAGGTGGATCTGAAGCTGGCGGGTGAATTGTATGGGATGCGCAGGGATTCTGATGAATGGTATGTGATTTACAGTAGACGGCGGATTCTGGAAATGAGGAAGGAAGCTGGTCGGAGGTGTCTGGCAGCGTTTGATATTGGGACGACTACCATTGCGGGGTATTTGCTGGATGGTGCGGATGGGAGGACTCTGGCAGTTGAGAGCAGGATGAATCCGCAGGCGCAGTATGGTGCGGATGTGATCATGCGGGCGAATTATGCGCTGGAGCATGGAACAGAAGCGTTAAGTATGTGTGTTCGGAAAGCGGTTAATGAGATGTTGGGAAGTCTGGCAGAGGATGCAGGGATAAGGAGAGAGGATGTTTTTCAGGTGTGTGTTGTGGGAAATACCTGTATGCATCATCTGTTTCTGGGGATTTCTCCGGCTTCGCTGGTACATGCGCCCTATACTCCGGCTGTGAGTGAGAGGCTGGTGCTGAATGCGGGGGATTATGGTCTGGCTGTGCAGGAGCGTGCAGAGTTGATCATGCTTTCGGATATTGCAGGATATGTGGGAGCGGATACCTGTGGATGTCTGCTGGCTATCAGGCAGGATCAGCAGGAAGAGATTTCTCTGATGATCGATATTGGAACGAATGGTGAGATGGTTCTGGGAAACAGGGAGCGGATGGTGACCTGTTCTACTGCGGCCGGGCCTGCTTTTGAGGGTGCGAAGATTGAGTGTGGAATGCGTGGCGCGGCCGGGGCTGTGGATCATGTGAAGTATGAGGATGGGAAGTGGAACTATACAACTGTTGGGAATAAGCCGGCGGTTGGTTTGTGTGGTTCGGGATTGATCGATCTGGTGGCGGGTCTTCTGGATGCTGGAATGCTGGATGAGAATGGTGTGCTGAGAAGCGGACAGGAGAAGCAAGGTGTGTTTATTCTGGTACCGCCAGAGCGGGGCGGTAATGAGAGAGGAGTTTATCTGACGCAGAAGGATCTCGGAGAGGTTCAGCTTGCGAAAGCTGCGATTGCAGCGGGAATTCAGATGCTTATGGAGCGGATTGGGATTACAGAAGATGATATCTGTTCGGTATATATTGCAGGTGCTTTTGGCAACTATATGGATCCGGTCAGTGCCGGGAAGATTGGCTTGCTTCCGGCGACGCTTGTGAAGAAAGTGAAACCAGTGGGAAACGCTGCTGGTGAGGGTGCGAAGATCGCACTTGTGAATGAGAAGGAAATGCTGGAGATGGATGAGCTGGTGAGAAAGATTGAATTCGTTGAGCTGGCTGCTTCGGCTGATTTTCAGGATCATTTTATTGATGAACTGGGATTTGAGACAGGTGAATGACTTTATCTGCCTGATTGAATTATTGAGAAGTGCAGATTTCTTCTGATAAACTGCGGAGCAGTTATTCGGTGCAGAACTGAGGCGCGAAGAGGATAATTTTATCTGCCTGATGAGGTTGCTATAGATTATACAAGAGAGTAAGGGGTTAGATTATGGATATAAAAAAAATAGAGCAAATGGGAATGGAGCAGGGGTTTTCGCATGTGGTGTTGCTGGATTGTGATACGATTGAGCTGAAGCCGGAGGTTCGACAGATGTGTGCAGCAGATACCTGTCATAAGTATGATAAGTGCTGGAGCTGTCCTCCGGGATGTGGCTCTCTTGAGGAATGTGAAGCGAAAGTCCGGCAGTATAAGTATGGGATTATTGTTCAGACAGTTGGTGAATTGGAGGATGTTTTTGATGGCGAGGGAATGATGGAAACGGAAGCCAGACATAAGGAGTATTTTGTGGAATTTGAGAAGAAACTTCGGGAGATTTATCCGGATATGCTGGCGATTGGTGCGGGATGCTGTACGAAATGTAAGGTCTGTACTTATCCGGATGCTCCATGCAGGTTTCCGAAACAGGCTTTCTCATCGATGGAGGCTTACGGGATGCTGGTAACACAGGTCTGTCAGGCCAATGAGCTACAGTATTATTATGGGGATTGTACGATTGCTTATACGAGCTGTTACCTTCTGGAATAACGTTACTGTTCACTCCGTTCTCAGTAACGTAGCTAAAATTCATTCCAGATTGCCTGCGGCAATGGAATTTTGGCTTGTATGTCTCGGGATTTTGGCATATTCATGCCAAAACACCTCGCGGGACAGAGGTGTGTGAACAATAACGGAATAACATTTTAGCCGAATCAGGTAAGTCAGTTTTCGTTGTAAATAACAGTGAGCTATGATAAAATACAGATATTGAAAGCGCAGAGCGTGTTTGAAAAAACAAAAAATCCTTCGCCGCAGGGCGGGGGATTTTTGGCAGAAGGTATTAAGGGTGGCTTGAGGATATGACAGTACTGGAACAGTTAAGAAAAACAATTGAAGACGGACATCCGGGGGAGACAGAGAAGCTGGTGAGGGAAGCATTGAAGCAGCATATTCCTGCAGGGCGGATTGTGGAAGAGGCCATGACTCCGGCTATGCGAACAGTGGGGGAGAATTACAAATCCAATGGAGCGGATATTATTAAAATTCTGGCAGCAGCCCGAAGTGTGCGCAAGGGTTTTGAATTGTTGGAGGAACAGGACTCGCAGTTTGGCAGGAGGAATATCGGAACTGTGATCCTTGGAACGGTGGAAGGTGATCTGCATGATGTAGGTAAGAATCTGGTTGCGATCATGTTTCGTAGTGCCGGATTTAAGGTGATCGATCTGGGAGTGGATATTTCTGAGAAGCAGTTTCTGCGTGCAGTGAAACAGAATCCGGATGTGTCGATCGTGTGTATCTCCTCGCTTCTGAGTACTTCAATCCCGGAGATGGAGCAGGTGGTAAAGTCTCTGAAACGAAGCAGCAGTAAGCATAAATTTAAGATTATGGTTGGTGGAGGTGCAGTAACGGAGCAGCTGGCGAAGAATATGGGAGCAGATGCCTATACAGAGAACTGTATTGAGGCTGTGGAAGTTGCGAAGACGTTTATTGTGTGAGAACCGGGCTGACAGGTGCGTATGAGAAAGACATAGTGTGAGTTAAATTGCTATAGAATTGACTGGTAAAATAGGTGCTTCAATTATGTGACAGGAGGATTGTAGACTTGCAGCTGTCATCAGTTTATTTATATGAAAAAATAAAAGAGAAATATGAAATTACGGAAAGGGGAACTTTATCCGGTTCAGACGGATATCTGCGCCCCTTTTTGTGTTATGAAAAAAAAGAAACATTTCGACATGGGCATGTTTATGTGGTACAGAGATATGACAAAGAGTGGGAATCGGCAGTTCTGACTGCTGAAAATATACTCTGGGTATTTTGTGGGAGAGAGGAAATTGATGCTGCATCAGAAGAGCTTCAGCAGATTCCGTATATTCATATTGCACTTGATAGTCTGGAAGAAATAGCAGAATTTATGAATGATGTGCAGGAGATTTTTGATGCGGCTGATGAATGGGAACGGAAGATTCATGATCTGATGTTAGAACATGCCGGAATGGACAGGCTTTTGCAGGTGACATCGGAATTTCTGCAGAATCCGATGACTGTAACAGGACTGGATTTTACCTTTGTGGCGGAAGCGGGAAGCGAGTATCTGCCGCCGAGGGCGCGGCTGTATACAGATGACGGGTTGAATATGGAATATGTAAATGCACTTTTGCAGAATGAGACTTATCGAGATATGGCAGATACGCATGAATATGTGATGTTTCCGGCTTACATCAGTGGATGTCGTTCGATGAACAGAAATCTGTTTGTGGATGGGAAAGCAACTCACAGGCTGGTTTTGACTGAGTGCAGATCAGAGATTACACTGAGAGTTATCTGTGTACTGGATATTCTGGTGGAGAAACTGGAGTATTTGCTTGCGCATGAAGCGGAGGAAGAAGATCCGGACAGGGATATGGAGCAGATTTTTGTCAGGATTTTGTCGGACAGAACTGCGGATTATATGCAGGTGAGTAGAGAACTGAGTGAACTGGGATGGAGTGGAAATCATGAATATATGTGCCTGATCCTGCAGATTACCTATCTGAATCAGCAGAATCTTTCCACAAAGGCAATCTGCCGATATATTAAGAAGAAATTTGAGGATTCTGTGAGTTTTCTTTATCAGGATGAAATTGTGGCATTTTTTGACCTTACCAGACTTGGAAAAAGCCAGGAGGAAGTAGCCGGAAAACTGGTTTATTTTATCAGGGATACTTATCTGAAAGCCGGATACAGCAGGGTGATGACAGGACATATGAATCTGAGACGGCAGTATGTGCAGGCGAAGACGGCTTTGGATGTAGGAAGCCGTAAGAAGCCTTATCTGTGGATTCATTATTTCGGTCAGGTGGCATTGACTTATATTCTGGAACAGGCAACAAGAAGACTGCCGGGAACAATGATCTGTCATGAAGGGCTGCTGGAATTGAAGAAGCATGATGAGGAGAATCAGACTCAGTACATGGAGACATTGAGAGTGTATCTGGAGCAGCATCTCAGTGCAACCCAGGCGGCAAGGGAATTGTTTATCCACCGCAGTACGTTTCTTTACAGGCTGGACAGGATTAAGGAAATCCTGCAGTCGGAGCTGGATGATCCGGAGGAGATTTTTTATCTGGAATTGTCGTTTAGGCTGCTGGAGCAGGAGCGAGAGAAAGAATAGTACGGGAACAGAATAGTGCAGATATCTGGAAAGGTCAATTATTTGTAGAGGGAGATGTTTTGATAAAAAAATTCAGGTACGCTTAAGCGTACCTGAATAAATGTTAAAAGAGATATTATGTTATTTAGCTTCTTCTTCGGCAGCAGCCTCTTCTTCAGCTTCCAGAGCCGGGTCTACGTGAACGGCGGCTACGGATACAACTGCAGCTTCAAGGTCTGTCTTTAAGTCTACATCTTTGTCCTGGGCGATGGCGAGGTCTTTGACTTTGATTACGTCGCCGACTTTCATGTCACCGACATCTACCATAATTTTGTCTACCAGTGCTGATGGGAGAGCTCTGAAGGAGATTTCTTCCAGATGCTGCTGTAATACACCGGCTTCCAGTTTGTCGTGGTTTACAAGTACGATCTCTGCTACGGAATGTACTTTCTCGTTGCTTACCAGTGCCTGGAAATCTATTTCATCCACCTGTCCTTTTAACGGATTGAACTGGATTTCTTTGATCAGTACGTCATATGACTGACCATCTACATCCAGCATAATCTGGCTTCCTTTGTTACTTGTCTTGAGAAGTTTCTCGACAGCAGATTTCTCGATTTTAACAGGAAGAGAACCTTCCATCTCTCTGCCAAATACGTTACCTGTAACGTAGCCTTCTCTTCTTAATCTTTTGGCCTTTGTGTCCATTGTTCTTTTTTCAGCTTTTAAAGTATTCATTTGACTTTTCCTCCATTTTACAGCTGAGGTGACACGCTTGACACTATCTTTAATTTATGAGCATCCGAAATGCTCCAGGTGGTGTTAAGTATTTTTGAGTATTCAGTTGTTTGTTCTTTATCTTTGTTACAGCTGTATTATAACACGCTAGAAATAAAATGCAAGAGGAAAATGTGAAGAGTTTGTGAAATTTAAGTAAACACAAACAAAGCCCCCGAAAGTGACCACTTCCGGGGGCTTTGCATTTAATCTAATTAATCATTAATTACAGAGTATCATTTCTTCTGATATAACCAGGCTGTTCAGCCGGGGAAACGATTTCTTTTTTATGAACGAGTTTCGCCCATTTGTCGACTACTTCATTCTCTACGTGAACACCCTCACCTACAGTAACTTCAGCGAGAACAACACTGTTTCTTACAACAGCACCTTTTTTAATGACACATCCACGACCGATTACGGAATTCTCAACAGTACCTTCAATCTGGCAACCGTTGGAGATTACGGAATTCTTCACATCTGCAGTATTGAAATACTGAGTCGGGCAGGAATCATTGGTACGTGTATAGATTGGCCAGTTATCATGGAAAAGTTCCTGAGCTGACTTGTAATTAAGGAGAGCCATGTTTGCAGCATAGTAACTTGGGAAGTCTGTAATGCTTGCAAAGAATCCCTTGTGTGCAACGCCGCGGATGTCCAGAGTTTCGCATTTATCATTCAGGATATCTGCCAGTGTATACATGGAAGAAAGATTCTTGGCTTCTTTGATCAGGCTGATGAAAAGCTCTGTTTTCATAACACAGGTATCCATATAAACATACTGATTCTTCTTATTACCATGATTCGGTTCGATGGATTCCACACCTTTCTGGCGGTTCAGTCCCAGAACATTACAGGTAAGATAAGCCTCTTTTGCATTATCAACAGCGTGATAAAGGAGAGTAACATCTGCACCGGACTCAATGTGTGTATGTAAAAACTGGTCAAAATCAATTGAATAAACCATATAGCTCGGGGCAATGACAACATACGGATGATTCATTCTGCTGAGGGACTCCATGTTGTCCAGATAGCAGGAGATATCGGTGTTATAGATATCATTGTCATTATTGTGCTCTGAGAAGAGAAGCTGAAGTTTGCCGCTCTTGGAGTTGATATTGTAATGACGTCCTGTTCCAAGATGTTCTACAACAGAACGGGGTTTATTATTGATATAGACCTGAATACGTTCAATGTTGCTGTTGGTCATATTGGAGATAGGGAAGTCAATGACTCTGTATCTGCCAAGGAAAGAAAACGCACCGATTGGGCGATAATCCTGCATACCATCTACATAAATATTTCTCCCGGAAGAGCTTACGATTCCAAATGCCTTATACATATTATTCTGCCCCCTTTACGCGTTTCGCTACAAGCTCAATGTGCTCACTGTCTGCGGCACCGACAACTGCACCTTTACCGATGCGGACACCGTCAGCTACAAGTGCACGCTGAACAACGGCACCCTCTTCTACAACAACACCCGGCATCAGTACACTGTCGATAATTCTGGCACCTGCACCAATCTTAACACCTGTAAAGAGAACGGAATGCTTAACTTCGCCCTGAACAACACAGCCCTGTGTGATATATGCATCTTTAACATCTGCTTCTGCGCTGATGTACTGTGGAAGTGCGGTAACATCTTCTGTATAAATCTTCCATGACGGATCACCCAGATCCAGTTCATTCTTGGAACTTAACAGATCCATGTTTGCTTCCCAGAGAGAGTCGATGGTACCAACATCTTTCCAGTATCCTTCAAATTTATATGCATAAAGAGTTCTGTTATCGTTAAGCATAGTAGGGATGATATCCTTACCGAAGTCATGGCTGGAATCTGGATTCTTGATATCAGCCATCAGCATCTTGCGGAGGAGTTTCCAGGTGAAGATATAGATACCCATGGATGCAAGGTTGCTCTTCGGATGCTCAGGTTTCTCTTCGAATTCTACGATACGTCCGGATTCATCAGTATTCATGATACCAAAACGGCTTGCCTCTTTCATCGGAACTCCGATAACTGCGATGGTTGCATCTGCCTTTGCTTCTTTGTGGGCTGCAAGCATCTTGTCATAGTTCATTTTATAAATATGGTCACCGGAAAGAACAAGAACGTATTCAGGATCAAATTTATCAATGAAATCAATATTCTGGGAGATTGCATCTGCAGTTCCGCGATATACATTCAGATTCTCATCTGCTTTCTCACGTGGAGGAAGAACGTAAACACCGCTGTTTTTAGCATCAAGACCCCAGCGTCCGCCGGCTGCCACATAACTGTTCAGCTGGATAGATTCATACTGTGTAAGTACACCTACAACATCAACGCCACTGTTGGCACAGTTGCTTAAAGGAAAGTCTACGATACGATATTTACCGCCGTATGAAACGGCCGGCTTTGCCACTTTATTGGTAAGATCATGCAGACGGCTGCCACGACCGCCGGCCAGGATCATGGCCAACATACTATTTTGTTTCATAATAGTGAACCCTCGCTTTCATTTGTTAGGTAATATTATACATTTTTTCCTGACATTTTTCCATAGGTTTCTGAAAAAAATATGTAAAAACTTTGCTACAAACTAAGTAAAATCGACGAAAAATTATACATTATATACAAATATCGAGACGAATCGCATGACAGGGGATTAAAGATATTTGTAAATTATGCTTATAACGTACCAAAATTCATTCCAGATTGCCTGCGACAATGGAATTTTGGCCTGTATGTCTCGGGATTTTGGCATATTCATGCCAAAACACCTCGCGGAATAATGCTGTGTGAACAGTAACATTTGTTCACAAATTTAAGTGAAACGGGTGGACGTATAATAGTTCTTACGCTATAATAGGTAGGAATTTATAGAAGAAACGCGTAACTGTGAAAATACTGAACAGTTACAGAGAAACAGAGGTTATCACGTGAGTAAAAGAGAAGATTATAAACGATTTATCGTATTTTGTCTGGCGAGTCTGGTGGTTCTGGCACAGGCGGCGGTCTTTGCATGGGTGTGGTATTCCGTTTACAGAGGACAGATCGACGAGCCTTTCTGGCGCAAAGGTAACTGGGTACTGATCGCAATCTACGGTCTGATGTTTGCCCTGTTTGCCAAATTGTACGGAGGACTTAAGGTTGGATATCTTAAGAGGATTGATGTATTTTATTCGCTGACACTGGCACTTTTGTGTACCAATGTGGTGGAATATCTGGAGATCACCCTGATCAACAGATGGTTCCTGAGCGTATGGCCTATGATCGAGATGACAGGAATACAGCTGGTTCTGATCATTATCTGGATATTTGGTTCAAGGTATATCTATTCCGGACTTTATCGCGCACGCCGGCTTCTGGTCATTTACGGTGACCGGGATCCGGGGGACGACCTGATCCATAAGATGAATTCCCGAAAGGACAAATATGACATCAGCGGCAAGGTACACATCAGTGTGGGAGAAGAAAAAATCCATCAGATGATGCAGGATTATGACGGCGTGATCATCTGGGATCTGCATTCAACAGAGAGAAACCGTTATCTGAAATACTGTTTTGCACATTCTGTCCGATGCTATGTGAGTCCGAAGATTTCGGACATCATTCTTATGGGAAGTGAACGCATCCATCTTTTTGACACACCGCTTCTGGTATCCAGAAATATGGGACTGGCAGTAGACCAGCGTGCTGCAAAGAGAGTTATGGATATTCTGATCTCAGGGATCGGCATTATAATCACTTCACCGATCATGCTGATCATAGCGATTGCGGTAAAAGCATACGACAGAGGTCCGGTGTTTTATTTTCAGGACCGTCTGACATTGGGTGGAAAGCCCTTTAAGATCTGTAAATTCCGCAGTATGTGCGTAGATTCGGAGAAAAACGGTGCAAGACTGGCATCCAAGCATGATTCCCGTATCACACCGGTAGGTCATGTGCTGAGAAATCTTCATCTGGATGAGCTTCCTCAGCTTTTCAATGTATTTAAGGGAGATATGTCTCTGGTAGGTCCGCGTCCGGAACGTGAAAGTATCATGCTTGAGTATGAGAAAGAGCTTCCGGAATTCTATTATCGTCTGAAAGTTAAAGCAGGTCTTACCGGATATGCGCAGGTCTACGGTAAGTATAATACAACTCCTTATGACAAATTAAAGCTGGATCTGTTTTATATTGAGAATTATTCCTTCCTGCTGGATATCAAGCTGATCTTTATGACAGTTAAAATCTTTTTCCAGAAAGAAGTATCTGAGGGAGTAGATGACAGACAGGTAAATGCGTTGAAGGATTCCGGGAAAAACGTCGGAGTGTCAGAGAATAAAACGGAGGAATGACAATGAATAAACCGCTGGTATCTGTGATCATGCCGGTTTACAACGGAGAAAAATATATTAGAAAGGCTGTGGAATCCGTCTATGAACAGGGAGTTTCGCTGGAACTTCTGGTGATCGATGACGGTTCTACAGACCATACAGAGGAAGTCCTGTCTGCCTATGAGGGCAGAGAGGACTTTCGGTATATTAAGAATGAACAGAATATGGGAGCTGCAGGCTCCAGAAACAGAGGAGTCGGGCTGGCACAGGGAACCTACATTGCTTTTCTGGATGCAGATGACTGGTGGGAGCTAGGCAAGCTGAAAGAACAGCTGAAACGTCTGGAAGAGACAGGATACGTGCTGTGTTCTACAGGGCGGGAACTGATGAAAGCAGACGGAAGCAGTACAGGACGGACAATCCCTGTAAAAGAGAAGATCACCTACAGAGAACTTCTGAAACATAACAGCATCAACTGTTCTTCGGTAATACTCAGAAGGGATGTGGCGCGTGAATTTCCCATGGAGCATGACGACAGCCATGAGGATTATATCACCTGGCTGAAAATCCTGAGAAAATACGGCTGTGCTGCCGGAATCAACAAACCCTATCTGAAATATCGTCTCAGCGAAGGCGGCAAATCCAGAAACAAACTGAAATCAGCAGCCATGACTTACAATGTCTACAGATACGCCGGTTACGGCAGGATCAGAAGCTGTATTTTTTTCTGTTCTTATGCTGTACATGGAATATGGAAATATTGCTACTGTTCACTTCGTTCACAGTAACGTAGCCAAAATTCATTCCAGATTGCCTGCGGCAATGGAATTTTGGCTTGTATGTCTCGGGATTTTGGCATATTCATGCCAAAACACCTCGCGGGATAGTGGTGTGTGAACAGTAACAAAATATTTCCATTGACCGAAATGTTAAGTTTCTATTCCATAAATCGTAAAAATATGTTATGCTTGTTGCAGTAAATATGACTTTGCGGTTAATTGCCCGTTACATTGCTGTGCGTTTTTTTGTCTGCCGGTCATCTGAAGAATCTGGCAGAATGGGGTTGTATGTTCACACAGCAGAAGTCAGAAATATGATTAGAGGATAGTACTTAAACATGAAAATAAAAAAAGAGAGAGCGGCGGTGCCGTACTCCTGCCTGATCGATAACATTAAAGTTTTGCTTATCTTTCTGGTAGTATTTAACCATATTATTGCATTTAACCTTGTAAAGGTAGACACTGTAGTGAGATATGTGTGGTATGCGATCACGATTTTTCACATGCCTGCATTTGTTTTTATTTCAGGATATCTGTCAAAGAAACCTCAGAATGTGCTGAAGAATTTTAAGAACCTGCTGATCCCTTATGTTCTGGGATATACCTTAACCTGGTATTCACAGATATGGCTGGGCAGATCCGTAGATTATGAGATACTGCGTCCTACCGGAAGTGTCATGTGGTATATACTGGCACTGTTTATTTACCGCCTTACCATTGAGGCCCTGGGTAAGATCAGATTTATTGTTCCGCTCAGTATCCTGTTCGCATTATGGGCAGGAACCAGACCGGAATTTACCACATTCCTGTCATCATCAAGAATTGTGGTATTTTTCCCGTTCTTTGTTGCGGGGTATCTCTGGAAGAGTGAATATATCACAGCGATCCGTAAATTTAAGGGAAAATGGATCCTGGTGGCAATCTCCGGAGTCCTTTTGTGGGCGATACCGAATTATATGATCCCAAATGAAATGGGAATTGCTATTTTCCGAGGTAATCATGGATATCAGCTCTGTGGCCTGACGGATCCTCAGGGAGTGATCCTCAGACTGCTGATGTATCTGGTATCTTTCGTAGTTGTCTATACGATGCTTGCGTTAGTGCCGGACATCAAACTGCCACTCACCTATGTGGGACGACATACAATGGGAATTTATTTCTTCCATTATCCGATCATGATCATTATGAATGGTTTATACATCCTGATGCTTCCTGCAATGAACAATGTATGGGTGCTTCTGGGAGTATCACTGGTATTTGTACTTGTGCTGGGAAGTCTGCCTGTGGATCTGCTCTATACGGGTGTTCTGAATCTGATCGCATTTATCCTGATCAAGAAGGATAAGACAGTCAGAGATGAAGGTCTGGAAGAAGAGTATGACAGCGAATATGATGAATATGAACTTCTCAGAAGAAAGAAAGCCATCGCAGAGCTTGCGGCAACGCTTGATTCAGAGAGTGAGCAGGACGGACATGTGGAGAAAGTAAATATGGACGAGGATACACCGGATCATACTTCTTCCGACAGTCATGAAGGCTTCAGCAATGTGGCCGGCATGGAGCTGGAGATTGAAGAAGATAACCTGGATGATATCCCTGATGAACTGATCAAAGGGGAAGAGGAGCTTTCGCTGGAAGACCTGATCCAGGAACTGGAAGCTACTACCAGAACGATGGACGACAATAAAGAACCATAAACACAAAGGAAGAGTTTTGAGATACAAAAACAGTATTTCAAAACTCTTCTTTTTGTAAAGTTAATGCGAATTTAACATTTTTGTAACGGACAGGTGACGGAAGTTGGGAAGTATGATATAATCAAAGTATCTATCGTATGGAGCAGGAAAACTGTTCGGCAAAATAAGAATATTTTTTTCAGGGGAGTTATGACGAAAGAATGAAGAGAGTAATCACATATGGCACTTTTGATCTTTTTCATAAAGGCCACTACAATATTATCAAAAGAGCAAAAGCACTTGGTGATTATCTGATCGTAGGTGTCACAAGTGAGAGCTTTGACATTGAGCGGGGCAAACTCAATGTGCGGGACAGCCTCATTAAGAGAATCGAGAATGTGCGAAGGACGGGGCTGGCAGATGAGATCATCATTGAGGAATATCAGGGACAGAAGGTCAATGACATCATTAAGTATGATATTGATGTCCTGGTGGTAGGATCTGACTGGAGAGGGAAATTCGATTACCTTAAGAACTACTGTGATGTAGTTTATCTGGAAAGGACCAAGAATATTTCCAGTACAAAGCTTCGCAGTGAAGGTGTTATCTTTAATATGGGAATCGTGACGGATGACATCCGGGATAATGATTTTGTGGAGGAATCCAAATATGTCAGCGGAGTTCATGTGGAACGTGTATTCAGCGAGGATCACGAGACTGCACAGAGATTCTGTGATAAATATGAGTTAGGTTCCTGCTGGAGCAGCTATGATGAATTTCTGGCAGATGTAGATATTGTTTATATCAAGACATCGCTGAACCGGAGAGCAGAATATATTGAGCGAGCGCTGAAAAAAGGAAAATATGTGATCAGTGATTCGCCCATGACACTTTCCTCAGAGAAACTGCGCTACCTGTTTCAGGTGGCAAGGGAGAACAATGTGGTTCTCATTGAACGGACCACACTGGTCTACCTGCGGGCGTTTAATCAGCTGGTATGGCTGGTACACAGTAACCTGGTGGGAGATCTGGTAAGTGTCAAATGTGCAATCTCCCAGGATGATTTCGAGGGCGGCAGGACTTTTAATGAGACGGTCTGCACAGCTATCTGCGCAGTACTGAAACTGCTGGGAAAAAAATGCCAGGATATCAACACCAATGCGGTCCGCAATCAGGAAGGCCGTTTTGTATATGATATGATTTCCATGAAATACGCCGGTGCACTGGCGACTATTGAGATCGGAACAACGGTTGACATTGAGAATGAACTTGTGATCATCGGAAGCAACGGCAGGGTAACTATCCCTAATGACTGGTGGAATACCGGATACTTTGAAGCCAATATTTCAGGAAAAGAATTTCTGAAAAGGTACAGCTTTAACTTCGAGGGAAATGGTTTCCGCTATCTGCTGCAGGAGCTGATGATTATGATCAGAGACAAACGGACAGAATGTACCCGGCTTTTCTATGATGAGTCGGTAAGAATAATAGAAATTTTGGAAACAATCAACAGAAAGGACAATTCATGACGGAGAAACAGAAATACCTCCTGAAGCTTTTCAGGGAGGTTGATGAAATCTGCAGAGAACATAACCTCAGATACGTGCTGGCAGGAGGCTCCCTGATCGGAGCTCTCAGACATGAGGGATTTGTTCCCTGGGATGATGATGTAGACCTTTATATGCCACGTCCGGACTGGGAGAAATTCATAGAGATATGCAAAACAGAACTCCCGCCTGACAGAGAGATACAGTGTTCGGAGGTGGACAGAAACTATACAAATTCATTTCCGCGCTACGCATCCACCAATACCTGTGCCATCCATAAGAGCCAGATTATCGGGAAGGACTGCGGCGGAGAGATCATAGACATTCTTACACTGGATCCTGTTCCGGCTGACGACAAAGAATACGAGAAATATAGAACACACATGATGATCTACTCAGATCTTATCAATATTTCTGTAGGCTACAGCGACCGCTGGGAGATACCTGCATCCATGTATCTGAAGTATCTTCTTTCTTATATTTTTCTTGGCAAAAAAAGAACAGTGGCAAAGCTTGAGAAGATCATGTTCTCCTATAAAGAAGAGGAATGTGACCGTTATGCCATGCGTTGGGGCGGCTGCCCATTTCTTTTTGATAAGGATATGATGTTCCCTGTAAAGGATGGCATCTTTGAGGGAAAAAAGGCAATGATCCCAAATAAGTGCAGTGACTATCTGATCTGGCATTATGGAGACGAGTGGTCATATATGCCTCCTCATGATAAGAGGGAGGGTCATGTAGCAGTGTGTGTAGATGATCTTCCTTATCAGGAGCTACGTGAAGAATACATGCCGAAGATCAATAAGGAAAGATTGCGCTGGGACAGTGTGTTCCGAAAGTTCTACAATATGCGCATTGCGAAAAAAAGCCATAAGGTCCGCCAGGATGGGCTTGCAATGAAAGCCCGCGCTGTTGCACTGGACCTGCAGAGAGCGATCGATGAATCAGGACTTAAGATCAGTGAGCTGGTGGAAAGCAGATCTTTCCGTAAACTGAGTGCACTTTTTGGCTCTTATTATAAGAATCAGCTCAGTGCTGACTTTATCGGAAGGGAAGACTATACCAATATTTATGCCTTTTATCATCCAACACTTGTGGAGATACCTGACGATGTATTCTATGCAGCAATACTGACTCTGTTTTATACAGAACGTGTATCAAAGGCATATAGAATGCTGCAGATCCGTAAGCAATGGGATCATCTGAGCTCTGATATGGAGAAACTGAAGGAAGATATTGAGCTTTTCCGGAAAGCAGCGGATCACTATGAGTTTCACAGGATGAAGGAAGCAGAGCAGATCATCAGCGACCTTTTGCAGAAATATCCGGGACATCCGGGATTTATGAAATTTAAGTGCAGGTTTCTGATGGAGGATGCGGGAGAGAACCGGATCGAAGCAGAACGTTTTCTTGATAAGGCTCTTAAGATGTTTCCTGAGGATGGTTATTTCCTGAAATATAAGGCAGATATCCTCTGGATGGATGGCGAGATGCAGAAAGCGGCAGAGCTTTATCTTCAGGTAAAGAATAAGACAACTAACGGAATTGTATGGATGGAGATGGATAGATTCTTCAGAGGATACAAATCTGAAATCCTGAAAAGCTGTGAAGAGCTTATTGCAAACCACAACAAGAAGGAGGCTCTCGCATTGATGGAGCTGTGGAGTCGTCTGATACCTGAGGATGATGATATCCAGGGAGCATTATATCTGGCAAAAACAGTGTGTGCACGTACGCAGAGCGAGATAGAGAAAGAAATCGGTGAAATCCGGGCTGTGATCGGCACACAGATGATCACGCCAGTCAGTGTGGAGAAAAATCCGGGAAAAAGCAGAAAACAGATAAAATCAGATAGAACATCAGATGAAACATCGGCTGATGATGTGAATAAAAAAGTATCAGATCCGTCAGCAGAAACTGAAGAAGTTAAAGCGCCGGCGGATATACAGGTTAAAGTTTCAGAAGAACATAAGATGTACAGGAAAGCTCTTACAAGAGCATGGAAGCGGCTGGGGTATTCCGATGAGCTTGCAGAACTGCGCACCCAGATCATCTGTACAGGTGAGGAGAGCGAACTGGAGTGGCTTGCAGAACAGGTACGAAACCGTCAGTTTCGCAGAGAAGAGAAAGCCTGCGCTTATAAGCTGGTGGGTGATGTCAGGATGAAACAGGGACAGACCAGGGAGGCTTTTGCAAATTATAAGAAAGCACTGGAATATGAGATGCCTTCTTATGTAAAAACAGAGCTGTACCGTATTTTTATCAATGATCTGAACGATGGCAGCAGACAGGCGAAAAGCTTTGGAAAGAAGACGGATATTACAGTTGTGCTTGATAAATGGCTTGATAAATATGAAAGTATTGAAGATATTAAGAAAATCGTGCAGACTGTAACTGTTAAGTGACATCAATAGAAATGGAGTAAAGAGTTGAACAAAAAACAAAAGGTGATTTTATCATTATTACAGGAAATCGATGAAATATGCCGCCGGAATAAAATAGAATATTACCTCTCTCCACGACTGACACTCTGCGCAGTGGAAGGGCATCCTTTCCCACAGAATCCCATGTTTGGAGTTGTGCTGATGAAAACAGCGGATATGGAACGGTTCCGTCTGGCTGTGGATGAAGATCCAAGGGAAAAGAGAGCACTGGAATCCATGAAGAGCCACAAATGGTTCTCAGGATTTTATCTGAGATACACCAATACAGATACTCTGTGCCTGAATCTGGACAACACCAGAGACTACGCATTCCCGGGAATAGGAGTCAATATTTTTCCGCTCAGAACGCCGGCAGCTTCTGTAAAAGCAGAACGCAGATTATCCAGAGATGAGAATGCATGGACAGAGCTCTGTCATATCAATTATGCAGATAGAAATTTCAGGAGCAGGGTGAACCGTACAATTATGCGGCTGCAGTGCATGATAACCGGGCGACAGGGACAGGCTGCACATTTGTATGACAGGCTTGTCAGATCCTGCCAGCAGCCCGGAGCAAATAAATATATCCTCAAAAGAAGAAAACAGACTACCATTTTCCCTGCAGAAATTTTTGCGGAGAGTAAACGTGTCACTCTGGAAGGTGCAGAACTCCAGGTTCCGGCAAAAACCGCAGAGTATCTTACCATAAGCTATGGAAAGAATTATAAAGATGCAAAGGAACCCCGCTATGTGACACCCATTGCGCTGGTGGTCAGTGCGAGGGTAAGCTATACACAGTTCTGGAAAGAATCCGGAAACTTTGAGAAATACTGTAAAGAGCGAATGAAAAATGCCCGCAAACTTGCCAGAAGCAGGCGGCACAAAGACTACTTCAACGAATGCTGGGACTATGTAGAGTTCTGTGGGGAGCGCCTGAATCTGAGTGTTTCCTATGAGAAGCAGAAAGACTACATTAAGAACTTGTATAAGAATGAAGATTATATGACACTTGAGAGGGTATTTCGTCCCTATTTCAAGATGATGCAGAAGAGTCTGCAGAAGAACGAACTCTTTGCAGAGGACGAAGAGATTTTTGACATTTATGTAGACGTACTGGAGAAAACAGGAAAGACAGTACAGAGAAGTAAGATCGGCACGCTGATCTGACGGGAGGGAACATGAAACTTTCAGATTATATTGTTACGTTTTTGCAGAAAAAAGGAATCCGCCATTTCTTCGGCTATCAGGGAACCATGATCGCACATCTGGTAGACTCCATTGAGAGAAATCCGGAGACAGAGAATCATTCCGGTTACAATGAACAGGGGGCAGCTTTCGCAGCCTGCGGATACGCACAGGCGAAGGAAGAATGTGCCTGCGCCTATGCTACCAGCGGACCGGGAGCCATCAACCTTCTGAGTGGTGTGGCAGATGCCTATTACGACTCTCTGCCTGTGATCTTTCTCACAGGACAGCTGAACACTTATGAGTATTCAGGGATTAAGGGGCTGCGTCAGCAGGGATTTCAGGAGACAGATATTGTGGCAATGGCGAAACCGATCACCAAATATGCTGTTCAGATACGAAACCCTGAGGACATTGTGGAGGAATTAAATAAAGCATACCATATTGCAACCACAGGACGCAGAGGACCGGTGCTCATCGATCTTCCCATGAATATCCAGAGAAGTGAAGTGGAGAATCCGGTCTATGACATGACTTTTGAGGACAAACATACAGATGCAGCTGCAGCACAGCAGGCGGCAGATACGATTCTGGAAGCACTGGAACAGGCAAAACGTCCGGTGATCATGCTGGGCCATGGCGTGGACAGCAGCTTCAGCCAGCAGAAACTGATCCGCTTTGCACAGAAGAGACAGATTCCGATCATCACCAGCGTTCTGGCGAAATCAGTTCTGGGATACGACCATCCGCTGAATTTCGGGTGCATCGGCGGTGCCTATGGACACCGTTATGCAAATATGATTGCCAATGCAAAAAGCGATCTGCTTCTCTGTTTTGGCATTTCTTTGTGTACCAGACAGATCGGAACCAAAGTACATGAATTTGCCAGAGGTGCAAAGATCATACGTATAGATATTGATCCATACAATCTTCAGAGAGATATCCATGAGAATGGTATCAATGAAGTGAAGCTGCAGGCAGAGACAGGCGCAGTGATCGATTGTCTTGCAAAAGCAGCAGCTCCGGATACAGAGAGGATCAGTGACTGGCTGAATGTCTGCACAGAGATTAAGGAAAATCTTCAGGCAGTTGATGATGCCACACCAGAAAGATATCCGAACCGTATGATCGCAGACCTCAGTGATATGCTGGAGGATACCTCCGCGATCGCAGTGGATGTAGGACAGCATATGGTGTGGAGTTACCAGTCATTCAAGAATCATGAAGGACAGAAACTTCTCTTCTCCGGCGGACATGGAGCTATGGGCTACGGGCTTCCGGCAGCTATCGGAGCGTATTATGCAACCGGAAAACCGACCGCCTGTATTTGTGGAGATGGTGCACTCCAGATGAATATCCAGGAACTGGAGTGGGTGAAGAGAGAGAATCTTCCTGTTAAGATCATGGTCATGAATAACGAAGCACTTGGCATGATCCGTCACCTGCAGAGAGATTATTTTGACTGTCTGTTTGCAGGAACCACAGACGGCTGTGGCTTTGCTTCCTGTAATTTCGCAGAAGTGGCAAAGGCTTACGGCATTCCTGCACTGAGAATGCTCTGCGATGCAGTCAGAGAAGAAGCACCGGAATTTCTGGAAGGGGAAGGTCCCAAACTTCTGGAAGTTATGCTGGAGCATGGAACTTTTGCATATCCCAAGACCTGTCTGGGTGAACCGATCCATAATCAGCAGCCATATGCACCGAAGGAAGTTTATGACAGACTGATGGAATTGTAGGAGTGAAGAATATATTTCGGTAATGTGGAATATATAATATAGAAGGAATTTTTTTGCAGGCAGTTCGTTTTATGGAAGTGGGGAGACTCCCGCATGACAGAGAACAGATCTGTCTGTATTATAGATGAATAAAAGAGATTATTAGCAGTTAAATATAAAT
>OBWI01000217.1_pt1 | contig 45763 bp, 39 predicted proteins | sample 1495201 | NCBI WGS metagenome assembly OBWI01 (sample SAMEA2580050, study PRJEB22360) | human gut metagenome | biome: human gut; feature: human-associated habitat; material: faeces | place: Denmark | collected 2008/2010
TTGCCGCCCTCGAGCTCGACCAGGCCGTCGTAGCGGCCGCCGCCGCCGATGGAGCCGACGCCGGCGCCGGGGGCCTCGACCTCAAAGACGGTACGGGTGTAGTAGTCCAGGCCGCGCACCAAGGTGGGATCCTCGACATACTCGATACCGGCGGCATCCAGATAGCGCTTGACCTGCTCGTAGTGCTCGCGGCACTCGTCGCACAGGTTGTCACCCATCAGCGGAGCCTCGGCCATGATCTCGCGGCAATGGTCGTTCTTGCAGTCGAAGGCGCGCAGCGGGTTAAGCTCGGCGCGCTCGCGGCACTCGTCGCACATCTCGTCGGCGTGGTCGAGAATGAACTGCTTAACCTGCTCGCGATAGGCCGGACGGCACTGGGGATCGCCCATCGAGTTAATGAGCAGACGGAGCTTGGAAAGATCGAAGCCCAGACGCTTGTAGAACTCCATGAGCATGATGATGCACTCGGCGTCTGCCGCCGGATCGGGAGCGCCGAGCCACTCGATGCCCACCTGGTGGAACTGGCGCAGGCGGCCCTTCTGGGGACGCTCGCCGCGGAACATGGCCTCGGCGTAGTAAGCCTTAAACGGCGTGGAGCCCTGGGGCACCAGGTTGTTCTCCACGACGGCGCGCACCACACCGGCCGTGCCCTCGGGACGAAGGGCCAGGCGCTGCTTGGGCTTAAGCTTGGTGTCGGTGCCCTCGGTAAAGACGCGCTCCAGGTTGGCGCCGCTAAACACGCGGAACATCTCCTTGCGCACGACGTCGGTCGACTGGCCGATACCGTGGACAAACACGTCAACCTGCTCGATCGCGGGCGTCTCGATGGGCTTAAAGCCAAACGGCTCGAACACGCCGGCAGCAATCTGCTGCATCTTTTGCCAGGCGCGCATCTCGGCGCCGATAAGGTCGCGGGTTCCCTCCGCCTTCTGTGCTTGCATGGGCAAACACCTTTCTTTTGTATCGCGTCATAGGTAATGGACATTATACGGCACAAACACAAACAGCGGCGGTGCGTCTGACCGAACGAGGGTATGGGGACTCGTTCGGCCTGACGCACCGCCGCTGTTTGCGATCCGCTTTCCTCCGTCCCCTTCGGATCACGTGATCTGTTGGGGACGGAGGAAAACGGATCATTTCGTAGGCCCGTGGCCGCCTTGGAAACCGAATGTTGGTACGAGCATCCATTCGGCTTCCAGGGCGACCACAAACAGAACGGGGCAAACAGAAAAGAGCGACGGACGTCTACTCCCCCGCCACGCTTGCACGCAGCTTGGCGGCGATGGGCTCAGACACCAGCAGAAACACCAACATAGCCACCGAGCACACCAAGCAGACAATCCAGGTGCTCGCAAAAGAGCCCGTGGCATCGGACAGCACACCCGAAACGATGGCGCCCACGATGCCGCCGACCATCTCGAGCGAGGTAATGGTGCCCGTGACCTTGCCGAGGTCGGCCATGCCAAACTGCTTGGACGCGGCTGGGCAGTGCCGCCACCATGCAGATAGCCGCGAGCACTAAGAAGGCGGAACGCCAGCCAACGCTCACGATAAGTGAGCTCACGATGGGAGACAGAATAGCGCCGCCAAAGCCCGAGCCCGAAAGTGCGATGGAGATGGCAAGGCCTCGCTTAGCAGTAAACCAGTTGGCGGTCACAAGGCTAATGAGCAGTCGGGTCGAGGCGACGGCAAAGCAGCCCGAGACGGCAAAGAACACGTAGACCTGCCACAGCTCACCGACAAAGCTCATGCCGGCAAGAACGGCAGAGGTGGCGATGACGGTAAGCGAACCCAAAATGCGACCACTAACCTTGTCGGCAACATGGCCAATGACAAGCGATCCGATAACGCTCACCACCGTGGAGATCGCATTGGAGATGTTGTACTGCGCAAGAGAAATTCCCAAGTCGCTGACGATGAGCGGCTGGAACAGACTCATGCAGTTAACGAAAATCGTGTAGCACGTGGCCATGATCACAAAGCCGGAAGCCACCACGAGCCAGCCGGGGAAGAACTTACGCTGCTGGGACATACTGCTCCTTTTTAAACAAACGAGTAGCAAGATTGGGTGCTACCGGTGGTCGGCGATGTAGCCCAAAGCGACGGCGGCATAAGCCGCGGCGCCAAGGGGAAGCTCGGCATCGCTAAAACGTGCCTTGGGATGATGCTGAGCAAAATGCTCGTCCGTATCAGTCACGGCAGCGCCCACGGTAAAGTACGCACTCGGGATCTCACTCGAGATAAGCGCAAAGTCCTCACTCGCCATGGCGTGGAACAGCGGCAGGAAGGTGGCCTTGGGCAGCGTCGCACCCACATAGCCAAGTGAAGCCTGGGTCATATTGTCATCGAGTGCCAGCGGCGGAACATCCGAGAGCGTCTCGATAGTCGCCGGCGTACGATAGGTCGTGGCAACGCCTTTGACGACCTCCGCGATGCGGGTCTTGAGGCGCTCCATGAGCTCAACGTCGAATCCGCGCAGCGTTCCCTCGAGCACACAAGTGTCGGGGATGACATTTGCGGCCTGACCGCCGGCGAACTTGCCAACGGTAAGCGCGACCTCCTTGGCCGCCGGCACCTCGCGGGAGATGAGCTCCTGAAGCGCCAGATGCACATGGACGCCGGCCGTGATGGGGTCGATGCAGATCTCGGGGCTCGAGCCATGGCCGCCCTTGCCCTGAAGCGTGATGCGAAAACCGTACACGCCCGAGAGCGCCGGGCTGCCGTAGAGCACCAGGCCAAGCGGTGACTGGCTATTGACATGCATGGCAAAGGCGGCCTGGGGGCGTGGGTTCCGCAGCAGACCGTCGACGATGGCAGCACGGGCACCCTCAAAGGTTTCCTCGCCCGGCTGGAACAGCAACTTAACCGTGGCGTTGGCGTCGAGAAGCTCGGACTCGCGGGCCTTGAGCATACGAGCCGCACCAAGCAGCGCCGTCGCGTGCATATCGTGACCGCAAGCATGCATGCAGCCATTGGTGGATGCAAAGGGCTCGCCGGATTCCTCGGCAACGGGAAGGGCATCCATGTCGCCACGCAGCATAATGACCGTTCCGGCCTGTTCGTCCGTGCAGACTCCATTGCCCTGGGCCGCGGCGGCACCGGCACCGACAAGGCCCACAACGCAGGAACCATCGACGAGCGTGGCAAACGGGATGTCCATCTCGGTCAGGCGCGTTTGGATATACGCAGAGGTCTGCGGGAGGTCGTTACCAAGTTCGGGCGTCCGATGCAGATCGTGACGCCATGCGGCAAGCTCATCGGCAAAAGTTTGAGCCTCTTTGACCAGACTGTCGCCAATGGCGGCTTGCGCCGCCGCGGTGGCCTTGGGCGCTGATTGCGGTTGAAGATCGGACACTGCTGGTGCCATAGATGCCCTCCAGTAACGTTTTTGCAGCAAGCACTTTCATGTTCTAAAGTGCAATGCATAACTTTATAGGCGAGGCATAAAAAACGCCACCCCAGAAGGGCGGCGCAACAAGTTGTTTACAATCGCGCTCACGGCTTTTTGCGCAAAAAGTCGAAATGCGTCTCGCTTAAAATGATCGATAGGAAAATGAGTGCGAAGCCGGCGAGCAGGCGCGAGGTGAGCGCCTCCCCCATCAGCAGCACCGAAAACAACACGCCCGAAGGCGACTCCATCGAAAGGAGCAGTGAGCCCGTCGAAGCCGGGACATGCGCCAGGCCGACGTTTTGGATGAGCAGAGCCACGCATGTGCAGCCCACCGAGAGAAACGCCATCACACCGATAAAGTTCGGCGTCCACACGGACAGAGGCGCCTGGGTCTCGAATAGCAGCGACGAGACCAGGCTCAGCACGCCGTTGCCCACAAACATCCAAAACGTGATAACGTTGATGTCCATTTTGCGACCGTACTTGGCGGTCACCGCCATCTGGATGGCGAAGAAGACCGCGCCTGCCAGCGTAATGACGTCACCGATGTTGAACTCGACGCTATCGAGCGCCACCAAGCCAATGCCCGCCAAGCACAGCAGTGCCGCGCCCAGGTTATAGCGGGTGAGTTTTTCTCCGCTCAGAAAATAGCTCGCGAACGGCACGAGGATGCAATACGTGCCCGTCAAAAAAGCATTCTTGCCCGCCGTAGTATATGCCAGACCGACCGTCTGCAACGCATAGGCCGCCCACATGAGCACGCCCATACTCAGGCCAACGATCAGATTGCGAGCGTTGAAATGTGCAGTGATGCGCTTGTGGAAGACGGCAAACATGACCAACGCTGCAGGCAGAAAGCGTACATAGAGCAGCTCGAACACCGGAATGGTGCCGAGTGCGTCCTTCATAGTGGTAAAGGAGTAGCCCCAGATGACCGCCACCGAAAGTAGCAAAACTTTCCAGAACAGCGGGGAGCGTGCGCCGGCGCCCCTGGGAATACCGCCCGCGCCTAAATCCTCACGGGCCACAGGGCTATCGGGCATGTTTTCGATTTCGTTGGCAGCGTATTGGGCCATGGAACATCCTCACACTCAATCTGGGCGTGGTGTCCGCACGCGTATGGCTGCGTGCCGCCTCATGGTCAAATAAAAACGGGGCGCACCGGACCCCCGGCACGCCCCGCTACTGTAGCAACAACCAAGCAGCCCACGCAATCCAGCCCACTAAAGCGTCGGCAGAGTAAACCTCGATGTTTCGTCGATGTCACGCTGTTGCACTAAATAAGTTTCGTGCTTTCAAGCTTTTCGATGATCCAGTCGTTGGCTTTGATGACCGGACGGCGGAAGACGACGCCCAAGGCCAGCGACGGAATCAGATAGCTCGCCAGAATGCCCAGCTCAACCCAGTACTCCATATGGTAGGCGCCAGCCATGGCGGCATGCATGGCGTTGATGCCGTGAGTAAACGGCAGGAACGGATAGATCGCCTGGAACACGGGGCCGGTCATCTCGATGGGGAACGTGCCGCCCGAACCGCCGACCTGCATGACCAACAGCACGACTGCGAGCGCCTTGCCGATATCGCCAAACGAAACCGTAAGCGTGTAGACGATATTGGAGAACACGAGACTCGCGACCCAGCCCGCTAGCACAAACTGCAGCGGGTTATCGCACTGAATGCCAAAGAACAGAATGTCGCCCGCGCACACGAGCGTTGCCTGCAGCAGAGCCAAACCGCCAAAGAACAGGTAACGACCCAGATAGATCTCGTGCAGGCGCACGGGGATGAGCTCGTTGATAAGCTCATCGTCAACCGAGACCTTCATCATGGCCGCCAGTACGATCGAGCCGACCCAGAGCGACAGAATCGTGTAGAACGGCGCCATGGCCGAACCGTAGTTGCGGATCGGATAGACCGGCTTACGGTCGAGTGCGACAGGGCCGGAAAGCGACACGGCCAGACCCTCGGGATCATTGCCGATCATCGTCTTGATCGTAGCGAGGTCATCCGACATCAAGGCGCCGTCGAGCTCGTCCTTGAAAGCGCTGATCTTGTCCGACGCCTCACCCAGCTGATCGGAAGCCTTGTTGACCAGCTTTGCAGCCTTGGAGAGGCCCTTTGCCAGCGAACCGGATGCGTCGGTCAGGCCGGCAACAGCACTATCCAGGTCGCCCGAGATACCGTTGAGCGAATCCAAAACGCCCGAAATAGTCTTCTTGAGCTCCTTGGCCTTAACCGAGAACGTGGAATCGTAGTCGGACTTGGCTCCCGAAATGCCCGCCTTGGCATCGGCGATGGCCTGGTCGACCTCGGCACGCGACTTGTTAACCTCTGCCATACTCTTCGTGAGCGACGTCGCGATGTTCGTCAGCTCATTGGCATTGTTGCGGTACTCCGTCGCGGTTTTGTCAAGCTCAGCAGCCGCGTCCTCAAGCCCTGCCTTGAGCTTATCGTTACTCACCTGGCCAGCAAGACTACGGAGCTCATTCGCCGTGTCATCAATCTCGTCGGCACGTTTATTGAGTGACGCTGCGCCATCGTTGAGCTGAGACACCGTAAGATCGACGTGCTGGTTTGCAGCGTCGAATGCCTTTGCGAGCTCGGTAGAAACGTTATCGAACGAACCCGCGCTCCCATCAATAGCGGCATCGATCGCATCGCTGGCGGACTTGAGCGCTTGCTCGGAATCGGCAATACCGCTCTCGGCATGCTGCATGAGCTGCTTCACCGACTCCTCGGTCGATCCGGACTGCTTGAGCATGCCGCCCGCCGACGTCAGTGAATCGGCCGTGGAGCTCAAAATGCCCGCAAGCGACGTTGCGCTGGCCTGAACGTCCTGCAGGTCCTGGACCGAATCGCCGAGCGTCGAGGACAGGTTGGCGATAAAGTTGCTGACCTGGTCGGTGCTCATGTAATCGAGCAGGCTGGACACCGTCTTAAGACCGACGCTCGTAATGGTCTCGGTAAAAGATTCGTTAACCTGGTTCTGAACGGCGCTCGAACCCTTCTCGGTCACGATCTGCGCGATGGCGTTGGCCTTCTGGTTCTCGTAAAACTCGATATCGGCGTGCTTCACGTCGGTCGAGAAAAGCGTCATCATGTCAGCGCTAAACGTTTTGGGGATAACGACGGCCGCATAGTACGCACCCGACTTTACGCCCTCGATAGCTTTATCGCGATCGTTAAGCACAACCCAATCGAAGCTCTCGTTGCCGCGTAGGGTGGCGGTCACGTTTTCGCCCACGTTAACCTCGACGGGGATCAGATCGCTCTCGTAACCCTCATCGGTGTTGACCACGGCGATCTTGAGGTTGCCGGTGTTGCCGTACGGATCCCAGCTGCCGGCGATGTTAAACCACGCGTACAGACACGGCACGATAATGAGGCCCATCACGACAACCAAGCCGATTACGGAGCGAGACACGTTTTGGACATCGCGCTTAAACAGATGCAGGATGTTCTTCATTTATGCCTCACCTCCTTTGGAGTGCTTGCCAAGCGGGGTGGTATCTCCATTATTTGTGGCTGTGCTGTCGCTGCCCTGAGATTTATGGTGCGAGCCTATATGCGGCAAGCGGCCCGTGGACTGATCGCCACCCTTGGCATCACGCTCGCTGGCGTTGAGGCCAAACATGCGGCGGGCGGCAGGAATGGCGGCCGTGTGCTCGCGCATCTCGCGACGCAGGTCCTCATCGGAAAGCGCCGAGATGCGCATCTGGGTATTGAGGCTCGCGCGGATATATTCGATATTGATAAGCCAGCCGCAGATGGCAATAACCGAGATGATCCAAATGACAAGCAGGATGATCTTGCCGTTATTGTCGATATCGAGAACCGTCGACAGGACAAAGAGCAGGACCTGAACGCCCACCACGGCGGCAAAACCGCCCTTGATGTAGTACGGGTAGCGATGTTCAAAGGCGACCGCATGATCGAGCAGTTCGCGACGGTACGAATCGGAATCGAGCACGACGCGCATGGCCGTTCGCAAGGAGTAGCGCTCGCGCGGCAGGTCGTTAGACTCGCAAATCATCATACCGGTCGTGGAAAGCTGTTTATCAAAGAGCAGGTTGAGGTTGAGCAGCAGCGGACGCAGCTGCAGGCCGATAAAGAGCGCCACGATCAAGAACACGCCCAGAATGCACAGGTTAAACAGGTAGTTGAACGAATACATGCCGCCGACCGTCTCACGCAGCAGATTGATGCCATAGGTAAAGGGCAGCAGCGGGTGCAGCCACTGGAAGAAGCCGGGCATCATCTCGATGGGGTACATGCCCGACGAACCCGGGATCTGCACGATGACAAGAATGACGCCGATTGCCTTGCCGATATGCTTAAACGTAGTGGACAACGCGTAAATGATGTTGACGTACGTAAATGAGATGGCGATGCCGCCCAGCACAAATAGGAGCGGACTGACGCACTGTACACCAATGACAAGATCTCCCACCGTAACGATAATGGCCTGCAACGCGCCCAGGATCACCAGGAGCAACCAGCGGCCAAAGTAGCCCTGACGCGCGGTAAAGCTGCCAACGCCTTCGCGATCGACCTCGAGCTTGTAAATGGCGATGAGCACGTAGCCGCCCACCCAAAGCGCCAGATTGGTGTAGAAAGGAGCAATGCCCGAGCCGAAGCTCTTAACCGGATAGATCGACTTGGAGGTCAGCTCGACCGGAGATGCCATGAAGTCAGCAACGTCATCGACGTCGACGCCCATCAGGTCGGCCAGCTCGCCCATGGACTCGGAGGTCTGCAGCGCCGCGATGTCGTTGGCGGCGGTGGCGAGCTTGTCCTGGACCTTGGCAAGCGAGGCGTCGGTCTGGGACAGCGTGGTCTTGGCCTGACCGAGCGTAGCGTTGAGTTGCGAAAGTGTACCGCGCGCACTTGCAATAGTAGGCGTGAGGCCAGACACGATTCCCGTCAGATCACCCGAGACGGCGGCAAATGAATCAAGCGCGCTCGAGGCCTTCGGCAGCGCGTTTTGACCCAGGTCCGTCTGGGCCTGGCCAAGGTTGGTCGCACCGGTCTGGATTGCGTTATTGATAGCGTCGCTGGCACCCGAGACAGCCGCGGCGTCATTCGCCATGGCGCTCGACTGTGCAGACAGACCGTCCTTGATGCTCTGAAGCTTTTCATTCTGCTTGCGGAGCAAATCGATGGTCGATACAATGCGCGCGTCAATTTCCTTGGAACCTGTCGACGTGTCATTGACGAGAATTTCCAAGTGCCCGATAACGGCCTTATTGTGGTCGATCGTCGCCTGGAGAGACTCGAGCGAGTTGTCGATGCGGGTGGTCGTAGATGTGATCGTGCCCGTCAGCTTGCCAATCGCAGCGTTCGCGGAGGCTGACGTCTTGGTGAGCGCAAGGCTGCCTTCCGAGAGCGCCTTGGAGAGCGAGGCGACAGAGTTACCCGCCGTGGCGCGAGCCTCGCCCAGCAGGTCGTTGCCCTGGGAGATCGCCTGCGTCAGCGACGGCGCCTGACCCTGCAGACCGGCAAGTGCTGCATCTGCCGAGGCAATGGAACCACTCGTCTTATCGATGGCGGCATTCATGTCGCCAATCGAATCGCGCACTTCGCCCAACGTATCAGAAGCCTCTGATACCGAACCGGCCAACGAATCCTGAGCCTGGGTTGCCTTGTCCTTTAAATCGACTCCGGCATCCTTGGCAATACTGGCAACGGTCTCACCCACCGTGGAGACGAACTCCGAGTTAATCTGCTGCTCGATGGTGTTTGCACCGGTGTCGGTAACCTTGGGTGCAATAGCGCTCTTTTTCTCATTGACGTAGTACGTAAGCTTGGGCTGATGGTAGTTGCCGTCGAGCATCGAGACCAGGTTATCCGAGAAGTTCTTGGGGATTACGATGGCCGCATAGTACTCACCGCTCTCGACGCCCTCCTTGGCGTCGGCCGCCGAATCGACGAAGGTCCAGCCCAACTGATCGTTCTCCTTGAGCTGATCGACGACCTTATCACCCGCGTTGAGCTCACCCACCAGGTCGTTTTGGGTGCCCTGATCGTTGTTGGCGATGGCAATCTTGATACCCTGAGTGTTTCCGTACGGATCCCAGTTTGCCACGATGTTGTACCAGGCATACAGCGAGGGAATAACGCACACGCCGAGGGTAACCACCAAGGCGACGGGGTTCACAAGTAGTCGCTTAATGTCGCGCTTGAATATCGCAAAGGAGACCTTTGCATCGGATAGTTTGCTGCCGAGACTCACGCTTGGGCCATCCATCCTGTCGTTGAATCAAATCGTACTATCGACAACCATTGTACGTAGGCGCTTTAGCGTCTCAGAGCACAATGGTATTGAGTTTTGCGGTAGCAATATACTACGAAGACGAATTAACGTACAGTTGTACAGTATCTTAAATTTCAGCAGGTCACAAAACCACAACCCCAACAAATAATTGATCCCTTGGGGACGGAGGAAAACGGATCACCGAGGGGGTCGGCCTGATCCGGTGATCCGCTTTCCTCCGTCCCCAAGGGATCATTCAAAAGGAAACGAGAGTGGAAAATCTCCCACTTCAAGCCCGCATTCGAGCCAAAAGTGGGAGATTATCCACTCTCGTTCTAATCTAGTTACGGTGCCGTATCCCCGAACTACATCAAGTTGCAGACAGCCGCCGCGAAGGCCACGGGGTCCTCGGGCAAAACGCCCTCGACCAGCAGGGCCTGGTCATAGAGCAGGCCGGAGTACTGCTTGATCTTGTCGGTGTCGCCCGCCTTCTGGGCAGCGACGAGCTTGGCAAAGACCGGGTGCTTGGCGTTGAGCTCGAGCACGCGCTGGCTCTTGGGCATACCGTCGGGCGCGCCCTCGGGACCCTTCTGGAGCACCTTCTCCATCTCGAGCGAAAGCGGGCCCTCGGTGGTGATGCACGCGGGAGCATCGGTCAGGCGCGCAGAGACGGCGACCTTCTCGACCTTGTCGCCGAGCGCCTCCTTCATGGCGCTAAAGAGGTCCTCGTTCTCCTTGGTGGCGTCCTCGGCCTCCTTCTTCTCGTCCTCGGTCGCCAGGTCAAGATCACCGGTCGCGACGTTCTTGAGCTCCAAGTGACGATCCTCGACCTCGGGCTCAGCACCGTCGGCAACGGCCTTCTCGGCAGCCTCGCGGGCAGCATCGTCCTCGTAGATCTTGGGCATATCGGCGGCAACGTACTCACGCATGGCCTGGAACGTGAACTCATCCACATCCTGCGTCAGCAGCAGCACGTCATAGCCGCGGTCGAGCACGCCCTTTACCACGGGCATCTTGGCCAAGCGCTCACGCGAGTCGCCGGCGGCGTAGTAAATGGCCTTCTGATCCTCGGGCATGCCCTTGGCATACTCGGCCAGGGTAATCATCTTCTGCTCCTTGGCAGACCAGAACAGCAGCAGGTCGGCGAGCTCATCGGCCTTCATGCCATAGCTCGAGTAGATGCCGTACTTAAGACCGCGGCCAAAGTTCTCAAAGAACTTCTCGTAGGCCTCGCGGTCGTTGTCACGCATATCCTCAAGGTCGGCGGTGATCTTCTTTTCCACACGCTTGGCGATGGCCTTGAGCTGACGGTTCTGCTGCAGCGTCTCGCGCGAGATGTTGAGCGACACGTCGGCGGAATCCACGACACCGCGGACAAAGTTGTAGTAGTCGGGCAGCAGGTCGTCGCACTTCTCCATGATCAGAACGTTGGAGCTGTAGAGCGCCAGGCCCTTCTCGTAGTCCTTACTGTACAGATCGAACGGCGCGCGGCCCGGCACAAACAGCAGGGCGTCATACTCGAGCGTGCCCTCAGCATGGAAGCTGATGGTGCGCGCCGGATCGTCAAAGTCGTGGAACGTGGACTTGTAGAACTCGTTGTAATCCTTCTGTTCAACGTCGGAGCTGCGCTTCTTCCAGATTGGCGTCATGGAGTTGATGGTCTCGAGCTCCTGGTAGTCCTCGTACTCGGGCTTGTAATCGTCGCCGGCGTCCTCGGGCTTGGGTTTCTGGCGGCTCTTGCTCACCATCATCTGAATCGGGTAGCGCACATAGTTGCTGTACTGCTGAATCAAGCTCTTGAGGCCCCACTCGGTCAGGAAGCGATCGTAGGTCTCGGCCTCGCCGTCGGCGTCGAGCTTCTCATTCTCGCGCAGCGTCAGGATGACATCGGTACCGTGCTCAGCACGCTCGCCATCCTCGATGGTGTAGCCCTCAAGACCGTCCGACTCCCACACATGGGCGACATCCTCGCCATAGGCGCGGCTCACGACTTTCACATGGCTGGCGACCATAAAGGCCGAGTAGAAGCCCACGCCAAACTGGCCGATGATGTCGACATCCGAACCCTGCTGCTCGGCGTTCTCGGTCTTAAACTCCTCGGAGCCGGAATGGGCGATGGTACCCAGATTGCGCTCGAGCTCCTCAGCGGTCATGCCAATGCCGTTATCCGAGATGGTGATGGTGCGGGCGTCTTTATCAAAGGAGACGCGAATAGCCAGGTCGCCCTGGTCGAGCTTGACGCTCGGGTCCTGCAGGCTCTTAAAGTTGAGCTTGTCGACGGCGTCGCTCGCGTTAGAGATAAGCTCGCGCAGGAAGATTTCCTTATTGGTGTAGATGGAGTTGATCATGAGGTCGAGCAGTTTTTTGCTCTCGGTCTTAAATTGACGCATGTGCAGTCCTTTCGCGCTATCCCCGTCCGCAAAAACGGCCCGGTTGCCCGAGCCGGATCGCAGACCTGCTATGTTCAGACTTAGATTTTATAACCCATTAGCGCGCATATATACATACGGAATCGAAAAACTGTATGCCAGAGCGCTCCGATGCGCCAATTGCCAAGGAGTGCCCCCGACTGCCGGCAGAAAAGGAGCGTCCCTATCTGCCATCTACGCGCTTGGCCATCCAGGCATGGGGTTGGCCCTCGTCCTCGTAGTCTACCGGGGCAATTTGCGTGTAGCCCGCCTTTACATAGAGCGGCAGCACGTATTCCTGCGCATGCAGCTTAATAAGCTTAGCGCCAGCATTGCGAGCACACGCATCACTGGCCTCGACGATCGCACTCGCCAGACCGCGACGACGCATAGCCGGCAGCACGGCGACGCGCCCCATAATGTAGGTCTCCCCCGCCGCAACGCCTTCGTCCATATCGCATGCCGGCGACACCGGGGCTTCCGCATCTGCCGCGCGCTCCAGCTCCTCGGGAAACACGCGCGAGCAGCCGGCAAGCTCGCCGTCTACATAGAGCGTCACATGAATGCAGTTCGGATCCTCGTCGATAGCGTCGAACTCATTCTCGTAGCCCTGCTCGTCCATAAAAACGACGCGGCGCACCAACGCCGCGTCATCAAAGCATCCCGTCTTAAGTTGGATATCCATGCTGCCCTTTCATTCAATGCGAACGTTAGGGACAGATTTTAGCGAAAATGAGCTCCGCGCACGCTAAACTTCGCGCGAGCCTTCGCCAGGCAGTCGTAATGACCCACGTTATGGGCATCGCTCGCGATGAAGCTGTACAGGTTCTGATCGAACAGGCGCTGTGCCGGCTTTTTCTCGCGACCAAAGCGACCGCCGGCAATAAAGTCCGCCGAAGCCTGCAGCTTGCAGCCCATATCGACCAGGCGCTCCGCCACGCTTACATCCTTTTGAACCGCACGATAGCGCTCAGGATGAGCGATGATCACCTGGTAGCCACGGCACTGCAAATCGTAAATCGTGTTCTCGTACTCTCTAAACGCATACGCATCGGCATGCGTCGAAAGCTCAAGCAGGAACTCATTGGTTCCATCGAAATGCAAGTGCTCCGCGGCATCGATACCAAGCTCAACGAGCTTTCGATGGTTGACCTCGAAGCCCATCTGGAGCGGAAAACCGTCAGCGTTATCGCGCAGCAGCTCAAAGGCATCCCACATCTTGTCGTAATCAAAATAGGGATCACGACAGTGCGGTGTGCAAACGATTCTGGTTACACCGGCCCGCTTGGCAGCCTCGAGCATCGCCAAGCTCTCATCGAGATCGGCGGCGCCGTCGTCTACACCCGGCAAGATATGGCAATGAATGTCACGCATAGGTCAGCCTTAATCAACTAAACGTTTGCTCGGTTGGTGAAGATGCCCTTTTTGGAAGTGCCCTGATCGTCGGAGCCCTTCTTCACCTTCTTACCGTCCTTGGTGTAGTAGGAGTAGTAGTACTCGCTGGTCTCGGTCTCGCAGTAGTTCATAACGGTACCGATGAGCTTGACCTTCTCGGACTTCTTAAGCTGACCGATGGCGTTGAGCGCCTCCTCGCGCTTGGTGAAGTCCTCGCGCACCACGAACAGCGTACCGTCGGTCAGGCTGGCAATCTCGGCAGCATCGATGAAGGTGCCGACCGGGGGAGCATCAAAGATGACGTACTGGAACTTGGCGGACAGTGCCTTTACCAGCTTGGCAAAGCGGTGAGAGACGATGATGTCGGCAGGATTGGGAATATGCGGCTCAGCATCGAGGAAGTAGAAGTTCTTCTGACCCGTCTCGACAATTGCCTGGTCAATGGAGATCTGCTCGGAAAGAACCGCATAGAGTCCGCCGCGCGAACGAACGCCGAGCATATCGGAAAGGGACCTGCGGCGCATATCGGCCTCGACCAGGAGCACGGACTTGCCGCTCGTGGCGATTGCCTGAGCAAGGTTAATGGAAACCGTAGACTTGCCCTCGTTGGGAATCGAGGAGGTAACGGTGATGGTGCGAATGGGGTCGTCCACGCTCGCAAAGCGGATGTTGGCCAGAAGGGTCTTGGCGGCATTCTGTACAACGAGCTTATCGGTGTTCTTTGCCTTAGCCATGCCTATTTACCACCTTTCATAGCCGGAATTCGGCCAACAACGGGAATGCCCAGGAGCTCTTCTGCCTCTTCGGCACCGCGGATGCGGGTATTGAGCATGTCTGCCAAAACGACATAGGCAACTGCGATAAAGATGCCCGCGAGGAACGCGACAGCAACGTACAGCATACGCTTGGGACCGCTGGGGGCTTCGGGGGTCTTAGCCTCGTCGATAACGTTGATGCTCTGGGCAGCGCCGACGTTCTGAGCGACCGTACTCACCGAGCTGGCCATGGCCTTTGCGACCTTAGCCGTCTCCTTGGCATCGGTGCCGGTAACCGAAAGCGTAATGACACGCGTGGTGGTCTCGGAGGAAACAGACACCTTGTAGTCATCCAGATCGGTGAGGCCCAGTTCATTGGCTGCGCCGCTCTTAACGCTATCGCTATCCAGCAGCGTGGCGATATCGTTGGAAAGCATCTGGCTCGCTGAGAGATCGTTGTAGCTCATCTGACCGCTATCGTCGGTCTTGGCGAGAATGTACATGCTCGTCGTCGCGGTGTAGGTGTTGTCCATCGCGGCGAAGGACACGATGCCCATGGCGATCGCGCAGACCACCGGAAGGGTAATGACCAGCTGAAGGTGCTTTTTGAGCAGCTGGAACAGTTCGAGAAGGGTCATGCAGCTTGCCTTTCATTTCCCCAGTTCGGATTGACAAAACTGTCCGTATGTTATCGCATCTTTTTACCGAGACCAAACTCTATACATAAGAAACAGGCTCTCCTGTAAAAATGACGGAAGCAATCGTAAAATTGCACAACAACGCCGCACCCGAAAGTCAAATGCGGCGTCTACATCAATATCTATGCTGCATCGCTATACAAATGGCTCGTCCTGCTGTATGGGAAACGTCACCGTAATGGTGGTTCCCACACCCAACTCGCTCGACAGATCGAGCGTGGCGTGATGATACAGGGCCGCATGCTTGACAATGGCAAGCCCCAGACCGGTTCCGCCGCGTGCCTTGGACCTACTCTTGTCCACGCGATAGAACCGCTCAAATACCTTGCCCTGTTCTTCAGGCGCGATACCGATTCCCGTGTCGGCGACCGCGAGGAACGGATGGCCTTCGTCGTTGGTGCCGCACTGCAGCGTAACCGTACCGCCGGGTCGATTGTAGCGGATGGCGTTGCTTGCCAGATTATAGATGAGCTCGTCAATCAAGCGCGACACGCCTTCGATGACCACAGGCTTGGTCTCATGACTTATCGTCACATTCGCCTGACGGGCGACCTGTTCAAGACGCTGCTCAACCGCGTAGATGGCACGCGAGAGCTCAATAGGCTCCGTGGACCCAATGGGTACCGCCTCGCCCTCAGTTGCACGCTCGGCCTCGTCCAAGTTAGACAGCGTAAGGATGTCGTTGACAAGCGCTGCCAAGCGACCCGCCTCACGATAGATGCGACCGCCAAAGTTTCGCAGGTCGTCCTCGCCCTCGACCATGCCGTTTGCGATGAGCTCGGCATAGCCCGAAATCGCCGTAAGCGGCGTCTTGAGCTCATGAGTGATATTCGCCGTGAACTCGCGGCGCATACGGTCGTTGTCCGCTAGCACCGCCATTTGGCGCTTGAGCTCCTGGCGCTGCGACTCGATACGCTCAAGCATGGGGACCATCTCGGCATAGGCGTGCTCATAGCTACGGCGTGGGTGGTCTAAATCCACCTCTTGCAACGGCGCGATGATGGCACGGGACTCGCGGCGCGCCATAAAAAACGAGAGCACCGCACCCGCTGCTGCGATAAGCAGCATCGGCGCCACCATCGACAGCAAAATCGCCGCAACGCCAGGCTGGGCCTGCGCCAAGCGGACAACCTGGCCGTTATCAAGGGCGACGGCGCGATACAGCATAATCTCGTCGAGCGTAGAGCTTGCGCGCTCCGCAGAACCCGAACCACTCTCAAAGGCCTCGATGACCTCGGGGCGATCGCCATGGTTGGGCAGTGTGGAAGGCGACGCCTCGTTGTCGTAGGCAACCGATCCATCCTTGTTAATCAGCGTGATGCGCAAGTCCTCGCGATCGAGGCTACGCAAGAACGGGATGGGCTCCTGCTGCTCGTCGAGGGCGGCAGCAATGAGCTCGGTTTCCTGCGCCAGATTGGCACTCGTGGCATCCGCCAAGGTGTTTTGCACAAAGAACGCACCCAGCACCGTAAACGCCACGATAACCGCCATGGCGCAGACAAAGATCGTCACAAAAACGCGGTGCGACAGCGTATGTTTTCCCTGGGGGGCGAAGACCACGGGTTACTCCTCCGATGCGGTGGCCGCGGTGTCGTCACCTTCGGCACCATCACCGGCAGAAGGCTCGGCCAAGCGGTAGCCCACGCCGCGCACGGTCTCGATGGCGCCGGCATGCTCGCCCAGTTTTTGGCGAAGCGTCTGCACGTGCACGTCAACGGTGCGCGAACCGCCGTCGAAGTCCCAGCCCCATACGCTCTGCAGCAACGACTCGCGGGTAAAAACCACGCCGGGCTTGCGCATGAGGTACTCGAGCAGGTCGAACTCGCGCAGGGTGAGCTTAAGCGGATCGCCGGCAACGGTCACCTCGCGATGGCTGGGCGAGAGCACGATGTCGCCCACGCTGAGCACATCGCTCGCCTGCTTGACCATGCCGCCGCGACGCAGCAGTGCGCGGCAGCGGCTCGCAAGCTCCATGAGCGAGAAGGGTTTAGTCAGGTAATCGTCGGCACCGCCATCGAGCGCCATCACCTTGTCGAGCTCGGTATCCTTGGCGGTAAGCATCATGATGGGCACCGTCGCCGTCAGGCGATCGGCACGCAGGCGACGCATAATCGCCAAGCCATCGGTATCGGGCAGCATGATGTCGAGCAGGACGGCATCGGGTACCCGTCGCGCCACGGCGGCCTTAAACTCGCCGTCGCACGAAAAGCCTTCGGCCTCGATCCCCTGCTTGCGCAGTGCATAGACCGTCAAATCCCTGATGTTGTCATCGTCCTCGACGTAATAGATCATGTTGAACCCCTTTGCGGCCGGCATGACCGCATCTTAACCCTAAAGGTACCTTTACTAGATGGTATCAGCCAAAACGTCCCGTCAAATAATCCGCCGTGCGCGGATCGGTCGGATTCTTGAAGAGTTGCGCGGCGGGCGCATGCTCCACCAACTCACCCAGCAAGAAAAACGCGACCGAGTCGGAGATACGCGCCGCCTGCTGCATATTGTGCGTAACGACCACGAGCGTACAGGTCTCTTTGAGCTCGCAGGCCAGCTGCTCCACCACCAGCGTCGACACAGGGTCGAGTGCCGAGGTCGGCTCGTCCATCAGCAGAATGTCGGGCTGCACGGCAAGTGCGCGGGCGATGCACAGGCGCTGCTGCTGTCCACCCGAAAGACCCAGGCCCGACTCTTTGAGCTTGTCCTTGACCTCGTCCCACAGGGCAGCGCGACGCAGGGAGTCCTCGACCAGCTCATCGAGCACGACGCGGTCGCGCACGCCCATACCGCGCGGACCATAGGCGACGTTGTCGTAGATGCTCATGGGAAACGGGTTGGGGCGCTGGAACACCATGCCCACGCGCTGGCGCAAACGGCAGATGTCGTAATCGCCCAGGATATCTTGACCATCGAGCGCAATCTTGCCCTCGATGCGGCAATCCTTGATGCCGTCGTTCATGCGGTTAAAGCAGCGCAGCAACGTGGACTTTCCGCAGCCCGAAGGCCCGATGAACGAGGTGATCTGCTTGTCGCGGATCTTGATATTCACGTCCTTGAGCGCATGATGGTCGCCATAGAACAGGTCGAGGCCCTCGACATCGATGCGCGTCGGCGAGGCGGCAAGATCCTCTGCCGTGGGGCGAGTCGCATCCCCAACCTCGCGCTCGCGCGCGGCCTCGGCCTGCGCTTTCATGAGTTCTTCAAGCTCTGTAGGCTCCACAGCCGCAGCAGCCGTCATACCGCATACCTCCATATCGATATCAATTCAGCAGTATCGATAGTAGAAATCGCGACTCATATGCACGTGAGCGCATTGTCAAGTGTTTGTAAGGAAACGCTGGCTATGCGGCGGGCAGCTCGATGGTGAATATCGTGTGTTCGGGCGTCGATTCACATGCAACGGTACCGCCGTGTGCCGCGATGATCTCCTTGGCAATAGCAAGGCCCAGACCGGCACCACCGCGATTGGTCGCACGCGCCGCATCCAGGCGATAGAACTTCTCAAAGATCACCTTGAGCTTTGCCTCAGGGATGGGATCGCCCTGATTGATAAAGCGCACGCGCACGCCACCGTCGTCCCGGCGTCTGGCCTCGATCGTGATGGTCGAGCCCTCATAGCTATAGGCGACGGCGTTTTTCATGATGTTGTTAAACACGCGGGCCATCTTGTCGCCATCCACGAGCACCGTCAGGTCCTCGCGAATATCAACTTGGACTTCCTTATGTTGCTCGTTGAGGATGGGATAGAACTCGTCAGCCACCTGAGCCAGCAGCAACCCCAGATCAACATAGCCGCGCGTGAGCACGATATCGTGGAAGTCAAAGCGCGTGATGTCGAAGAACTCCTCGATGAGCGCGTCGAGCCGGTGCGCCTTGTCGAGTGCCACGCCCGTAAAGCGCGCACGTTGCTCAACCGGCAACTCAGGAGCCTCTTGCAACAGCGAAAGATAGCCCACCACACTGGCAAGCGGGGTGCGTAGGTCATGTGCCAAGTACGTGACCAGATCGTCCTTGCGATGCGACTCGTCACGCAGAGCTTGCCGCACCTTGCGCTCACGGTCACGCACGCGGTTAAGGGCGCCCTCGACCTCCAAGAAGTCGCCGTCGATGTTGTCCCAGGTGTCGGGGTGATCGATCAGGCGATCCTGGATGCGAGCCGCGAGCACGCGGTCGGCATGCTGCTCGCCCTGTTCGTAGCCCTGGTAGTACAGGGCGCGACCGCACAAGAACAGCACGCACGCGGCAAGCGCCAGCACAAAGCCAAGCATGTTGAATACAAAGCCGGCATCGAACAGCACCGGCCCTTCGATGCCGCCGAGCGCCATGGCGCCAATCGCCAACGTCATGGCCCACGCGGCGCCGCCAATCACCATGCAGCGGCGCACGATCTCAAATCGATCGATCAGCAAAAAGCCGACAAGCAGCACCGTCAAGATTCCAGCGATGTTATCAATGCCAATCAGCAGCAGGCTCAGCAAAAAGAGCAGCACCGTTGCAAGCGCGCGATTGTCGACGACCGACCTCACGTATTCAAAGAGTCGATCGGGCACCTCGAACGCTTGTCTATCGTCTTTTGTCATATCAAGATCCTCACAAGCGAAAAGCGTTATTCGATGATGTAGCCGACGCCCCAGACGTTTTTGATAAAGCGCGGCTTTTGTGCGTCGTCGCCGATCTTTTCGCGCAAGTGGCGAATGTGCACCATCACCGTATTGTTGGAGCCGGGCATAAAGTCCTCGTTCCACACCGCGCGGAACAGGTCCTCCACGGCCACCACGCTGCCGCGATGCTCGACCAGATACAGCAAGATTGAATACTCGGTGGGTGTGAGGCGTACCGGTGCACCGTCCACCGTCACGGAACGAGCGTCGCGGTTGATCTCCAAGCCGTCGAGCTGAATGGTCGGCGATTCGGCCGCCTGTGCACGGCTACCGTAGCTGGTGTAGCGGCGAAGCTGAGCGTGCACACGCGCGATGAGCTCCAGCGGACGGAACGGCTTAACCACGTAATCGTCCGCGCCAAGCGAAAGGCCCCCGATCTTGTCTTGCTGGGCATCGCGCGCCGTCAGCATGATCACGGGATAGGTATGGCTGGAACGGATCGTACGCAGCAGCTCAAACCCATCGATATCGGGCAGCATGACATCCAGCAGCGCCAAATCAAACTCCTGCTCCAAAATCGCCTTGGCAGCATCGGCCCCGCTATAGGCAATCTGGACATCAAAGCCCTCTTTTGTAAGGTAGATGCCAACCAAGTCGGCGATGGCCTTCTCGTCATCAACTACCAAAATGCGCTCGTTCATGCGTGCTCCTCTCGCGCTCCATTATGCCCGAGGCGACGCACGCCACACACAACAAGCGTGGGTGATTAAGTCGGCCTTAAGCACCCTTGTGCCCGTTCGGGTGCGGATGTGGGCCACGCGCGCACGCGATGATCGCCGACGCCGGCAAACGATATACTCTAGTTCCAGAAGAGACCATCCCGTCGAAAGCGAAATCTGTGAAGTCCCTCACCTCTTTTGCAAAGCGCTCAGCCCAGCTTGCCGCCGGCTTTGTCTGCGCTATCGCCCTTGCCGCTGGCGCGCCCACCGTCGCCGGCGCCCAAGTGCTCACGACCGACAATGTTTGCGGCAAAACCGCCGATGCGCGCGGCATCACGGCCGAAAACCTGCCCGATATCGATGCGACCAATGCCCTCGTCATGGGCAAAGACGGCACCGTCTACTATGGGCGCGGCGCCGATGAGCAGGTCAAGATTGCCTCGATCACCAAGGTCATGACCGCAATCCTAACCGTCGAGAATTGCAAGATGGACGAGAAGGTCACGGTGAGCAACGCCGCAGCCACCGTGGGTAATTCGACCGCTGGCTTGCTCGAAGGCGACGAGCTTACCGTGGAGCAGGCACTGCGCGGCCTGATGATTCCCTCGGGCAACGACGCCGCCATCGTTCTCGCCGAATATGTGGGCAAGAAGATCGACCCTAAGACCAAAGACGCCGAGGCCACATTTGTGAAGGCCATGAACGAGCGCGCTAAGAAGCTCGGCTGCACCGGTACGCTTTTTGAAAACCCGCATGGTCTGGACTTTGATGAGTGGGCTGGCGATATGCACTCAACCGCACACGACGTAGCGCTGATGATGCAGGAGGCCATGAAAAACGACACGATCCGCGAGGTCGTAGCGAGCGAGGATTCCTGGATCGAGGTCGCGGGCGCCGACGGCACCGACCATTCGCATTCCATGGACACGCATAACTATTTGCTGGGCCAAGATGGCAACATCGGTGGCAAGACCGGCACCACCGACGATGCAGGCTATTGCTTTACGGGTGCCTACAACCGCGATGGCGACGAGATCTACACCGTCGTTTTGAACTCCACCACCACCGACCAGCGCTTTACCGATACCGCAACCCTTGCCAATTGGTACTACGGCCACAAGGTCACGGTCGCGATCGCCAACACGCAGGAAAAGACCGCCAACGGCAACCCGCTTATGGCGCGCATTAGTCAAACCGACTGGACGGATAAGACAATCGACGCCACGCTCGCCGATCCCACGGCGCAAGCGACCGTGTTTTCTCTTGCCGGCGAGGTGACCGAAAAGGTTAGCTACGACGATCTTTCGGGCACGGTGCATGTGGGCGACAAGGTGGGCAGCGTTACGCTCAAGCAGGACGGCACCAAGGTCGCCGTCATGGACCTAGTTGCCGACGAGGAAGGCGCAGGGCCGAATCCCATTGAATGGCTGCTCGTGAAGCTCGATCGCTTGGGCCGCCGCATCGACAACCGCCCACTCACAGCCGAGAGCGAGACCGTCGCCAAGGCGCCCGAGATGTAAGATCGAAGAACAATACACTCGCTGAAAGGAGGTGTCCGAAAGGATGCCTCCTTTTTTTGAGGGTTCGAATCCCCAGCGCCCTTTCTCGATAATAAAAAAGGGCCCCCGATGGGACCCTTCTTTAAAGTTAAACTGGCGGAGAGCTGGGGATGTCCGGACATGCTACGCATGCCCTCCGGCTTCAAAGCCTGGCGGCTTTTCGCCCACGGGCTACAAACGCTTTCGCGTTTGCTTAACGCCCGTGCCCTCTCGGGTTCGAATCCCCAGCCTCCTTTCTCCGCACAAAAAAGGGCCCCAAATGGGACCCTTCTTCAAATTCGTACTGGCGGAGAGCTGGGGATTCGAACCCCAGATGCCCTTTTGGGGCATACTCGCTTAGCAGGCGAGCACCTTCGGCCTCTCGGTCAGCTCTCCGTAACAGCCGTTCTATAGTAACCAAACAGCCAAGGATGGGCAAGAGGAAATTTTCTAATTGCCTAGCATCCTTTCCTCCTTGGAGGCTTCGCCTACCCCAGCGAGCGGTTGAGGGAGCCGAGCTCGTCGTTGCCCATGGTGCGCCACATTTGGAAGATGCAACCGCGTGCCAGGAAAAAGAAGCCGTTGTCGACCAGTTGAACAGCGGCATCTGCAAGCTGATTCGTCACGGCGGACACTGGCGGCAACTCAAGTCCAGCCTTGCAGATAGTCTCGACCGCTTCCTCGAACGTCGGAGGCTCGCTGACGCCCATCTCGTTCATAAGGCCCTGCATTTCTTCCAGCGCGCTGCTGCCCGACTCCTCGCCGCGCGGCACCAGACGGTAACAAGCCAGCGCCAGGTCGAGCTGATCGCAATTCCAATAGGCAAACGCCAAACGATAGAACAGGTAGCCGATTGCAGAACGATCGCTGGCAATACGTAGGCCGTGGCGCGCCACCTCGATAATCTCGTCAAAGCGCTCCAGACGCGCAAGCACGTTGATGAGCGCAAAGTGCGATTGCATGGACGAGCGCGCCAGATCGTAAAGATGGCGCACCTCGGGCAGCGCCCGTTCAAAGTCCTCTTGCTCGGCGTAAAAGCTGCAGATCTCGTGCTGGGCAAAATACAGCGCATCGGGCGCACGTAGGATTCGCACAGAGCGGTCTTCTTCCAACACCGGTAGCACCATGCGCACCAGCTGGTTATCGCAAAACTGCGTTTGAACCGGGCCCGTCGCCAAAAGCTCGGCGACGGCGCACTTAGCCTCCAACTCCTCGACAAGCCGGGAAAAGCCTTCAAAAGCACCTGTACGGTCGACTTTTGCCTGCTCGCGCAATTCAACAACACGCGCCACGTATGGGTCGTCGTCCTCTTCCATGACCTCCAACTCGTCAGCCGTATCGGCAAGCAGCAGATCACGCAGCGCCGGCGGCAGGGTGCGGTGGTCATCACGCGGACGAGCATGAACCTCCGCAGGCTCAATCGTCTCCGGAGCGGTTGACTCATACGCCTCAAGCACACGCTTGCACGGCATATCGTCCATGTCCATGCTCTCAAGATCCTTGGCGACAGGCACGCAATCGGCCAGATAGGCCGCGCGCCCAAAGAAATACGTTGCGACAACGCGCTCGCCCTGCTCACTGTCGGGAGCAGCAATCTGCACATAGCAGCGCGTGATGCAGGTGCCCGCGGCAAAACACGCTGCCGCAAGCGTGAGTGCCACACGTGCATCGTGCTCCGCGGCCCAGATCGCGCGCGTGTCCTCGTCCAGCTCGCGCCAGGCGTCATCTTGAGCGTCGTATTCACGTTGCGGCATGGCATCAACGACAGACTGCCCAAACCGAACGAGCATAATCCCCTCGGCAACGTTTACTCGATAGGTATAGTCGAGCCGCGTGACCACGTTGAGCGCCTCAACGATTCGCGCAAAACGGGTGCGCACGTCCCACTCGCCGCCCGGCTGGCAAGCCACCGTACCCGGTTTGCCCCACGGGTTATCGCTCGAGGCCGTATCGAGCAGTCGGGGAACATCGTTGGTCGTCTTGGCGATATGCCACGAATCAAAGAGCGCGCAGCCCTCAAGGCTCGGCGAGGATGCCGCAGGGACCAATCCGGCCCCGATGCGCTCAAGGATGCCGGAGAGGCGGTTGAGACGGCACTCGATGGCAAGCAGCATGTCAATCTCGTCCTGGTCCAGCAGGCTACGATCAAAATTGAGATAAAACAGCTTTGACCGGTCGATGCGCGCCAGGCTCATTTCGGACTTGGCGGCAATGGTGCGCAGACGGGGCAAGTCAATTTCGCTCATAAGGGTGGCGGCATAGCGCTCGATACCGCTCGGATTCTCGGCATGGTCAACGCGGTAAAGCAGCGTCTCGATAGCATCGGGGAGCGGTGACGTGTTAAAGCCCAAAAACACCTCGACCGGCTCGGGCAACTTTACGAGCTTGATCTTGTCGACAACGTTTTGCATGTCCGCATCGAGACCGTCGACGCCCGCCGTGTTCGCAATAGCGCTTTCGGAGTTGGCAAATATCACGTAGCGCAGGAACATCGATGCCATGAACTCGCCGTAAGGAAGGGAGCGGGCCGAATTCCATGTCTCGTGATCGGACTGCTCGCGCATGGGGCCTTCGGGAGAGCCGACGGTTCGCGCGCACGCGCGCATTGCACCGCTGGCTTCCCTTACCATAATCTCACCAATACTGGAATCCGACTCGTCAAGAACCAGTTCCATGTCGGGATCGTTGGACAGCGATACTTCGTTAACGGGACGGTCCACCTTATAGACCTCACCCGAAACGCTCACGTAGCCCAAAAGCGACACATGGCTTTTGCCGACGAATTCGACGGCATAGCATGATTCATGCGGGTCCTCGCCAAAGAGTTTCCAGACCACGCCATATGAGCGTCCCGCAAGCTGCTCGGGCATCACCGGAAAGCGCTTCTTGGGATCGAGAAACCTGAGCTTGTATGTCGGACGCTCTGCCACGAAGTATCACCCTGATCGGTCGTTGAGAGAAGGAGTGATCGCGGATGGGCCGCGACACCTACTCGGAATCTTACACGAGTCGACAGGAAATAGTCCGCTTTACGCCCGCGCCTCGACCGAGGTTCGAATCCATGCAGTGTTTACGTAAAAGAAAAGCCCCCGTTGCCGGGAGCTTTAATCTCAAATGGTGCGGCGTATAGGATTCCGCGCATCCGCTGCGCGGATCCGCACCGGCTTCGCCCGCCTGCCGGCGTGCTCGCCCGCGGGCTAAAACGCTCCGCGTTTTCTTTACGCCCGCGCCTCGACCGAGGTTCGAATCCATGCAGTGCCGACGTAAAAGAAAAGCCCCCGTTGCCGGAGGCTTTCGATTTCAATTGGTGCGGCGTATAGGATTCGAACCTATGACGTTCTGATTCGTAGTCAGACCCTCTATCCAGCTGAGGTAACGCCGCGACTTGTTGATTATTAAGCACATGGACTGAATAAAGGTCAAGCGTTTTTCAAAAAAAGTTATTGAATTTGATTTTTACTCATTTTGACCACTTGATGCGATCTTCGACGCATCGCGATATAAGAAAAGCCTCCGTTACCGGAGGCTTTATAATTCAATTGGTGCGGCGTATAGGATTCGAACCTATGACGTTCTGATTCGTAGTCAGACCCTCTATCCAGCTGAGGTAACGCCGCAACGCACGGATTATTATGCACGTGACCCCTCGATGGGTCAAGCGACAATTTGGAAAAATTTTACGAAGTAATGATTAAGATGCTCGCGCCTCGACCGAGGTTCGAATCCATGCGGTGTTGCCATAAAAGAAAAGCCCCCGTTGCCGGAGGCTTTCGATTTCGATTGGTGCGGCGTATAGGATTCCGCGCATCCGCTGCGCGGATCCGCACCGGCTTCGCCCGCCTGCCGGCGTGCTCGCCCGCGGGCTAAAACGCTCCGCGTTTTCTTTACGCCCGCGCCTCGACCGAGGTTCGAATCCATGCAGTGCCGACGTAAAAGAAAAGCCCCCGTTGCCGGAGGCTTTCGATTTCAATTGGTGCGGCGTATAGGATTCGAACCTATGACGTTCTGATTCGTAGTCAGACCCTCTATCCAGCTGAGGTAACGCCGCAGCGCAAGACATATAAAACCACTTTAGCTTATTGGAGTCAAGCACAATCTCAAACTTTTTTGTGGAACGCAGTTTTGTCATGCTGCTCCGCATATACCGCCGTTCCCCGTACGATCGATTGGCTTTTCGATCACGTCAAACTTAGCATCAAGTTCCCTCAGGAGCGATCTCACCCGCTGGGCACAGTCATAATCGGCAAACGAGATGCTCAGCATGCGCGCGACCTGGTTGGAAGTCCCAACTCCATAGAAGTGCTCCAGCGCCACAAGCCCCTCGTGCGTCACAAAGGTCTCGACCACATGCGGCGACTCCTCAAAGCACCATTGTGTCAACGGACCCTCACTCGTCTGCCGAACCACCAGGCCGCCCATGCCAGACGGCTCACACGTTACAAGCAGGTACTCCCCGCCCTCGTCGCTCTCAAACAAAACCACCCGATCATCAAACAGCTCCATCGCGTCCCCTTTCTCTCGCTCTTATTTAGCAAAAGCATAGCAGGTAGATGGCTGTATACAGAACAGTTGTTCGTGTGTTTTCTATTGAGCTGTCCGCACGGCATGGTATGGACCTGCGCACGAAATAGGGCGCCCCCGAAGGAGCGCCCTTGCATATCCCCTATGCAGCCAACTTACGCGACCGGCTCGATCTTCTCGAGACCACCCATGTAAGGACGCAGAACCTCGGGGATCGTGATGGTGCCGTCGGCGTTCTGGTAGTTCTCCAGAATGGCGGCCATGGTGCGGCCGGCCGGCAGGCCGGAACCATTGAGGGTGTGCAGGTAGCGCGAGCCCTTGAAGTTCTCGGGGTCGCGATACTTGATGTTGGCGCGGCGAGCCTGGAAGTCGCCGCAGTTGGAGCAGGAGCTGATCTCCTTGTAAGCGTTGTAGCTCGGCAGCCAGACCTCGATGTCGTAGGTCTGACGGGCGGAGAAGCCCAGGTCGCCGGTGCACAGGCTAATCACGCGATACGGAAGGCCCAGCTGCTGCAGCAGGTACTCGGCCTCGGCGGTCATGCTCTCGAGCTCCTCGTCGGACTCCTCCGGCTTAGCGAACTTGACCATCTCGACCTTGTCGAACTCGTGCTGACGGATAATGCCGCGGGTGTCGCGACCGGCGGAACCGGCCTCCTCGCGGAAGCAGGGGGTGAAGGCGGTGTAGCGGCGCGGCAGGGTGTCGGCATCGAGGACCTCACCGGCGTGCAGGTTGGTGAGCACGACCTCGGCGGTGGGGATCAGGAAGTTGTCGCCCGAGACGTGGTAGGCGTCATCCTCGAACTTGGGCAGCTGACCCGTGCCAAACATGGTCTGACGCTTGACGACGATGGGCGGCCACCACTCCTTAAAACCACGGCTGGTGTGCGTATCGAGGAAGAAGTTGATGAGGGCGCGCTCCAGGCGGGCGCCGGCGCCACCGAGAACGGTAAAACGGCTGCCGGAGAGCTTGTTGCCGCGCTCGAAGTCGAGGATGTCCAGATCGGTGCCCAGATCCCAGTGCGGCTTAAAGTCGAAGTCGAACTCACGCGGGGTGCCCCAGCGGCGACGCTCGATGTTCTCGTCCTCGTCCTTACCGTACGGGGTGGCATCGCACGGAATGTTGGGCAGGTGAGCCATGAAGTCGTACTGCTCCTGCTCGAGAGCGGTGCGGCGCTCGGCCAGACCGTCAATCTTCTCGTTGACGGCGCGCACGGCCTCCTTGGCGGCCTCGGCCTCGTCCTTCTTGCCCTCCTTCATCAGGGCGCCGATCTTCTTGGACTCGGCATTGCGCGTAGCCTGGAGCTCCTCGACCTCGGTGATGACGGCACGGCGCTCGTCGTCGAGCTCAAAGAACTTCTCGCGATCCCAAGACGTCTGGCGGTTAGCCATGGCGACATCGATGGCATCGGGGTTCTCGCGAACAAACTTGATATCAAGCATTAGATCCTCCGGCGATATACATTCCACTTAGGTTGCAACCTTGTACATGTATGGGCAAGTATATACTTATGAGCGTTTACGACCCAACTCAACTACGCAAGAAGGCACCCAATGGACGCAGTTTTTTCCTTTTTGTTTGGCACCCGCACCGGTTTTGCCATCCTTTTCGCCGGCGGCATCCTGTTATTTGCGATTCTTGCCTTTGTAATGGAGAAGCGCACCCATAAGATGTACGTCGACCGCGGGCCCAAGTCCGAGGATGAGGAAGACAGCTTCTGGGACTAACCCGCCAAAAAGGGGCAGGTTTATTTTGGTCGGTTTTATCTGGGCAAATGCAAGCGCCTCGCAACTGGAATTGAGCCAGTTGCGGGGCGCTTTTCGTACATGTGACAAAACCGCAGGAAAAACCTGCCAAAATAAACCTGTCCCTAAATGGCAGGTTTTACTGGAGAGTTGCGTCGATTGCCTTGACCAGGGCACTGCGCATGCCGGCATCCTCGAGCGCAACGACGCCCTTGATGGTGGCGCCACCGGGCGAGCATACGGCATCCTTCATCGCCGCAGGATGCTGACCAGTTGAAAGCTGCAACTTTGCCGTACCTAGCACCATCTGGCTCACAATGCGATAGGCATCGGCACGCGGGATACCGTGCTTGACCGCCGCATCGCCCAGGGCCTCGATTGCCATAGCGACAAATGCCGGAGCGCAACCACCCACCGTGCCGCCCACGAACAGCAGGCTCGTATCAAGCTCGACCACCGCACCGAGCTTGCCAAGCAGATCAAGCACCACGGCGCTCTGCTCATCACTAAGCGTGGAAGCCTTCTCGCAAGCGATGACGCCCTCGCCCACCGAAACCGGTGTGTTGGGCACCGTCGAGATATGCGCGACGCCCGGCAGGACCTGCTCCCACTTGGCACTGTCCCAGGTCCAGGCAACCGACAGAACGACCTTTTTGGCAAGAGCATCCTTGAGCGGGGCGAATACCTTCTCGATCATGTACGGTTTGACCGCAGCGACCACGATATCGGATGCGGCGACAACCTCGGCGGCATCGTGGCAGGCGACCATGCCGCGCGCCTCGCAGCGCTCAACCAGTGCGTCGTAGCGACCCGCGCAGGCGCACATGTCGCTCGCGGCTACACCGGCAGCGATCCAGCCATCGGCCATGGCGCTCGCCATATTGCCAAAACCGACAAACCCAATCTTCATATCTCATAGTCCTCTCAGACACGCTCTTCAAAACGAAAGCTATTGTCCCACGCCATTGTTTCGTATTGCCGACCTATTTGTGATACGGCTCGCCACGACTGATCTTGCAGGCACGGTAGATCTGCTCTAGCAGCACCACGCGTGCCAGGTTATGCGGCAAGGTAATGCGTCCAAAGCTGAGCATCTCGTCGGCGCGGGCGCGCACCTCATCACTCACGCCGTCCGATCCGCCGATTACAAAGGCGATGTCGCTGTTGCCTCGCAGCATAAGATCGTCGAGCCGCGCCGAGAGCTCCTCACTCGAACGCTCCTTGCCCTCGATAGCCAGCAGGATCACATGCGCTCGAGACGGCAGGGCAGCAAGAATCGCCGCCCCCTCCTTGTCACGTGCGGTATCCACACCGCCCGCCTTGGCCGGGTCGATATCGGCCACCTCGCGGATATCGACCTTGGCATAGGCACCCAGGCGCTTGGTGTACTCAGCGCACGCGTCCTTCCAAAAGCGCTCCTTAAGCTTACCGACGCAAACGACGGTGTATTTCACGCGCGTCTACTCCTTCGAATCGTTTTGAACTTTTCCGGCGGTCAGCATCTGCTCGAACATAGAGGCCGACTGCGAGAAGTCGCTCGGCAGCACGACCGTCGAGGTTTTACCCGTGCGAGCGAACTCCGTCATCATCTCGGACCACTGCGTAAACATGAACAGTTGGTTGGCCTCGTCATTGCCGACACCCGTCTCCTGGATGATCTCGAGCGAATCTTTGATACCCAGCGCGATGGCCTTGCGCTGGTTAGCGATGCCCTCGCCCGCCTTTTCCATTGCCTCAGCCTCGGCGGTCGCCTCGGTGACGCGCTTGATGCGGTCGGCCTCGGCGAGCTCCTGTGCCGCAGCGCGCTTGCGCTGGGCGGCGTTGATGTCGTTCATGGAGTTCTCGACCTCGGTCGGCAGTGCGATTTTGGTGATGAGCGTCGACACGAGGGTGAAGCCGTAGGCGGCCATCTGCTCGGAAACGGTAGCGTTGACATCCTTGGCGATGTCATCCTTCTTGGCAAAGACCTCATCGAGTGTGTAGACGGGAATCGAAGAGCGCAGGGCGTCGGTGATGAAGTCACGCATCTGGTCGACGGGCTCCTGCAGCATATAGTAGCTCTTGTAGATGCCCGAATCCGCCGGGCCAGCACCCATGTCATAGCTCACGTGATATTGAGCCGAGACCTCGAGGCCGATGGTCACGTTGTCCTGAGTCTTAACGTCGATACCAAAACCGTTTTTCATGGTGCGCAGACTCACCGTGGCAGCCTTGCGGTCGATCACGGGCACTTTCATGTGGAAGCCCGCGTTGACGATGCGGTTGAACTTGCCCAGACGCTCGATGATCACGGCATGCTGCTGTTCAACGACATAGCAGGCGCTGGGAAGCAGCAGCAACAGGATGATGATGGGAATCAAAAGGCTGGTAAGGGCGGCAATGATACCGGAAAACAGCATGGTCTCTCCTCTGATAGGCACACGTTGGCATTAGGATACCCGTCCAAGGAGATCGTGCATATCAAAAAAGCCCCCATTGCTGGGAGCTCTTTCATGTAATGGTGCGGGCGAAAGGACGTCCGCGTATCCGCTTCGCGGATCCGCACCGGCTTCGGCCGCCTGCCGGCGTCCTCGCCAGCTCGCTAAAAACGCTCCGCGTTTTCTTTACGCTCGCTCCTTTACAGGTTCAAGTCCCTGTGATGGGCCCATAACAAAAAAGCTCCCATTGCTGGGAGCTCTTTCATTTAATGGTGCGGGCGAAAGGACTTGAACCTTCATGGGGTTGCCCCCATACGGACCTGAACCGTACGCGTCTGCCAATTCCGCCACGCCCGCGTGCAGGAATTAGAATAACGGAGCGCCACCGCGAACGCAAGAACTATTTTTGAAAAAGTTTGCAGGCATTTTCCCAGGCGGCCTGCGCGATTGTTTCGGCGTCCTCACCTGTGCGATCGACACGGTCGTTAACCAGCGCGTTTGCCGTAATGGAGATCATTGCGGGCTCGCATTCAAGACCGCGGATGGGCTCCGGAGCCATATACGGGCAATCCGTCTCGAACAAAATTCGATCGAGTGGGGTTGCCGCAAATGCCTCGCGCACGTCATCGTTGCGCTTAAAGGTGGCCGCACCACCATAGGCGATATAGCAGCCCAGCTCCACAAAGCGCTCCATCGTGGCGCGGTCCTCGCCAAAGCAGTGCAGTACACAACCGGCCTGGGGCACGCCCACCTCACGAAGCGCGTTGTAGGCGTCCACGTGCGAGGTGCGCTCCTGGTCCGTGTCCTCGTGGCGCAGATGTAGCTCCACCGGCACGTTACGGCACACGGCAAGCTCGAGCTGGCGCGCCATGCAGTCAATCTGCACGCTATGGGGCGCCGGCGCGATGTCGTCGTCGTAATCCATGTGGTAGTCCAGGCCGATTTCGCCAATACCGGCGCATAAGGGGTCATCGAGTGCGGCAACGACCTGTGTGTGAACGTCGTCGGTATAGTCCGGCGCGCCATACGGATGCACGCCGGCAAGATACTTGATCTGCGGGATATCCTGCATCGGCAGAATTTCGCGCACGAGCCAGTCGCTATAGTCCGTCACGCTGCGTTTGTCAGCGATGGGGTCGAACATCGTCACCAACAGGTCGACACCCGCGGCTTTGGCGCGCACGAGCGTCTCGGGCACTTCTTTGCCCCAAAACGAAAGCAGATGCGCATGCGTGTCGGCAAGCGGTGCCAAGGGCACGGGGCAGGCGACCGTCTTCTTTTTCTTGGTAAACGTCACGCGTGCGGCATTAGGCATCATGGATTAGCTCCTGGGCCAGACGGACAAAGTCGGCAACATCAAGCGTCTCGGCGCGCGTGGTGGGTGCGATACCGCAAGCCTCAAAGGCGACATCGAGCGCGTCCTTGGCAAAGCCGTTGGCGCTCATGGTATTTCGGATGGTCTTGCGACGCTGGGCAAATGCAGCATCAATCACGCGAGCCACAAACTCGCGATCGAGTCCCTCGGGCACCACGCCGCCAACGCGGTCGATACGCACGACGGCCGAGTCCACATGCGGCGCCGGCATAAAGCAGCGCGGCGGCACCTCAAAACGACCCGTCACCTGCGCATACAGGCCGAGCTTTGCCGTATAGCCGCCATAGGTCTTGTTGCCCGGCACTGCGGCAATGCGATCGGCAACCTCCTTTTGAACCATGACGACGGCGCGCTTGAGCGCCGGCATCGTCTGGAAGAACTGCAGGATGATCGTCGCCGCCACGTTATAGGGCAGGTTCGCGACAAACACCGTCGGCTCACCGCCCGCAGCCTGCTCAATCTGCTCCGGACCCACCTTGAGCGCGTCGCCCATGATAAAGCGGAAGTTGGCATAGTCGGCGGCATGGGCGTCGAGCACCGGCTCGAGCTCGGGGTCGGCCTCGATCGACGTGACGCACGCCGCCTCCTGCAGCAGCGCAAGCGTGAGCGTACCAACGCCCGGGCCAACCTCGAGCACGCGCTCATCGCCCGTGAGCTCGGCAAGCTCGCAGATGCGCTCAATCACATGGTTGTCGATCAGGAAGTTCTGGCCCAGGCGATGCTTGGTCGCAAGGCCAAACTCCTCCAGCAGCTCCCTTGTTGCCGTGGGGTTTGCCAAAGGCGAAGTTGTCATAGTTGCCTCCTTAGCATGGTGGCGGCGTCTTGAAACAAAAGGGCATGGACCGTTGCGGCCATGCCCTTACATCTAAACAGCAAATTGCCGATATGGCGCGCGGCGTCTTAGCCCAGACGCGGGAACAGCGGCTCACCCTTCTCAACGGGCTGACCACCAGCAAGCAGGCCCCAAGCGCAAATGCCCTTAAGGTCGTCGCTCGTGGCCTCGTCCTCGCAGGACAGGCGGCGCAGGGCCTCGGCAGAAGTCTGAGGCATGAGCGGCATCAGCAGGTGAGCGGCAATGCGGATGGCCTCGAGCAGGTTGTAGATCACAAATGCCAGCTCGTCAGCCTTGGCCTCGTCCTTGGCAAGTGCCCAAGGCTCGGAGTCCTCGATGTAGTGGTTGGCGGCGTGGATGAGCTCCATGACCTCGTCCTTGGCTCCACCGTAATCGAGCACGTCCATCTTGGCCATGTAGCGCTCGACCAGGCCATCGGCGATCTTTGCCAGCGGGTTGTCGAACGCATCGAACGACGCGGGCTTGGCAGGCGCGCAACCGTCAAAGTACTTGCCGCTCATGTTGAGCGAACGCGAGATAAGGTTGCCCCAGCTGTTGGCCAGGTCGGCGTTGTAGACCTGCTCCATGCGGTCGAAGCTGATGGCACCGTCGGTGCCGGGGACGACGTCGGTCATAAAGTAGTAGCGATAGCCCTCAACGCCCAACATGTCGATAACGTCCTGCGGAGCGATGGCGTTGCCGCGGCTCTTGGACATCTTCTCGGCCTTGCCGGTCTCGGCATTGCGCACGGTCAGGAAGCCGTGGGCAAAGACGTGCTCGGGCAGGGCCTCGCCGATGGCCATGAGCATGGCGGGCCAAATGACGCAGTGGAAGCGGATGATGTCCTTACCCACGATGTGGAACTGCGCGGGCCAGCGATAGGCCAGCTCGGCACGCGCCTCGTCGGTGTCGACACCGTAGCCGACGGCCGTCATATAGTTGAGCAGCGCATCGAACCACACGTAGGTCACATGACCCTCGTCAAACGGGACCTGAATGCCCCAGTCAAAGCTCGTACGGCTCACGGAAAGGTCGTTAAGGCCGCCCTCGACAAAGCTGCGTACCTCGTTCATACGGAACGCAGGCTCGACAAAGTCGGGGTGCTCGTCGTAAAGCTTGAGCAGCTTGTCCTGGAAAGCGGAAAGCTTAAAGAAGTAGGACTCCTCCTGCACGCGCTCCAGCGGACGGTGGCAGTCGGGGCACAGGTGCTGGCCGACGCTGCCGTACTCCTCGTCGCCCTTCTGGACCTGCGTATCGGTGAAGTAGGTCTCGTCGGGCACACAGTACCAGCCATCGTAGCTGCCCTTATACAGGTAGCCGGACTCCTTCATGCGCTCCCACAGGTACTGCACGGCATGGTGCTGGCGCGGCTCGGTGGTGCGGATGAAGTCATCGTTGGAGATCTCGAGCTTGTTCCAAAGCTCCTTGAAGTGCGGAGCCTGGCTGTCGGTCCACTCCTGAGGCGTCATGTTGTGCTTGGCTGCGGCCTCGGCGACCTTCTCGCCGTGCTCGTCCATGCCGGTCAGGAACTTGACGTTATAGCCGGCGGAGCGGCGATAGCGAGCCTGAACGTCGGCGATGATGGTGGAATAAGCCGTGCCCAGGTGCGGATCGGCGTTGACGTAGTAGATGGGCGTCGTGATAAAGAACGAAGGCTTGCTTTGATCCATGGGGTTTGTCCTCCAGAAAAACGTTGCATACAGAGGATGATTCTAGCGCAAGGGCTGGATATCCTCCATCTATTGCATATCGAGCACCATGGCATAGACATCGCGCTTGCGGCGCGAGTACTTCTGAGACAGGCGCTTGGCCACCGCAGACACGGGCTCCCCCTCCTCGAGCGCGGCGCGGATATCCTCGCGCAGGGCCTCGTCGGGATCCGCTGCCGCGGCGCCAACCGGCACGATACCGGCCTCCTCATCCTCGCTCGGCGGCGCGATGACCAGCGCAATCTCGCCCTTTACCTCGCCGCGAGCACGCAGCTCCTCAGCAAGCTGGGCAGCGGGCCCGCTCAAGACTTCCTCGTGCAGCTTGGTGAGCTCGCGGCAGACGGCAACCTCACGCTGGGGAAAAACCTCTGCCACGGCCTCGAGCGTCGCCACGATGCGATGTGGAGACTCGTAGAAGATGAGTGCGCCGGGAACCACGGCAAGGCGCTGCAAACGACGCACGCGGTCGCCGTGCTTTCGGCCCAAAAAGCCCTCGAAGAAAAAATGTTCGCAGGGAATGCCGGACGAAACGAGCGCCGTGACGCAAGCAGAGGGCCCGGGAACAACTTCGACGGGCACATCGGCCTCACGCGCCGCCTCGACCAGCGCCTGGCCGGGATCGGACACGCTCGGCATGCCGGCGTCCGAGGCAAAGGCGAGGGTCTCCCCCGCCAGCAGACGGTCGACCAGGCCGGTGGCGCGGCTGGCGATCACATTCTCGTCGCAACGGACAAGCGGCTTGGAAATGCCCAGATGCATCAGCAGCTTTGACGTCACACGCGTGTCTTCGCAGCAGATGGCATCGGCGGCGGCAAAGGCCTCGCCAACGCGTGGGGACAGGTCGCCCAGGTTGCCGATGGGCGTGCCGACCACATAGAGTTTGCCCGTATGGGCGCTGTTTTGCGTCATATCAACCTATTCAATCATGCCGCGCTCGAGCGTGCCGAGCGCCGCGCGGGCGTCCCATGCTGCAATGCGCTTCTCGGTCTTCCACGTTTGGAAGAACCAACCGGCAGCCGGCGCAAACGAAGCCAGCTGATTGGCGATAAACACGCGCTCGTAGGCATTGCGGCCCTCGGGCGTAACCGACGAGTTGGCAAAGATCGCCGCGCCCGACCATTCGCCCACCAGCACGGGGAACCCAGTTGAAATCGCTTCTTTAAGCTCGCGCTTGTTACGCGAAATCGCCGTCGTCAGCCCGCGGGGGCTCGTGATGTCGAGCGCATGCTCGTCGCGGTAATGGTACAGGTGAAGGTCCATGTAGACGTTCTTGTACTTGGCGCCGCGCATAAAATGCTTCCACTCGCTGGGATGCCCCGACGACGAGAAAACGACGATCTTATCCTCGGGCATATACGAACGGACGAGCTCGTAAGCATCGCGATAGAAATTGCGCAGGTAGTGAGCAGGAATGCCATCCGTCATGGTGAAGAGGCTCTTGCGGACACTCATCTGCGGCGTATCCAGCAGCTCAATACCCAGCAGGCTCTCGGCCTCGCCGTAGCGATCGGCCAAGCGCTCGAGCACGTCGAGTGCGACATGACGACCGTTGGTGGACGAATGCCACTCGGCAACAGCCTCCGGCGTGGCGGGCGAATCGTTGGAATCGCCCTGGCCACCGGGCACAGTCGCCAGGTCAAGCAGCACGCGAATGTTGTACTTGGCAGCCCACTCAATCGCGCGGTCGATGTAATCGACAACCGAGATGTAGGAGGCATCGGACTCCTGTGAGCCAAAGGCATACCAAGGCACCGGCAGGCGCACGGCGTTGAGGCCGATCTGCGCCATGCGACGGAAATCGTCCTCGCTCACAAACGTCTCGTAATGACGGCGCATGCGCTCGTTATAGGCGGCGGTGCCCATGGCCTCCTGCAGCTCGGCCGCGTTGGATGCACCGGTCGCCGCGTATAGCGACGGGGTCACCCAAGGCTCGGGAATAAACCAGCCAGAGAGATTAACGCCGAGTATCCTCTCCATCACTGCCCCCTTCGGATCGTGCAGGCCGAGCCTGCATCGTATTGCATAGGAAAAGTATCGTTTTGAGTATACCCGCGCGTGCGGACAGACGACCGAACGGTCTGTAAAGTGGCGCAAAAGCGGGAGGAATGTCTGAGCGGGCGGGCCCGAGATGGCGCGCCGAGATGTACATATGCGCCGGAGGTAGGCGACCGGAAAGCGCATCCCGTTTTTCGCAAAAGACTGGGATGCATTTTCCGTTCGAGGCCTCAACCGGAAAATGCATCCCGTTCTGAGCGCGGGATCTGGGACGCAGTTTCCGCCAAAGACCGCAAAAGGAAAGCACATCCCATTCTGACGCCGAATTCCGGGTCGCGCTTTCCCAAGCGGCCTCAAAGCGGAAAACGCATCCCACTCTGAAGCCAAATTCCGGGACGCAATTTCCGCAGAGCCCTCGATAAAAGAAAAGGACCCCTTTGCAGAGGTCCTAGTCAATTCAAGGTGGCGGGGAAGGGAATCGCGTCCGCGCGCTGCGCGGACGGACCGCTGCGGCGCTTACGCGCCTTGCGAGCTGCGCTGGCAAACGCTTACGCGTTTACTCAGCTCCGCGCCCTCACGGGGTTCGATTCCATGTGGGGGCTGCATAAAAGAAAAGGACCCCTTTGCAGAGGTCCTAGTCAATTCAAGGTGGCGGGGAAGGGAATCGAACCCCTGACACGAGGATTTTCAGTCCTCTGCTCTACCAACTGAGCTACCCAGCCATTTGAGGTGTGCCTTGTTTCAAGGCTTGATTAGTATAACCAAGGACGCGTTCCGGTCAACCGAGAATTTTAAAAAAGTTTTTGAGCACAGCCTCGGTTCTATAAATCGGCACGTCAGAGGCATCAGCCGGCAGCAAGAAGTTTTTCACTCAGAGCCGCACGGGCAAACTCACTTGGCGTCATCCCCTCGGCAGCCGCCCGTCGACGAATGGCCTCCTTCATTCCCAGAGGAATCTTGACCAACAGCGTTGCCGTCCCCTCACCTGAGAGCGGGGGCCGTCCATGCACGATCCCACCAACGGTGTGTTCGCCATCCGGAAACTCTCCGCGCTCGTACGACTCGCACCACGCGTCAATCATTTCATCCGTTACAACCTGACCATTAGCGGCCGTATACGTCTTGCCCATCATCGACCCCTTTGCCGAGCCTGTTCAATCTCCTGCCAAAATTTCTTCTGGACTGGAGACAAGGCATGAATGATAAGCCACCCACGGACAAGCTCGACCGCGACAAGCTCCACGCTTCGTCCGTCTGGGAGCCATCCAATCGCAAGCCATCTCGGCGGCTCGTCCTTCGACTCGCGACGAATGCACTCAGTAACCGCAAGCCAAGCGCTAAGCACCTGCTTTTCCGTCAGGTGCTTTTTAGCGTTGGGATGAATCTCAACATCCATGCATCTTCTCCTCCATCTTACCCAATTTCGTATGACGAAAGTCCACTGTCGCCAATTCTTAAGCCGGCACGCGTTGGAGAGCAGGGGTCGAAACAATGATTGAAGGACGCTCTAGTACGGCCCAGGCGCCGGGGCAGGAGCACATGCGCCAAGGGCGGACGTTTTCGTAGCGCGCGAGGATATTGCCGTCGCGATCGATGAAGGCGATGTCGATGGGATAGGCCATAAAACACGTATGGACCGAAGAGCAGCGTGGAAACGCCATGACGAGCGGCAGGCCGTTGGCGGCAACCGGACGCCGTCCCAGCATGCCGCGCAGGCGCACGACAAACGACTCCGCCACCACAAACTCGGCCGGCGTCCAACCCAGCCTATTGAGTGCCCGCGCGTAGACGATGTAGGACGAGACCGCGGTCACATGACCACCCCCGGACGCCATGGATCGACCGTCACCGCACGCTCGTGCGACAACGTTGTCGGCGCCCCCAGCGGAACGCCAGCGATGCTGAGAGAAGTCGGCCACGGCTCATAGTGCATGATGCAGGTGTAGGTCCTAAACGTACCGGATAGGGAGAGCAGGCCACCATCCGATGCCTTCGCGCCTTGCTCGCTCGACACTTCGATCTGTAAGTCATAGCCTTCCATGGCATTCAGAATTTGAGTCTGAACCGTCGCCGAGGCATCGGCAGAGCTTTCGTCGCCCTCCCCCTCCGACGCCACGGCATGCGCTAGCACGATGTCGGGCACCACGCGGTCGAAGCGCGCGACAGCGCTGGCAAAGATCATGACGTTGTACACGATGAGTGCCAGCACCAGCAAAACGGGCGTAACCACTGCCATCTCCACCGTCGCTTGGGCGCGCTCCTCGCGCAGACGCATGCGGATACTCATTACGACCCACCGCCCAGAGCGCCAACCAGCGTGGCGACATCGACGGTGAGCGGGATGGAGCCGCCGCCGGGCAGAGGAATCTCCGCAAGTGTGAACACCGTACCGCTAATGGTGCGTTCGACTTGATATTCCAACGCCTCGCAAAGCGCCTTGGGATCGGTCACGCCCAACGGAATACTTCGCAGTTTGTCTTGCGCTTGAGAGAGACCCGCAATGTCAGACCCCGGACTCTTAATGATATTGGCGGAATCGGTCAGCACCGGCTTTCGCAGGCGCAAGTCGCACGGTTCCAAACCCAGCGCCGCCACGGACGCCGAAACGGTATCGCCGAGCCACGATGCGATGGAGCCCAACGCGCCGCTGCCCCCTCCTAGGCCTTTAATCATCTCGTCCATAAGTTCGTCGGCTGAGCCTTGGATATCACCGTATCCCACGAGTAGCCGTCCCCAAACATCCATGACGCCGTCGAGCACGCCGGCAACGCCGCCCGAGCGTTCCTTCAATGTCGAGAAAAATCGCGAAAGCACGTTGTTTTGCGCCGTCGCCTCATCGGGCGCCAGCACCGCGGCAGAGATAGCACCGCGATCGCCAAGCCTGACTGCCGCGTTAAACGAGGAGTTAAGTTGATCGGGGCTGGTAATGTCACCCGAAACTGCAAAGGCGACCACGCCGTTGCGGCCAGGTGGGGCGATACGCGGGCGCTCGCCGGAAAGCGCTTTAATGGCCTGGTCAAACGCATTGCCCGCACGGTCGGCCTCATCCTCGGTCTGACGCTCAAGTTCGAGTTCTTTGTTGCGGCATTCGACGTAGTCTTCCAGAGCCTCTTTGAACTTATCGAAGTGGTACTCGAAGCCCCTTTCGACAGAAGTCGTTGCAATCGCAACGTACCCTAAAGACGACACACCGAAATGGCATTCGCTACACGTTTCGTGACCGTCAAAATCTGCGACGGATGCCAGCCCACCCGGCTTTCCTTTTTTGTAATTTGGACAGTCAGTCCCATAATGCAAATAGGTAACTTTATCTACTTCACTCGTGGGCCAACGCGCATCGGTATAGAGTTCAGTCGTCCGCGCCTCATCTGGATTTCGCGGAAGGAAAGGGATGCGGGCGGAAACTTTGCCGTCCTTTTCAGTTATATATGCCCGCTCGACTTCTTCGCCCGCATAAGCGAAGAACACCTTTCGTGCAGCAGAATCTGCCTGTTTTTCCGGACCCTCGCCAAGCGGTTTCTCATTTGCCAGGCGCTGGCGATAGTAGGCCTTCGCGCGATCGAGCGCCACTTGCGGTTCCCACGTAACGCTCGAAGCGTAATGCGGATTTTGAGCACCAGAGAGATCCGTTAGACTTTTCACACGCTCCCACATGCAAGAACAGCTGCTGACCGAGCCCTTGTCAGACCCGCCACAATCCGCCAGCCAAGCGCGCTCTTTAGCCTTCGCCGTGTCCTCAGAAGCCTTCCGCAGCTCCTCGGCCGCACGCTCTAAATCATCTGATGTGTCTTTAATGGTATCGGTCGAGATCTCTGACCCTTTGAGCGCAGCGAAGTCCGACTCGGATGTCCTGGGCACGGCAAGCGCCGTACCGGTATAGGCCACACTATCGGTATCCTGCGCCGACACCGCCTGCGTGGCACGCGCGGCAATCAGATACGGCAGAGCCGTCTCGATTTTCTGCAAGCCTTCCGATGCGCTTTTGGCAAACTTGTTGCGCGTTTTAATGATCTCAATCCCGGTGTCGACCATATTGCCGGCAACTGGTTCGGCACCTGGGATGAGAATGGCAACCAGGCCCGTCCCGATTGTGGCAAACCCCGCTAGCCCCAGACTCAAGATGCTCGCATCAACCACCGTGGCAGTCGTGTGATAGGACGACACCACGTTGGCACCCGCCAGCGCGCCGCTATCGGCCGCCACCTGGGTATCCCCGGCACGCGACATGCTCCATATCGCCGCGGTCGACGAAAACAACAACGTGAGCACCACTAGGATGACCACGGCAGAAGAAAGCGTGGTGTAGGCACCGTCTTCGATAAACAGGTCGATACCGGCGCGGCCCATAAAGCCGCCTCGCTTGCGATGGCAGCTCGGACGGCGCGTCAAAACGCATCTAGACCAGAAACGCTTAATCCCATGCAGCAATCCACGAATCATAATCTCCCTCCAGCCATTCGGGACGCGATTGATACGAGACATCGACCTTGAGCTCAACGTAGCCGCCCTCGGCGGTACCACCCATAGCCTGCGCAAACGCACCGATCACAGGCAACGGCTTGACCTCGCCGGAAACGGACACGGACGAGACACCACCCGCACCGGCCCGGCCAAGCTCGATATCCCACGACAACGGCCCGCCGGCATGAAAGATCGAAACGTTGGGCACTGCGGCAAGCCGGCGGCGGGTGAACTCCTTAAGATCGTCGTCCTCCGCCGTCGTCGTGGTCATGAGCCGCGCGGTCTCGGCGGCGGCAGACTCCATGACCGCGCGCGTATAGAGCAGGCACACCGGTTGCAGGGCGAGAAGGATGAGCGTCAAAAACGTTGGCAGCAAAAAAGCGGCCTCGACCGTAGACTGCGCCCGGTCCTCGCGCGCGATATCAATACAACGCGATGTCCTTAGCGCCCGCGGCGGCGTCGATAACCGACGTCGAGGCAACGCCATGGGATGCCGCCCGCTCAACCAGCGCCGCCAAGTGTCCATCGGTGCCAGCACGCCAAAGCCCCACAATCGCCAGCACGATCGATAACAGCGCCACCGTGACGATGGCGTATTCGACCGTCGCCTGGGCAGATTCCTCGCGCAGGACGTCATGCATTTCACGACCCCTCCTTTGAGCTTATTGTTTGCGGGACCAGGCGCACGGCGCGCAAACGACACGAAGCATCGCCGGTGTCCGCGGCAACCGTCACCATATCGACCCAGCCGCGCCCATCGCGCACGATGGCGCCCCATACGTTGCCCTTAATATCGAGATAGCCGCTCAGAGCAAGTTGGGCCGTTGGCACCTCGCGGTAGGCGCGTAACATATCCGCCGCTGTCTCGGTCATCGGTCGGTCCTCGGACCATGCAAGCCGGACCGCAATCGCGTTGTCCTCAGGCGAATCCGTCGCAGTGCCAGACCGCTTGTCGAGCGTCCGCAGAAAGGTTTGCGCCGTGACAGCGACATCCGAATCGTCCGCATCTCGTATCTCATCTTTTTGAGACGCCACCGCCGAATCTGAGCCCGAATCGAAGGCGGCCCCAGGACGCTGCTGCCGCGCGGCGTTAAGCCCCCAAAGCACCGCCGCTATCGCCACGGTCAGGCAAGCAAACACCAGCAGCACCCCGATGGGGCGCTCGCCCTCTACAGGCTGTTGATGCCCTCGCTGATAGCGTTCCATAGATCTTGGACCTTGCCCTTAAATGCGACAATGGCAATGATGGCGATCACCACGAGCACGCCGACCAAGATGGCGTATTCGGTGGTGCCCTGCGCACTCTCCTCCTGCAGTAGCCCCCCGGCATGCTGGCGAGCGCGAATTGACTGGCAAACAGCCCAGCTCCAGACCTTGCCAGCAACGTCAGTCATCGTGTTCATGTATTCCTCCCTACATCATCCCGCCTGCTCCCAACAGCGGGCCCAATATGGACAGAAGCAACGCCGGCAAGATGAGTGTGCCGGTGGGAATCAGCAGCTTGACGGGCGCACGCTCGATCTCGCGCTCGACCGCGGCGCGATGAGCCGCACGGATCTCGCGACTTTGAGCGGCCAGCGTCTCGGCAAGTGGGGCACCCAGAGCGAGCGCCTGCCCCACCGTGATGGCAAAGGTCTCGAGCGCTCGCACGTCCAGGTCGCGTGCGGCGGCCAACAACTCGTCCTCACGCGTGCCCACGCCCACCTGCCACGCCATGCAGGCCCGCTCAAGTCGAAGAGCCAGCACTGACCGGCGGTTGGCGCAGAAAATCTCAAGCGCCGCATCAAACGAAAGACCGGCCGAAAGACCCAAGCGCACAACATCGATCATCTCGGACACTTCGCCGAGCGATACTCGCGCCGGGCCGCCCGCTCCAACCGCGCCCTTCATTCGCGCGGCCAGAGCATCGACCACCGAGCGACCCGCGGCAGCGACCAGCACCGCCTCGCGCTTGCAGGCCTCTGCGATCTTGCGTGCATCCGCCCGATCCAAACCAGTCGCGACAAATACACTCAGAGCGCACAGGCAAGCCGCAACTGCAACCGGGGCGCTCATAGCTCCACCCGCATAATGCGCCGGATAACCACCAGGGCAACGGCGTTGAGGGCAAGACCCAGCACCACAGCGCCCGCGCCGGCAGGCGTCGCAAGACCGCGACGAAAATCTGCCGAAAGCAGCGCCAACACCGCGCACATGCCCGTCGGCATCGCCGCGACCATATGCGCAGACATGCGAGCCTGCGACGTCTTAACATCCAGGCGGCGCTTGAGCTCGATGCGCTCCCCCACCATGCTCGACGCCTCGGACAGTAAGTCGGCAAGCGGAGCACCGGTGCGCTGAGACACCTTAAGCGCCAAGGTCACAAGCGAAAGGCCGGGGGCGTCGATGCGCACGAGCAGGTCATCGAGCGCGTCGGTCGCCGAGATGCCGCAATCGATCGCCGCCGCCACCCGCAAAAACTCGGTATGCACCGGCTCTTGCGCATGAGCGCCCACAAAGCGCATGCCCTGGGCCAGCGAATGTCCCGAGGCAAGCGACATGGAAAGTGCGGTAAACGCCTCGGGCATGGCCTCTTCTGTATCGTGTTGCTCGCGCCGGCTCTCAAAGCCATCCCGAGCGGCGCCAACGACAATCGGAGCAACAAGTCCCAAGGCAAATCCGAGGGGCGATAACGACACCATCGTTAGTAAAACGCAGCAGACACCGCTCGATAGCAGCAGAAGCGCCAAACGCCCCGAAGCATCTTCGATCACGAGGCCAAGGCGATGCGCCGGAGCCAGCGATGCCCACGAACGAGCGATCTTTTTCAGCAGATCGTTTTCCACCAGCTCACGCGGCAGCTTCTCTGCCACCGTCTCGAACGCCTGACGCGCCAGCTCCGCCGGCGGTACCTGCGGCACACGAGGTTCCGCCCCGCACGCCGTCGCAACAGAAAACCCTGCCAAACCCCCTACGACGAGGGGCACAGCGACCTCCATTCGTCCACCTCCTCTTGTGTGAGCGTCCCCGACCGCAGGCCTTCTGCGATAAACGGCGGCTCGCGGTCAAGCTTCCAGGTGCGCTCGGCGGCATCGAAAGTCACATAGCGCTCGAGCTCTACGCCGCCCGACGCGGCGCGACGCACCCCCGAATACGAGGAGACGAAACGCCTGCCATCGGCGTGGCGCTCGGACATCACGATGCCGTCGAGCGCCATGGCAATCTGCTCCTCGATGAGCTCGCTCGGCAGATCGATGCCATAACGTGCAAGCAACGTCAGACGCACCACGGTCTCCTGCTCGGAACCCGCATGAAGCGTGGTGAGCGACCCGTCGTGGCCCGTGTTCATGGCCTGCAACATGTCGCAGCACTCGGCACCGCGCACCTCGCCCACCACGATGCGGTCGGGGCGCATGCGCAGGGCATTGGTCACCAGGTCGCGGATCGTCACCGCGCCCTCGCCCTCAATTGAAGCCTCGCGCGCCTCTAGGCGCACCACGTGCGGATGATGCGCAAACTTGAGCTCGGCAGAGTCCTCGATCGTCACGATGCGCTCGCCGGTGGAGATCTCGCATGACAACGCGTTGAGCAGAGTGGTCTTACCAGATCCCGTGCCTCCCGCAACCGCCAGGTCCTGTCGCAGCGACACCGCGCACGACAGCAGCTGCGCATACCAAAGCGGCAGCGACCCCAGCCCCACAAGCTCGTCCAGCGAGCAGATACGGTCCGAGAACTTTCGGATGGTGAGAATCGGTCCGTCAATCGCCACAGGCGGAATCACCGCGTTGACGCGATAGCCCGTTTTGAGGCGGGCGTTGACGATGGGGCTGCGCTCGTCGATACGGCGGCCAAGTGGCGAGATGATGCGGTCGATAAGCACACGGATCTGCTCATCATCCTCAAACGCATGCTCGATGGGGTACAAGACGCCGCCGCGTTCAAAGAAAGCCGAGTGGCAGCCGTTGATCATGATCTCGGTAACGGTATCGTCCTCGATGAGCGGCTGCAACGGCCCCAAGCCCACCACGTCATCCAAAATCTCGTCGATGATGGTCTCGCGCTCGGGCGTCGCGAGATCGGTCGGCTCCTCAACATTGAGCGCCGCCTCCACCGCGGGACGCAATTCCGAGCGGGCAAGTGCCGGGTCGATATAGGCGCTGATACGCGCCACTTCGTCGTAACCCATGCGGTCCATCACGGCGCGCTTGGTGCGTCGTTTCACCGCGCGGCGACGCCCCGCATCTACAGGCGCTGCCGCCGCTGCAGCGCCGGCAGCCTTAATCCTTGTTTGCAGGCTCATCGCTGATCACCCTCGCGCGACCAGGGAAGGCGGATACGCGGGCGTTCGGTGCGCGTTGCACGGTCGGCGACCATATCGCTCCAAGGGCCGACGGCGCACCCCAGTTCCACGAGCATCTCGCGCGTGGCCTCGCGCACGCTGGTCGCAAAAGCGCTGGTCTGCCCCACTGCCTCGTCAGCGCGCCCAAACGCCATGAGCGCGGCGAGATCCTGCCCGCCATCGGCGATACGAATCTTGGAGCTCAACGCACAGGCAATCTCAAAGCGCATGGCGACGTCCTCGTCTGCCCCGCGCGCGCCAAACCGGTTGAATACAGCGCTCATGCGCGTGCGCGGCACACCTACTCGACTTGCCAGTTCAATGACGCGCGACGCCGATGTCGCGGACGACACCGCAGCATCGCCAACGACCAAGCAACGGTCGCTCGCCGCCACCGCAGCCGCCACGGCGTCGCCCCAAAAGACCGAGGTATCGATAAAGACCACGTCGGATTCGCGACGCAGAACATCAAGCAGTAGCTCCACCGGACGTGCCATGAGCTCGGCTTGCTCGGGCGCCGCGACGGGACCCCAGAGCGTAACGCCCGGCGCCACGCGCATCGATGCGGCCACGATATCCGGCTCGGCAAGCGCGCCCGCCACCGACGGCTCGATAAGTGCCGCCAAAAACGGGGGGAGACG